>JAABUZ0100000635.1_pt1 | contig 82736 bp, 76 predicted proteins | sample 5562091 | NCBI WGS metagenome assembly JAABUZ01 (sample SAMN12813069, study PRJNA571459) | rock metagenome | isolation source: Antarctica rocks | place: Antarctica: Victoria Land, Linnaeus Terrace sud | collected 2015-12-21
TTGTCTCGGCGCAGGTCGGGCAGGTGTTCAGGGAAAGGCTCATAAAATCATTGTCGGCAGACACCGACCCAAACTAGACACTCCCATGCACTGACTTATTGTACCCGCTTCATGCCCCGGACCTCGGGCGGCGCACGGGCGCGGGGGCAGACGGGGGCATGGTTTCGATCTCGCCGACGGCGCGGAGCAGCAGGTCGCGGGCGCGGGCCTTGGCCCCGGAGGGCTTCCAGGCGGCGTCAGGCGTGGCGTCGAGGGCGTCCAGGACGATCTGGCGGGCCTCGTCGATGCCGTTCTTCTTGCCAGTCCCGTACTGGCGGCGAAAGGCGGCGTAATCTTCCTCGGGGCGAACAAGCTCGGGTTCCCAGCGGCGGTACAGGACCAGGGCCAGGACCGTCCGGCGGGCGGCCTCTTCCCACGTCCGCGTCTTGAGCGTGCCGTAGATGAGGTGCAGGCGCTCGGGCGTCCCGAAGGCGGCGCGGGCCAGCGGTCCCCAGGCGGCGATGTCATCCAATCGGGCCGTGACCTCGGCCAGCGGTGTGGGCGTCCACTCCCCGCGCTCCTGCTTCGCGCGGCCCGCCAGAAACAGCACCGGCTCGCGCGTCTCGGGGTGGACGCCTGCCTCGGGCTGGCGCAGGGCGTCCAGAAACTGCCGCTGGCGGGCGTCCAAAAGCTCACGCAGCCCGGCCTGGCCCAGCGACCGCTGCCGGAAGCCCTCGGCGACCCGCGCGCCTAAGAGGCTGATCTCGGACAGGGGCCGCGTCTCCAAAGCACGGCTGGCGTCGCCCAGGGTCGGGCCGAACGACTCCAGGCCAGCCCGCAGGTAGAACAGGACGCGGCCCGCCGCCCGCTGCATGTCGGCCTGGGCGAACGAGGCGGTGGCGACGATCTCGTCGCGCAGCAGGGTCTTGAGCTGTTCTTCCAGCACGGCCTTGCGGGCCGGGGTCAGCCCCGATGTCGCCAGGGCGAAGACGGGGTCGCCGCCCTCGGGAATCAGTTCGGCCAGCGGCGACACGGCCGCCTGCTCGTCGCGCGCCCCCTGGGTCGCGCCGACGGGGGACTGCGCCGCAACGGCAAGCTCGGGCAAACCCAGGGGCAGCGTCAGAATGTCCTCCAATTCGTCCGCGTGGTCCTCCATGCGTGCCGCCCGGTCGCGCGCGAGGTTGACGATCTCTAGGTATAACTCGGGGACGAAGTCAAGCAGCGACGAGAGGACGTCCTTGACGGCTCGGTTGCGGAGCGGGGCGCGGGCCAGCAGCTCGGGCGTGTCAGCCATCAAAAGCTCGTCGATGTTCTTGTGCCACTCGTTCGTGGTCAGCAGTTGCCGCCAGCGCTCGGCCCGCTCGAAGTTCAAGAGGCGCGGCAGGGCGCGGCGGAAGCCGGGGTCCGAGAGCAGCATGTCGGCCAGGTCCGACGCCGTCATCAGCGAGGGCAGGATGGCCCCGGCGAGTGTCCCCGACCCGACCGCGCGCTCCAGCCACGCGCGCCCCTGCGCGGGCGTCCCCAGGTTGATCACCTGCCGGTACTTCTCGGCGGGCAGGTTCGCGATCAGGGCCGTGTTCTGCTCCGGGTCGCCCTCGATCAAGGCCGCGACTAGGGGCGCGGGCAGGCCGCCCAGAGTCGCGTGCCGCTCGTCGGGCGTCATCGTCCGCATCAGGCGGCTCTTCTCGGCCAGCGTGGGCGCATCCTCAACGGCGGCGACATGGGCGGCGAGGTCGAACGCGGGCACGGCGGGGACGAGATCGGCGGGGGCGTCGGGCGTCGATTCCTGGGCCGGGTCAGGGGTGTTTTCGGGGGTGGGTTTGGGTTCGTTAGTCATACGTCCTCCGCGCAAGCGCAGAATATACTCTGAAAAAGCGCCTTAGTGTACCCGATTCGCGGCGCTTTCCGGGCATAATGGGGGCAGACAGCCGTGCAGGAGGCCGCCATGCGACACGAGGACATCCCGGCGGGGGGCAACGCGCCCGCCGAAGTCAACACGATCATCGAGGTGCCCAAGGGCGCGTCCAACAAGTACAAGTACGCGCCCGAGAGCGACGTCTACCGCTACGACCACCCGCTGTTCTCGCCGCTGCATTATCCGTGCGACTACGGCTGGATCTGCGGCACGAAAGGCGATCAGCGCAAGCCGCTCAGCGTCCTGGTCATGTCGTCCAACGCGACGTTCTCCGGCTGCCTGGTCGTCGCCCGCCCGGTCGGGGCACTTTTGATGAACGACCACCGGGGCGAGGACCACAAGATTCTTTCGGTCGCGGTCGCCGACCCGCGGTTCGACGACATCCGCTCTCTGAACGACCTGTCGGGGCACACGCTGCTGGAGATTCAGCATTTCTTCGAGATCTATCAGGTGCTGGAGCAACACGGGGTAGAGATTTTGGGATGGGAGGACGTGGCGCAGACGCAGGCGCGCATCCGAGAAGCGGCGGGAACCCCTCCCGGCGGCGAGCCGCCTTCCCTCCCCTGTTAGGGAAAGGCAAAGAACATCTTAGGGAAGGGCAAAGAACATCGCAGACCAGTGCGGCCTTTCTGGTTCTCCCCTAGATCCCCACCCTAACAGGGACCCTCCGGGATGCCAATGCTTGGGGTGGTGAACTTCTAAGGCGGAGTGGGTTCCTCACGCTGAACCCGCCCTTTATACCACCGTGCGCTTCCAGCGGCCCCAGCGGAACAGGGCCAAGGCGGCCAGCCCGCTCAGGATCGTGCTGGCCGTCATCGCCCACCATGCCCCTATGGCCCCGTCGTGCAAGACCGAGATCGCGAGCCACGCGCCGGGCAGGCGGACGCCCCACATTGTCACCAGCCCGGCCCAGGCGGGCGCTTTGGTGTCGCCCGCGCCGTTGAGTGCGCCGGTCAGGATCATGCCCAGGGCCAGAAACGGCTCCGAGATCGCGGCGATCCGCAGGTAAGCAACAGCCAGCGGCACGACATGGGGGTCGTGCGTGAAGATGTGCGCGAAGGGGACGGCGAAGACGAAAAAGACCGCGCCCATGACGACCATGACCGCCAGGCCCTGCCAGAAAGAGGCTATCGCCGCCCGCTCGGCCCGATCCGGGTCACCCGCGCCCAGGTTCTGGCCGGTCAGCGTCGAGGCCGCCATCGAGAAGGCGAAGCCGGGCATGAAGGCGATGCTCTCCGACGTCAGCCCGATGGTCAGCGCGGCCACCGCCGCCGTCGCCTCATAGGAGCGCGCCAGAACGCCCGTGAAGGCCATCATGGACAGCACACGCGACACGTTCTGAGCGGCGGCGGGCAGGCCGATGTTCAGCACGCGCGTGACCCAGCCCCAGTCCAGCGGACGCAGCCAGTACATCCGCACGCCCAGCGGCAGGCGGCGCAGCGCCCAGAAGTAGAGCGCGGCCCCGACGACCTGCGAGGCGATCAGGGCGACCGCGCCGCCCGCGATTCCCAGGCGGGGCAGGCCCCAGTGGCCGAAGATCAACAGCCAGTCACCGCCCAGATGCACGAAGTTGACCCCAAGCATGACCAGCAGGGGCGTCTTGGTGTCGCCCAGGCCCCGGAAGACGCTGCTCAAAATCAGCATCAGAAACAGGGCCGGGATGCCCAGAATGGTCAGGCTGAGGTACTGGACTGAGAGCGCCGTGGCCTCGGGGCTGACGTGCATCCAGCCCAGATACGTCTGCCGCAGCGGCCAGGTCAGGGCGGCGCAGGCCACGCCCGCCGCCAGCCCGATCCACACCGACTGCTGCGCGGCGATGGCCGCCTGCCCCTCTTCACGCGCCCCGGCGAACCGCGATACCAGGGCCGACGTGCCCACCGAGATGGACATGCCGACCGAGAACAGCAGAAACATGAACTGCCCGCCCAGGCCCACGGCGGCCAGCGCGTTCGAGCCTAAGTGCCCGACGAAGCCGCGGTCCAGGAACGAGTTGAACGTCTGGAGCAGCATCGTCAGCACCAGGGGCCAGGCCAGCCGCCAGACCGCCCGGTGCAGCGTACTGCTCGTCTCCGGTTCTGTGGGGGACACGGCCAGCGGGAACATCCCGTCCTGGGCCGGGTCTTCTTCGCCCTCCTGCCGCACACCGACTGCGCTGTCTACTGCCAAAAAGTCCTGCTTCCCAAGCCGCACCCGGACGCGCGCCGCAACAGCGCGGGCGCACGGCCTCCATTGTACCCACGGGGGCGCGGGTTTATCAGGAGAAGAACACGGAGGGGGGCAGGAAAGTTCGGGCGGCGTTTCGCGGGCAGGAACCATGCCCTGAAGCCCTCCGGGTCTGCCAGTGCAGGGCACGGCTAGACAGACGGAACCCTCTTCGGGGCGGGGCTACTCTTTCGGGGCGGGGCTACTCTTTCGGGGCGGGGCTACTCTTTCGGGGCGGGGCTACTCTTTCGGGGCGGGGGCTGCGGGCGTCTCGACGGGCTGCTCGACGCGGCTCTGGACCTGGGGGCGGGGCGAGACGAGCAGGGGGTAGCCCGGCGCGGGCGTCGGGCCGGGGTCAGCGGGGGTCAGGGTCAGTCGCTCCCCATCGTAGGCGACGCGGTAGGTGGACGTGTCGTGGAACCAGGGCTGGCCCGCGAACAGCGACAGCGGGACACGGTGGCCGACCACGCTCATGCCCGTGCAGCGGATCAGCAGACGGTCGCCCTTCCTGACATACGTGCCCGAGCCGCCGACGGCCCCGCTCGGGAACGTGAGCACGGTCCCGAAGACGCCGTCCGGCAGGAAAAATAGGGCCGTGTGCATGGTCTGGCCGTAGTCGCGGCCCGACGCCGAGCGCCAGGGGACGTCGGCGCTCCACTTGCCCGAAAGCGGATCCCCGCCCTGGTGGCGGCGGCTCATGCCGCTGTAGAAGGCCGCCGTGGTGAGGAGGACAAGGCACAGGGCGATACCCGTGATGGCTCGCCCCTGCCGGGCGAAAAAGTATCGGAGGCCCTGCTGCGTGACTCTCGCGGTCGGCTTCTGCGTGACGTTCGGCATAACTACGTGGGGCATAACTTAGGTTATCGGCGGATCGGACCACTGTGTCCAGTCCCCGACGTACAGCACTTCTTCTTCCAGCGTGACGCCGAACCGGGCGCACACGGCGTCGCGGACGCGGGCCGCCAGTGCCCGCAGGTCCGAGGCCGTCGCGCCGCCCGCGTTGATTAAAAAGTTCGCGTGCTTTTCGGAGACTTCGGCCCCGCCCGCGCGCAGGCCCTTCAGCCCGCAGGCCTCGCTCAGAAGGCCGGCGGGGATGACGCCCGCCGCCCGCATCCCCGGCGTCAGGCCCGGCAGCGTCTCGGCCAGCGTCTTGTCGGTGACGTTCTTGAAGAACGAGCCTGCCGAGGGCGCATACGGCTGCTTGGCCCGCCGCTGCGCTTGGAACTCTTTGGCGCGGGCAAGAATACCGTCGGGGTCGCCTCGCTCGGCCAGGTGCAGGGCGCAGGAGAGGATGACCGCACGGGCGGCCCCGGCACGGCGCAGGCGGCTGTCGCGGTACGAGAACTCCATCCACTCGGGGCCGACGGTTTTGTCTGCGCCGTCCTCGAAGACGCGCACCGACCGCACGAGTGGCCCGATGTTGCCCCGGTACGCGCCGGCGTTGCTGACCAGCGCCCCGCCCACGGTTCCGGGGATGCCGATGGCCCATTCCAGCCCGCCGAAGCCGGCCTTGGCCGTTTGCAGGAACAGCGAGCCGAACGACACGCCGCTCTCGGCAACCGTCTCTTCGCCCACCTGGCAGCCCTTGCACCGGTTCTGGATGACCAGGCCGTCGTAGCCCGCATCGCTCATCAGCAGGTTGGAGCCGTGTCCGATGAACAGGTAAGGGATGCCGTGCCGCGCACAGATGCCCAGGACGCGCGCCAGGTCGTCCACATCGGTCGCCGCCCAGAACCAGCGGGCCGGGCCGCCGACTTTCAGCGTCGTGTGCCGCGCCATCGACTCCTCGCGGCGGAGCGCCGCGCCCAGCGTGTCCATCAGAACCGCGTCAATGGCTGTCAAATCCGTCATAAAGTCCGTTACAAAGTCCGTCATAAGCGGCTTACAGTGTAACACAAGACGGGCGGGGTTGGCAAGCGGGCAGCCGCACTTCTAGGGTACACTCCCCTCGTGACCGAGATCGAACTTTTGCACGATCAGATCCGCGCCTGCCGGCGCTGCGAGGCGGACGGCTTCCCCATCGCCCCGCCGCCGCTGGCCTGGGGGCTGGCCCCCGCCCCGTTCCTGCTGGTCGGGCAGGCACCCGGCCTGAGCGACTGGCGCGGGGACCGGATGTATTTAGGCCCCGCCGCCCGCAAGCTGGTCGGCTGGCTGTGCATGGCAGGGTTCGTGGAGGCGGACATGGGCACGACGGTCTACATGACGGCCCTGACCAAGTGCTTCCCCGGACGGCTGCCCGGCAAGAGCACGGACCGCGCGCCCTCCCCACGCGAGCGGGCGAACTGCCGCCCGTGGCTCGACGCGCAGTGGGCCTTGGTCCGGCCCCGCGCCGTGCTCCTGTTCGGCAAGATGTCCATCGACACGTTCCTGCCCAAGATAACGCTGGAGCAGGCCGTGGGCAATGTTTATGAGCGCGACGGCGTGACGTTCATCCCCCTGCCCCACTCGTCGGGGGCGAGCACCTGGCTCAATGACTCCGGCCACCGGGCGCTGCTGGCGGAGGCGATTGCGCGCATCCGCGAGCAGCGGGCGCGGGTGCTTGGGGGATTAGTGCGAGGGGTTGAAAACCCTCTCGCTAGGTAAGGCGTCCTTCGGACGAAAGACCGTCTTCACCCAGAGGGTGCTTCTCCCAGCGAGAGGGTTTTCAACCCCTCGTGCTCTACCTGCCCCCCTGCAACTTTTCCGCGCGCCCCGTGTCACAGGAAGTGAAGGACACCCATGCTCTACCTCGTTTGTTCCGCGCTGATGCTGATCGGATTTTTAGGACTGCTGGCCCAGACGCTGCTCGGCATCGGGCACGGCGGGCACGCCCACATGGGGCACGCCCAAGGCGCACACGGGCAAGGACCCGGCGCACACGGGCACGGCACGAACGCCCATCACGGCGATCAGGGCCACCACGCAGGGCACAGCCAGAGCCGCGACCTGTCCGCGCTGCTGTCGCTGCTGTCGCCGCTGACGTTTTTCTCGCTGTGCCTGGGGGCGGGCGCGACCGGGCTGCTGCTCAAGCACCTGCACCTGCCCGCAGGCGTCGTCGGCGGGGCGGCACTGGCCGGGGGGCTGCTGCTGTACGGGGCGGTCATCCGGCCCCTCTCGGGCCTGATGCTGCGCTTCGCGTCCACGCCCAGCCTCGCGCTGGAAGGGACACTCGCGCGCGAGGCCGAGGCGCTGACGAGCTTCGACGCCGCCGGGAAGGGCCTGGTGCGGCTGAACGTGGACGGCCAGACCGTGCGCGTCCTGGCGATCCTGGAACCCGACGACCGCGCCGTCGGTGTCCAGCGCGGCGAGCGGCTGGTCGTCACCCAGGTGGACGGGCATTCCAACTCGTGCCGCGTCGCGCGGCTGTAGGGCCGCCGCGCGCCCTCTTTGATCGGGAAAATTAGGAGAAACACCGATGGAACCCAGTGTGATCATCATCGTCGTCCTCGTCATCCTCGCCGTCATCTTGGTGCCGGTCATCTTCAGCCGGTTCCTGACAACCGTGGACGCCGGCACCATCCGGCTCGTCTCGCGATTCGGCGGCAACACGTCCATCTACAAGGGGCCGGGCAAGGCCATCGAAATCCCGCTGCTGACGACCAGCACGTCGATCCCCTCCAAGGCCATCAACATTGACCTGGACATCGCCGACCAGACCGCCGACATCGACCGCAACGGGACGCCCAAACCGATCAAGGTGCGTGTGCTCGCCTCGGCCATCGTCTCGGTCGGCGACTCCAACGAGATGATCACGACGGCGGCCAACAAGTTCTTCTCGAAGCCCCAGCAGGAACAGACGGCGACCCTCTCGGACCTGCTAACCTCCACGGGCCGGCGCGCGGTCAACCTGCTCAACCACGACGAGCTGTTCTCGTCGAAGGGCCAGCGCGACGTGACGGCCCTCGTCGCCACGTCGTCCGAGGTCGCCCGCACCGTCGCCGCTGTGCCCGTCGAGGAAGATGACCGGCTGGCGTTGATCATCAAAGGGGCCTGCTCGCGCGAGCTTCAAGACCTGGGCCTGGTCTTCAACTCCCTGAACATCAAAGAGGTCCAGAGCGAGGTCGCCGAGGCCCGCCGCCGCCAGTCCGCCGTCGAGGCCAAGGCCAACGCCGACATCGTGGCCGCCGACCAGGAGCGCCGCGCCCGCGAGGCGCAATTGGGGGCCGAGCAGGCGATCAACGACAAACAGCGCGATCTGGAGCAGCGCCGCGCGCAGAACGCCGCCACGGTCGCCGAGGCCGAGGCCACCAAGCAGACCGCTTTGGCCGTCCAGCGCGAGGCCGAGCTAAAAGCTACCCAGATCGCCCAGGCCAACGCCGACGCCGCCCGCGTCCGCATCCAGGCCGAGGCCGCCGCCGATGCCGAGGCGGTCAAAGTCCGCACGCTGGGTTTGGCCCAGGCCGACGCCATCCGGGCCGTCAACGACGCCATCCGGCAGGGCGGCGACGCCTATTTGGCCTTGAAGCAACTGGAACTGCTGCCGCAGATCGTCCCCTCCATCGCCGAGGCCCTAGCCAATGCCAAGCTGATCAACATCAGCGGTGCGGGCGACGGGCGCGGGGCATCCGGCGCGGCTACCGACCAGATCACCGGCGTCATCCAGACCTTGCTGGCGACCCAATTGGTCAGCGGCCAGCTCCGCCTGGACGCCCCCGATCCCGCCCTCGCCGTCCCCCGCCAGAACGGTGCGGAGCCGGCCCCGTCCCCCGCGCCCGCCGATGGCGCGTTCAGCGTCAAGCGCCGCTGACCGATCAAGGCCGGGAGCCTCACCGCCCCCGGCCAAAAATAGTTCTTGACACCGCGCGTGGGTCGTGTTACAATGGATGCATGGCGCTGATGTCGGGCGTCCTTCGTTCATAGCCGTCTCGGGTCTTTGTTGCCTCGGTGTCGCTGTCTGATTGGGGGATCGTCATGCGCCTGTCTCTTCGCCTACCCGCTCCTTCGCCCGCCCGCTCCTTCGCCGTCTTCAGCGGCCTCATCGCCGCTCTCCTGCTGCCCGCCGCCCGACCCGCCCGCGCCCAGTACGGGCAGCCCCCCGCCGCGACCTACTCCGCCCCCGCCTTCAGCGGCGGCCAGTGGTTCAGCTCCTACCGGCAGCCCGGCACCCCTTTCCCCTATGAGAGCGGCGGCAGCGGCACCGGCACCGGCGACAGCTCCATGCAGGTCAACTCCACCGGCACCGTGACCGCCGCCTTCACCTGGTCCGACGCCGGCAACCCCGCCGACCCCGCCCCGCCCTGCGTCATCGAGCAGGCCAGCCGCACCAACTGGTATGGGGTGCCGCCCTTCACGTCCAGCCCCTCTTGCAGCGACGGGCTGGGCGACCCGGAGGTCGACTCCTCCAGCGGGCAGACCCTCCAGGGCCGCTCCTCGGGCACGCGCTACAGCCTCGGCGTCCCCGCCTCGGGCGTGATCAGAGTGAGCCTGACGGGGGCACAGGCCAACGTCAACCCGACGGGCACGCAGAGCGGGATATTCGGTTCCAGCGTTGACTGGAACGTCACCGCTTACCCCATCGTCCTCTCCTCGCCCGATCCCCTGGGCCGCCCGGACCTGGGCGACGGCAAGAACCAGTTCGTCTACAATGGCTATGCGACGGGTCAATTGCTCATCCCCGCAAGGATCACCGCTCTTGGAGCCGGTGCGGCGCAGTTTAGCTGGCTGACCGCAGGGCATCATGTGGACATCAGTGTGATAGGCCCTGCCATATCAGGCGAAAAGCCGTACACCTGGTATCCCTCATCGTCGGACATCGAAGCCCAAACGAGCGGCGTTGATGCCGCGAGTCAGGCTTATCCGCTTGGTGATCTTGCCTTCTTGGGGCTACCAACCATGTACAACGGCTCGACAGGTGATCCGAACGCTTTTGGAAATCACCTGGCGGTCCTCAAGGTAGATGGGAACAATTCACAATCCGCACACATCCAGACGTTTTTTACTGGCACAGCAAGCAACAGGCCCGGCTCAGATGGCATCACGCCGAATTGGTATTACTACTACAGCCAAGTCGAGCCTGCATCAGGACTTTATGACTCTGACGCTGTCGATTCTTGGACAGAACCGGGGATTAAAAACAACTATGCAATCCACGTCGGGTCCTCAGCTTACGTCAGCGGGCCTGCGAGCGGTATGCGTGTCTTCTACTTGAGAGATACTCAGCCCACGACTCTGATTCAGTACGCGGGCGATCTGTTCCTTAAGGGCATCCATCATTTCATTGAGGAGAATGCTCATGAGAGCGGGCATAGGAATCTCTTCCTTGGAACTTATGGGACCGCTTACACGGAGGGAACTTTTGTCGGTCCGGGACCGCAGAATTGGAGTTGGCCTTTAACCAGCGATGGCGACAACGTAATAAACTCCTGGGAGATTTCCCATCACCTTGACCCGAACTCTCCCGACACGACCCAGGCGTACCCCTCAGCCGCGATGACTAATGGCGATGTCGGTGACAACGAAGTGATCGCGGATATTCAAGCATTGGCTCCTGTTTTCAACGACATGGATGATTGGCAGAAGGATTGGGCGGCTGAACCAGCGCACGTTCCGAATGGGGGTCTTCAGTATGGCAGTTACGATTACAAAACGGCTACGCCTGCGGGCTTCCATTGGTCTTTCTATGCGAGGATGGATAGCACTGCCAGCGGCTCCCCGAGCAACGGGCAGCCCGCGTTCGTGCATGGGAATACCTATCAGATAAGAAGTCTCGCCGACTTGCAAGCGCAGTACCCTGGCGTCCCCAACACGCAGAGTTCCGGCATCCTGACGAGTATCTCACAGCTCGGCCCCTAGCCCAGCAGATTTATGGAGGATTTACCATGAAGCCGTCCCGAAGCATAAAACTCGCCGCCTACACCGGAATCACAGTTGTCATTGCTTCCGCCTGTATGTTGACCTGGTTAGATCGGCCGTCAGGCACGTCTGCCGCTGGTTTGCTGGCAATCCAGGGTGCCGCTGCTAGTCCGGCTCCTGTCACTGCGGCGGATGACAAAGAACTGGCGGAAGTACGGCAATCCGGGCGACAGGCGGATGCAGCACAAATCGGTAAGATGATCCGACTGCTGAAGAACCCACCGCACCCGAGCTACATGAAAGCTGCTTTACACTCACTGGCTCAGTTAGGGGCTACGGAGGCCCTTCCTACCATTGATGAAGAGATGCAGGGTGAGAACGACTCTGACATCAGAAGCTATTCGGTTGCTGCCAGGGCGCGTTTGCAGGCTGAGAATGCGGCGCAAGGCGTTCAAGATAGTGACATAGCGGCTCAAACAAAGATTAGAGTGTTCTACCAAGCTCTGGGAACCTCTGCGGCTGGCCTCAACAGCGGGCTAGAACAACATCATGATCTGATCACCAAGCAGGCTTTTCGCATCCAGACGACGGCTGAGGTGTATGCCGTTCGCGAACTTGCGGACATGGTGTACGATGGGCAATATACGAGTTTCGCAAGTTTACCGGGTGTTTCGGAGGTTAATTATTCACAAGATTATCCCTCAGCGCTGAAAATCCGCTTGTCCTCTCTTCCCCCTAAAGAAAGGGTGAATACAATGATTCAGAGGCTTGCTCAGGAAACAGAGCAAGCTCCTAATGACGCTTACGATCTTCAACTCCTGGCAAACGAAGGGACACTCGCAAGCCAAGCGGCTGTCGCCAAGTTGAGAGAGATGAGTACTCAAAGAAGCAAATATACATATATAGGTTTCTCTTCTCTCTTTGAGGTAATTCGAGGCACGGGGGATAAATCCCAAGCTGCCTTCGTTGAGAGGTTCCGGCATGACGCCGATGGCAGAGTGGCCCATTATGCGGAGGCAGATTATTATGATATAGAAGATGGTGTGAAGCACCAATACGTGCCTGGGTACTAATCGTTCATCTTATCACCCTGCGCTGACGCCTGCTTTATAAGCAGCAGGCGTCTTGCTTGATAACAACGGATCAAGGACACCAAGCCCCAATGTTGCAGGAGGGTAAGCAGGAAGGTGTACTATGAAGATCACAAAGTCCCTGGGAGCAAAGACTCTGATAGCGAGCGCCGTTGCTGTCGCCTGGGTTGCGGTGGAACAGGCTGCTGTGTCTAATCCACACGCTACTGTGTCCGATCCACACGCCGTTGCTCTTGCACACTCGGGGGGGATGCCGGTCCCTGCTGTCACGCCCCAGGACGCGAGGCAGCTCGCACGGCTTAGAACTGCCGGTCTGCGCCGGGATGGCACTGCCGTTGCCGCCCTGATCGGCTCGCTGAACGACCCGCCGCACCCCGACTACACAAAGACGGCGCTGCACTCGCTGGCACGTTTAGGGGCTACGGACGCCATCCCCGCCATCGACCATACCATCAACACGGGTGACGCCGACACCGCCTGTTATGCAAGGGCCTCCAAAGACAGGCTGATCGCCGAGGATGCAGCAAGAAACGTCGCGGGTGCGGCGGGTACGGCCGTTAAGATCGACGTCTTGTACCGGGAGTTGGGTGAGACGCCAGAGCAGATCAACGCCGCCGTTGCTGCCCACTATGACAACGGGGGGGATAGCACTGATCCTCAGCCCGTGGAGGTTTATGCGCTGCGCGAACTCGCCGACATCGTCTACTCGGGTGCAAAGGACTCCAGTGCTATGGCCGTGCTGCCCCCGAATGCCGCGGCGTTAAACTTCCGGCTCGACCCGCCTGCGGCCCTCAAGATGAAGATCGCCGCCCTCCCCCCAGGGGTGAGGCTGCCCAGCCTCATCCAAGGTCTGTCGCAGAAAAAGATGCTTGGGGCGGACGAGTATTTCGAGATGCAGCTCGCGGCTGATGAGGGGCTGCCGGCGAGTCGCGCCGCCGCCGCACAGTTGACCAGAATGGAAGCGGACAGGACACAGGTCACGCCCAACGGATGCATCGCGCTGTTGCAGGTGATCCACGCCGTCGGCGACAAGTCACAGGTGCCTCTATTCGCGCGCCTCATGGCTGGTGCCAATGTTGAATTCATGTACCCGGACGTGAAGAACGGTGAGCCGCAACAGATTGTGCCCGGTTACTGATGCCCCCTCACGAGCGCCTCTCTAAAGCACCCGGCCTCCTCTGAGGCCGGGCGTTTTCGCGTCACACCCCTAGGTACGTCTGCTGGGCCGATCCCCGCGCCGCGTCGGGCCGCCCCCGCCGCCGGGCGGGGTACAATAAGGGGGCATGGAACGCTTCGCGCTTAACATCGCCGGGCTGATGGTTGCCATCGTCGCCGTGCTGTTCGCCCTGCCTCGCCCGACCCGATGGGCCGCCCCGACCTGGGCGACGGCAAGAACCAGTTCGTCTACACCGCCGATACGCCCGACGGCTACCTCTACGTGCCGGGGGCTATCCAGGTGATCGGGGGCACGTCGGCGGAGGCGAACTGGCTGATCGGCAACAGCCCCATCGTCGGCCCGCTGGACAAGGTGAACCTGACGATTGACAGCTCGATCATCCCTAACACGTTCACGCACCAGTGGGCGGTCAGCGGCAGCACGATCTACGTCAACACGCCAAACAACAGCTACCCCGGCTACCAAGCGAACAGTTTCATATTCAAGGGCCTGCCGCCCAGCAACAGCGGCTTCGGCAACCACAGCGTGAACCTGCTCGTGCAGGGGGCGAAGTCGCAGGCGGCCAAGATACAGACGTTCTTCACTGGAACAGCCCAAAATCATCTCAGCCCCGACGGCAATCCGAACTGGTACTATTTTTATAGCCTTGTCTATACACCGTTTTCTCCTTTCACCGCTCCGGTGAACTACCGCCCAACGTCATCAACCTACCTCACTTCCGAGACTTATGGAGCATACCCGTACACAACGTATCTTGAGGATGATTGCTATAATGCCTCTGGATACAGTTGGCTGCGAGTGTTCACAAGATCTCCTGGCACCTCTGGCTATGTAAATTGGGTAGGGTATCTGAATTTCCCGAATGGCATTCTTCAATGGGTACATACTGCCGCCCATGAGCGTGGGCATCAGGTTATTGATCAAATGTCTGGCATGAATGGAAGAGACGGGCCAATTTACACAGATCATAATGATCCTGTGACTGATCAATCAGATGTAAATCATAGTTTTGATAACGACATAATATCAGATGCTTGGGAAGCAACGCATGGCCTGAACATCAACACAAAAGATACAACTGGTGCCTATGATTACAACTCTGACGGCACGGCAAACACTACTGAACCAGGTGATAATGAGGTAGTAGCGGACATCCAAGCGCTGCCTGTTGTTTTCAATCAGTTCTCCGATTGGCAACAAGACTGGGCAGATGGCGGTATTCAGCATGGAAAAGTGCCCTTCCTCCAACCGAATCCCATCGCTGGTATTGCCCCAGGCTTCTCTCTGCTGTTCACACCTGTTACAGTACATGCGGACCACTCATTCACCTACGGGACATCCCTGCCCGTGAAGAGCATAAGCAACATCCAAACTATTATAGGAGCCGCGCCGTTAACTCAGCTATCTGATCTCGGACCATAACCTGGCTCGATGCAGTAACTCCGGCAAAAAGGAACAAATCATTATGAAGTACAATAGGCTCTTACCACTTTGGGGGCGGATGGCATTACCCGCCATTGTGTTGGTCTCGTTGCTGTGCTTGATATTTTCTTGTTTCTCTGCATCTAAAAGCGGCGAACACGTTAGTGGAGTCGCCTATGCCTCCGTCCGTCGAGGAGAAATACCACAAGAAGCACAAGAAGCCGCACTTTTTACTAGAGCAGGCCTAACTGGTGATCGGTCGCTAATTCCCTTGATGATCAAAACACTACAAGGAAACCCATACCCTCACGTTTCGGAGGCCGCGCTACAAGCACTCGGCCGTTTAGGGGCTGTGGAGGCTCTACCGACCGTTGATAACATAGTTAATGGTAAAATGGTTGATATGTATGGGCTGAGTGACCAGTTTATTATCAATGCGGCACGAGTTGCAAAGGCTAGACTGGTTGCAGAGAGTGAGACTAAGGGTGTAACAATTTCCTCCATTCAAGCTTCTACAAAAGCAAGCATTTTTTTCCAGACCCTCGGCATTTCACCCAACGAGATGAATGTTGCGGTTGCTAATTATTTTCAGCATGGACCTGAAGAGCGGAATGCACCCGCTCCTTTAGGGTTGTGTGCTATGCGTGAGTTGGCGGATATAGCATATATAGGAAAATATACGAACTTTTCAGCACTACCAGAGGTCTCAAGCGTCAAGTTCTACCTTGATTATCAGTCCGAAATGAAGGTAAAAATTGCCCCTTTGTCCCATCCTGCACGGGCTGGTTATCTGGCTAAAGAACTTTCAAAGATAAGCTATATTGGAGACAACGAGGCTTTTGAGATGCGCCTAGCCATATCGGAAGGTTATGACGGCAGTCAGGCTGCTGCGGCTCAACTTCGTGAGATGGAACCAAACAAGCAAAAGTATTCACGTGAAGGCTTTGCGGCTCTGCTTGATGTAATCGGAGGTTCAGGAGACGCGTCACAGGAGGCACTCCTTTCCCATTTTAGTGCCGATCCAGACCCATTCGTTGCGGCTCAGGCTAAAGACAGTCGTAATAGACTTTCTTCTGTCTCCCCATAAACTCTAAGATAACCGCCCGCGCCAGGGTTGGCGCGGGCGCTCTGCTTTCGCGGCTTCTCGACATCCGCAACTCACTCGGTTTACGCCAACTCCTCCAGCCGCGCCTCCGTTCCCGCCACCATTGCCTCGAACCACGCGCCTGACCCGTCTACCAGGGGCAGCCACCAGGCCGTCGGGCGGAGCTGGGTGTGTTCCAGGCTTTCCAGCTTGTGCAACATAATGGATGCGACGGCGGCATTCCCATTGTGCTGTCTTCCCCCAACCCGCTGGGCCGCCCGGACCTGGGCGACGGCAAGAACCAGTTCGTCTACACCGCCGATACGCCCGACGGCTACCTGTATGTGCCGGGGGCCATCCAGGTGACGGGGGCACCGCCGGCAGCGGTGAACTGGCTGATTAACAACAGCCCCATCGTCGGCCCGCTGGACAAGGTGAACCTGACGATTGACAGCTCGGTCATCCCCAACACGTTCACGCACCAGTGGGCGATCAGCGGCAACACGATCTACGTCAACACGCCCCAGGACGTGAACAACCCGTACCCCAGCTACCAGTTCAACCACTGGATATTCAAGGGGCTGCCCAGCGACAACAGCGGCTTCGGCAACCACACTGTGAACCTGCTCGTGCAGGGGGCGAAGACGCAGACCGCCAAGATACAGACGTTTTTCAACACAGGTGTCAAAGGGGCTGCAAGTAACTGGCCTAGCTCTGACGGGACACCGAACTGGTATTATTACTACGCACAGGTCTACAATCCTTTTTCATCTGCTGCCCCTGGTACATATTCATCGGGTTCTCCATCCGAGACGATAAATAGTTATCCTTTTCAGATTTATCTTCGTGATGATATTTTTAACAGTTCTTCCCAAACATTGCGCGTGTTTGATAAAGGCGTGGGTGGCAACGCAAGGTGGGTTGGGTATATCACAACGCCTCCAGGGATTATCAAGTTTATTCATATAGCGGCCCATGAAAGGGGGCACCAGATCATTTTCCAACAAGGCAACGCGGTTGGTGACGGTCCGATCTACACACATCAGGTCGGCGACACTTCTGACGGCGACGGAGTTCTTGACACTTGGGAAGACAACCATGATTTGGACCGGTACACGAAAGACACAACAGGGGCTTACGACTATAATTCAAATGGGACCATGAACACGGAAGAGTCAGGAGATGACGAGTTCCTCGCTGACATTCAAGCCCTGCCCGTTTTGTTTAACCAGTTGAATGACTGGCAACAGGATTGGGCTGATGGCGGCATACAGAGGGGTAACTTGCTGACAAATTCTGCGTTCATCCACTCAGGTCCAGGTCAAAGCGGTCCGCTCAATCTGCGCCTGTTGTTTACTCCAGTCAGCGTCAACACTCTGACGCATACTTGGACAACAGGCACCGCTCAGTGGGTGAGCAGTCTTAGCGACATCGCAACTATTACCGGAACAACCCCGCTTACTCAACTGAGCGATCTCGGTCCCTAACCCCGGTGGACACTCTAGAAGGAGATAAATACAATGAGCACCAAACAAAATGTTCGGGCAAGGTCGGGCCTTGTTCAAGTTAGGCTTCTCTTAATAATGTTTGCTATATCAGCGATAGCGGCGTGGTTAGTCGCCTTCCCAGTCGCGGGCAGAAGGCAGACAGCTAATGCTGCGCCGCCCCGCTTAGAAAACCCGCAAGAAACAAAACAAGCAGAAGCTTTTCAGAAAGCTGGTACAGAGGGGGACTCTTCTAAGGTTGCGGCGATGATACAGACGCTCCAGGGCAAGCCGCAAGAGTACGTCGCGGAAAGTGCGATGCACAGCCTAGCTTTGCTCGGGGCTAGTGAAGCTATACCGGTGCTGGATGATTATATCAACGGGGATTTAGCGGATGTTTATGGGTTTGGGGCACCATACATAAAAGCCGATGCCCAGATCGCTAAAGCCCGCCTGTTAGCAGAGATTGCTTCAAGCGTTGCTGCCAACTCTTCCTCGCAGGCTGATGTCAAAACGCGCAAGTTTTTTGAGGAACTTCATCTTACACCCGCTGACTTAAATACAGCGGTTGCGGAATATTCCCAGCATGGGCCGGAGGAAATGAACAAGCCTGCACCACTGGAAGTTAAAGTCATACGCGAGTTGGCGGACATGGCTTATCAAGGTTCCTATCAGAACTTCACGTCACTGCCTGCGGTAAGGGGTGTTTTGTTTGCCTCGGACTCTATTTCAAATTTGAAAGTCCAATTAGCCCCGCTTTCACGTACAAACCGGGCGGCTTGGCTTGTTCACGATCTGGCTCAAACGAAGCAGATTCATCGAAGTGGGGCACTGATGCAAAGCAAAGCTGATGAGATGCGTTTAGCAGTCTCGGAAGGTCTGCCAGCCAGCCAAGCGGCTGCGAATCTACTGCAACAGATGGAGAAACAGCGTAACCAATACTCCCCCATCGCATTCGCCACACTTTTTAGTGTTCTAGAGGGAACCGGTGATAGGAGCCAAGACGCTCTGTTGTTGCACTTCAGTCGTGATGCTGATCCCTACATTGCTCAACAAGCACGAATCAGCCGCCAGATACTAAATAATCATAGCCGATGACAGACAGGCCGCCCGCTCCACGGGGTCATCGGGATGCAAACAAAAACGCCTGGTCTCAGAGGAGGCCGGGCGTTTTTATGTCATAGCTCCGTGAGGCTGATAGCTTCCAGGGTTAGCAGTGCCCGCTCGCGCTCCGCCCTCCGTGCTGCGTCGGGCTGCACCTCGCCGCCGGGCGGGGTACAATAAGGGGGCATGGAACGCTTCGCGCTTAACATCGCAGGGCTGATGGTCGCCATCGTGGCCGTGCTGTTCGCCCTGCCTCGCCCAACCCGCTGGGCCGCCCGGACCTGGGCGACGGCAAGAACCAGTTCGTCTACACCGCCGACACGCCCGACGGCTACCTGTACGTGCCGGGGGCGCTGCGGGCCGTCGGCGCGGGCAGCCTCGAGATGCAGTGGCTCCTCGCCAGCAAAAAGGCTGACATGGCGATAGACAACAGCGTCATCCCCAACACCTTCGTTCACGGCTGGACCGTCGGCGGTGACACGCTCTTCATTAACACGCCTCAGAACGTAGACAACCCGTACCCCAACTATCAGTTCAACAGTTGGATTTTCAAGGGGCTGCCCGCCCAGAACAGCAGTTTCGGCAACCATGACGTCAACCTGTATGTGCAGAATACCAAGACGCAGACGGCCAAGATACAGACGTTTTTTAGCACAACAGCTAAGAACTGGCCTAGTTCCGATGGTATCACACCCAACTGGTATCACTATTACAACATGGTATCAACGGCATCGGGTGGCTATGGATCGGGTAAAGCATCAAGCACAACTAACGACACAGACAGTTTTGGAGTGCGGACAGCGGTGACCACGATCAGGGATGATGCTTACCCAACCGGGGGTTTCCGTGTCTTCGGCCTCAACAGCAACGTCTCTCCTTATGTCATCTGTCTTGGAACCATTTACGATGGCGGCACTCATAACTTCATCGAAATCTCTGCACATGAACGAGGACACCAAAATGCTTGGCTAACACCAGGGATCGAGACTTTGGAAAACGCCCCAGATAAAAATGGCGCGTCAACCTCTACAGTGAATTTAGCATTGCCCTGGAAGAACACGCACCATTTCCAAACCATTGATTCCCGTGGCGGTGCTGTTTATGATACAACAGGTGCTTATTCAAACATCCCATCGGCAGGGTTAGCACCTGATCCTGGCGACATAGAGTGTGTCGCAGACATACAAGCACTGCAACCGCTCTTGTCAGGGTTGCCGCACTGGCAAGATGATTGGGCCGACGGCGGCCTTCAGATCGGCAAGCCTTACTTCTACCAAAACGGGACTCCTCAGTTCTTCTGGAAGTTCTATTCTAACACAAGTACAGTCACGCAGATTACTCCGTCAGGTTCGGCTGATCCCGCTGGCTACTACCGGATCACTTCGCTGGCCGATCTACAGGCCATGTATCCAGGAACCACTGTCTTGACCAGCCTGAGCCAACTCGGCCCATAAAGTACCCTTTATCAAGAACAAAAAATGACTCGCCATAGGGAGAATGATCTAATGACCAAAAATAGCATCTTGGCTCAAGCAGTCCTTGTTTTGGTTGTTGTATGTGGTGTGCAAAGCGAAGGACATTCTATACCTCCGTCACCAATCGCTGCGGACCAAACTCGTCTCAGCCGCATCCATGACGGCGGAGTGCGCGGAGATCGCACAGTCATTCCTGACATCGTTGCGACTTTAGAGTATCCCTGTTCTGTCCCTAGAGAAGTCGCGGGAGGCAACTTCAACCCGCTCTCGCAAGCCGACCCCTTCTACACAGAAATTGCGTTGAGGGCAGCCATACGCCTACACGCGATTGAGGCCCTCCCACAAATTGATCGGCTGATCGCGGTTAATGACCCCGATGTGAGTAACTTCGCCCGAGTGGCAAGAGCGAGAATATTAGCTGAAGACGCAACGGGAGGCGTTTCGGATACGAGGCGACGGGCAGCAAGGCAAATATCCTCTTTCTATGGGGAGTTGGGGCTAACACCGGCAGACCTGAACTCAGCGTTACGTCTTTACAAGAAACCGCTTCTAAACGCGGCCGGGCGCCAGGTACTACAAGTGGGGGCGGTTAGGCTGGTTCCCGTCGGTGTTTATGCGATTAGAGAAGTCGCTGACATGGTGTACAGCGGCGACTCCCGGAACTATCTCGCACTAGCCGATGTCACGTCTGTGGATTTCAAGGATGACACTCCCTCAGCTATCAAACTCCAGTTTGCTCGCCCGACGCGCGCCGCGCGAGCAGCGGCTCTTGTGGAGGGTCTGTCTTACTGGCAACCCGGTGTACAGTATGACGCCCGATCCAGGTATATCAAGAGGCTGGCAGTCGATGAAGGGCCTTCCGCCGCCCAAGCCGCCATCAACAAGTTGCAGAAAATGGAAGCCAGTCCCCGAAGTTACCCCGAGAACAGCTTCTATGACTTGATTGACGTGGTCAGTGATGCCGGGGATAAGAAGCAAGGAGCCCGTTTGGAAAAATTTCACGACGCGCGGCGGCAGGTAGCCTCACGTCTTCAGACAGCAATCAGGGGTCTGAAGACAGGACACAGAAGGGCGTTGAGCAGGGTTGATTAGCGTCCTCTATTACCCACAACACAGTGCGAAGCGACCGCATTATATGGGCGGTCGCTTTATGATGTTATACTCTCTGGTTATCCCTGCCGCCGCAGGAGGTACAGAAAGAAGGGTGCGCCGAGCAAGGTCGTGACGGGGCCGGACGCCTCTACGTCCAAACTCTGCCCCCCCCGCCTTGACACCGCCTGCCCCACGCGGCTATAGTAGGGCCATGCCGCGACGCCTGCCTGCCTCCGTTCCCCTGCTGGTCCTCGCCGCGCTGACTAGGCCAGGTACAACGGCTCTATGAGCGGCCCCTATCGACTGCTGTTTCTGGACCTGGACGGCACCTTGGTTGGGCCGGGAGATTTAATCAGCCCGCGCACACGGGATGCGCTGCACCAGGCGCAGCGGCAGGGCTGCGTCCTGGTCATCTGCACCGGGCGCAGCCGCTACGCGGCCCAGCACATCGCTGCCCAGATCGGCGGCGCGGTGGGGTACGGCATCGCCAGCAATGGCTCGGTCGTGTTCCAGTGGGAGCACACCGGCGCGCTCCAGAAGTTCACGCTGACAGAGGCGGTGACGCGGGAGGCCGTCCGCCTGGCCCGCGCCCACGGGCTTGCCCCACTCTGCCTGGGCCTGGAAGATGACGACCGGGTGATCCACGCCGACCGGCGGTTCCCGCTGCCCGCGTCATATCTGTCCGTGCAGGGTTCGCGCCTCGCCTTCTGCGACGACATCCGGCAGGAGATGGCCGCGCGAGACGCCCTGCCCATGAGCATAGACGTCCATGCGGAGGCCGAACAGGGCGTCGCCGCGCTTGCCCAAGCGTGGCGGCAGGCGTTCGGCAAGGAAGTCATTGTTTATGACTCTTTTGCCGCGCGCTTCGGCTGCTGGGGGGCGTACCTGAACCCGGCGGCGGCCAGCAAGGCGCGGGCCGCGCAATGGGTGGCGGCGGCGCTGGGCATCCCGCGCGAGCAGACGTTAGCCGTCGGGGACTACCTGAACGACCTAGACTTATTGCGCTGGGCCGGGCTGGGGGTCTGCATGGGCGACGGCCATGCGGACGCCCTCGCCTGCGCCGGCCACGTCACCGGGACACTAGCCGAGGACGGCGTCGCCCAGGCCATCGAGCGGTTCGTGCTGCGGGGCGCGGCGCGGTGAAGCGCATCGTTCTCATCGGGGCGGGCGGGGCGGGCAAGTCTACACTGGCGCGGCAGATCGGCGGCAAGCTGGGCCTGTCCGTGATCCACCTGGACGCCCACTACTGGCACGAGGGCTGGGTGGAGCCGCCGAAGACCGAGTGGGCGGCGCGGGTGGGCGCGCTCGTCGCCCGCGAGGCGTGGGTCATGGACGGCAACTACGGCGGCACGATGGGAGTGCGCCTGGCCGCCGCCGACACGATCATTTTCCTGGACCTGCCGCGCCGGCTCTGCCTTGGGCGGGTCGTCCGGCGGCAGATTCACTACCGGGGGCGGACGCGGCCCGACATGGCCCCCGGCTGCCCCGAGCGGCTGACTCTTGTTTTCCTCAAGTACATCTGGAACTACCGCCGGGACCGGCGGCCCGGCATACTGGGGAGGATGCGTGAACACGCCGAAGGCCGGCGACTCGTTCACTTGCAGACGCCCGCGCAGGTGCGCCGCTTCTTGGAGACGTTGCCCCCACCTTGACAGCCCCGCCCCACCGGGGCTATAGTGGGGCCATGCTGCGACGCTTCTTTTATGCCCTCTGCCTGCTCCTGTGCCTCGTTCCCGGCGCACACGCTGCCCCATCGCGCCGCATCGTCTCGCTCTCGCCGGGCGTCACCGAGATGCTGTTCGCGCTGGGACTGGGCCGGTCGGTCGTCGGCGACACGGTCTACTGCGACTACCCGCCCGCCGCGCGCTCGATTGCCAAGATCGGCGACGTGAACACGAGTTACGAGAAAGTGCTGGCCCTGCACCCGGACTTGATCGTCGCCGATGCCGTCGCCAACGGGCGGGCCATCGCGCGCCTGCGGCAGCTGCGGCAGACGGTGCTGGTCGTCTCGCCGACGTCTCTGGCCGCCGTGGAAGACAGCCTGCGGACCATCGGGGCGCGGACGGGAACTTCGGCGCGGGCGTCCGTCGTGGTGGCGGGCATGGAGGGCAAGGCGCGGCAGGCCGCCGCCCTCGCCGCAGCCGACCATCGGCCCCGCCCGCGCGTCCTGCTGGTCATCCAGGTCGCGCCGCTGTGGACGGCGGGCGGGGGGACGTTCCTCGACGATCTGGTCACGCGCGCGGGGGGCGTCAATGTCGGTTCCCCCGTCCGGGGCTACGGGCCGCTGTCGCGGGAGCGCGTCCTGTCCCGCCCCCCCGACGTCGTGCTAGGCGACGCGCTGACCGCGCGGGCCGTGCGCGCCGACCCATTGCTTGGCCGCCTGGCCGCTGTCCGTGCGGGGCGGCTGTACGCCCTGTCCAGCGACCTGACCCAGCGCCCCGGCCCGCGCCTGGCCGACGGCCTGCTGCTGATGGCAAGGGCGCTGCACGGGCAATGAGAGCGTTCCCCCTCCTGCTTCTTGCCCTCGTCCTGCTCCTCTCCCTGCTCGGCGCGGCCTGGGTCGGGCAGGCGCACCTGACACCCGCCCAGACATGGGCGGCCTTGCGGGACGGGCCGAACGGGATGACCGACAACGACGCTATCCTGTGGAGCCTGCGCCTGCCGCGCATCGTGCTGGCGGCCCTCGTCGGCGCGTCGCTGGCCGCAGCGGGCGTCGCGTTCCAGGCCCTGCTGCGGAACGACCTGGCGGACCCGTACCTCGTCGGCGTGTCGGCGGGTGCGTCGGTCGGGGCCGAGGGGACGCTGCTGGCACACAAGGACGGCGCGTGGGGCGGCTTCGCCCTGCCGCTGGCCGCGTTTGGGGCGGCGACGGCGGCCATGATGCTGGTCTACACCCTGGCCCGGCGGCGGGGGCGCGTTCTGGTGACGTCGCTGCTGCTGGCGGGCGTCGTCATCAGCGCATTTCTCGGCGGCGTCTCGACGCTGCTGCTCCAGTTCAGCCACCCGAACGACGCCCAGTATTTGCAGTTCCGGCTGAACGGGTCGCTCCAAGACGCCACGCTGGGCCAGTGCGGTGTCACGCTGGGCTTCCTGCTGGCGGGCCTCTTAGTGCTGTCGGTGGAGGCACGGGCGATGAACCTGTTTTCGCTGGGCGAGGAGTCGGCGCAGCAGCTCGGGGTCGAGGCCGAGCGGTTCAAGACGGTCTTGATCGTCACGGGGTCGCTGCTGACGGCGGCGACCGTGGCCTTCGCGGGCATCATCGGCTTCGTTGGCCTGATGTCGCCGCACATCGCCCGGCGTCTGGCGGGGACGCCGGACCACCGCCGCGTCCTGCCCCTGGCCGCCCTGACCGGGGCGACGCTGATGGTCTGGGCGGATACGCTGGCTCGCAGTGTGCTGCCGGATGGGCGCGAGCTGCCCGTAGGCATCGTCACGGCCTTTCTGGGTGCCCCGTTTTTTCTTTCTCTCTTGAGGCGACAGGGGGGGTGAGGGAAAGACATATCGGAACCCCTCCGCTTGACACCTCCGCCCGTGCTCGGTATAATCATCCCACCCCCACGCAGCGCTGCGCGGCCTCATGTCACCCCAAGTGGCACAGTCAGGAGCCGACCGCACCGCTTATGTCCCTCTTCGACCATTACGCCCTGGACGGGTTCTACGACGAGATGTTCCTCGCCGACAAGGCCCCCCGCCCCCACTACAAGAGCCTCTACGCCACCCTCGACTCGCTGAACGCGCGCACGTTCAGACAGCGCGCGCAGATGGCCGAGGTCAGCCTGATGAACCAGGGCGTCACCTTCACCGTCTACGGCGACGGCCAGGGCCTGGAAAAGACCATGCCCGTGGACCTGGTCCCGCGCATCATCACGCACGACGAGTGGGCGCGCATGGAGCGCGGGCTGGTCCAGCGCCTGCGCGCCCTGAACCTGTTCCTGCACGACATCTACCACGACCAGAAGATACTCAAGGACGGCGTCGTGCCCCGCGCGCTGGTGGTCAACGCCAGGCACTTCCGGCGCGAGTTTCTGGGCGCGGACGTCCCCAAGGGCATCTACGTCCACATCTGCGGCACGGATTTGGTCCGCGACGACAAGGGCGACTACTACATCCTCGAAGATAATCTACGCTCGCCGTCCGGCGTCTCCTACGTCTTGCAGAACCGGATGCTGATGACGCGCATCTTCCCCGGCCTGTTCCGCGAAAACCGGGTCCTCGCCGTGGACCACTACTGCTCGCAGCTCTTGGCGAACCTGCGGTATCTCTCGCCCCGCCCCGGTGACGATCCCACCGTCGTGCTGCTGACGCCTGGTGAGTTCAACTCGGCCTACTTCGAGCACGCCTTTCTGGCCCAGCAGATGGGCATCGACCTGGTCCAGGGCCGCGACCTGTACGTCGAGAACAACTGCGTCTGGATGAAGACCACGCGCGGCCCGCAGCGGGTGGACGTGATCTACCGCCGCATCGACGACGACTTTTTGGACCCGCTGACCTTCCGCCCCGACTCGACCCTGGGCGTGTCGGGCCTGATCAACGCTTACCGGGCGGGAAACGTCGCGCTCGCCAACGCCGTCGGCACGGGCGTGGCCGACGACAAGGTCATCTACGCCTACGTCCCGGCGATGATCAAGTACTATCTGGGCGAGGACGCGCTGATCCCCAACGTCCCGACGTTCCTGTCCTCGGACGACGCCCAGCGCGACCACATCCTGAAGAACCTGGACACGCTGGTCGTCAAGAGCGCCAACGAGGCGGGCGGCTACGGGATGCTGATGGGGCCGCAGTCCACGCGGGCGCAGCAGGCCGAGTTCGCGGAGATGATCAAGGCCGACCCGCGCAACTTCGTCGCCCAGCCCCTCGTCCAGATCTCGCGCGCCCCGGCCTTCGTACCGGACGTGCACGGCTTTGAGGGCCGCCACATCGACCTGCGCCCCTACATCCTAATGGGCGAGGACGTCACGATCATCCCCGGCGGCCTGACCCGCGTGGCCCTGCGGAAAGGCTCCTACGTGGTCAACTCCAGCCAGGGCGGCGGCTCGAAAGACACCTGGGTCCTGGCAAGGCCGTCGGGCCGGTCGCAGTCCCAGTCGCAGCGGATGGGGGGCATGAGCCAGTCCCAGATGCAGGGATTCGGCCCCCCAGCCGACACACGCCCCGTAGAGGGCGTGGTGGAGGAATAGCAACTATGGCTCCAGCCTTGCCAGCCTGGTATAGCGGCGTCGTCGAGTTCGGCTATTTCTTTTACAATGCTGCCAGTTTGCTGTTTATTATCGTCGGCTTCCTCATCGTCGGTGCCGTGTCTCGCCCTGGCTGGCGACACCACCTGCGTTGGGCCTTTCCCGCAGTGGCGGCCTCCGTACTGACCGGGATTTACCGTCTGCTCCTGGACCTGCATCACTACCTCCACGTCGGCGGGCTAGCAGGCTACGCGGTGGCCGACCGTTTACATTGGCTTTCGGAAGGTATCTCCTTTTATGCGGTCTGGACGCTCTGGCGGACGCTACGCGACTTGGCTCGTCATCCGGCCTCTACCGACCCGCTGGCGCTGCACCCGGCGCAAACCGGCGTCTGGCCCCCGCCGCCGACAGGCCGCCCTTGACATCCGCCCCATAAAGAGACCCATTTATGCTTGCTCGTGAAGCCGACGCCATGTTCTGGATCGGGCGCTACGTGGAGCGCGCCGAGGACACCGCCCGCATCGTGGACGTCCAGTACCACTCCGAACTCGAAGGGGCCTTCCCGCTCGCCCCGGACGGCGGCGGCGACCCCTCCGCGCTGTGGGGGCCGATCCTCGCCATTTCCGGCGACGCCGACCTGTTCGCCGCGCTCTACAACGACGACCAGGTCGAGCGCAACGTGCTGGACTTCTTCGCCTTCTGCCGCGACCACCCGAACTCTATTTTTTCCTGCGTCAGCCGCGCCCGCGACAACGCGCGGGGCGTCCGCGAGCTGATCTCCTCGGAGATGTACGAGAGCCTGAACATCTTCTTCCTTGAAGTCACCCAGTGGGACGTCGACAAGATTCTGGACGCCTCCCCGCACGCCTACTTCCAGCAGGTCAAGAACGCCTCGCACCTGTTCCACGGCATCACCGACCGGACCATGCCCACCGACGAGGCCCTGGCGTTTCTGGAGTGCGGCATGTTTCTGGAGCGGGCGGACAAGACGGCCCGCATCCTCGACGTCAAGTACCACATCCTGCTCGACCCGGAGCAGCTCGGCGGGACTCTGGACCAGCACCAGTGGATCGCCGTGCTCAAGAGCGTCGGCGCGTTCGAGGCGTTCCGCAAGGCCAATAGGTTCGGCATCACGCCCGCCAAGGTCGTCTCGTTTTTGGTCCGCAACCCCGCGTTTCCCGCGTCGGTCTCGTCCGCCGTCACGCGCGTGGACCGCGCCCTGCGCCAGATCGGCGGCACCAAGGGGCTGCCCGCTGCCAACCGCGCCGAGCGCCTGGTAGGCCGCCTGCGGGCGGATTTAGCCTTCACCACGACCGACGAGATCATCGCGCAGGGCCTGCACCAGTTCTTGGACCAGGTTCAGATCCGCTGCATCGAGATCGGCAACGCCATCCAGGAGACCTACCTGCGGCACTGAAGACGCGGGCGGGAGGGACAGTGTGCCTGGGGTACACTCTTAGCATGGCTTCTTCCACCATCGTCTGCCCCATGAGCGAGTTCCACATCGAGCACACCGTCGTCTGCGGCCAGACGTTCCGGTGGCGGCGGGACAAAGAAGGCTGGTGGAGCTGCCTGCTGCCCTCGACCGACCCGGCCACGGGGCGGCAGACGCATACCCTGGTCCGGCTGTGGCAGGACCGCGATACGGTCTGGTACGAGACCGGCCCGCGCCCGCGCGACCTGTCCTTCGTGCGCGACTATTTCCGGCTGGACGTGGACCTGCCGGCCCTGGCCCGACGGTTCGCGGACGCCGACCCGCACATCCGGCCCGCCATGCAGGACTTCGCCGGGCTGCGCGTCATCCGCCAGGACCCCGTCGAGTGCCTGTTCTCGTTCCTCTGCACGTCCGCGGCCCCCCTGTACCGCATCCGGCGCACCATCGCGGGCCTGTGCCGCGACTACGGCGACACCTTCCCGAGCGGCGAAGTTGCCGGCCTGGTCCACCACGCCTTCCCCCCCGTCCACCGCATCGCGGAGGCGACGGTCGCGCGCCTGACGACCACGGGCCTGGGCTACCGCGCCCGGTACGTGAAAGAGACGGCGCAGGCCGTGATGGACAGAGGAGGCCCGCTGTGGCTGCTGGGCCTGCGCGCCCGGCCTTATGGGGAGGCGAAGTCCGCGCTGATGGCCCTGCCCGGCGTCGGCGCGAAGATCGCCGACTGCGTCTGCCTGTTCTCGCTGGACAAGGACGCGGCCATCCCCGTGGACACGCACATCCGGCGCATCGCCAACCGCCAGTATTTAGAAGGCACGGAGGCGGCGACCAAGACGCTGACTCCGTCGGCCTACAACCGCATCGGCGACGACCTGCGCGCCCGCTTCGGCCCGATGGCCGGCTGGGCGCAGCAGTACCTCTTCTTCTATGACGTCTACCTGAAGGGCAACTGGTCCACGTACACGGCCCTGATGCAGCCCCAGGGCGAGCCGATCCGGCCACTGAAAAAGTAAGGGCGAGAAGCTAGACCTCTTGCGTCAATCCTCAGCCTCCGCTCCCCGGATTGAAATCTGTGATTGAAATCCGGGTCTCGATGAGCGCCAACGTCCGCCTGTTCACCCCGCTGTCGAAGCTCTGCGAGCAGGGGCGCGGACAGAAGAACGGTCTAGAACGATCTTGGGGCGCTGGCTCCTCCGTCCGCGAAGGCGGGCAATCGCAAGGCTACAGCCCTGGAATTCATTCCAGGGGGTTCACGCAAGAGGTCTCATGAAGGTGCCGCGATTTTGGGTCATGCTGGTCGTCAGTTGTTTTGCCCTTTGGGGCGCGGAAGCCGCCGCCTGGGCGGGGCCGCCGTACCTGACGGACGACCCCGAGCCTGTACCTCTGCATCACTGGGAACTCTACACCTTCGCCACCCGCGACCGAACCCGCAGCACCAACGTCGTCAGCGGTCCCGCGCTGGAGATCAACAGCGGCGTCGCCCCGGATACGCAGCTCCACCTGATCATCCCACAGACGCACTCCTCCCAGGACGGCACGAGCGCACGGGGCCTGGGCGACATCGAGGCGGGCGTCAAGTACCGGTTTCTCCTTGAGACCAAATCCCGCCCCGAGATCGGCACTTTCCCGCAGGTGGAACTGCCCACGGGCGACCCATCGAGGGGCCTGGGTAATGGACGCACCTGGGTCAAGGTCCCGATCTGGCTCCAGAAGTCTTGGGGGCCGTGGACGGCCTACGGGGGCGGCGGCTACGCCTACAACCCCGCCCCAGCCGAGCGCGACTATGAGTACGGCGGCCTTCTGGTTCAGCGCACCCTGACCCCGCGCCTGACACTCGGCGGCGAGGTCTTCTTCCAGGGCGCGTCGGTGGACAACCCGCAGTCGGAGGCGGCGGGGTCGGCGGGCACGTCCTCGTCGGGCCTCCAGGTGGCGGGGGCGTGCTCCTCGTCCCTTTGGAACCTCGGCGGCTCCTACAATTTCACCCCCGACTTCAGCCTGCTGTTCACGGCGGGCCATTCTTTCCAGGGCGACGGGAACGCAATCCTGTACCTGGGCCTGTACCGCACCTGGGGGCCAGACGCGCCGTGACGTTTCGCCCCGATCCGACCGTCACGGTAGAGAAAGGGGCGCGGTGCGTAACACGACGACGGTGCCTTCCAGTCCGGGCGCGGAAAGCCGGACCGTGACCGGGCCGTCGGTTTCCGCCGCCTGGACGTAGCCGAGCAGCCGGCCCTGGAACGCCCGCCGCGTGGGGGCTTGGTAGTCCTCGTGGCTGTCGTGGTCGCCGCTTTCCAGGCCGATCAGCCGGGCGGGGCCTTCCACGGCCCAGGTGATCGGGTGCGCGGCGTCGTAGACCAAGCCGCCGTCCGAGTCGGCGACCGTCACCGAGATGTGGGCCAAATCAACGCCATCGGCGGTGAGAGCGCTGGAGTCGGTTTCGGCCAGGAGCCTGCGCGGCGGGCCGCTCGTTTTCAATTCCCCCGTGCAGGCTTCCAGGCCGCCGTTCAGGCCCCGCACCGTGAGCGCCCCCGGCGCGTAGGGCACGTCCCACCAGAGCACGCGGTCGCCCGAATCTTCCCGGCGCTTGACGCCGAGCGACTGGCCGTTGAGCAGCAGCTCCGCCGCCTCGCAGTTCGTGAAGCAGACGGCGCGGACGGGGACGCCCTCCGTCCCGCGCCAGACCGGGGCGGCCTGCTGGTGAGACCACAGCGAGCCTTCTTCCTCGCCTTGGGGCGCGGCGCGGGTGCCCAGGTACGCCATGGGCTTCTCGCCCCACAGGCTTTGGCGATAGAAGTATTCCGGCTTGGGGTTCCCCGCGAGGTCCAGCAGGCCCGCGCCGTTGCTGCGCGTAGGCCACCTCCCCGCCTCGCCCAAATAGTCGATGCCGGTCCACAGGAACTGCCCGCAGACGAAGGGGTTGTCGGCGACGGCCTGCCAGTATTCCCCGCGCATCCCGTTCTCGCTGCCGTACAAGACGCGGCGGGGGTAGCGGGCGTGGTCCTCGGCGTAGCGGCCCTCCTGGTAGTTGTAACCGGCCACGTCCAGCGCATCGGCGTATCCCGCCTCGTTGGACATCAGGGCGGACGCCAGCCCCGCCGTGACCGGGCGCGTCGGGTCGAGCGACCGGACGACATCCGCCAGCCGCCGCGCGATGACGCCCAGCCGGGCCGCGTGGGGGTGCTCCGATCGGTGCCCGATGCCGTAAGACTGCGGGCTGGCTTCCCGGTCCAAGCTCTCGTGCGTGTAGGGGTCGTTCGGATAGTCAATCTCGTTGCCGATGCTCCACATGATGACGCTGGGGTGGTTGCGGTCCCGCAGGATCATGTCCCGCAGGTCGGCCTCGCCCCACTCCTCGAAGTGCGCGTGCGGCCCGTCGTGGCCCGGCGTCCCGACGTTCCAGCCTTCCAGCCACTTGTTCTTGCCCCGCTCCCACTCGTCGAACGCCTCATCCTGGACCAGAAAGCCGAGCCGGTCGCACAGGTCGTACAGCGCGGGCAGGTGCGGGTTATGCGCCATGCGGATGGCGTTGACGCCCGCCTCTTTGAGCGCGCGCAGACGGCGATCCCAGACCTTGGGGGGCACGGCCACGCCCAGCGCCCCGGCGTCGTCGTGCAGGCAGACGCCCTTGAGCTTCAGGTTCCGGTCGTTCAGGAAGAAGCCCCCGTCCGGGTCGAACCGGAGGGAGCGGATGCCGACGGGCGTGTCTTCCGCGTCCACGGCCTCCCCCCCGCGCCGGACCGTCGTCCGCAGCGTATAAAGCGCGGGCCGCTCCGGAGACCACAGGCGCGGGTCCGTGACCGCGAGGCGGCCCTGCGCGACCTGCGCGCCGCCGGATGCCACGGTCACAGACTCGGCGGCCTCGGCCACCGTCTGCCCTTGCGGGTCGAGCAGCGCATGTCCCACCGTGACTTCGGCATCCGCCCCGCCCTCATTCTGAATCTCGGCGCTGACGTGGACCTCGGCCTGCCCCGCGCTGACCGTGGGCGTGGTGACGGACACGCCCCACTGCCGGATATGGACCGCGTCCGTGGCGATCAAAAAAACGTCCCGGTAGATGCCCGAGCCGGTGTACCAGCGGGCGTCGCCGTGTCTGCCGTGGTCCACGCGCACCGCGGTCACGTTCGGGCCGCCGGGCGAGAGGTGCGGCGTCAGATCGTACCGGAACGAGGCGAATCCGCTGGGGCGCTTGCCCAGGAAGTGGCCGTTGATCCAGACCTCGCTATTGCAGTAGACGCCGTCGAAGTGCAGGAACGCCCTGCCGCCGGCGGGCAAAGCCGGGGCCGCGAACGTCTTCCGATACCAGCCGACGCCGCCGGGCAGGAACCCGGTCGCGCTGGCCCAGCGGGCGTCGAACGGACCCTCGATGCTCCAGTCGTGCGGCAGGCTCAGGGGCCGCCACCCGCCGTCCTCGAACACGGGCGCGTGTGCCCCCGCGACATCCCCCGGATGGAACTTCCAGCCGCCGTTGAACGAGATGATCTGTCGCATTCCAGCTTCCTCCTCGTCAGCGACCCGGCCAGGCCGGTACGCCGGTGTGCGTCAGGGTGACCGGCACGATGCCGCCGCCGTCATGGAAGACCAGCCGGTCCAGGCAGGTTACCCGGTGGTGGGCGTCCGTGTCCCCCAAAGGGCGGCGGTGGTAGCAGATGACCCAGTCGTCCTCGGAGCCGGGCAGGCGCAGCACCGAATGGTGCCCCGCCCCGTTCGCCACGGCGGGGTCGTTCTCCAGAATCCTGCCGCCGTACTCGAACGGGCCGTAGGGGTTGTCCGCGACGCCGTAGGCGGCCAGGTACGTGTGGTCGGTCCAGCCGCCCTCGCTCCACATGAGGTAATACAGCCCGCGCCGCTTGACCATGAACGGGGCCTCGACGTAGCGGGGCGTGGGCGTGATCTCGCGGAAGTCTCGGTTGAAGGCGCACATGGTTGGGGCAAGGCTTGCGACGACGCAGTGCCCGTGCCCGCCGAAGTACAGGTAGGCCTGACCGTCGTCGTCCACAAAGCAGTGGGCGTCGATGGGCTGCGCGCCGTGCGGGTAGTGGCCGACGAGCGGGCGTCCGATGGCGTCGCGGAACGGCCCGGCGGGCGAGTTGGAGACGGCCACGCCAATGCCCGCCCCGTCGCCGGCGGAGAAGTAGAAGTAATACTTGCCGCCGCGCTCGGCGCACGAGGGTGCCCAGGCGGCAAAGCCAGTGGACCAGGGGATGTCTTTGAAGTCCAGGATCGTGCCCTCGTTCCTCCAGTCGGCCAGATCGGCTGAAGACCAGCACTCGAACGAGGCCTGGGAGGCGTAGTCGGCGGAGCCGGTGGGGTAGACGTAGTAGCGGTTCTGGAAGAAGTGGATCTCGGGGTCGGCGTACCAGCCAGGGAACAGCGGGTTGCCGGAATGGCGGGCGGTCATCGGGTGTCTCCTCGCGGGCCGGGCGCGGCCCCTCCCCTTGTTCGACGCCGCGCGCCGCATACCTCCCCGCCGTCCGAGCCGGCCGCGTCCGGGAACTTCCCGCCGCGCCCGGACGCTCTCAGGCAGAAGGGGATGACGCATCCCCCCGCAAACACGAATGGCCCTGCCGCGAGCGCAGGGCCGAAGGAGAAACAGATGATCCGCTTCGCTTCCGTCCGCACGGCGTCCTATGCCGCCGCCCTGGCGTGTGTCCTGGGTGCCGCGCTGACCGCCGTCCCCGCGCAGGCCAAAGGGCACGACAGCAACACGCTGCACAAGCTGGGCAAGGCCATCGAGTACCCCGTCCGCAAGGCTTCGGAGAACACCAGCGTCGCCGCCCACCGGGCGACGGGCAGCAAATCGGTCGTCCACCGGCGCAACGGCAACCGCACCTACCGGTCGGTCGTCACCGCCAACGGCCGCATCCACCGCAAGCACCGCGTCGGCCACGGCCGCTGACCGGCGACGGCTGGACAGATAGAAGAAGAGAAAAGAAGAGGGCGAACCCCAGGTCCGCCCTCTTCTTTTGCCTCAAGCGGGCCATTTTTCGGGCAGCGGGGCGGGGCGGACGCCCGCCGACTCCATCAAGTAGTGCCGGCCCGACTCCGAAGCCTCCAGAAAGCCGTGCATGGCTTCGAGCACGTGGAACGTCAGCTCCCCCGAGGCGCGGGCGGGGCGGCCTTCCCCGATGGCGTAAGCCATGTCCAGAAGCCCCAGGCCGCGGCTGTTCTCGGCGTAGCCGTGAGTCAGCGGCACTTCCTCCCACTTGCCCTCGCGGTACAGCTTCACGACCCCATCGAACATGTTCGGGTCCGGGACGGACAACGACCCCTCCGAGCCGTGAATTTCGATGGGCGGCAGGTTGTGCGCCCAGACGTCGAACGACGTAATGAGGGTGCCCACGGCCCCGCCGGCGAAGTCCAGAACGCCCACGATGTGGGTCGGCGTCTCGACCACGATGCGCTGGCCCGAGCGCGGCTCCTTGGTGATGACTCGCTCCGGGAAGGACATCTGGGCCGAGCCGGTGACGCGCCGGATCGGGCCGAGCAGCGACACCAGTGCGGTCAGGTAGTACGGCCCCATGTCGAACATCGGCCCGCCGCCGGGCTTAAAGAAGAAGTCGGGATTCGGGTGCCAGTCTTCGACGCCGCGCCCGAGCATGAAGGCCGTGGCGGCGACCGGCCGGCCGACCGCGCCGTCGTCGATGAGCTTGCGGCAGGTCTGAAGGGCCGCGCCGAGGAACGTGTCGGGGGCACCACCGATCCGCAGGCCTTTCTCCCCGGCCAGCGCGAGCAAGGCGCGGCCCTGGTCGCGGGTCAGGGACAGCGGCTTCTCGACATAGACGTGCTTGCCGGCTTCGAGTGCGGCCCGGCTGACGTCAAAGTGCGCGGCGGGAACGGTCAGGTTTAGGACGGTGTCGATGGCGGGGTCGGCCAGGAGCTGTTCGGGGGTCAGGGCGCGGGCGACGCCGTGCTCGTCGGCCTTGGCCTGGGCGCGGGCGGGGTCAAGGTCCGACACGGCGGCGACATGAAGGCCGTCCAGCTTTTTGGCGTTTTCCAAGTAGATGTTGCTGATGTTGCCGCACCCGACGACGCCGATGTTCATCGTTTCGATGTTCCTGGTTTCCATGCGGCCTGTTTCGCCGCCCGCGCCCGCCTTTCCTGCCTGTTACAGGACGCCGCAGGGGTTTCAGGCGAGGCCATCTAAGGTCGGTGTCTGCGCGCCGCGCAGCAGCCGGAGCAGGAGGATGACCGCCTCGGCGGCTTCGGGCGAGTCGGCGGGATCAGGGGGGAAGATCGTGAACAGGACGCGCACGGGCGTCCCCGACCGGCGGCGGGTGGGGCCGTAGTACAACAGCCGGCGGATCTCGCGGCCATACAAGGCCGGGGCCTCTTCATCGCGAGCGTGGGACAGAGGGCCTGGAAAATCGGTGAGATCAAGCACGGCCTGACGGATGCCCGCATCTCACCGTTCGGCATAAGCCGGGTCTCAGCCGTTTAAGGAAAAGTTCAGACGGTCCAGATCATCGGCGGACGGGTCACTCCAGACGATGACGTAGCGATTCACAGCCACCCTTCGCGCTCCATCTCCTCACGGACCTTCGGGTCCATCGCGGCGATGATGCGCTCGGCGTCGTCCGCCAGCTCCTCGCGCGTCATGTGGGACAGGTCAGAGTACCCATACTTCAGTCGCGCCCGCTCCTGCACCTCGGCCATGGTGTGCCACGGGCCGTCGATCATCGCCTGCATCTCGGCACGGCCCGCTGCCTGGCGCTTGCGGCGTGCGACGGCGTCTCTGGCGGCGATGAAGGCATTTAAGTCTTCGTCCGGCGCGGCGACAGCCCAAATCTCGGTCTCCAGCGCGTCATCCAGGGCAATTGGTAGCCGTGCCGTTAGTACGCCCCCTCGTCCACAGCCCATGTGCTGCTCTCTCGTGTGCTATAATTTCGTGTGCTATAATAGGGCATGACACTCCTGGTCCTGCACAACACGCTGACGCGCACGAAGGAAGCATTCACGCCCGCCGACGGCGAGACCGTCCGCCTGTACTGCTGCGGGCCGACCGTCTACAACTACGCCCACATCGGCAACCTGCGGACCTACATCTTCGAGGACTTATTGCACCGCGCCCTGCTGATGCACGGCTGGGGCGTCGAGCATGTAATGAACATCACCGACGTCGGCCATATGACCTCGGATGGCGACGCGGGCGAGGACAAGATGGCGACCGCCGCCGAGCGCGAGCGGCGCTCGCCCTGGGACATCGCCCGGTTCTACGAGGAGGCGTTCTTCGCCGACTCGGCGCGGCTCAACATCATCCGCCCCCAGGTGGCTCCGCGCGCGACCGAGCACATCGCGGGCATGATCGCACTGATCGAGCGGCTCCAAGAGCGCGGCTACACCTATGAGACGCCCGAAGGCGTCTACTTCGACACGGCCAAGAACGCCGACTACGGCAAGCTGGCCGGGCTGGACCTGGGCGCACAGCGGGCCGGGGCGCGCGAGGACGTCAACGTGGACGCCGGCAAGCGCCACCCCGCCGACTTCATCCTGTGGTTCACCAACAAGCCGAACCATCTGATGCAGTGGCCCTCGCCGTGGGGCGCGGGCTACCCCGGCTGGCACATCGAGTGCTCCGCCATGAGCATGGAGTATCTGGGCGAGACGCTGGACATCCACTGCGGCGGCATCGATCACATCCCCGTGCATAACACCAACGAGATCGCCCAGAGCGAGTGCGCCACGGGCAACCCCTTCGCCCGATTCTGGGTCCACGGGGCGTTCCTGAACGTCGTCTCGCCCTCCGCGGACGTCGGGGGGCAGGGCAAGATGTCCAAGTCCGGCGACAACTTCCTGACCGTGCAGCGTTTAGTTGACAAGGGCTACGACCCGCTGGCCTACCGTTACCTGTGCCTCCAGGCGCATTACCGCTCCGAGCTTGCCTTCAACGTCGAGACCTGGGAGTCGCTGGCCGCCGCGACCACGGCCCTGGGCAAGGTCTACGAATTGAAGGCCCGCGTCGGCGAGGACGACGGGCTTTCGGACCGGGAGTACAGCCAAGTCCGGCAGACGGTCTTCGATGCCATCTCGGATGACCTGAACCTGCCCCGCGCCGTGGCGGCCTTGCAGCAGGCCAAGTCTTACCGTTTGTGGCGCGAGTTCGACCCGGTGCTGGGTCTGGACATCGAGACGCGCTCCCGCGCCGCGCTGCCGACCACGAACGGCGACGGCAGCGACCTGCCCGCCGAGGTGTCCGCCCTCCAGGGGCGGCGCGACGACGCCCGCCGCACCCGCGACTTCGCCCTCTCGGACGCCCTGCGCGCCGAGATCGAGGCCCTGGGCTACACGGTCGGCGACTCGCCCCAGGGCACGGTCGTCAAGAGAAATCTGCTTTAGGGGAAAAAGGCGGCTTATGCTGACGGTGCAGGAATACGCCGCGCGGGCGGTCGAAAGGCAGGTCGCGGACCTGATCAAGGCGCTGGCGGCACTGCCCGAAGACCACCGCCACTGGAAGCCCCTGGAGCGGGGCCGGACCGCGACCGACCAGATGGCTGAGTGCGCGATGATCAACGGCGTCACGGCGGACATCGTGGCGCAGCAGGCGTGGGGAGAGATCGACATGGCGGAGCGGCGGCGGGCGCAGGCCGCGCTTGACACGCCGCAGAAGGCCGAGGTGGCCTTGAAGGAGAGCACGGTCCGGCTTGCCGCCGGCATCCGGGCGACGCCGGCCGCGGCACTGGAGGCCCTGGTCACGATGCCCTGGGAGACGCTGCCGCTGGCGGACGTGTTCCTGATGCCGTTCTGGAACATGGCCTACCACGAGGGCCAGATCAACTACATCGGGACGCTGGCGGCAGAAAAGGGCGTGTAGTGCCTGCCCCCTCCGAAGACAGCGAAAGCCCCCGCCCGTCGGCTGACAGGCAGGGGCTTTCGCTCGCGATTTACGGGGGTGTTCCGCTTCGCTTATATCACCTGATTCTCTGTACAAACTAAAAAGCCGCAGCCCTGGAGATCGAGGAACTTCTCCTCATCAGGGCGGATGACCTCCATGTACCGCGGGGCGGTAAAGAGTTTCGCAATCGCCTCGATGTCATCGAACCAGAGTTCAGTGGTGCCGTTGTACGCGGGCGGCGGCATCCCAGGGAGATCGACGGGTTGAGTATGACCTTGAACATACTTCCGTACATACTGCTGGACTTCGGGGAGCGACTTGAAAAGAGGCGCATGATTGTTTTTGTGATACTGCACAAACTCCTCGTGGGTCAAATCCTGGCGCTTTTTGAGGAGAATCGTGAACTTTATCATTGTGGGTTTCTCTCTTTGAGGCGGCCTGCCGATGGGGTCTTGCTTGCGGGCCGTGTTACCCATTACGGCGGCCCACCCAACCATGAGAGGAAGGTCGGGAACGGTGAGAAGCAGGCCTCGCAGCCCGTGCCTGACTATACGCCCGGCAGACGACGACGCACCGGCAGCCGTGGCACCCTCGGAAGACGACGAAAGCCCCCCTGTCCGCAGATAGGAGGGCTTTCGCTCACGACTTGTTCTTAACGGCTCAGTAAGCCCCGTGGCCGGTCAGCACGGCGGGGATGGTGCGGACGATCAGGGCTAGGTTCAGCCACACCGACTGGCGCGCGATATAATCCAGGTCCAGGGCGACGGACTCCTCGAATGACAGCTTGGCGCGGCCCGACACCTGCCACAGGCCGGTCAGGCCCGGCAGCACCGATAAGCGCCCTTCCTGTTCGGGTGTGTAAAGGGCCACCTCGCGCGGCAGGGCCGGGCGGGGGCCGACCAACGACATCTCGCCGCGCAGGACGTTGAGAATCTGGGGCAGCTCGTCCAGCGAGCTTCGGCGCAGGAAACGCCCGGCGCGGGTGACGCGCGGGTCGCGGCGCATCTTGAAGACCGGGCCGGAGCGCTCGTTGGTGCCGAGCAGGGCGTCCAGGCGCTTCTCCGCGTCCGTGTACATCGAGCGGAACTTGAACACCGAGAACTCCCGCCCGTCCAGACCCACCCGGCGCTGCACGAACAGGGTCGGGCCGGGGCTGTCCAAGCGGATCAGCAGCGTGATCAGGGCCAGAACCGGCAGCAACAGGAGCAGGGCCAGGCCCGAGACGGCCAGGTCCAGCGTCCGGCGCAGCAGCGCATCGGCACGCGCCGAGGCGGCGCGCACACGGACGCGGCGTTCCGAGGGGCGGGGCAGGGTTTGTGTTGCGATCGGAATGCTCATGTGATGAATTGCCTCAGAGTTCTAACATTCGCTCACTCGTTCCGAGTAACATTATAGTGCATATTCCGGGTCAAACGCACAGAAAAAAGAGGAGATTCCGTTAATGAGAAGGACTTCTTTGTGACTTTCGCGCGTCAAGACCAGGGCCGGCGGGTCGAACTCGTAACTTATGTTACACATAGCCGTCATCCCGCCCGTAGCAGGCCGCCGGGCGCGTACATCAGCCGTAGCCCCATTCCCCGAGGGTACACGAGCGAACCCCATTCTTCCCCGCTTTTTCTGCCGTTCCCCCAAGCGCACTGGGTTTGGACACGCGGCCCCGGCCACCCGGCCTCCGCTGACAGCCACCACCAGATGTACCTTAACGGGTGGCCGGGCCGCGCGACATCCCCGTCCTGCGCGAAAAGTCATGTCGGTTCACGGACTGGCCGGGGGCGGTTATTGTTCCCCCGTACACTCGGCGCGTGGTCATCCTGGACGCTGGTGAAGGCTAACCCATGCCCCCGCTGTGGCCCGAAGCTCTCAGCCTCAGCCACTGAAGAACCTTTTTTGCCCCCATGACCACGTGTTTGAGTCGCTCCAGCCGCCGCCTCGCGACCGGCGACGTCAGCTTGTCAAGGCGATCCTGGATGAACTCGGCGGCACTGTTGCCCAGCACATCCACGAACACGCAGGCGGCTGATTGCACCGTCTCGGGGTGATCCGCCTGCGCCACCCGGACCAGCAGCGGATCGAGGGAGGGTAAGCCAACAGAAACCAGCGCCCGCGCGCAGGGGCAAGTCTCGCCCAAAGATTGGGATGTGTTCCACAAAGGTGGAGAGAGGTCAGGTGCTCAATCAGAAAGGGGATTGAGCGTGTGCTTCGGAGTTCCCCCAGCAGCAAGACCGCATCTCGCGCGTCACGATCATCTTGGTTGTCGATGTGATTTATCAGGGCGTTTGGGATCTTGGCTTTCCTCTGGGCGGACTGCTGGAGAAACGTCTCCGCGATGGCCTGCACCCTGTCTTCCTCCGCCTCGTGGTTACGTAGCGAGGCAGCTGGAGCATTATCGTGCTGTTATTGCTGTTCTTGATCCGGCGATTGAAGCCGCAGAATGGGGGCGTCGCTAGGGAGGACAGGAAAGCAGGGGGCGGGGGGCGCTTTCACCAAGGCAGTACGCACAGTTGCCGAGACGAACAGGCAAGCCGCCGCGACGAAGAAGCTTTAGGCTTTGATCATCGTCTCATCTCGACCTTCTGTAAGCGGAGTTGGGTCCTACTGGCTGCCGACGCCGTGGGCGCGCATGGCGAGCGCGTACAGGCCGTGCGTGGCGGTGATGAACAGGGTGCGCCGATCTTTGCCGCCGAAGCAGACGTTGCCGGTCCAGCCCTCGGGGACGGGGATGTGGGCGATCCGCGCCCCTCGGGGGCTGAACACGGTCACGCCCGCGCCCGTCAGATAAGCGTTGCCGTCCGAGTCCAGCGTCATGCCGTCGGACCCGAGCGCGCAGAACTGACGCTTGCCGCCCAGCGCGCCGCCGGGGAGGATGTCGTAGGCATACGTCCTGCCCCCGGCGATGTCCGAGACGTACAGCATTTTGCCGTCCGGCGTCCCGATGATGCCGTTGGGCTTTTGCAGGTCTCCCACCACGCGCGTCAGGGCCGTGCCGTGGGGCGGCAGGAAGTAGACGCCCTCGGCGTCCTGCTCCGCCGGCCCGCGCTTCCAGTAGGGGCGGGCGTAGTAGGGGTCGGTGATGTAGACGCCTCCGCCGGGCGCGACCCAGGCGTCGTTCGGGCCGTTGAGCCGCTTGCCCCCGTAAGCGCGCACCACGACGGTGACCTTGCCCTGGGGGCTGATGCGCCACAAGGCGTTGTGTCCGTCGGCACAGGCCCACAGGTCGCCCCGCGCGTCGAAGCACAGGCCGTTGGCCCGCCCGCAGGGCGACAGAAACGTGGACAGGGTGCCGTCCGTGTGCCACTCGCAGATGCGGTCGTTGGGCTGGTCGGTGAAGAACACGTCCCCGCGCGCGTCGCAGGCCGGCCCCGCAGTGAACGTGAACCCGTCCGCGAGCTTGGTCAGATGTGCGCCGGGGGCGACGGGCGAGTCTTGAGCCTGGGCCAGGTTCCCCCCGCCGAGCAGGGCGAGGGCAAAGGCGAGGCGCAGCACCAGAGGCCCCCGCCCCAATCCTGGGGGGCCGGATCGGGTCGGCCCGCTTCTCCCCTCTGGCTCTCCGGTATTGGGGCGGGGGGCTTTCCTCATGGCTTCCCTGCGCTGTTTACTTGTCGCCATTCTTTTTCCACGCTTGGAAGTCGTCCTGCGTTGACTCGATCATAGCCGAGAGCCAGCCTGCATGCCGGGCAGTGAGGTCCTTCTGAACGGTGGGAACGGCGAGGGGGCCGCCCAGGCGGTGAAACGTGGGCCGCAGGAACAGAAACGCGCCGGTCGTCATCTGCTGGTGCTTGAAGTCCAGGTCAGCCTGGGCCAGCGTCGTGTGCTCCCCGAGCCAGGCCGCGTAAGCCTGCGTAGACTTCTCGATGTTCATGATAATCTCGCTATAGTTTTCGCGCCGGCGGCGGGGGCCAGACGCCTTCCTCCTGCTGGGGCGCACCCGTCAGCGGAGGCCCTTTGACAAAACCGAATATGCGCCAAGTGGCATACTAAGGAGACAGGCCCACCAACGATCAAAAACCCATAGGCGATCATCGTGGAGGCTAAACCTGCCCGCAGGTGGAGCAGACGGAAGCCGATCTGATACAGGTAGTAGAGTGCCACCAGAGTGTGGGAGGCTGTCAACGGAAACAGCCACTTCAAGACCGCCGCCTGCTTCTGCCGTAACGCCAGGCCCACCGCCATGTAAGCCAGAGCGCAGATAGGAAGTGCGAGAGCAGCGCCGTAAACCGCGAACAGGAGACTTGCATAGACAGCTTGGCCGTGGTTCAACGTGTCGCCCCTACCGCAGCAGGTCGGCGTAGACGCCGGGCCAGCTTCCCTCGATCACGACCGCGCCGACGGCCTTGGCGTAGAAGTCCACCGGCCCAGCCGCGCCGATGATGCCGTAGGCGTAGCCCAGGTCGTGCAGGCCCCAGAGCGACTCGATCAGCAGCGCGCGGCCGATGCCCCGGCCCCGGTGCGCCGGGTCCACCCCAGTCGGCCCGAAAAAGGCCTTGCGGGTGGACTCGAAGGCCGCGAAGCCGAGCAGCGTTTCGTCCTCGACGGCGATCACGCACGAGACGGGCTGGCGCGCGAACGTCGCCGCGACCTCGTCCGCCCAGTCGGACGTGAAGTGGGCGCGGATGAAGTCGCCTACGGGTGTCAGCTCGAACGTGTTGGCTCGGCGGAGGACGACGCCCTGGGCCTTGACGCTGGCCGCGCCGGCTTCACGCGGCGGGAGGCGGTAGAGGGGAACGAGGAGGTCAGGCATGGCGGCAGGTTCCACGCCGGGACGGGCGTTTCCTGCCCAGCGACGTCACAGTGGGCTACTCTGACAGCGCGTTGAGCGTTTTGAGCATCTCGGTCGCCAGGGCGGCGGCGGGCGCGTCCTGGGCGAACAGGTCCGGGTGCAGGGCGCGGGCCAGGGCGCGGCGGGCGCGGCGGCGCTCGTCCGGCCCCAGGCGGGCGGCCACCGCCGTCAGCGTGTCGGCGTGCGCGCCGCGCGCCTGCCCCGCCAGCAGCTTGATGTGCCGCTCGGCAGCTTCGAGCCTCGCCTCGGCGGACTTCGCGCGCCCGCGCATCTCGTCCCAGCTCGCTTCCAGCTCGGCGAGCTGCCGCCGCAGGGCGCGGGACTTGGCCTTGAGCTTGTCGTGCCGCGCGGCCAGCGTGTCGTGCCGGGCGGCGTCCACGACGCGCGGGCCGTCGCCCTTCGCGCCCACCAGGGCGCGCAGGGCGTCGCTGCGGTAGATGGTGGCCCGCGAGATGCCCGCCCGCTCGGCCACGTCAGCGACGGAGAAGGCGGCCCCGATCCGCGTCATATCCCGCACGGCGGCCTTGACGCGCTCGGCGCGCGCCTCAGGGTCCTGGGGCTTCGCCCCGCGCCGGCGGATGTCTTTGGTTTTGTTCACATCCCCATTTTGGCATAATTGTGGAACAACTTGAACTCAGCCATCAGGAACCCGGTCAGTTCGTCCGCGCCAGGGCGGCCATCAGGCGCAGCAGGCTCGGGCCGAGCAGGACCACGAAGATCGCCGGGAAGATAAACGCCACCAGGGGGAACAGCATCGTCACCGGCAGGCGGGCAGCCTGCTCGCGGACGCGCTGCACCCGCGCCGCCCGCGCCATCCCGCTCTGCGCCCGCAGGACGCGCGCGATGCTCGTCCCTAGCTGCTCCGATTGGTAGAGGGCGGCGGCGAACGTCTTCACCTCCCCCATCTCCAGCCGGGTCGCCATGTCTTTGAGGGCCTGACTGCGCGCCTTCCCCAGCCGCATCTCCTGCCGCGCCCGCGTCAGCTCCAAGGCCAGCGGCCCGTGCATCCTCTCGGTCACTTTGGCGAGCGCCCCATCCAGGCCCATGCCGGCCTCGACGCTGACGACCAGCAGGTCGATCATCTCCGGCAGGGCGCGGCGGATCAGCGCCTGCCGCTTGCGGACGGCCTGCCGGAGCAGGGCGTCGGGCAGAGTCAGCCCCACGACCACCCCGAGCAGCGGCGGCAGCAGGCGCAGGCCGGGCCGCAGCAGGAAGAGGGGGGAAGGCGACAGGCAGAACGGTAGGGTCAGCAGCAGGCAGGCCAGCCCGCAGACCAGCCGCAGGCCCGCGAACTCCGCTGCCCCCAGCCCCGACGGGCTTCCTGCCCGCTGGAGCGACGCCCGCAGCCGCTCCGACGCCCCCGCGGGCGTCAACCGCGCCCCGAGACGGGCCAGCCGCCGCCGGATTGGCTCCCACAGCCGCGCCTGCCAGCCGCCTTCCAGTTCGGCCTCGGCTAATGACGGGAAGCCGTCGGGGGCAGGGGCGACAGGCCGGGCCAGCGCATCCACGCGCCGCGCGACGGCCTCGCGCGGGGCACTCAGCAGGCCGCCCAGGGCCAGGACGAGCAGCGCCCCGGCTAGAAACGCCAGCAGCAGGATGAGGAAGAGCATAAGTTTCCCTCTAAACGTCCAGCGCCACCATGCGGCGGATGATCAGGCCGCCGACGATCTGCCCCGAAATCGCCCCGCCGATCATCCAGCGGCCCGACAGGGTTTCGAGCAGGGGCTGGAAATAGTCCGGGCTTCGCAGGTGCAGCAGCAGGGCCAGCGCGGGGGCCAGCACCAGCAGGACGACGGCGGACAGGCGGCCTTCCGCCGTCAACGTCTGCACCTCGCCCGCCATGCGGACCCGCTCGCGGATCGTGTCCGCGATGGCGTCCAGCACTTCGGCCAGGTTGCCGCCCAAAGGCAGTTGGATCAAGATCGCCGTGACGACCAAATCCAGGTCGGGCGAGGGCACGCGCCGGGTCATGCGGCCCAGCGCGACGTCGAGCGGCACACCCAGACGTGCCTCGCCCGAGGCCCAGCCGAATTCCTCGGCTATGGGCGCGGGCAGCTCCGAAGCGACCGCCTGCATGGCCTGGCCGAACGAGTGGCCCGCCCGGAGCGAGGCGGTCAGCAGCATCAGGGCGTCCGGCAGCAGCGCGTCGAAGCGGCCCCGCCGGGCCGCCTGCCGCATTGGCAGAATCAGCAGCGGAATCGCCAGGCCGACAAGCCCCGTTACCAGGCTGGTCACGAGCAGGTGCGTCGCCAGCAGGCCCAGCAGCGCCCCGCCCAAGCCCGAGGCGGCACACACGCCGAGCCACTCCGCCGGGCGCAGGCGCAGGTCGGCCTGGAGCATGGCCAGCCGCAGGCGCGGCTCCCACCCTGCGCCGCCCAGCCAGCGCGTCAGTGTCGGCAGGGCGTCGGCCCGGCGCGCATCCGGGTCGGCAGAAGCGGCCTCGGACGGGGCGGGGGGCGGGGCCTGAGATCGGCCCGTGACGCGGTCCAGCCGATCCCGGCGCTGCCGCGCCTGACGCGCCCGCGCCCCGGCGGCGGCATAGACAAGGCCCGCCGTCAGCAGGAAAGACAGGGGAATGGCCGCGATTGGGTTCATCCGAACAGCTCCGGCGGCAGCATGATCCCCTGCGCCTCAAGCGACGACGCGAAGGCGGGGCGCAGGCCGGTCGGGGCGAGTGCGCGGCCCGGCCCGCACCGAAAGATGTCCTGCATCGAGACGACGTCGCCCGCCGTGCCTGTGATCTCGGCGATGTGCGTCACGCGGCGGGTGCCGTCGCGCGCCCGCTCCTGATGCACCACGAGCTGCACGGCGGACCCGATCTGCTCGCGCACGGCCCGCAGCGGCAGCTCGGTCCCGGCCATCAGCGTCATCGTTTCAAGCCGACTCAGCGCGTCGCGCGGGCCGTTGGCGTGGACCGTCGAGAGCGACCCGTCGTGCCCCGTATTCAAGGCCATCAACAGGTCCAAAGCCTCCGAGCCGCGCACTTCGCCTAATATCAGCCGGTCCGGGCGCATCCGCAGGGCGTTGCGGACCAGGTGGCGGATGGTGATCTCGCCGCGCCCCTCTAAGTTCGCCGGGCGGCTCTCCAGCGTGACGACGTGCGCCTGCTGCAATTGGAGTTCAGCGGCGTCCTCGATGGTGATGACGCGCTCGTCGGGCGAGATGAACGACGACAGCACGTTCAGCGTCGTCGTCTTGCCGCTGCCCGTGCCGCCGGACACCAGAATGTTCAGACGCCCGGCTACGCAGGCCCGCAGGAAGGCCGCCGACGCGGGTGCCAGCGTCCCCAGCCGGACCAGGTCCTCCATCCGTAGAGGCTGGCGGCTGAACTTGCGGATGGTCACGACCGGCCCCCGCAAGGCCAGCGGCGGCAGGATGATGTTGACCCGGCTCCCATCGGCCAATCTCGCGTCGGCCATCGGGGAGGCTTCGTCCGCGCGCCGGCCCAGCGGGGCCAGGATGCGTTCGATGATCCGGCGCAGGTGCGCCTCGTCGTCAAACACGACATCGGTGCGCGTCAGACGCCCGCGCCGCTCGACGTAGATATGGGACGGCCCGTTGACCATGATCTCTGAAACGCCCGCGTCTTCCAGCAGCGGCTCCAGCGGCCCCAGACCGACCAGCTCGTGGACGACGGCCGACACCAGCCCGTCGCGCTGCCGCCCGGTCAGGGCGGTCATGCCGCCCTCGGCCAGCAGGCGCGCGGCCAGCGCCCCGACCTGCTCTGCCAGGGCGGCGCGCGGCAGGCGGCTCAGGCGGGCGGCGTCCGACTCGGCGACGAGCCGGGCGTGGAGGCGGCGCTTGAGCGCCAGCACTTCGGGCGGCAGGCCGCGGCCCGACGGCTCGGGCGCGGGCTGTGAGTCAAGGCTGAACAAGGTTTATCTTCCCCCGATTACCTTCCCCGCCGGGGCGCGAAGCCGCCGGCCAGTTCTAAAACGCTTTTGGCGACGCGGCTGCCGGGGTGGGACAGCACGAACGGGACGCCGGTGTTGACCGAGGCGGGGACCAGCCGGCCGTCGTTGGGGACCAAAACGCGCGCCGCATAGCCCAGGGTCCGCTCGATGTCATTGGCGGAGATACGGTTGCGGGCGGTGGCGCGGTTCAGGACCAAATGCACCGCCTCGCGCGCGACGTGCCGCCCGGCCACCGCGTCCAGCCACAGGCGGCTGTCGGCCAGAGTCGTCAGGTCGAACAGGTTGGCGACCAGCAGCACGGCGGAGGCGTGGGTCAAAGCGTGCAGGGTGGTCGCGTGGAGAACCGGCGGCACGTCCAGCACGATGTAGCGGTGGGCGGGCTTGAGCAGGTGTAGGATGCGGTCCAGCCCGTCCGGCGTCAGCGCATCCAGCGGGACCGGGGCGGACGCCCCGGCGAGCAGGCGCAGGCCGGACGGGTGGCGCTCTAAATGATCTTCGAGCAGCCGCGCGTCCAGGTCTTCGGGGGCCAGCCGGGCGAGGTCCGCCAGCGTTCGGCGCGGCGAGACGTTCAGGAGCGTGGCGACGTCGCCGAACTGCGTGTACAGGTCGAGCAGGACCGTCGGCTCGCCCGTCGCGGTCGCCAGCGCCGCGGCCAGATTGACGGCCAGAGTCGTCTTGCCGATGCCCCCCTTCGCGCCGCTGACGGCCAGGACTTGCGCGCCTGCGTGGGGGTCCGCCTCGGCGGCGAAGCCCGCAGTGCCCCGCCGCAAGCCGTCGGCGTGGACCTCGCGCAGGGCGTCGGCCAGCGCGTCGCCGCCCAGCGGCCAGCACAGAAGCTCACGCGCGCCCACCCGCATCGCCCGCCGCAGGTCGTCGTCGCCCGCCCCCTCTGACAGAATCACGCTTCGCCCCGGCAGGCCACTGGCCGCCAGCAGCTCGGCGGTGTCGAAGCCGTCGCGAACGGCGAGGTCTGCGGCCAGCAGGACCAGGTCGGGGCCGAGCGCGTGCGCGCGCTGCACGGCCTCCTGCCCGTCGCGCGCCTGCCCGGCGACTTCCATGTCGGGCTGGACGGCGAGCATGGCCCGGACCTGTTCGCGGCGCGCGGGCCGGCTGTCGGCGATCAAGACGCGGATCATGGGAAACTCCTATTGCCGCTCACTCACGGCTCCCGCGCGGGTTCAAGCGCAGGCGGGTCGCTTGTGACGGGCACATCGCCCGGATCGGGCAGGTTGACGGGCGGGCCGGTGCGGTCTTTATCGCCCCCGCCCTTTTGCAGGTCGGGGAAGTCTTTGTCGAAATCGCCTCGCCGGACATCGGGCCGAGGGATGGGCAGGTTTTCCAGGCTGCCTGGCGGCGGCGGGCGCGTCCCCTCGGTGTCCGGCCCGACGATCTCGGGCTGGATGAGGATCAGCAGTTCGGTCTCCTCCTTGCGCGTGATCGTGTTCTTGAAGAACTCGCCCAGAACAGGAATCTGGCTGAGGAGGGGGATGCGCTGGACCTGGCGTACCTGGGTGCTGCTGTACAGGCCGCCGATAGCCAGGGTCTGGCCGTCGGCCATTTGCAGCGTCGAGGTTGCGCGGCGGACGGTCAGGCCGGGCACCTGGAAGCCGCTGATCTGAACCGAGGCGGCATAGTTGAGGTCGCTGACCTCGGGCGTCACCGTCATCTGCACCGTCCGCTCGCCCACCAGCGCGGCCCGCACGGAAAGTCTGACCCCGTAGGGCTTGTACTCGATCGTGATCGAGGAGCTGATGCCGCCCGTGCCGCTGCTGGCCTGCGCGACCGGGATGGGAATCTCGCCGCCGACCAAGATGTTGCCCTCACTGCCATCTAAGACCACCAAACTCGGCTCGCTCAAGACCCGCGCCTTGTTCTCGGTGATCAGCGCGGAGAGCTGGGCCGAGAACGGCGAGATGCGCTCCAGCTTGCCGCCCCCGAGCAGGCTGGTGTTGAACGCGCCGCCCCCGGCGGGGTACTGCCCGAACAGGATCGGCTGCGGCTGGAACACGTAGGTCTGCCCCGCCCGCGTCCCCGCCGTGCCCAATGTCCCCCAGCTCACGCCCAGGTCTTTTTCCGCGCTGCGGTCGATGGAGATGACCTTGGCCCGGACCAAGATCTGCCGCGTCGGGTGGCTGCCCAGGTTGATCAGGTCTACCACCTTGAGTTCGGATGGCAGCGACGCGAGCAGGCGGTCCAGCGGGTCGGAGGCAATGGCCGTCTCTTTAGCACGGCCCCGCGCCGTCTTCTTGGGTTTCGGCGTGTCGGCGGTATCGTCGGCGGCCACAGCAGCATCGCCTGCGGCGGATTCGTCGGCGGCCTTGGACTTCTTCGGCGTGCTCGTCCGGTGGAAGCGCGGGAGCGTCGCCTCGTCTGCGGGCGAGTCCGTCTCCGGCAGGGATTGGCTGAGGGCGTACTGCCCCAGCAAGGCGATGGTCCTGTCGTCCACCACCCGCACCCGGATGCCCAGGCCGCCCAGGCTCTCGCGCAGCAAGGCCGCGTAGGTCGCGGCCAGCGAGAGCTTCGTGGGGTCGTCGGCGGCGGGCAGGAGCGTGAGGAGGTTTCTGACCTTCGGCGTGTAGACAGCGGCGATGGCGGCGGCCCGCTGCATCAGCGCGGCACTCGGGACCGCGCCTTCCAGGAACAGCGTGTCCTGGACGGCGCGGGCCGTCACGCCGGGCAGGCCGATCTGCGCCTGCACCAGGGCCGCGAGCGGCGCGGCGTCGGCGACGGGTGCCACCACCGACAGCCGCCACTTGTGCCGCCCCGTGCGGTCAAAAACGAACAGCGTGGTTTCGCCGACACCTTTGGCGTTGACCAGCAGGCGGCGCGAGGACAGCGGCACGATGTCGGCGACGAGCGGGCTGCCGACCGCGGCCGTGGTCATGCCGTTGAACTCGTACACGTCGGACTCGCCCACGCGCAGCGTCTTCCCGGCGGAAGCCGACGTGTGGGACGGCCCGCCGCGCCCCGGACGGGAGTGGGCGGGCAACAGCGGCAGGGACAACAGCACAAAGGCGGCGACAGCGGTGCGGGTACGTGTCATAGGAATTGTCTCGTCTCTCACGGCGACACCGAGACCGTCTGGCTCTGGCTGCCTTTGATGACCGTCACCTCGACGCGCGCGGGCGGCAGCGGGCGCGGCGCGGCGACGGGCAGCGGCGGCAAGCTTTCCAGTGGCTCCCGTGCCGCCCGAGGCACCCGTCGAGGGAGACTCGGCGGGGCGGGCCTCGCTTCGGCCCGTTCACGCCTGACCGGCAGCGCGGGGAACACGGGCACGGGCGAGACGGCGTCGTCGTCTGCGGCGCGCAGGGACAGGTGGAGCTTGCCGCGCGCACCGGCCAGGACGAGGGCCTGTGCCCCGCGCGGGGACACGGCGACGGTGACGCGGGGGGCACCGGCGGCGGTTTCGGCGGGCGGGGCGGCGTCCGGCGCGGTCTGCGCGCCGACGGCCAGCAGCCGGACGTCTTGCAGCACGGTCCGCACCTCGGCGGGGCCGCTCCCCGGCTCGTCCGTCGCCAGCAGGTCCACGTGGTCGCCGGGGCGCACGAACTCGTCCGGCCCATCGGTCGGGTCCAGCACGACGGTGACGGCGCGCAGGTTGGCCGGCAGGGCGAAGGCCATGCCCAGCGCGGCGTCGGGGGCGATGACGGCGGACCGGATCAGGGCCGCCCCTTTGGCAACGGCCTGGAGCGTGACCTTCCCGGCCACATCGGACGGCGCGGTGGCCGCGCCTTCCGGCACTTCGGCGGGCGGGACGCGGCGGGTGACGAGCCAGCCCGCCGTCAGCCGCGTGCGCGCGGGGATGTCGCGGGCGGCCACGACGACCGGGGCCGACGCGGGGGAGGCGGCCTGGGCCGCCAGCCGCCCGCGCACCAGCAGGAACGCCAGGGCCGCCGCCGCCAGGCCCGCCGCCAGCGCGAGCGACAGCGTCGTCACCGGCGGGCGACCGGGGCGCGGCATCTGGAGGGGCGGCGGAGGGGGGGTTCGCGACGGAGAAATGACGTGCATAAGGTGGGCCTTGAAGCGGAAGTGACACGCCCGGCACTCCCAGTGCCGGTCTACGATCTGGACGGGTGGACTCTGCGGCTACTGAGTCAGGCGGGGCAGCGTCTTGCTGCCGGCCCCCAGGCAGCCGCCGCCGGAGCCGGTGGGGATGGTCAGCCCGATGAACCGGCCCAGCGCGATGCCGTTGCCCGGCAGGCCCTTGGGATAAGGCTGGTCCACGAAAAACGTGGCGAATGCCAGCACGGTCACGTTCCCCGGCTTGTTCTTGACGGCCTGGCTGACGACCGGGACGATCAGCAGATGATCTTCGGGGTGCGCCCCGTCCGGCATCTCCGGCCCGCCCGCGCCGAACCAGGCGTCATAAGCCACGTAGGCGTGGCTGTAGGCGGTATTGCTCGGCGACAGACGCGCCGCCAGGTACTGCCGCGTATAGTTGGCGTCGTCATAGGGCAGCGGCGGCGTCTGGAACACCTGCCCCGCCGAGACCGCCTGGTCGGACGTCTGCCTGATCGTGTCGAAGTACGACGCCCCCGTGCCGCTGGTCAGGAGCGGGTCGAAGCTGCCCGGCACGACCAGCTTCCCGGACTGGTCCCACAGATTCAGCTTCAGGACGACCTGCTGGCTCGCGGGCTGGTAGACGCCCGGCGTCACGGTGTTCGCGCCGCTAAGAAGAGCCGAGACGTAAGCCACGGCCTTGTCGGTATTGGCCGGGTCGTCACCGATCACGCCGAACGGGGCGACCGGCATCCCCGGAGGCAGGGCGCATACGTTCCCCACGAGGGCCGTCGCGCTCGCCCGGACGGAGACGGCGTTGGCCGCGCCGTCCGCCCCCGACGGGGCGTAGCCGACGGCGGGCGCGAACGAGAGCGGCGCGTTGACGTAGCCCGCCACCGAAACCGACCCGTCGCCGCCCGTCGAGACCACAGCGCCCTGGAACGCGGACGACGTCCCGGCGTTGTTGGCCGCCACGACCGGACCGACGCCCGCGTCCGCAGTCCCCGTCTGCGCCGCCCCCGCCCCGGCGAGGGCGGCGGCATCGGCCACGGCCTGCGCGCGCTGCCGGGCCAGCGCCATCATGTTGAGGTCGATGGCGAGCGCGGCCATGCCCAGCAGGGCCGTCAGCGCGAAGACGACCAGCGGCAGCGTCGCCCCCCTGTGTGTCCTGATCCGTAGATCACTCACGGCGCATCACCATTCGGGCCGTCAGCGTCCGCGCGCCGCCCGCGAAAACCAAAGACGTGACCAGCGGGTGGCTGTAGGTCACGGTCGCCCGGACCAATCCGCCCGTGGGCGCGTTGTTGCTGCCGTTGGTATCGTCCAGAGTGGTCCAGGTCGTGCCGCCGTCGGCACTCTCCTCCAGGACGACGCTGGCGGGCGTGAGCGGCAGGCCCACGCCTGCACTGACGCCGCCCCTCGCCGCCTTGGCGACGGGGTCACCCGTCGCGGCGGAGCGGGAGGCCGCGCGGGCGGCCTGGCTCACCTGCGCCTGGTCCCCGAACAATAATCCCAGCTCGATGATGCCGAAGAGCAGCAGGAACAGCAGGCTCGACACCAGGGCGAACTCGACCAGGGCCGCGCCCCGCTGCCGCCTCCGTCGCCTTAAACCCTGTCGCCTCATGGTAGCAGCCTTAGATGAAGTTCAAGATGCAGCCGGGCGGCGGCGAAGGCCGCGCCCAGCAGGACGGCAGGGGCGAGCGGCATCCGGCCTGCCTTAGATTCCGGCGCCCAAGCGCCCAGGCCGGCCCCGGCCCGCAGCAGGTACGGCACGATCAGGGCGTTCCTCACCGTCCCGCCCAGCGCGCGGCGCGAGGCGGCCCAGGCCAGGGCCAGCAGGCCGCCGGCCAGGGCCGTGCCGAGCAGGGTCCAGAGCAGAAACACCGGCCCCATCAGCGCGCCGACCGCGCCCAGCAGCTTGACGTCGCCCGCGCCCAGGGCGCGGACGGCATAGGGCAGCAGCAGGGGGGCGGCCAGGGCAAGCCCCTCCCCAGACCAGGCCAGGCCCGGCCAGCCGCCCCGCCACCCGTTGCCGGCCAGGCCGGCGAGGACGGCGGCCAGAGTCAGCGCGTTCGGGATGCGGCGGGCGCGGATGTCCCAGGCTGCGGCCGTCAGCAGCAGGGCTGCCAGCGGGACGATCACAGCGGCTACTTGAGCGCCGTAGCCGCCGTGTTCAGCTTGGCGTTGGTGTTGGTGCCAAGAAGCGTCACGGCCCCCACGCAGACCACGGCAATCAAAGCAATCAGCAGAACATACTCGACGAGCGAGGCACCCTCTTCGTCATTCCAAAAACGGCGCAGTGTGCGGGAGAAAGAGCGGGAGGCGGCAAGGGGCGAAGTGCGAAGCATGGGTGTGTTCCTTCCGTGATCGAGGCTTCGCCGGTCTTTCCAAGACCGGCACAAGGAGAGCGGGTATGCCGCTACTTGAGCGCGTCCGAGGCCGTGCCCAGCTTGGCGTTGGTGTTGGTGCCGAGCAGCGTCACGGCCCCGACACAGACGACCGCGATTAGGGCGATCAGCAGGACGTATTCGACCAGGGAGGCACCGTCCTCGTCCCGCAGGAAGCGGGAAACGGCCCGGCGGAGCGCGGACGTGTCGAGGGCAGACGTGTGGACACGGGGCATGGGGGGTCTCCTTCCGTAGACATGATCTTCTTCCATAAAGTTCTTCTTCCGTAAAGAGCGCCTTGCGGCGCGGCGGCCTCTTGCCGCTGCTTTTCTTCACTGCAAGATCTGTGCCAACTCTCCGCAAAAGTGCGGGGGCGGCTAAAATTTTTCGGATTCTTTCAGCGCCCGCGCGTCAGAAGCACCCCGACGAGGGCGAGCAGGCTGAGGATCGTCATCAGGCCGCCGGGCATGAAAGCCCGCAGGCGAGCGTAGCGCAGGCCGAAGAAGACCAGCAGGCCCAGGATCAGCACGACGGCCAAGGGCAGGCCCCAGGCCTGGCCCCGGCCCATCCCCCAGCCGGACACGGCGAGCAGGACGGCCCCGGCGTCCCCGCCGAGAATGGAGGGCAGGCTGCGGGCTTTGAGGTAGCCGATGACGCCCCCGAGCATGACCAGGGCGGCGTAGACGTAGACGATCAAGGGGGCGGTATGCATGGGCGGATTATACCCGTCCGCTTTCGCCCTGCGTCTACTGGGCTGCGGGCGCAGCGGGGGCAGCCGTGGCGGCGGGGGCGGCGTCCGGCGGCAGGTTGATGATCGCGCCGCGCGGGACGCCGACGATGTCGATGTCTTTCACGTGGCGGGACTTGACCAGGCGCGGGGTCAGCGAGGCGGCCCGGACCTGGGCGGCCCGCGCCTCGGCCTGGGCGCGCAGGACCGACTTCTGGTTGACGAGCGTCTGGAGCTGCTGGTTGAGCTGGGCCAGCTTCAGGTTCTGCTGCGCGGCCAGGCGCGAGCGCAGGGCGACGACGGTGGTGGCGTCGGGGTAGATCGCGCGGATGCGGACCTCGTCGATGACGATGGAGTCGGGATTGAAGCGCGCGTTCAGCTCCCCCAAGGCGTAGGAGGCGGCGGCCTTTTTGCCCTCGCCGGTCATGTTCTGCGCGGTCGTCTTCAGGCCGAAGGCGTCCACGACGGCCTGCCGGAACGCGGGCCGGAGCTGCGACTCCTCGAAGCCGCCGAAGTCGGCGAACTGGTTGCGGTACTTGCTGTAGAGCGCGACGATGCGCTCGGGGTGGGCCGGGTCCCAGGCCAGGTGGTAGGTGACGCTGGTATCGACGTTGAGCGTGTTGGACGAGACGGTGTTGACCAGGACGCTGTCGTCGCCGGGGTGCGCGCCTTCACCCTCATCTTTGACCATCGTATAGGTGCGCTCGTAGGTGGGTATCTCGATCAGCTCGTTGCCCGAGAAGGGCGGCTGGGCGTTAAACCCGGCGTGGCGGATGCGCGGGTCCACGCGGCCCGTGTAGTGGTTGATGACCAGGCCGACGTTGCCGGTCTTGACCACGAAGCCGCTGGTATTGCGGATCACGACCAGGGCCGCGACGACCAAAACGACGACGAATGGAAGAAGACGCTTCACTTGTTGAGCACCCCCAAAAGCTGGTCGGAGGGCAGGTACAGCTTTTTGACCCGGCCCAGCTCCTGGTCCTGGACGTACAGGTCGGTCAGCGTGCTGTTTTGCAGGCGGTTGACCTTGGCGTCGGCCAGTGCCGTCTGGATCAGGGTCTGGTTGTCGAAGCCCTGCTGCTGCAAGGCCAGGCGGGCGTTGTCGATGTCCTGCATCTTCGCCAGGGTCGTCGCCAGGAGGTCCTTGCTCTGCTGGTCCTGCTGGATGCCCCGGATCATCAGGTTGGAGAAGACGACCCCGCGCGCGGCCCACTCGTCGTTGAGGGCCTGCAATGCCTGCCGCTCGGCCTGCTGCTTGCCCACCGTCGTCAGCGCGGTCGCCGTGTCGGTGTCGCCGACGGCGTAGTTGACCGCGCCCTTGACGGCGGGTTCGAGGTTGACCGCCTCGAACTGGCGCAGGTCGGCGAACTGGTCCTGGTAGGCCCTGTATAGATCGTCGGCCTTGTCGGGGTCGATGCGGTACTGGGCCGAGACGTCCACCTGGAGCATATTCGAGGCCGTGTTGACCTGGACCGCGCCGCCGCTCGCCGCGTCGGCGCTGGTCAGCGACAGCGTCCGCTGGGCGGTCGGCACCTCGATGACGGTCTCCCAGATGCCCTGCCAGTGCGTCCCCGCAGGCATCAGCGCCTTCTCGATGTTCCCGTGGTAGTTGTCGATCACCAGGCCGACGTTGCCGGGCGCGATGTGGGTCGGCCCGGCCATGTGCCCGCCGCGCGCGAGCGAGACGTTCAGGAACAGGAACGCGGCCAGCAGGACCAGCCCGAGCGCGCCCAGCGCCCTGGTCCGCCCCGAAAACGGCGGGGCGGACGGCATATTGGTCGGCATCTTAAACGTCGTCATTTTTCTTCCGCTTCTTTTTCTTCCGCTTCCGACGCGGGCACGACGAGCACGGACAGGTGGCAGTCCGGGCAGCCGGCGGGCGTCAGCGGGCCGGGAAACGCCGCACCGCAGCCGAGGCAGCGCAGCGGCTCGCCCGCCCGCGCGAGCCGCCCATCCCGCTCCCGTCGCCGCCGGGCCGCTGCCGCCTCCGCGCCGTCGCGCGCGAGGCTCCCGCGCAGGCTCCAGAGCCACGCGGCCACCAACACAAGGCCCGCCGTCAGCAGGCCGCCCATCACGAATTCCATGTCGCGCCCTCTATCACTATATGTTGACACGCGGAGCGGGAAAAAGTTGCCGAGAGATTGGGGAAGATCGCCGAGGGAGCTGCGGAATGGTTTGGGGCCGGGCGTGTAGACGGCCAAGCCATCGGCGAACGCGGGAAGCCAGGCTTGGTGGCATCGCAGACGCACAGGTGGTGCCGACGGGGGCGGCCTTGCCGACCCGCAGGTCCAGACAGTCTGCTATCAGAGATCGGCAGTGGCGGCTGCATGGGGAGCCGGGGGACGGCTGGGCTAGAGCTTGATGCCGAGGTCGGCGGAGGCGTTGTAATCGGCGGGGGTGGTATCGGCGGATTGGGCGCGCTTGCCGCTCAGGGACAGGCGGAAGCGGTCGCCCAGGTCGTGCGTGAAGCCGACGGTGTAGGCGGTTTCGGCGGGCAGGAGCGAGTCCCGGAGGTCGCGGCTCTGGAAGCCGACCGAGAGCTGGGTGGCGGCGCTAAAACGCAGGCCCAAATCCGCGTGAACCGTCCGTTCGACATCGGCACTGTCATACCGGCGGGACCAGTCCAGCCCGCCCGACAGACCCAGCGCGCCGAGCGAAGTCTCCAGCCCGACGCCCCGGCGGGCCAGGCGCTGAAGATTATCGGAGGAGGGGGTAGCCGGGTCGTCGTCCGGGTTCTGCGCGTAAGTGCCTGTCAGATGCAGTGTGGGCAGGGGCGAGAGCGACACCCGCGCCGTGCTGGTGTCGTACTGATTCTGGGCATCGGCGTCCGCGACCGGGGCTAGGCGGCTCTTGTAGCCGCCCGAGAACTCCAGAAAAGAGAGGGGGCGCAGCGTCCCGCCGACCGAGGCGACCGTGCTGCCCGGTGTCGCGGGGCCGCCCGCCACCCGCGTCCGGCGCAGGGCCAGCCCGGCGCTGAGATGCACCGACGCGCGCGGGTTGAGGGACAGCAGGACCGACTGGCGATCCGTCGCGCCGTCTCCCTGCCGCGACCGCCCCGCGTCGGTTTCGAGCGACAGGGACTGGGAGGGCGTCAGGACGGCCTTGAGGCTCAGGGCCTGCGTGTCGCCGGATGTGCCCGGCGCATCCCGGCCGTCGAACGAGGCGCTCAGGGCGACCTTGTCGCCGGGGTGCGCGTCCACGGACAGCGCGGCTGTCTGCGTCTCACCCCCCGCGCCCGACCCGCCGCTCCGGTCCAGGCTGGCATTCACCTGCGTCGTGGCGTTGGCGGCCAGGGTCAGGGCAACGCCCAGGTCCGAGGCCCCCGCCGCCCCCAGGCCATCCGTGGGTGTTGACCGGCGGAAAGAGACTTCCGCCGTCAGCGGCTTGATCGGCGTCAGGTGCCCGTTCAGTGACAAAATCTGCTGCCCGGCTTGCAGATCGTCATCGCCCGCGTTTTGCAGGCCGACGCCGGCCTGTGAAAAGCCGAACGACAACAAGGCCCAGCCGCCCCCCGTCGCCGACCCCTTGATCGACAGGCCGGCGCGCTTGGAGAGCGACTCGTCACCGACACCCGCCGCAGTGACCGGCGTGAAAGCGAAGCGCGACGAGAGCTGCCCATCCAGCGGGCCGCCTCCCCGCACACCCAGCCCAATGCCCAGGGTCAGGTCGCCCCCAGCCGAGTCGCCCGGCCTGCCCAGCGCATCCAGCGAGAGAAAGCCGTGCTCGCCGCGCAGCAGGTCCAGCGAGAGCGGGATCGCCCGGTTCCCGCCGCCGCGCTCGGCCTGGACCGCGTCGTGCCCGTAGGTGATCTCGGCGGCGGAGCGGGCGGGCAGGGCGCGCGTGAACGTGACCGTGCCCGCGTCGGCGTCCAGCGTGTAGTCCAGCCCGCGCGCCTGCGGCAGGCCGTTCACCTGGACGGTCTCCGAGTCGGGCGTGACGTGCTTCCAGCGCAGCGCGTAGGGGCCGGGGCTGCCGTCGCCCAGGCAGAAGTCCTGGACGCGCGCCGCGCCGGCGGGCGGTGCTGCGGGGGGCAATGCGTCGGCGGTCGCGGCGACGCTCAGGGAGAGGCCCAGGATTAGGGCGGGCAGGGCGCGGAAGAAGGAGCGGGAAGGGGGGCGTGTGGGCACGGCGTTTGTCTCCGTGCCTTTAGAGCGAGAGAACGGAAGAAAGTTTCAAGGAAGCGAGGGGCTTTCGACCCTCGCTCCGTTGGATCAGCGCCCTCTACTTCGCCTGGTACACGTAGAACGTGTTACTGGGCAACGTCTGCACCGAATAGCCCGCCGCCCCAGCGGCCAAAGCCTTCAGCGGCGTGGCGGCATCGGGCGCGGAGAAGTCCGCCCGGACCGGCGCGTTCGGCGTCGAGGCCGCGTCCACGATCACCGTCGCGCCGTAGTGGGCGGCGATGGCCTGGGCCGTATCCAGAAAGCCCGCACTGGCGGGGACCGGCACGGACGGGTTGGCGGCCCCGTAAGGCGTGAAGACGACCTCAGCGCCGGGGCTGCTCCCGTCATCGGGCGTCCACTGCACCAGCAGGTTCAGTGTGCTGCCGGCGGGCGGTGCCTGGAGGGCGGCGATGGGAATCTGGACGCCCTGGTGGTTGGTCAGGTGCCGGCTTTGCAGCGCCAGCGTCGCCTCGGCGAGCTGGGACGGGTCCGTGACCTGCTCGATGCCGGTCACGACGTAGGCGCTGACGGTCGCGGCGGGGACGGCGGGCGGCAGGTGCAGGTGGAACAGGTGGTAGTCCTTGCCCCCATCGGCCTGCGTGTCCACCCTCTGAATCGTCGGAGGGTCCACGCCGACCGGCAGCGAGAACCCCACGCCCATGCTGCTGTTGGAAGTAGTCAACCGGGAGGTGGGGGCGGCGGGGTGCACGAACACGACGCCCAGGACCGAGACGGCGGCGAGGGCGGCCAGCGCCCCCACGGTTGCGCGCCGGCGCGGGGCCAGCGAGAACCAGCCGGTGACGGTGGTCGCGGCCCGCTGCGAGAACGTCGCCTCGCGGCGGGCCTGTTCCGCAGCGACACGCTCCAGTATGCGCGCCCGGAAGCCCAGGGGGGCTTCTACCTCTTCCCCCAGAGGCATCTCCAGGCGTGCGTAAATCCGCGCAAAATCGTCGAAGTCGGCGCGCGCGGTCGGCTCGGCCTCGAAGTGCTGCTCCAGCGCCTGCCGCAGTGCGGGCGTGAGCGTGTCCTCGGCGTAATCCGAGTACAGTTCCTGTGCGCGTTCGGGTTTCATCTTGGTCCGTCCTTGCGTCATGCCCCCGAGGAGTCCTTGAAAAGTGCGGGGAGGCGGCAGGCCTGAGCCTGCCTGTGTGTCGGACGGCGCTAGGTGTTGAAAAGTTCCCGGATGCCGGAGAGCTTCTCTTTGAGGGCCAGGCGGGCGCGGTTCAGGCGGGATTTGACCGTGCCGATGGGCAGGTCCATGATCTCGGCGATCTCCTCGTAGGACTTCTGCTGCCCGTGATAAAGGGTGACCATGGAGCGCTGATACTCGGGCAGATCGCCGATGGCCTTCTGGAGGATCTGCGCGCGCTCGGCCTCCTCCAGCAGGGCGGGGGGCGTCGGCGAAGGATCCTCGATCTGGCGGGCGACGCTGGACTCGTCCAGCTCTAAATATTCGTCCAGCGAGGCCTGGGGGTGCGCCTTGGCGCGCTTGCGCTCGTCCAGAAAGACGTTGGTGGTGATCCGAAACAGCCAGGTCGAGAACGAGGCGTCGCCCCGGAACGAGCCGATGGCGCTGAAGACGCGCAGGAAGGCGTCCTGGGCGACGTCGTTGGCGTCGTCGTAGTTGCCGGTCAGACGGTACGCGAAGTTGTAGACCTGCTTCTCGTACTTGCGGACCAGATCGTTGAACGCCGCCAGGTCGCCGCGCTTGCAGCGCTCGATCAGCCCCCGCTCTTCCGCCGAAACCGTGGCGCGAGGCCGGGCCTGGCGTGCCGCCGCTTCATCCATTCCGCACCCCCGGCGCGTTCCGACACCGGCGCGTGTGTCTGCTAGGCCTAAAAAGAGAACTCACTGTGTAGGCTTTTACCCAACGCGCGCCCGCGTTACGCCTGCCAGCCTTGCGGGCTTTTGCCCGCCCCCCGGTGAGGAACCGGCGGCCGGGTGCCGATAGAAGAATATGCCTGAACCCGCCTTTATGCCGCTCCGCCTGGACAACACCGCGGCCGCCGCCGGCGGCGAGGCGACTGCTGCGGCGACCCTGGTGCTGGACGAGTCAGGGCAGGTGCAGTCCTTCGACGCCGAGGCCGAGCGCCTGTTCCACTGCCGCGCGGGGGACGCAGTCGGGCAGCCCGTCGGTGCCCTCCTACCCGGCTTCCCCCGCGCACTGCTGCGCCGCGACGAGACGCTGCCCATCAGCCAGGTCCTGCGGCTGGAGGCCTGCCCCAAGGACGGCTCGCGCGTACCCGTCGAGCTGACCCTGACGCGGGTGCGCCTCGGCGCGCAGCGGTTTTGGGTCGGGGCGGTGTGTGACCTGGCCCGGCACCGCCGGGCGGAGGAAAGCCTGCGGCGGGCCGAGGAAGGCCACCGACTCTTCCTCGACCGCGCCCTGGTCGGCATCTTCCAGACCTCGCCCGCCGGCCACTATCTGCGGGCCAACGCCGAACTCGCCCGCATCTGCGGCTACCCGTCGCCCGGCGACCTCATGGCCCAGCACGCCAGCGCCGCGCGCGACCTGTACGCCCTGCCGGGCCGCCGCGAGGAGTTCAAGCGCCGCCTCGACGCGGACGACAGCCTGACGGACTTTGAATCCCAGATCCGCCGCAAGGACGGCAGCCTGCTGTGGGTCTCCGAGTGCGCCCGCGCCGTCCGAGGTGCGGACGGGGCGCTGCTCTGCTACGAGGGCACGGTCCAGGACATCTCCGCCCGCAGGCGCACCGGGGACGCGCTGCGCGAGAGCGAGGAGCAGATCCGCACCCTCTTTGACGCCGCCGCCGTCGGCATCGCGCGCGTGGACATGGCCGGCCGGGTGACCCGCTGCAACCCGGCGTTCGCCCGGATGCTCGGCTACGCGCCTGGGGAACTCGACGCGGTCGCCTTCGCCCGCCTGACACACCCCGACGACTCCCCCGCAAACGTCCAGCTCCACTGGGACCTTCTGGAAGGCCTGCGCGACGGCTACCAGGCCGAGAAGCGACTCTGCCGCCGGGACGGCAGCCCGCTCTGGGCAGACCTGACCGTCTCGCTCGTCCGCGACGTCGCGGGCCGCCCGCTGTTCTCCATCGCCGTGGCCGAGGACGTCACCGAGAAGCGCGGCGCGCAGCAGGAGATTCTCGCCCTGAACGCGGACCTGGAGCGGCGCATGGGCCGCATCGCCGCCCTGCACCGGATCGACCTGGCGATCATGGCAAGCCCCGACATGGCCGATACCCTGCGCCTGCTGCTGGCGCAGGCGCGGGAACAGCTCGGGGTGGACGCCGCCGCCGTGCGGCTCTACGATGCCCAGGCCGACACGCTGCGCCACGCGGCGGGGGCCGGCCTGCGCGGCGGGCAGGCCGGCCACGCGCCCCGAGGCCATGCGCCCCAGTCGCTGGCCGTCGGCTACGCGGGCCAGGCGGCCCGAGAGCGGCGCGTCGTGTGCGCGCCGGACCTATCCTGGACGCCCGAGGTCTTCGCCCACGACCCGCTGCTGGCGGCGGAAGGCTTCGCCGCCTACTGGGCCGTGCCGCTGATCGCCAAGGGCGAGGTCAAGGGCGTGCTCGAAATCTTCCACCGCAGCCCGCTCGTCCCCGACGGCGAATGGGGGGAATGCCTGGACGTGCTGGCCGGCCAGGCCGCCATCGCCATCGACAGTGCCACCATGTTCCTCGACTTGCAGCGCTCGCACCGGGAGCTGATGGAGGCCTACGAGGCGACCATCGAGGGCTGGGGCCGCGCCCTGGACCTGCGCGACCAGGAGACCGAGGGCCACTCGCGGCGAGTCACCGATCTGGCGCTGCGCCTGGCGCGCGCCCTGGGCATGGACGGGGCCGACCTGGTCCACATCCGGCGCGGGGCGCTCTTGCACGACATCGGCAAGATGGGCGTCCCCGACCGCATCCTGCTCAAGACCGACGAGCTTTCCGCTACCGAATGGCGCGTCATGCGCCGCCACCCCCAGGACGCCTACGAGATGCTGTCCCCGGTGGCCTTCCTGCGCCCGGCCCTGGACATCCCCTACCGCCACCACGAGAAGTGGGACGGGAGCGGCTACCCCGGCGGGCTGGCGGGCGAGGCCATTCCCCTGGCCGCCCGCCTGTTCGCCGTCGTGGACGTCTGGGACGCCCTGTGCTCCGACCGGCCCTATCGCCCCGCCTGGCCCGCCGCGCGCGTCCTGAATCACGTCCGCGCCCTGGCCGGGACCCACTTCGACCCCGCCGTGGTGGACGTTTTTCTGGGGATGATGACGGGCCGGGCCGCGCCCCCGCGCGCCGACGCCGGCGGGGATGACCCGGCCTCTCCAGGCGACCTGGACTTCCCGAGCGGCCTGGACTTCCCAAGCGACCTGGCCGCCCTGGGGGACCTGCTGCCCCTGCCGCGCCGCGTCCCCGCCGATCTCTGAGGGCTAGGGGGCACGAGGGGCCTTCCGAGCCGCCTGGCGGTACAGCGCGTTGAGCTGCGAGGGCGTGACGGCGATGTAGTCCGGGCCGAGCGCGTCCAACATCCCCTTCAGATCGCTCGGCCGCGCCCCCCAGTTCTGGACGAAGGCGTTGACGAACGCGGGCCGGACCGACCCGACCCGGTCGCGGACGGCGGCGGCGAGATTCTGCGCGCTGCCGCCGTAGGAGACCGCCCGGAAGACCGGCTGCCCCGTCGGCAGGGTGTAGGTGGCCGCGGCATAGGTCCGGTCGCCGCGCGGGCCGTAGTCCGGCAGCAGGAACGGCACGCCGGGCAGGGCCGCGCCGGTCCGGGAGATGGCGTCCCGGATGTCCTCGGTCTCGGTGCCCATGATGCGGAGGCCATGCAGGTCCAGACGGTCCATGTACTTCTGAGTCCAGCCGTAGTAGTCGGCGTAGGCAGCGGGGCGGTCTTTAAGCGCCGCGCCCCAGTCCGTCGGGTAGACGTAGCCCGCGCCGGACACGTCGCAGATGAACTCGTCGGTGGGCGCGGCGTGGTCATAGTACCAGCGCGCCATCGTGGGGGCGACGTCAATCAGGGTCGGCCCGATGCCGTAGGCGAGCGGGAACGTGCCGTGCAGGGGGTCGGTGAAATAGCCCCGCCAGAAGTCGCGCCAGGTGATGAGGTTGTCGCCGTCGGACATCGTGATCGCCACGTAGACCTTGGTCGGGTCCAGTTTGGGGGCGGGCGGCTGCGGCTTCTGCTTCAAGGCCGGCAGGACGACGCCGCTGAAAACCGAGTAGTTGGAAACGTAGTCGCTGACCGTGGTGATCTTGCCGAACTGCGACCCGAGGGCGACGCCGCCGTTCTCCCCCAGCCCCATGTCGTCCCCGTGCCACCAGTAGCCGCGCACGACGGCTTCCAGGGGCATCTGCGCCAGGGTCGCCTGAATTTCCTCCCGCTCCGCCGGGCCGTCCGCGCCCGGCCGGTCCTGCGCCTCCGGGCCGGTGACCCAGAAGCACATGCCCTTAGCGGCGATCACGTCGTCCACCTGGCTCCCCAGGAGGGGCGGGTCCAGGCACAGGGCCAGGTACGGGTTCAGGCGCGGCAGGAGCGTCGTGCGGGCGTAGCGCAGGGCATCGGCGTCGTCCTTGAACTTGCCGCGCAGGTCGCTTTTAATCGGCAGGCCGAAGCGGGCGGCGAGGGCGGGCGTGGCGATGAGCAGATCGTCGGCCCCCGCGACGTCCACGGCGACGCAGGGGGTGACGTAGACGTTCGGGTCGGGGACGACGACACCCTTGTAGGCGGCTTTGAAGGTCTGGAGCAGGGACAGCGGGTCGGCGACAGGGATGGGCGCGTCCGTGCTGCCCTGCTGCTGGAGGACGTTCAGCCAGAACGGGTCGGTGTCGTCACTGACCAGGTAGATGCGCGGCCGGCTCCGGTTGACCAGGCCCTGGAGCGAGGCCAGCAGTAAGCGCTCCTCAGAACTGAGGTGCCGAACGTCGGCCACGTACAGGTGCCGGGCCGGCGGGGGCATCTTGGGCTGGAGCGTTGGGTACGGCCGGGGCGGGCGGGGAAGCGTCACGTTGGCGTAGACGCGCGGCCGGGGCAGGGAGTTGAGCGCCTTCAGGTCCGCCATCGCCGCAGTGCGGTCCAGGGTGCCCTTCCAGGCCAGGGCGGCGACGGTGCCGCGTGCCAGCATCTGCCTGTTGACAAGCGATCTCAGCAGGTCGTCGCCGCGCAGGGCGTTGACCGTCCAGACGTCCACGGCCCCGTCAAAAGCGTCCCCGACGTGCCGGACGAGCGCGGCGACCGGCTGCCCGCCGGCCGTTAGAATCGGGGCGATCTGCGCCCCGGCGGGCAGCGTCGCCGGGTCCAGCGCCTGCGCGTCCTCGCCCCGGCCCCAGCCGGTCCCCGGCGACGTCAGGGACGTCAGCGCAAGCCGGTCCCCGGCGGCGACCGAGACGGCCCCGGCCAGGCCGGTGTGGAAGCCGCCCACGCCGATGCCGTCCGGCCCGAACAGGGCCGGGGCCGGATTGTGCCCCAGGTCCTGCCATCCGCCCCCGGCGTCCCGCGCGAGCGGATGGGTGAACGGGATGCCCGTAAGGACGAGGCAACCGCCCGCCCGGTGGAACGTCCGCAGGTTGGGGAACGCGGCCTGGGGGTAGTCGTTGCCGTAGGGCAAGACCACGGCGGCATACGTCCGGGCGTTGAAGCGGGCGGGATCGGCCAGGGCGTCGGCATCCAGCTCGTCGGCGGAAAGGCCGGCCACGCGCAGGTCGGCGGCGATCTGCTTGGGTGCCAGGTGAACCGTGGGGCCGTAATACTGGAAGCCGGGCTGACTGAAGACGGCCACGCGCGGCGGCGGGGCCGCGAACGCCCCCGCCGTCAGTGTCGAGAGGAACAGCAGCACGACGAGCCGCTTTGTGTTGGTCATGGTTTTTGCATCCTATTTTGTTTTCGCCCGGTAGACGGCGATCTCGGCCAGGCCGCCGTTCTTGGTGGTAGGCTTGACGCCCGTGATGGTGAACGAGAGCCAGGTGACGGTCTTGGCCGGGAAGCGGACCTCGTGCGGCGTCTTGGCGTCGTCGGGCAGGTCGCCGACGGGGAGCGTCGTGCCGTCACTGAAGGTGAGCAGGCCGGACGTCACCTGGTCGTCCAGGTTGGGCCGGTCGTAGAGCAGGATGCGGTCCACGGTTTGGGGCTTGTCCCAGTCCAGGCGCAGGACGCCGCCGGTGAGCCTGCCGCTGGACCACTCCTGCGTTCTGTCGCCGGGGTAGCCGCCCGGCACGCCGTCAATGGCCCCATCCGGGGAGTAGCCGGCTTCGGAGCCGTTGGCGGAGACTCTGGCCGAGAGGGCGACGTTGTTATCATCCAGCAGGGGCGAGTTGGGCAGGCGGAACTCTCGCCCGGCGATGCGGAAGGCGACGGACATGGCCGGGCCGTGCAGAGGCGAGGCCGCGTCCGGGGATGCGGTCAGCCATCTCCTTTTACCAGCATGGTGCTCGGTCAGTGTCCCGGCGTCAAGTACGCCGCCGGGCGCGTAAAAGTCGCGCTGCGTCACCCCGCCCCAGCCGTAGACGCCGTTGTTCCAGGTGACGAGGCCGACACCCTCCAGGGCCAGCAGGGCTTCTTGGGTGTCTGGCGGGAGGGTCGGCCCCTGCGTCGCCAGGACCTGCCTAACGGTTTTGCCTGCCGCTGCGGTGCCTAAGATGCCGACAAGGCGGCGGTTTTGGGCACGGGCGGCAAGCGTGGCAGGGTCGAGGGGCACGACCTCCAGGGCGACGCCGCCCTGATGATGAAAGTCGTAATGAACGACAATGCCGGCCCGAATGGTGACAACGGTGGGCAGCCCGACTGGGCGGGCAGGCACCGTGATAAGGTTGGTGGACGTGGCTACGTCGTAGACGGCAGTGGCGGGCCGGCCGCTGACGGAAACACGGGGCGCGGGGTCGGTGTCAGGCAGTTCCACGACGAGCGCGCGCCGGGCGGGCTGGCCAGCGTAGTGGCCGCCGGTCGCGCCGACGGTGACGGTGACGGCGTTGCCTTTGCGGGTGTAAGACAGCGGCGTCGTGGCGGACTGGCCGCGCTCGTAGGCCGTCGTGACCCCGTCGTCCTCGTAGAGCGTGGACCGCCCGGTCTGCCCGTCCGCGCCGGGGTAGCAGCGGACGCGCAGGGTCGCCAGCGGGGCTATCGCCATGCGCGCCTGGTAGGGCTGCATGGGGACGGGGACGCCGCCCCGGACGTACAGGGGGAACTCGTTGATGTCGGCCGAGACTAGGCGGGCCGTGCCGCCCTCAAACTGTTCGCCGGTGAAGTAGTCGTACCAGAGGCCGGGCGGGAACCAGACCGTCTGACGCCCCACGCGGCCTGGTCCGACGCCGGGCATGGTGACGGGGGCCGACAAGACGTTGGTGCCCAGCAGGTATTCCTGCGGGTTATGGTAGGCCGGTTCCAGATTCGGGTAGTCCACGTACAGGGGCCGGTCTAGCGGGACCGTCTCGCGGCAGGACTGGGCAGCGCTGGTGTAAATGTAGGGGAACAGCTCGTCGCGCAGGTGGAACGCGGTCCGCATCGCGTCTTCGGCCCACCGGGGGTACGTCCAGGGGCGGCGGTCCATGGCAGCGTCGCGCGTCGAGTGCGAGCGCAGAACCGGCGAGGTCGCGCCGAACTGCACCCAGCGCACGTAGGACTCCTCGTTCCGGCCCCGGTTATGCCCGCCGATGTCGTGCGACCAGAAGAAGCAGCCGACGTTGCCCGCCGTGGACGTGAACGGGACCTCGAAGGCCAGCATCGGAAAGCTCGTGCTGGCGTCGCCCGAGAAGTGGATCGGGTGCCGGTGATCCCCCCACCCCGCCCAGCGGCTGAACGACAGGCCGCGCTGGCCGCCTTGCGAGGTCCGGCCGTAGAGCAGCGTGTTCAGCCAGAACAGGTTGGTCAGGTCGGGGACGGAGCGCGTCCTCTCGCCCTGCTGCCAGTCCAGCCACCAGAAGTCCACGCCGGCCTTCTCCAGCGGCGTAAAGACGTCGGCGAACAGGGTCTTCATGTACCTGGGATCGGCGGCGTCGAAGGGGAGGGTCTGCTTCGTGGCCGGGTCCGCGTCCAGGTCGCGCATGAACGCCGGGTAGGCGTCTTCCTGCGGGCCGACCCCGTCGGCGGGGTGCAGGTTCAGCGTCACGTGCAGGCCCTGCGCGTGGAACCAGGGCAGCAGGGCCTCGGCGTCGGGCAGCAGCGCGCGGTTCCAGGACCAGCCCGTCCAGCCGTCCCGGTGCCAGTCCATGTCCATGACGATGTCGTCCAGCGGAAAATCATGGGCGGCGTACTCGCCGATGATCTGCCGGTAATCCGCGGACGAATACGGCCAGTAGCGCGAATACCACGCCCCCAGCGCGTAGCGCCGGGGCAGCGGGACCGGCCCGCCGATAGCGGCCAGCGACCTCAGCGCGGCGCGGTAGTCGTCGCCGTAGCCGAACAAGTACCAGTCCGTGCCCGAGCCGGCGGGCCGCGCCCGGACCCAGCCGCCCAGCAGCAGCGGGGACCGCGAATCGTCCAGCAAATACCATCCGTCCCGCGACAGCAGTCCCTGGCCCAAATCCTCCGGCCCGGCCGCGCCGTCCAGGGTGCGGATCGTCCCACCCAGGTTGCCGGGATTAGGTGCCCCTGGCGTCCACGTCACCGCCCCGCGCCGAACGTCCGCGCGCAGGTTGGCAGGCGAGAACGGCTTGCCGTCGGGGGTGTACGTCAATCGCAGCGCGCCCGTGTTGATGACCGTGTGCGTTGCACCCCGCGTCAGCCGGAAGCCGCCGCGGGCGGCGCGCTTGACGGCGAACAGAGAGGGCGCATCCACAAACTGTCCGCCCGGCACATACTCCAAGCGGACACAGTTCGGGGTGACGACGGTAAACCGGGCATTGCCGACCGTGACGGGGTTCGGAGGGCCGGATGCGGCAGCGGCGGGGGCGGGACGGAAAATGCTGACGACCAGGAGCAGCGCGAGGGCAAAAAAACAGGGCGGCATGGGGAACCTCTGGAGAAGTGCCGGAAAGGCCGTCGAGGCCTCCCCCCCCGATTATAGCACGATTTGGCTGGCGATTCGCGCAACCCCTCGCCTACCGCCGGTCTTGCGCGCCCGCCCCCAGCCGCCGGGCACCGCCTTGACGGTCGCGATCAGGTCGGTCAGGAAGCGGGCCTGGCCTTAGCCCATGTCGCCGGGCGAGAGCGTGACGGGCATCAGGGTCTCGGGCGGGAGCGGCTGGCCGTCCAGGCGGCGCAGGAGCGGGGACACGGCCATCCGGGCGACCTCGGCCCAGGGGGCGCGAACGGTCGTCAGCCGCCACGGGGTCGGGTGGGCCGGCGGGAGGCCGGCGAAGCCGACGACCGCCAGGTCCTGGGGCACGCGCAAACCGCGCCGGCGGCAGTGTTCCAGCAGGAAATAGGCCGTCAAGTCGTTCCAGCACACGGCGGCCGTGGCGCGCCAGTCCCGCCCGCCGATGCCCTCCCAGTCCTGGCAGTCGACGACCGCCAGGCCGTGCCCCGCCGCAGAGCCTCGAAGAAGGCCAAGCGGCGGCGCGAGGCCGACGTCAGCGCGGAATTGCTGGGGAAGTAGGCGGCGCGCCGGTGGCCCGATGCGGCGAGGTGCGCGGCCAGCAGGCGCGAGCCGCCGGTGTCGTCCACCACGACCGAGGGCAGAGGCGGCAAAGCATCCGCCACGGCGACCACGGGCAGGCCCGAGGCCGCGAGCAGGGCGACCAGCGGGTCCTGCGGCGTCGTGGACAGGACCAGCCCGTCGATGTTGCCGTCGGTCAGCTCGGCGCAGACATCCTGGGGCGCACGGCCCCCGTAGGTGCCGTGCAGCGGCAGGTGCTTGCCGTTCTCGTCGCAGCCCTGATGCAGGCCGCCGACGATCTCCAGCGTGAACGGAACGCGCGGGTCCAGATACCCGTGCGTCATGCAGACGCCCACGACGTTGGTGGTCCGGGAGCGCAGCGACCGGGCGGCGCGGTTGGGCCGGTAGTTCATGGCCCGCGCCGCTTCCAGGACGCGGGCGCGCGTGGCCTCGGAGACGCGCACATGGCGCGAGGACGTGGCCCCGAGCACGGCGGAGACCGTGGTGCTGCCGACGCCCACGCGGGCGGCAATGTCTTTGATGGCAGCGGTCTTATCCATGCTGGGCTTTGTGGGCTTGATGCCACGTCGCATCAGCCGGCACATCTCAGCACGGTGCCGTGAAGTCTGTCAATCCCCCGGTACGCCTGGAGCCGTCACGCCGCCTCGGGGCGCTTGATCTTGTAGATGAGCACGGAGACGGCCCAGCCCAGAACGAACGCGCCGATGATGTAGTAGCCCAGGTTCCCCAAAGGCAGGTGATCGACAAAGCGCCACAGCCTTCCCTTGAGCGCGAACTGGGACTCCAGAATCTGGAGCAGCTCGTAGGTGCCGACCACGAAGGCGACCAGCACCGACAGCGTCGTAATGGTCAGGTTGTAGTAGGCCTTGCGGACCGGCTTGACGAACGCCCAGCCATACGCGCCGAGCATCAGAATCCCGTCCAGGGCGTCGATCAGGCACATCCCGGCCATGAACAGCAGCGGCAGCAGCATGATGACCCAGAACGGCGTCCCAACCTGGCCGGAGCGGGCCGAAAGCGCGAGGATGCCCACCTCGGTCGCCGTGTCGAAGCCCAGCCCGAACAGAAAGCCGACGAAGTACATCTGCCAGCTATGGCGGACCATCCGCAGCACAGGCTTGAAGATGCGCCCGAGCAGGCCCCGCCCGTCCAAATAATCCGCGAGCTTCTGGTCGTCCCCGGCCTCCCCGCGCACCAGCGCGCGGAAGGTCTTGAAGAGGTTCCAAAGCACGATCAGGTTGATGAAGCCGATCACGTACAGGAACAGCGCCGATACCAGGGTGCCGACGACTCCGCCCAGACCCTGCCACTGCGGCATGTGCTTCTGCACATACGCGGTCGAGAGCGCCAGGGCCGCGCACAGCGAGATCACGATCGTGGAGTGCCCCAGCGAGAAGTAAAAACCGACGCCGACGGGCCGCTTCCCCTCCTGCATCAGCTTCCGGGTGGTGTTGTCGATGGCGGAGATGTGGTCGGCATCGACGGCGTGGCGCAGCCCGAAGCCGTAGGCCAGCCAGCCCGTCGCCAGCAGGAACGTGTACCGGCCGGAGATGCTCCAGGCCAGCAGCCAGAGCAGGACGTTGGCGGCCACCAGCGCGCCCAGAACCAGGGCGATCTTTGTCTTGATGGGAGTATCCGAGAGGAGCGACTTGCTGAACATGTACGTCCGAATCTAAACGCCTTGAGGAACTAAACGCCCTGGGTCACGGCACGGATGACCAGCACGATGCCGATCAGGGTGATGGCGGCGGCGCTGGCGACCGGCAGGCGCTGGAGGATGCCGGCGCTTACGGGGAAGCGCTCGAACCAATGCCGCGTGGAGACGACCATCAGGCCGACGACGATCAGCACGGACGCCAGGCCGATGCTGAACGAGGTGATGAGGACCAGCCCGTAGGCGACCCGGTGCAGCGCGATGGCGGACAGCAGCACGACCAGGGCGGAGGGACAGGGGACGATGCCCCCGGAGATGCCCAGTGCCAGCAGAGAGCGCAGCGTGATCGGCCCTTCCGGGACGGAATGCGTGTGATACCCGAAGCCGTGGGAGTGGCCCCCGTCGGCATCCATTCCGTCCCCGTGGCTGTGGTCATGCGCGTGGTCATGCGCGTGGTCATGGCCGTGCGTGTGCGCGTGGCCCTGGGCGTGTGCCAGCGCGTGCGCTTCGTCGTCGGACAGGTGCAGGTGGATCTCATCGGGGCCGTGTGCGTGGTCATGCGTATGTGCGTGTTCGTGTGCCGCCGACGAGCCGCGCAGGCGGGACGCGAGCAGCCAGACGCCGACGCCGAAGACCGACAGACCGCTGACGGTGCTCAAGATCGGGTACAGCCGCTCCGGCACGACGTAGCGCGACGCGAACAAGGTCAGCAGACCCAGCGCGAAGACGCCCAAGGTGTGCGTGACGGTCACGATAACGCCCAACGCGACCGCATGCCTCGCCGTCCCGCGCGACCCGACCAGGTACGCGGCCACCATCGTCTTGCCGTGCCCGGGTCCGACCGCGTGGAACGCGCCGAACACGAAGGCGATCAGCAGGCCCGCCAGTATGATGCCCGGCGTCAGACGCCGCATCGCGATGACCTGCGTGAACCTGTCCTGCGGGGTATGCGAGTTGGCCGGTGTTACGGCGGGCGCGACCGAGGGCAAGGCGGCGGCCAGGGGCACCGCTCCGCCGCCGCCGGGCGTGACGCTGAACACAGCATCAGTCTGCTGCGGCGGGGCGAGGGTGGGGTTGGCGGGGTAGACCGTCAGCTCGCGGCTCACGTCCACAGTGGGCACGGACGAGCCTTGGAGCGCCACACCCGGCCCGGCGACGGCGACGATCTCCTTCCAGCCGGTCCGCTCCGCGTAGTTGCCGTCCCCGTAGGCGATCCGGTGGATCGTGCCCGCCGGGAGCGGCGCGGCGAGGTCGAGGGCCAGCCGCATCGTCGGCAGCCCGCCCGCGCCGGGCCGGAACTGGAGGGAGAGCGGCGTGACCGACAGCGCGGCGGGCCTGCCATCGACGGTCAGGGTCAGCCCGCCGCGCAGCGAGTCCGCCTTGGCGCGCAGGTAGGCCTGGCTGGCCTCGCCGCTGACCGGGGCGTTCCCCTGGACGCCCATCGATTCGCGCTCGGAGACGGTGGGTATCTCGGCGAAGTCCAGCACATACCGCAGCGCGATCCGCCGGGGCTGTGCCTCCAGCCGCGTGTAGTGGCTGATGGAGAAGTTGCCCATCGGGTGCGCGGCGGCGGGATGCCCCGCACAGGCGGTGAGCATCAGCAGGGCGCTGAGGCGGAAAAAGCGCGGGAGTCGGCGGAGTCTGTCCATCGAGGTTCTGGTTCCTACGACGCCGGCAGGGCTACCGGCTGGTCGTTCGGGTTGTATTTGTCCGGGTCGTGGTCAGGATACTGGTACAGGCGGGCCTGGCTCCAGCGCATCCACTTGGCGTGCCCGTCATAGAAGAGGTAGTTCGCGCCGCCCCGGTGACGGTTGTAGGCGATCCAGCCCTGTTGATTGTAGGGGGCGGGGCCGGTGCCGTTATTGACCAGATTGGCTTCGCCCGGCCAGGTATCGTAGTCGTCCTGCGGGACATACCCCCAGCCGGTCCCCGCGCAGAACTGGTCAGTAGATGAGCCGTTCGCACAGTCGTCCAAAGCCGCCGAGTTGCGCTCGGAGAACATGATGACGTTCTCGTCCGGCAGTGCGCTCATGGCCGACACCGTGGCAAATCCCGGCAGAACGCCCGTCATCACGTAGCGGCAAGACTTGTGCGTGAAGATGGAGTCGAGCAGGTAGCTCCACATGGCGTAGCGGTGGTTCGCCTGCTCCGCCTGACACTGCTCGCCGTTCGGGTCGGCGGTGCATTCCTGACCGAGTACCGAGATGCCGCCGTTGTAGGCGTAGATGCTGCTGGCCTCCTGCGGCGAGTGGGTCGCAGCATCGTCCGGGCAGAAGATCACGTTTCGGCTCGCCAGGTACGGCTGGAAGAAGATCGCCCAGGGCTTCTCGGCGTTGCTGTTACCCGCCCCGCCGCCCGTGCAGCCGCTGACATCTGCGGGCAGCGTGTGAGTCTGCGTCCCGTCGTCCAGCACGTAGTCCTCGTGGTGGTGGTAGAGGGCACCGTCGTTGTCGTTCATGTACTGAGCCGCCGCCAGCCCTATTTGCTTTTCATTGGACAAGCACGCCGTCCGTCGCGCGTTCTCACGCACGCTCTGGAAGACGGGAAAGAGGATGGCCGCGAGAATCGCTATAATGGCTATCACGACGAGCATCTCTATCAGCGTGAAGGCTCTCCGGGCGGGACGCATAATGGACTCCTTCCAACGATCCGGCTGGAGCCATTATAACACAACCTCACTACAAATTGATTACATCTACAACAACGGTATATTACAAAGAGGTTACAGTGAGGCTTGAGAAGAAGCGCCTCGGTTATCCTGAGAAACCGGATATAATAGCGCCATCAACAGAGTGACAAGGACGAGCACGATGAGCCACAACGGACATAACCTGCACAGTGGGAGCAAGCTGCAAAACTGGATCGAGCACGAGATGATCCACCTAGCCTCGCTGGACGAGGCGGAGACGGTCGATACGGAGATCCCGGACCGCAGCCTTTCGCTGCGTATCCCGATCACGACCCATCTGATGCTGTACCGCATCGCCCAGAAGCTGGGCCGCAGCAAGACCGCCTGCTCGGAGGAAATACTCGACATCGCCGTCCGGGACGTCTACCGACAGCTGAACCTGCCGCAGATCACGGTCGCGGACATCGAGGGGTACGCCTCGCAGACGGAAAAAACCTTGCCCGACAAGTCCGCGTCCGGTCGCGGCGCGGCGAAAAGGACCTGATCGAGAAGGGCCGCTCAGAACCCGCCGTAGGGGTGCTGCAAGGCGGCGGGTGCGGACGGGTGGAAGTAAGGGTCGAGCGCCGAGGCGTGGGCGAAATCGGCCTGGGACTGCGCACGGTCGCCCTGGGCTGCGGCGATGGTCCCGGCGTGATAAAAGAGCAGCGAGTCCTGCGTGTCGCGCGCCATGGCCTGCTTCATCGCAGCAGCGGCCTGCGGCAGCATGCGGTTCTTGTAGAGCGCCCAGGCCAGGGTGTCGTAGGCGTAGACGTCCCGCCGGACGGTCATCTCGCGCCGGGCCAGCGCGAGGGCCTCCGGCAGGTTGCGGTCATGGTTGGCGTCGAACATCGCGCGGTAGCGGTCGAAGACCGTGTTCTGTGCGCGGGAGATCGTCCCGATGGCCTCGATCAGCCGGTACTGCCGGTCCGCCTCCTTGCGGTTCCCCGTCGCCGCATAAGCGTCGCCGACCAGCGAGACTACCTCGGGCGTCGGCACGACCTCGGCCGCCTTCTGCCCCCAGCGAATCGTCCCCGCCCAATCCCCGCGCCCCGCCGCCAGCCGGGCAAGCCCCGTCATCGTCTTGTAGTCGTGCGGGTACAGGGCCATCGCCTCCCCGTAGGAGCGCGCGGCGGCGTCGGCCCGGCCCATGCGGGCGAGTTCGTCGCCGACGCGCATATGAAACCAGGCCACGTTCTCGCGCGGCATGTCCAGGTTGGACTCGGCATCCGCCTGCGCCCGCTGCAAGAGCCGCAGGGCCGCTGCGGGCCGGCCATCGATGTCGAGCAACCGCCCCTGCACCGCCTCGATGCTGGGGTCGGGCTTCGTCTGCCCGGCCACGACCGGGTGCTGCAAGACGCTCGCGGCGACGGCGTAGTTGCCGCGCTCCAGGGCGGCCCCGGCGTAGCCCAGCCGCGCGTTGGGATCGTCCTCATATTTGGCAGTCGTCACGCGGGCGAGGGCCTCGGCCTGCGCGAACCGGTGCTGCGTGAACAGGCTGTTCGCCAGGGCGTCCCGCGCGGGCGCGTTGTTGATGGAGCGGATCGCCAGTGACCGCCGCGCCGCCTGCTCGCCGCGCTGTGCGTCGGCGATGTCGCCCGTCTCGCGGCAGCGCTGAAGGTAAGCGCCGGCGAGCTGCGCCCACTCGATGGCCCCGTTCTGCGGGTTCATCCGCACGCGGCTCTGGCAGAAGGCGACCATCTTGTAGGTCAGGGCCGGGTCATACGGCGGGCGCTCGACGGGCGGGGCGGAGATCGGCTCCCCGGAGAAGGGGGAAACGGCGGACACCATGCCGGGGGCGGCGCGGGCCGGGGCGACCCGGTGCGCCTTGAGCGCCCAGGCACCCAGGGCGGCCACGACGGCGAGGGGCAGGATCAGGGGAAGGCGTTTCATAAAGGGCAAGTCAAGAAGGGCAAGTCAAGAAGGGGTGTGAGACGCCCGGCACTGCCAGTGCCGGGCGTCTCACACCCCCGCGCCGGGATTTCCTACCGGGGGGCACCCAGGTAGGGGAACGTGTTCAGCGTGCAGTGCTTGTCGTACCCGACGTTGTCGGTCGTCAGGCTGGGTATCTCCTTGCCGTCGTCCGGGGCCAGGCCCAGCTTCGGGATCGTGTCGCCGAAGATGACGCCCAGGTTGGTATCGATGACGTCGTCCGTCAGCGCCCGCCCGCCGAACTTGTTGCCCGTCGCCCCGCCGGTCTCCACGCCCAGATAGGCGGCCTGGGTCACGGGCTGCGAGAGGTCGGCGCGCATCACGTCCGGGACGATGACGGCCTTGACGACGTCGGTGATCGCCTGCGAGCGCCCCGCCGTGCCCACCATGAAGGTCTGGATGTCACTGGTCAGGCCGTTGGGGCCGGCATCATCCGAGGGGCTGTTGAGCGTGTGGTTGACCGCGTGGCGGTTGTTCGCGACGGTGGCGAAGACCTCGTTGATGACGGGCCGGGAAAGGCGGTCGATCTGGACGAAGACGTGCGGAGCGACGACGCCGGTGGTCCCGCCGATCGTGCTCCCGCCGCCGCCGCCGCTGCCGCCGCAGCCGGCGATCAGGGCCACGCCCAGCAGGCCCGCCGCGCAGGCCGCGCCCTTGATCGCGCCCGCGCCTTTGATTGCGTTCGTGTTCATGTGTGTTGTTCCTCCGGGTGTAAGCCTACTTGCTGGTGGTACACCAGACGCCGATCTTGCCGCTGCCGTTGCCGACCAGCATCGCCCTGGGCAGCTCCACCACGATGGACAGCACGTTGAAACCCGCCAGCCCGTCCGAGGCCGCCGGCCGTCCGCCGGACGCGACCTTCGGGTTGAAGCTGGTGTCCTTGGGGGTGTCGGGCGTGGGGTCCGCTTTGCCGGTGAGCGGCGAGGCGCGGTCGGGCAGAATCTTGAAGAACTGGTTCAGGTCGAAGAAGAACGGGTCCTCGCGCGCGCCGCAGAACGCCGTGATGTTCGGCTGGGGCGAGAACGTCTGGTTGATCGTGCCCAGCGTCAGCCCCTGCTGGACGAGGAGCAGGTTCTGCGTCCCCGTGTTGGCCGGCGGGAGCGGCCCGGCGATGGCCGCGACCTGGTTGGGGCCGGTGCCGGTGAACTTCGCCTGGATGACGAGGTGCTCCTTGCTGTCGCCCACGTTGTCGATCTTGAACTGGTACAAAACGTCCGGGTCGAACGAGACGCTGCCCGCCATGCCCGTCGGGATCAGCGGGTGCACGTCCATCGCCAGGACGACCTTGCTCGGGTCGTTCGGGCTGGGGAAGACGAACACGTCGGTGAGGTCCGCACCGGGCGTCATGGCGATCGTCGGCGTGTCGGCGTGGTCGGACCCGCGGCTCGTGGTCGCGATGGAAAACACCACCGCCGGCGTCACCGCCGCCACCCCGACCAGCAGCGCCCATTTTTTCCGTGAAAGAAACATTATGCTGTCCTCCATCTCTCTCAAACCGTGCGCTCGCGCGAGCGCCGTGGCCCGACGCCGCGAGCGGCTTCCGGGCTACCCGGCGATTATACCATAACGCTTTCATAAACGCTTTCATAAGAAAAACTGCTTACGATTAACAGAAGATGACAAGTCCCCCGCCGCGCTCGGTCAGCGCGCGATTCGGTCAGCGCGCGATTCGGTCAGCGCGCGATTCGGTCAGCGCGCGATTCGGTCAGCGCGCGATCTTGAAGGCGAAGGCATATTCTCCCACGGGCGCGGGCGGGAGCGTGACGTGCAGGCCGTCGGCGTCCTGCACGAAGGTGAGCGACTCGCCGTGCCCCAGCAGGCTGACGGCGGTGACACGGGCAGCGCTGGAGGATAGCGACTTGACGGTCAATACCTCCCCCGGCCAGGCCAGCGCGGTCGCGTACAGCACGTCCCCTTTAGTCGTGAACCGGATGTCCCGGCCCGTGAACGCCGGGCGCTTGGTATCGGTGAACGCGCCCTCTTCGACTGCGGTCGGCCCCTCGCCGAACGTGTGCCAGGGGCGGGTGCCGTAGATCGCCTCGCCGCTCACGGCCAGCCATCGACCGATCCGGCGCAGGAGCGCCTGCTCCTCGTCCGGGATCGTGCCGTCGGGCTTGGGGCCGACGTTCAGCAGCAGCGCACCGTTCTTGCTGACGACGTCCACCAGGTCGTCTATCAGCGAGTCGGCGTCCTTGTAGTCCTGCCCCTCGGTGTAGCCCCAGGAGCTTTTGGAGACCGACGTGTCGTTCTGCCAAAGCTGCGGGCGGATGCCCGCGAGCTGCCCGCGCTCGACGTCGAAGACGGCTGTGCCTTCCTCGAACGCCTGGTACTTGTAGTTGATGGCGACGCCCTGACCCCACTCGACGCCCCGGTTGTAGTAGAAGGCCGCGAACTGCTGCAAATACGGTGCGAACGCCCGCGTCTGAATCCACCAGTCGAACCAGACAAGCTGCGGACGGTACTTGTCTACCAGCTCGCAGGTGCGCGCCAGCCAGTCCGCGAGGTACTCGTCGCTCGGCTGCCCCTGGGCGGGATCATGCCAATCGTCTGCGGCCCGCTCCGCCGGGCCGTAGAAGTCGGCGCATTCGGGGTCCTGGACGTCCGAGGGGAACTCGCGGCCGCCGTCGAAGAACCACCAGTGCTCGGCCCGGTGGCTGGAAACGCCGAACACAAGCCCCTGCGCGCGCACGGCGGCGGCCAACTCGCCCGTGACGTCGCGCTTCGGCCCCATCTCCTTGGCGTTCCAGCGGTTCAGGGCCGTCTCATACATGGCGAAGCCGTCGTGGTGCTCGGCGACGGGGACGACGAACCGCGCGCCGGCCTCGGCGAACAGCCGCGCCCACGCCTCGGGGTCGAAGCGCGCGCCGGTGAGATGGGGGATGAAGTCTTTGTAGCCGAACGCGCTCTGCGGCCCGTAGGTGGCGACGTGGTGGTCGAACTCCTTGCTCCCCCGCTTGTACATGTTGCGCGCGTACCACTCGCTGCCGAACGCGGGCACCGAGTAGATGCCCCAGTGGATGAAGATGCCGAACTTGCCGTCCGCGTACCAGTCGGGGACGCGGTAGCCCCGGAGCGAATCCCAGGTGGGCTGGAACGGCCCCTGCGCGGCGACCGCGCGGATGGCGTCAATCATCGTTTCCTGCCCTTCTTTGTTCCGCCCTCACGGCCTCGGGACGCCCAGCGCGCCGATGGCCGGCAACAGCGAGGAGTACCGGGGGTCATCCGGCCCCGTGCCGTAGGAAAACAGCGTGTAAGGCTCCCAGTTGAAGAAGCCCGCCTTGACATCGTGGGCGTAGCCCTTGCCGCTCCCCACCCCCTCCGGCTCCCACCAGACCACGCCCAGGCCCAGCCCGCCCGGCAGCGCCTGCTGGACGCGGACCAGGTCGGCGGTGAACCCGCGCTTCCCCTCCTGCATCAGCTTCCGGGTGGTGTTGTCGATGGCGCAGATGTGGTCGGCGTCCACGGCGTGGCGCGGCCCGAACCCGTAGGCCAGCCGCCCCGTCGCCAGCAGAAAGGCGTACCGGCCCGAAAGGCTCCAGGCCAGCAGCCAGAGCAGAACATTGGCGGCCCCCAGCGCGCCCAGGATCAGGGCGATTTTTGTCTTGGTGGGGGCATCCGCAAGAGACGATCTACTGAGCATGCGTCCCGAATCTAAACGCCCCATGGGCGGTCCGGGCGCGGGCCGCCCGAATCGTCACGGCTGACCCAGCGCGCGCACGGCGGGCAGGGCGTTCCCATGACTGTCGAACACCGAGTCCCAGTTGAGCGAGTCCTGGTTCCAGGGCACCACGCCGACGCCCAGGCCGTCCGGGACCGCGCGGACGGCCTGGATCAGCGCCCGGTAGAACCCCACCTGGCCCGCGGGCGTGAACGGGAACGGCGGCGTGCCGGGGATGCTTTGAGGCTGCCCGGCCTGGGGCCAGCTCGTTTCGACGACCATCACCGGCTTGTGCAGCGTGACCGCGACATAGTCCAGCGAGGCCGACAGGCGGGCCAGCGTCCAGCCGTCGTAGCCCGCCTTCTTGTCCCAGGGGTCAGCGGGGTAGTAGGACAGGCCCACGATGTCGTAGTCCAGCGGGATGCCCTGCGCCCGCGCGCTGGTGCCCAGGTCCCGGAAATAGTCCCGGAGGAACGGCGTGTCCTGGCCGTCGGGGACGTGCAGGATCGTCCGAGGCGGCCGGGCGGGGGACGCCCCGGCCCGCACCCCGGCCAGGCCCGCCGCGAGCAGCCGGACGGCCCGGTCGCGGCCCCCTGCGGTGTTCTCCCAGAAGCTGCCGCCCGGCTGCGGCCCGGCCCCGTCCGTCCCGCTCCCGTAGAGCAGGCCGTTCCGGGTCTCGTTGCCGACCTGCACCAGGTCCGGCAGGGCGTGGCTCTCGCGTAGGTGCGCGACGACATCGCGGCTGTAGTCGTGGACCCGCTGCACCAGATCCGGGAAAGGCAGGTCCTTCCAGGCGGCGGGCTTGGTCTGGTGGCCCGGATCGGCCCAGGTGTCCGAATAATGGATGTCCAGCATGAACAGGAGGTCCGCCGCCTTGATGCGCCTGCCGAGCGCCGTCACGCCTTCCAGGCCTGACACGCTGTCCTCCGGCCTGGCGTCGGGACTGACCCAGAGCCGGACCCGGATGACGCGCCAGCCGTTGCGGCGGGCGATCAGAAGGAGGTCTTCCGCTTTGCCCCCGTCGTAATACTTCACGCCCCGGCCCTCGTGGACGGGCAGCTCGGACAGGTCGGCCCCCGTCAGGAACGCCCCGCGCGCGGGGCTTGCCGGGGGCGCCGGCTTGTGCGCCCGGTGCGCCGCCGTCCGGGCGCGTGAGCCGCCCGCACCGGCCAGCGGGGACAGGAGGAACAGGAGGAAGATCGCGGCGGCGCGCAGGGTTCTAGGGTCAGCCATTGCCGTTGAATCGATCATCAGATTTGCCCGCCTCCGGCGGCTCCGCGCTTGACAGTTCTCTCAGCCGAGCCTATAATAGCACACCCAGCCGGCGCAGGTCAATCGGAATGTTTCGCGCGCCGGGCCTGCAAGAATCCCTATGACAGACCAAAACGCCCGCCCCAGCCCATCCGCCGTCCGGGCACGCATCATCATCACGGTCGCCGCCCTCTTGGGCCTGCTGTTCGTGCTCGCCGTGGCGCGGCGGCAGGGGATGCTGGCGTCGCTCCCGCCGCCGCTGGGCGACCCGCGCGGGCGCGAGGCGGCACTGTCCACGCCGCCGCTGACCGACGCCCAGGCGCGGGAGGCGATCCGTCGCGAGGCCGGCCACATCGTCGCCTGCTCTTTCACTTCCACTCAAGCGAAACCCAATGCCGCTGGGTACGGCGCGCTGAACGACGACGCCATCGGCGGCCACGGCCCGGACTGGGTCGTCTCCGAGTCGGGCGCGGTCGGGGCCATCAGCCTGCTGCGGGCGGCGGAGTTTCTTCGGGAGCACGGGGGCGGGGACGGCGAGCTGGAGCCTGCGCTGGACGGGTTCTTCGACGTCTGGCTCGTCGGGCACCGGCAGGGCTGGGTCATGGACCCACACGCCGCCGACTTCGGGGGGATGTCCGCGCGCCTGGGGTACGACGGCGGGGGGCGGCGCGTCCGGGCCGACGAGGCGACCCCGGCGGCGACCGGGATGATGGCCGTGGCGATGTGGAAGCGGTACGAGTATTTCGCCGACACGGGCCGCGACGCCCAAGGCCGGGCGTGGCTGGCCCGCGCCTGGGCGGTGGCGGAGCCGGCCAAAGGGTATCTGCTCGCCCACTTCGACACCAATACCGAATTGGAGCACGGCCCGGCCAGCAGCCCGGACGAGTGGCTGACCGACGCCGTCGCGGCCCACGACGGCCTGCTCTGCCTGGACCGCTGGGCCGCGCTGCTGGGCCACCCCGACGCGCGGTGCGCGGCGACGGCGGCCCGGCTCCGCTCCGGCATCGCCGCCATGAAGGAAGACGATGGGTGGAAGGGGTATTACCGCCTGCGCGAGCACGACCAGAAGGACCAGCCGACCAACGGTGACTGCGTGGACCAGATCGCGTTCCTGCCCTACGAGGCGGACGCGCTGGACCCCGGCGACCCGTTCGTCCGCCAAGTCAGCGACTGCTGGACCGTCGGCCCCAACGCCATGACCGCCCAGGCCGCCGACCCAAAGGGCTGGACCTACTTCGGGACGCACTGGCACCACTACTTCGCCCCACGCCTGGAAAACGACTACCTCTACCCAGGACCGGGCCTCCAGCTCGCCAAGGCCGAGTGGAAGTACGCGCAGCGGACGCACGACAAGGCAACGGCCCTGCGGGCGGCGAACCGCCTCCGCTGGGCCGTCGGCCCCCAGTACGCGGACCTTTGGGACAAGAGCGGCGGCCTGGTGGACTGGCGGGACGCGCGCGACCGCGGCCACGCCGCCGAAGGGTGGGCACGGTTCATCGACACCAGCGGGTATCTAATCCAGGCCGTGCTGATGGTCAGCTTCGGCGAGGACACGCGCTACACCCCGGAGACATGACACCCCGGAGACATGACACCCCGGAGACATGACACCCCGGAGACATGACACCCCGGAGACATGACACCCCGGAGACATGACACCCCGGAGACATGACACCCCGGAGACATGATGACCGTGCTCGCGTCCGGTCACTTCCGGGCGCGGCGGCGGACCACCAGCAAGGCGACATCGTCATGGAACCGGCCCCGGCAGAAGGCGGACACGCGCGCCAGCAGGCGCGTGACGAGCTGGCGCGGGGGCAGGGAGGCGAACCGCAGGAGCAGCGCTTTCAGCCGGTCCATGCCGAGCCATTCCAGGCGCGACCGGGGCGGGCGGGCGTCGGAGACGCCGTCGGTGTAGAGCAGCAGCGTCCCCCCTTCCGGCAGGGTCGCCTGGTGCTGCTCGAAGCGGGCCATGTCCGGCGGGAACGCCCCGACCGGAGGGCCGGTGCCCTCCAGTTCCAGGACCGCGTCCGGGTCCAGCGTCGTGGGCGAGGCGATCAGGGCCGGCTCGTGCCCGCCGCTGGCGTAGGTCAGCGTCCCCGTGTGCGCCTCCAGCGTCCCGACGAAGACCGTGCCGAAGCCCTCGAAGTTCGGGTCCGGCTCGATCATGGCGTTGACGGCGGAGAGCGTCTCGGCGGGCGACAGGCCGACCGCCAGGCAGTCGGACAGCAGGGCGCGCATGTGTCCGGCCTGCATCGCCTGCTCCGGCCCGTGCCCGGCCACGTCGCCGATGACCACGGCCACGTCCCCCGACTCGTCCCCCGCCCCGTCCTTCAACGGAAACACGCCGTAAAAGTCGCCGCCCGCCGGCGGCGTGGCGGGGACGTCGGCGTGGGCGGCGACGTACTCCGCCGAGAGCCGCTCCTGCAACTGCCGCGCGGCAGGCCTCTTCTCTTCCGGCGCTTCTGTGGGCATAGGAGTGGCAACACTCCGCGCGGGGCACCCCCGGCGGCTTTCGATATCCACCCCCATTATAACACATCATCCATGGGACAGGCAGAAGCCACGCGCACCTGCCGGGCGTCAGCCTTGGGGGACGTCCTCCGGGTACAGCGTGACCAGGCTCTCCTCGTCGGTCGCCCCCGCCGACACCATCCGGCCCGCGTGGGCGTTGATGGCCTTCTCGAACAGGTTGCGCGCCAGCCTTTGTTCACCCAAGTTTAACCCCTAACCAATAATCTGGTACAATACCAAATCATACCGCGTGTTAGGAGATCATGCAGTTGGCGAAAACCCCAACCATCAAGCGGATGGCGAATTCCCTTTACAAGATTATCGACAACACGGTGCTTGCTGGAAACGCAGAGGTCAAGTCTTATCGCAGGAGCCTCTACGTCGCTGGCGACGGCAGCTCGATGACTATGACGCGGCCTGGTGTGCCTCCGCTAAACATAGTAGCTGATCCGAATGCTGAACTAGGACCGAGTTTTTATGTTATAGATGCGGACTGTGACGCTATGGACAAGTTCATCGAAGAGGCCAACGAAGACGACGTAGTCAAAGCGAGGGTGGGGCGTAAGGCCATTGAGGAAGCAATCATCACACTAGTGCGGAAACATGGTGACGGAGACAAACCTAAGCAAAGTGCCTTAGAAGTTGAGAGCCGTTCCATGCTTGCCGCGTTACACATGCTAATTGAAGAAAGACAAGCCACCGTACCTATTGAGAATTTGGTTCTGGTCGGCCTGGACGAGTTGGCGGTTGGTAAAGTCACTTTCCGTTCATACTCAAGAACCGCACCGTTACTGCAACAGAAGCTTTTGGAGGCACTCAGCAACGGGTCTGAGGCGGAGAGGCAGGCAGTGAGCGAGCTTTTTGCAAGCACGGTTTTCCCGCACTATACCAGCTCGCCAACCTGCGCGGAGGTAACATTGTGCGCCGAGAAAAGCCGCGTCAGCGAGCTAGTTGGCTCAGAAGTAGACGCATCACTGAATCTGTTGCGTAGCTACACACACCTGTTATTTCCACGAGACTCACGGGCTTTTATAGGTCTTAAAGGCGCGGTCAACGGAAATACCCGCCCCTGTGTAAGCTTTACCAGCAATTCTTTTCAAACTGATCTACAAATAGTGGGGATGCTCGTTCCCTACACTGTGACACCCGATGTGCTACAACACCTTGTTCAAAGCTGCGCTTTTAATGAGTTAAGCGGTCTGTTAAAAAAGCAAGAAGCAGATCGCACAGAATTAGAAGCCATCTCATAAATGCCTGAGCAGTATCATCATGCACGCCAGGTGGACCATGCCCAGGTAGCTGGTCGAGTACAGGTCCCAGCGCACCGTCACGCGGCGGAAGTTCTGCAGCCAGGCGTTCA
>JAABUZ0100000636.1_pt1 | contig 82514 bp, 75 predicted proteins | sample 5562091 | NCBI WGS metagenome assembly JAABUZ01 (sample SAMN12813069, study PRJNA571459) | rock metagenome | isolation source: Antarctica rocks | place: Antarctica: Victoria Land, Linnaeus Terrace sud | collected 2015-12-21
GTCGCATCCTGGGGCTGGATTAGGTCCCAAGGGTTGGGCTGTTCGCCCATTAAAGCGGTACGCGAGCTGGGTTCAGAACGTCGTGAGACAGTTCGGTCTCTATCCGTTGCGGGCGCAGGAAATTTGAGGGGAGCTGTCCCTAGTACGAGAGGACCGGGATGGACAGACCTCTGGTGTACCAGTTGTTCCGCCAGGAGCATACGCTGGGTAGCTACGTCTGGTTCTGATAAGTGCTGAAAGCATCTAAGTACGAAGCAGACCTCAAGATAAGATTTCCCACAGCAGAAGCTGGTAAGACCCCCGGAAGACTACCGGGTTGATAGGCTGCGGATGTAAGCACGGCAACGTGTTCAGTCGAGCAGTACTAATCGGTCGAGGGCTTGATTACTCCTCAGCAATCATTGCTGAATGCGCGTTGCTTTTCAATATGCAGTTGTCTAAGGACAGTGCCCTTTTCCCTCCGGGGGTCAGGGCCGTTCTGAAGAATTCTGGTGGTTATCGCGGAGGGGTCCACCCGTTCCCATTCCGAACACGGAAGTTAAGCTCTCCAGCGCCGAAGATACTTGACGAGCAATTGTCCGGGAAAATAGGTCACCGCCAGATGATTGTGAAGCCGCTATGCTCAACCGAGCATAGCGGCTTCTTCTGGTTTATGACACGTTGTGGTACGCTAAACCTCAGCCTTCTTCTCCGCTGCTCCCGAAAGAAGAACCCATGCCACGTACAGCCGTCGTTGCCGAGCGGATGACCGACGCTACGACCGCCGACGCCCTCCGAGAGCACCGCGAAGACCGGGCCGCGCTGCTGGCCTCTTTGACCGCTTCCCTACAGGCCGACCCGCGCGTTTCTGCTGTCTGGTTCCACGGCTCTTTCGGGCGGGGTGAAGCCGATGACCTGAGCGACCTGGACCTTTGGGTGGCTGTTTCAGACCTGGCCGGCTTAGAGGCCGACGCCATGCTCTGCGGACACGCGGCGCTTGCCGGCAACTTGATTGGCGCGAAGCGGTCCCCTGACATCGCCCCGCCGGGGGGCGGCTTTCTCGCTTCCCGGCATGAAGGGAGGTACGGCTACCTGGGGATAGACTGGTCCTGGCAGCCGCAGTCGGCGCTCACGCTCCCGGCTGAGGTCACGGTCTTGATTGAGCGGGACGGGCAGGATGTTCCGATGGTCGTTCCCCATTTGCCTGTAGTCAAGCTGGACAGGAACATCGTCGAGTCCCCGGTTGAGGGCGGCCTCTGGTTCGCATGGCTGATGATCGGCGTCACCGCCAAGTGTCTCGCGCGCGATCCGCAATCCGACATGGCGCTGATGCTGTATCCACGTCCTGCGCTCGAAGACGTAGCGGCGTTGCTGGGTCAGCAGGATACCCTCCTGCCGATAGACTGGTCCGTCCCAGAAAAGCCGCTGGACAAGCTGGAGCGTCTGCGGGGCCTGGCCCGCACCGTGGCGGAGGCGGCTGACGCCGCGCGGGCACAAGGGCATTCGTTCTCTCCGCAGTATCTCCCCTGTCTGTTCCGCTATTTGGGCATGGTGGGAAGCATCCTCAAGGACGCCGCTTCCGCGCGTTGATTCTCCGCCGCCCTTTTGCCCTTTCGTTGTGGTATAAAACAGCCAATAATAAAGCGTTCGCCCTTCGCGTTTGAGAGGACACGGCTTCTTATGGACATCGAAGAACTGCTCCGTCAGACTGTCGCCCGCAAGGCCTCCGATCTGCACCTGACCGTCGGTGCGCCGCCGACGATCCGCCTGCACGGCGAGATGGAGCGGCTCCCCTACCCCGAGCTAACGCGGGACGGGCTGAAGATGATGATGCTGGGGATGCTGACCGGCGAGCAGCAGAACCGCTTCGAGGCCGCGCGCGACCTGGACTTCAGCATCGAAATCCCGAGCCTTGCCCGCTTCCGCTGTAACTTCTTCGTGGGGCGCCGGGGGGAGGGGGCGGTCTTCCGCGTCATCCCGACCGAGATCAAGTCGTTCGCGGAGCTTGGCCTGCCGCCGGTGCTGGCCGAGATGGCGCGCGAGGAGCGGGGCCTGGTGCTGGTGACGGGGCCGACCGGCTCGGGGAAGTCCACGACTCTGGCGGCGATGGTCGATCTGATCAACACGGAGCGGTGCGCCCATATTTTGACGGTGGAAGACCCCATTGAGTTCGTCCACCCGCACAAGAAGTGCCTGGTCAACCAGCGCGAGGTCAAAGTCCACACCGAGTCGTTTGCCTCGGCTCTGCGGGCGGCCCTGCGCGAAGACCCGGACGTGATTTTGGTGGGGGAAATGCGGGACCTGGAGACGATCTCGCTGGCCGTCTCGGCGGCGGAAACGGGGCACCTGGTGTTCGGGACGTTGCACACGTCCAGCGCGGCTCAGACGGTGGACCGGATCATCGACGTCTTCCCGCCGCACCAGCAGGCGCAGATTCGGACGCAGCTTGCGGAGTCCCTTCAAGGGGTGATCGCGCAGACGCTGATCCCCAAGATCGGCGGGGGACGGGTCGCGGCCCTGGAGATCATGACTACGACCGCGGCGGTAAAAAACTTGATCCGCGAGGGCAAGACGTTCCAGCTCCCGTCCGTCATCGAGACCGGCTCCAACATCGGGATGCAGACGCTGGGCCAGGCCTTGCAGGAGCTGATCGTCCAGGGTAAGATCACCCCGGAAAGCGCGGTCGCGAAGGGCCTGGACCCCGGCCTGCTGAACTCCCTGCGTCTGGGGACGCCGACCCTGATGCCGGAAGCGCCGGATCCGTCTGCGGCTTCCCCGCCGCCGACCTTTGCGACCGCGCCGGTCCGCGAGGAGAGCGACGACCTGGGCGACCTCAAGCCGCTTTCAACGCCGTTCTCGTTCCGTCGCTAGCGGCCCGGCTGCCGCCGCTTCTTCGCCAGCCTACTTGCCCCGCTGCCAGTGCCGCCGCGCGATGACCTCTTCGGTCGCGCGGCGGGCGATCTGCGTCGCGCGCAGGCCGTCCCATCCCGTCGGCAGGTCACCCGCGTCGCCGGTTTCGAGGGCGCGGGCGAAGGCGGCATACATCCCCTCGAAGTTCTTCTCGCTCGCGCCGGCCAGCCGGTGCGTCCCCCGCCGCGTCCGCACCTCGAAGAGCCACCCGTCGCGGTCGTAGCGGATCAGCCCCTCCGTCCCGATCAGGTGGTAGGAGAAATGCGCCCGCGGGTCCAGAGCCGTGTGGCCGTAGGAGAAGCTCATCTCCGCGGTCGTGTGCGCGCCGTCCGCGTGGTCCAAGTGCAGCCACATGTGGTCGGGGGCCTCGTTGTCTTCGACCCACGCCCCCGCCGCCTGGTGCGCTACGACTTCCGACCCGAGCCACCAGCGCGCCAGATCGATCTGGTGGACGCCGCAGTCCACCATCGGCCCGCCCTCATCCATGCGCCCCTGCCAGTAGGGGTTCGAGACCAGGCCGCCCTCGGGCGTGACCCGGTCGCGCCCGTGCAGGTTCCAGATGTAGACCAGCCGCAGAGACCGGACCTCGCCGATGGCCCCGTCCTGAACCAGGCGCTTGATGTTCTGCGCGACGGGGCTGTACCGATAGCAGAAGCCGCTCGCCAGTGTCTTGCCCGCCGAATCCATCGCCCCGATCATCGCCTCGGCGTCGGCGTCGTTCATCGCCAGCGGCTTCTCGCACAGCACGGGCAGGCCGTGACGGGCGGCGTCCTCGACGTTCTGCCGGTGTGCGGGGGCGGCCGAGGCCACGACAACCGCCTCGATGCCCGACTCGAAAAACATCTCGCTGACCGCGTAGCCGTGCGGGATGCCGAACTTGTGCTGCAAGCCGTAGGCGCGGGCGGGGTCTGGGTCGTAGACGGCCCAGGCTTCCAGGCCCTGGGTGGCGAGGATGGCGGGCAGGTGCCCGTACTCGGCGATCATGCCGCATCCCATTATTCCGATTTTTATTGCCATGTTCTTTGCTGCCGCTTTCAATCGCCTTCTCGGGCGAGGTCGCCCCTGACTAACAGCCCTGCGCCCGCGAAGGGTTCCCGGCCCGCTTGCTGTTTTGGCCCTGTTCTTGTATAATGGCCGAAAGGCTCCTCGCTCATCACCCGTGCCCTTCAGGAGAACCGACCCATGCCCCGCCTGACATCCTCCATTCCGGCAGCCGCCCTCGGTATGTCGCTCCTCGCCGCGCCGCTCGCCCATGCCCAGACGCTGCCCGCTGCCTCCCCAGCCCCGGTCGTACACAGTGACCCGCGGGCCGTCGCGCTGATGACACGGATGTTCCAGGCCTACCAGGGGCTGAAGTCGTACTCGGCGACGGAGACGGCGGAGGGGCCGGCGAACATGGGGCTGCCCTACACGCTGGCCCTGACCTATGCCCTGCCCGGCCACGTAAACTTGACGGTGACGCACGGCTTCGGCGGCAAGCCGATGACGATTCACATCGTCTCCGACGGCACCCACTATTTTGCCGCCAACAGCCAGTATCCCCAGCGGTACTTGAAGACCACGCCGCCGTCAAAGTCAAGCGCGCTGGAAGAGGCGATGCTGCGCTCCGACATCAAGTTCCCGATGCAGGCCATATTGCTGGAACACGGGGCGGACTGGCTCAAAGGGATGACAGACCCCAAAAGCGGCACCCGATTCAGTCTCGGCAGGCCGGACACGGCGGACGGCGTGGCCATTGACACCGTCCTGGAAGAGGCAACAGGCCCGGATGACCGAGGGCGGATCGTGTTCGAGATCGGACGGGCCGACCATCTGCTCCGGCGAACCGACGTCACCGAAAGCCACGGGGGCCAGCCGGAGACGACCACGACCGTGACGTTCACTCATGTCCGCGCGAACCCCACCCTGACAGCCTCGGCCTTTGTGTTCACCCCGCCCCCCGGTGCGGTCGCCGTCGCCCCGGCCTCCGACACCAAAGCCGACCCCAAGGCCGTGGCCCTGATGACACAGATGTACGTTGCCTACAAGGCTCTGCACTCGTTCTCCTGCGCCGCCCAGGTCGATGCCTCCCTCCCCGTGCGCGGCAGTCACGGCGCACGCGAGACCCTGCGCCAGAGTTCGTCGGCCACCTACGCCGTGCGGAAGCCCAACCTGATCGCCTTCACCCGGTCGAGCCGGATGGGGACGGCCTCAGCCTTCTGCGACGGCAAGTTCTTGTACGCGCAGACGACCGAGGACAAGGGCGGGACCGAAGAATGGCGCGCCCGCCCGCACTACCTCAAGAAGCCGGCCCCGACCGGAGCGGGCTGGAACGACATGCTGGACCTGGCGCGATTCGGCGGCCTGCCCGAGTACAGCATCTCGGACACGCGGGACTGGGTGCCCGAAGTCGTCTTTGGCGCGGACTTCATGCCTGCCGACGGCTCTTACGGCTGGCAGGTGGGGGCACCGGGGACGCTGAACGGGGACCCGATGGACATCGTGACGTTCACCCAGGGGTCGAGCTATCTGGGCGGCATCCCCGACGACAGCCGGGGGACGCTGACTCTGTGGATCAGCCCCCAGGACCACCTGCTGCGGCAGGTGCGCCAGGAGTGGGTGCGCCCGGACGGTACGGCGACCACGACCGAGACTTATACCAATGTCCAGGTCGACCCCGTCCTGCCCGCGTCGGTGTTCGCGTGGACGCCGCCCAAGGACGGCCTGGCCGTGGACACGCCCGACGCCCTGATCCCGCCCCGCCCCGCTATCGGCCCGACCCTGCGCGCCGGAGATGCCGCGCCCTCGCTCGCATTCGGCATGACGGACACGGGCGGCAATCCCGTCACCCTGGCCGCCTACCGGGGCAAAGTCCTGGTGTTGGACTTCTGGGCGACCTGGTGCGGCCCGTGCCGCCGCCAGATGCCCGCCCTGGTCGCGGCTTATAAGACAGGCCATGCGCGCGGCCTGGAGGTCATCGGCTATGCCCTGGAACAGTCCAAGGACAGAGCCAAGCTGCCTGCATACACCCAGGCGCACGGCATGGCCTGGCGGCAGGTGTGGGACCACGACGGCATCGTCGCCAACGCCGCCGCCGCGCGCGGAATCCCCTTCGCCGTCGTCATCGGGCGCGACGGCAAAGTCGCCGCAGTCGGCAACCCCGGCGAAGACCTGGACCTGCCCGCCGCCGTCAGCGCCGCCCTGGCGAAGCCATAAGCCTGGAAGGCTGTATGGCGACTCCGAGGAGACGGCCCGATACGGGCGGGGGCACAGACAACAGAGCCATGGAAACGACAAAAGCATTAGAACGTCAGGCCCAAGCTGGAGACGCGGATGCTCTTTTCCGGCTCGGCTACCGCTACGCCTTTGGGCGCAACCGCCCGCGCCCTACCGATTGGCCTACTGTCTTCCGGCTCTGGGAGCAATCCGCACAAGCCGGGCACGCGCGGGCCATGTTCTACTTCGGCACTTGCTATGAACATGGCTACGGCGTCGCACGAGACCTGACACAGGCCCTGCAATGGTACGAGAAGGCAGCCCGGCAGGGGCACACGGCTTCCATGTACAACTTGGCGTTTAGCTATCGCGAAGGCGACGGGGTGACGCAGGACTATGAGCAGATGTTGTACTGGCTGGTCAAAGCCTCCAAGAAGGGCAATCCCGACGCCCAGAGGGATTTAGGCTGGTGCTACCACGAGGGCGCAGGTGTATCCGTGGACTACGCCAGCGCGGTACGCTGGTATCGGGCGGCGGCGCGTCAAGGCGACAGGAAAGCCCAGTTCAACTTAGGGCTTTCCTACCTAGATGGTGATGGGGTCTCGGCTTCCACACGGTGGGGCCGTTACTGGCTGGAGAAAGCCGCCCACCAAGGGCACCGTCGGGCGCAGGCTCAACTGCGCCGCCTCGCGAGTGAAACCGCCTAGCCAGACGCAGAGGCGGTTATTCTTGCCAACCCCCATCCCCGCAGGTATAATCTCCGAAACGGGGGAAGGGAGACAAGGGGACATGGCAACGGGAGCGTTCGAGGAGCGTCTGGCCGCGGTGGAAAGCGAACTCGCTCAGATCAAGCGTCAACTCGCTGAGGAGAATCCTCGGACCAGGCCGGCGAGTTGGGAGAAAATGTTCGGCATTTTCGCCGACAGTGAGGGTTTTGAGGAGGCAACGCGGCTTGGGCGGGAGTATCGCGAAGCGCAACGCCCGCAAGAGGATACGGAAGCCGCCTAGTGGTTCTTCTGGACACCGACCATATGAGCCTGCTACAGCGTGCCGGTGCGGAAGGACGCCGAATCCATCTGCGCCTTCGCGCCTTGCCGCAGGATGATGTCGCGACGACGATTGTCAGTTATGAAGAGCAAATGCGCGGGTGGCTCGCACGACTCGCGCGGGCGACCACGCCGGAGCGGCAAACTTTCGACTACAGCGAGTTGAAAAAACTGCTGCAAAGTTATTGCAGCTTCGCCGTTGTGGATTACGACATGGGAGCCGCCGATGAGTTTCAGCGGCTTCTCGCTTTAAAGCTACGCATTGGCACGATGGACATGAAAATCGCCGCCGTCGCCCTTGCCAACAACGCTGTTCTGCTGACCCGTAACTCCGCTGACTTCGGCAAAGTCCCAAACCTCCATGTCGAAGACTGGTCCGTCTGAGCTGCCTGCTCTGCTCACCCCTTCTTGCTAACCCCCCGTCTCCGCAGGTATACTCTCCGTCAGAACCGCTGACACCGACGGAGAGTTTCCCCATGACCTATGACCCCAAGGCGCGCAGCCGCGTCATCACCGAGGGGCGTGACCGCGCCGCCGCACGCTCTTACCTGAAGGCCACCGGCCTGAGTGACGCGGACATCAAGAAGCCGATCATCGGCGTGGCCTCGACCTGGATCGGGACCATGCCGTGTAACCTCAACCTGCGCGCCCTGGCCCAGAAGGTCATGCAGGGCGTCCGCGAGGCAGGCGCGACGCCGCAGGAGTTCAACACCATCGCCATCAGCGACGGCATCACGATGGGGACGGAGGGCATGAAGACGTCGCTGATGAGCCGCGAGGTCATCGCCGACTCGATTGAGCTGGTCACGCGCGGGCACATGTTCGACGCCGTGATCTGCCTGGTCGGCTGCGACAAGACCGCGCCCGGCGCGGCGATGGCCCTGGCCCGGCTGGACATCCCCGGTATGCTGCTCTACGGCGGCTCCATCGCGCCGGGCCGCTACCGTGGCCGCGACATCACCATCCAGGACGTGTTCGAGGGCGTGGGCGCGGCCCACGCGGGCAAGATCACCGACGACGACCTGCGCGAATTGGAAGACGCCGCCTGCCCCGGTGCCGGCTCGTGCGGCGGCCAGTTCACCGCCAACACCATGGCGATTGTAATGGAGTTCTTGGGCCTGGCGGCATTAGGCTCGGCGGGCGTCCCCGCCGCTGACCCGCGTAAAGATGATGTGGGCATCGAGGCGGGCCGCATGGTGGTTGACTTGCTGCACCGGGGCGTCAAGCCCAGCGATGTTCTCACCAAAGAGGCCTTCGAGAACGCCATCGCGGGTGCGGCGGCGACGGGCGGGTCCACGAACTCGGTCCTGCACCTGCTCGCCCTGGCCCGCGAGGCCGGCGTACCCTTGACGATGGACGACTTCAACCGCGTCTCGGCCCGGACGCCCGTGGTGGCGGATCTGACGCCGGGCGGGCACTACGTCGCCACCGACATGCACCGCGCGGGCGGGACGCGGCTCGTTGCGAAGAACCTGCTCGAAGCCGGGCTGCTCCACGGCGACCGCCCCACCCCGTCGGGCAAGACGCTGGCCGAGGAAGCCGCGCTGGCCGAGGAGGGCGAAGGTCAGAAAGTCATCTCCACGGTCCCCCATGCCTTCAAGCCGCGCGGCGGCATCGTCATCCTGACGGGCAACCTGGCCCCCGAGGGCGCGGTCATCAAGCTGGCCGGCACGGAGAAGACTCAATTCAGTGGCCCGGCCCGTATCTTCGACCGCGAGGAGGACGCCATGGAGGCCGTCAAGGCCCAGCGGATACAGCCGGGCGACGTCGTGGTCATCCGCTACGAAGGCCCCAAGGGCGGGCCGGGGATGCGCGAGATGCTGGGCGTGACGGCGGCCCTGGTTGGGCAGGGCCTGGGCGGCGAGGTGGCCCTGCTCACCGACGGCCGCTTTTCGGGCGCGACGCGCGGCCTGATGGTCGGCCACGTCGCCCCCGAGGCGTTCGTCGGCGGCCCCATCGCCCAGCTGCGCGAGGGCGATCAGATTACCCTGGACGTGGAGGCCAACAGCATCCAGGCCGACATCGCCGATGAAGAAATGGCCCGGCGGCGCGGCGAATGGTCCGCCCCCGCCCCGCGCTACACGGCCGGCGTGATGGCAAAATACGCCGCCTCGGTCACGTCGGCCTCCGAGGGCGCGGTCACAGTGGCGAAGTTCTAGTATTGCGTTGTGTTTGGGTAGAACGTCAGGAGTATGGGCGACGATGAGCAGGAACCAGTGACAGAATAATCCGTAGTCTCGTCAACTGGTTCCTGAAAAACGTGGTTCTTGGTGCGATCCCGCTAATTGCAGAACTCGTGATACGCTGGGCCGCCGGACAGAATACATTTGGCTCGGAAAAGAACATCCCCGAGCTGATGTTCTTGGTGGCTATGGTTAATCTTGGGACCGCCGATGATGTAGAACGAGCAGGGGACGTTCTGGACGAAACGAAACAGCCGGAAAAGGCGTTAAAAGAGACGCTGACTAATTGGCATAATCTGCTGATGGCCGGCATGGTGATAGCCTCCGTGCTGTTCGGGGGCTATCTCGTGGTGGATACGCTGGGCACGTCCAACAAGAACTTCTTGCCACACATTCTGCTAGTCGCATGGGTGATTGCCGGGTTGTTCCTCGTGCTGGCTCTGGTTGCTGAGGTTTTCATCAGCAGAACCAAGAAGCTGGGCGGTCAAAGTAAAGGTGTGATATGACTGCAACAGTAAGAATTATAGAGTGGGTGATGTACCTCGTGGCTGCATTTGGTGTCGGTGCGGCACTTGCCGGCATCTACTCTGTAAGCAGGGCGTTCCTCCGCAAGCAGGACCGCTTGTATCAACAAAAGTACGAAGAGTTCTTAGAGCAAAAGTCCCGCGTCGAGAGTCATCTGAAAGGCAGCAAGCCAGCGTGAACATGATCACGGTTATCTTCGCCGCCGAGCTGAAAGACGCGGGCATTAAGGTAAACGCTGCCGACCTCGGCTTCACCGCTACTGACATGAACCAGCACCGGGGCACCCGCACCGTCGCGCAAGGGGCGACAGTGGCCGTGTGCCTTGCCACCCTGCCCGCCGACGGTCCGACGGGCGGCTACTTCGACGAGGACGGCGTCGTGCCTTGGTAGGAGCGACGCCCCCCGCCCGTCTCACATACTCACTTTGTCTAGTGAGTTGATCATCTGGATGCCGTGGACCAGGGCTGACCCACCTCGGACGCCCGCCGCGACGTGGACGGCCTCGGTCATCTGGCCGGCGTTCGCGCCCGACTCTAAGCATTGCTGTGTGAACGAGTCGATGCAGTAGGCGCATTGCAGGGCGTGGGACACGGCCAGCCCGATCAGCGCCTTCTCGCGCCGCGTCAGTTCCCCCTCAGCCAGTGTCGCCCCGTACCACTCCATGAACTTGGCGTACAGGTCGGGCCGCTCCCGCCCCACCTCGCCGAAGCGGTTCAGATCGTTCTCTTCGTAGTAATGCGCCATTGGTGCTTGCCTCTTTTCCTGCGTCGATAGCCCATTGTACCACCGGCTTGACAAGGGCAAAGCGCGCCGCCCATACTGTTCCCGGAGGGTGCTATGACAGTCATCGCGCAGGCGGGGTTGAGCTACGATGAGTTCCTGGAGCAATGCGACGGTCAGCATGTGGAGTGGGTGGACAGGGAGGTAGTTCCAATGAGTCCGGTTTCTAATCGGCATCAAGACGTGGCGGGGTTTCTGCTGGCTGCCCTCCGATTTTATGCGGAAGCGCGGCATCTGGGCGAGGTCCGCAACGAGCCATACCAGATGAAGCCGGGGTCGACTTTGCCGGGACGTGCCCCAGACATTTTTTTCGTCGCCGACGCGCACCTCTCGTGGATGAAGAAGACTTTCTTGGACGGCCCGGCGGATCTGGTGGTGGAGATCATCAGCCCGGAAAGCCGGGCGCGGGACCGGGGTGACAAGTTCTACGAGTACGAGCAGGGCGGCGTCCCCGAATACTGGCTCCTGGACCCCGTGCGCGAGCAGGCCGAGTTCTACCAATTAGGCGCGGACGGCATCTACCGCCCTGTCGCGTTAGATGCCCAGGGCCGTTACCACAGCGCCGCTCTGCCCGGCCTGTGGCTGCAAGCTGACTGGCTCTGGGAGACGCCCCTGCCGCCGCTGATGAGCATCCTCAAGGCGTGGGGCTTGGTCTGACGTGGCAACCGTTTACAAAACGTCCGCGTCCGATGTGCTCCCGGAACACCTGAGCGGGTTTTTCGTCGGGTGGCCTCACCCACCCTCGGCGGCAACACACTTGGAACTGCTGCGACGCAGTGACGAGGTCATTCTGGCGGTGGAGGATGAGACGGCTCAGGTGGTCGGGTTCGTGACCGCCATCACCGATGGTGTCCTGTCGGCCTTCATCCCGCTGCTGGAAGTCCTGCCGGCGCACCAGGGCCGGGGCATCGGCGGCGAACTCATGCGCCGGATGCTGGACCGGCTGCGCCGGTTCTACATGGTGGACCTGTCGTGCGATGCGCCACTCCAGCCGTTCTATGAGCGCCTGGGGATGCGGCCTGCCCAGGGGATGGCGCTGCGCCGCGCCGACCGGCTGACCGACGATGAGGCGGCGGTACCATGACCGGCTACCACGTGCGGGCGAGGTGGGCCGAGACGCGGAAGGCGAGGGCCAGGATCGTCAGCGACGGGTTGAAGCCGCCGTTGGTAACGTGCAGCGAGCCGTCGCAGACGTACAAATTGTCGTGGCCGTGGACGCGGCCCCACTCGTCGCAGACCGACGTGCGCGGGTCCAGCCCCATGCGGCAGGTCCCGGCCTGGTGCTGGCCGCCGCTGAGACAGAGGCTGGCCTGCCCGCTCCAGACGCCCTCGGCCCCGCTCGCGCGCAGCCATTCGCGCGCGCGGGCACTCAGGAAGTCGTAGGAGCGCAGCGTCTCAGCGTGAGTGGTGCCGGACAGGCGGGCGACGGGGATGCCGCGCCGGTCTTTAACGCCGGGATCGACCGAGACGCGCGCGTCGGGGCTGGGCGTCTCTTGGATCGGCCCGGTCACCATCATCAGGCGGGTGTAACCGTCGCGCATCCAGTGCTTGTGGGTCAGGCCCCAGCGGGGGGCATCCGGCCCCCCGCGCCACTTCTGGAAGATGACCGGCAGGGAGATGAAGTCGTCGGCCAGGAGGCCGCCGCCGATGACCCGCGCGCCCCGCTCGTCCGCGTTGCCGTGGTTGAACTTGATCGTCGCGGTGGTCGGGCCGGGGCCGACGCCGTCCCACACCGACGCGGGCGACCAGCCGACGGCCCCGGCATAATAGTGCCCCTGGAGGCTGCGGCCGACCTGGTCGTGGCCGTTGCCCAGGCCGTGCTGGTGGGCGTCCGAGCGGGAGTTCAGCAGCAGGCGGGCGGTCTCGACCGCGCCGCCGGAGACGACCACGGCCTCGCTGCGCGCTGTGACGCGCTCTCCGTTGTCGTCCCAATAGGTGACGCCCACCGCCCGGCCCGCCGGGTCGGTGTCGATACGCTCGGCCATCGCGCCGGTTTCGAGCGTACACCGCCCCGTCGCCAGGGCGCGGGGGATCAGCGTGTTCTGGGTGCCGTTCTTGGCATCGGTGGGGCAGCCGAAGCCGACGCACTGCTGGCAGTGGACGCAGGCCGCGCGGCCGTCGCGCGGGACGCTGTTGATCAGCAGCGGGACGGGCTGCGTGTGCCAGCCCAGCGCCCCCGCTCCTTGCCGCAGCGCGCGCCCCAGCCGGGTCAGCGGCAGGGGCGGCAGGGGGAAGGGCCGGTGGCGGGGGCGCCGCGGCCCCGCCGCCGCCTCGTCACCGGCCACGCCGACCTCCCACTCGGCGCGCTCGTAGTCCGGGGCCAGGTCTTCGTAGGAGATCGGCCAGTCCGCCAGGCTGCTGCCCGGCGGGACGCCGTACTCGGTCGCCATGCGGAAGTCCGCGGGCAGGAAGCGCCAGGCCATGCCGCCGTAGACGCGCGTCCCGCTGCCGACGCAGGCGGCGTTGTTGGAGTAGCCGTCCCCGAGCGGCCCGATCGTGCGGACCTCGCCCTCGGGGGTGACGAAGACGCGCGGCTCGCCCTCAAGGTTCGGCCCGACGTTCACCCCGTACTGCGACAGGCGCTGGTTGCGGAGGTGGTCGCGCCCGATGTCGGCGAAAGAGAGGTGCCGCCCGCGCTCCAGCAGGAGGACGCGCTTGCCGGCCTCGGCCAGCACACCCGCCGCGACGCCGCCGCCCGCGCCGGCCCCGACGATGATCACGTCGTATCGATTCATAGCTGAGTCGCTCATGCCGTCACCTCGAAGCCGATCATGCGCCACGAAACGCCGTCTTTGTTCCCGCCGTTGCCTGGGTCGGCGTAAAAGCCTTCCATGCACTGCCGGATCAACTGGGCGAAGAACGCGGCGGAGTCGACCGGCCAGTCCGCCCCCGCCTTGCCCGCCTCGGCGCGCCGCAGCAGGGCGTCCTGCGCGTCGGGGGGCAAATCCGCTAGGGCCATCCCCGCCGCCAGGTGCGCCTCGCGGTCCAGTGCGTCCAGCCCCTGCACCGCGTCGGCCAGGAAGCGCGGCTCGCGCGCCCACAGGGCTTGCAGGAAGTCGCCCGCGCCCGCATCCCAGCCCCCGGCGAATTCGTCCGGGGGGATGATTCGGTCCACGGCGGCGCGCAGGGTTCGGGTTTGGGTGGGGGTAAGCATGGGCATTGTCCTCGGCGGTCTTCGGCTGTGGGTTATTCCAGGGGGCGGCGGACGAATCCTGCCGCCCCCGCCTGGTGCGCTGTTTTTCGCGGTGCCCACGCCGCAGCAAGCGAAGACGTGCAATTCGGCAAAAAATGCAGTATACTGGACTCTGAAGCATCGCGCTCCGGGGCGCTTGCCGCACGGCGGTGCCGGCCCGGATTTTTCACCCAACCCCCTCCACCCTTATCCATCCCTGATGCTCTGGGAGCCGAGACGGGGGAAGTCCCGAGGCGCCTCGCCGTTTTCGGAGTAATTCGCCTCATGCCGCCTCAAGAACTACGGCTGCCAGCGATCCCGCCGACTGACCATCTGGCGAGGCGCTCGCTCGACACGGCCATCGCCCTGATGATCCTGATCGCCCTGAGCGGGCTGTTACTGCTGGTCGCGGTCCTCGTCTCTTGCACCTCGCACGGGCCGCTGTTCTACAAGCAGAAGCGTGTCGGGCGCGGCGGCAAGCTGTTCGAGATCTGGAAGTTCCGCACGATGCGCCCCGGCTCTGACCGGAGCGGCCCCTCGGTCACGTCCGCCGATGACGACCGCATCACGCCCGTCGGGCGCTTCCTGCGCAACTGGAAGCTCGACGAGCTGCCGCAGCTCTGGAACGTGGTCCGGGGCGACATGGGCCTGGTCGGGCCGCGCCCGCAGGTGCCGCGCTTCGTGGACTGCTTTGACCCTTCCCTGCGCTCCATCGTCCTTCACGTCCGCCCCGGCATCACCGGGCCGACCGCCCTGCATTTCCGCCACGAGGAGTCACTCCTAGCCAACAAGGACGACCGCGAGGGCTTCTACATCGAGCAGATTCTGCCGGTCAAGCTGGAGATGGATGTCGAGTACGTCCAGAACCGAACCCTGCGCTCCGACCTCCGCATCCTGACTCAGACCGCCTGGATGTTCTCAGTGGCTCCCGTCAAGCGCGTCCTCCAGGCGAAAGGCCGGCGCAGGCACCACGCGCCCTCGCACGGCAAGCCCGCCGCCGAATCCGCGCCGGAGGCCGCCGAGCGGTCGCCGGAGGATGCGCTGGGCACGGCGCACTAGCCTCACGCCCGCTTTTCGGGACGGCCCCGCCCGCGCGCCGCGCCGCCCTCTGCTCTCCGAATAATTCACACCCACCGAATAATTCACACCCACCAGGACAGAACATGCATCAGCCCCGCCCCTCCAAAGCCCACCCGTTTCGAAAACGCTCCGTCAAAGCCTGCCTGCTGGCTTCCGCCGCCTCCCTGCTGGCGGCGGGCGGGGCCGCCCTCTGGCTCGCCCCGCGCGGACTGGCGCAGGACGCGGGGATGACGACGCCCAGTCGGCAGGGCGATGCGCCCGCCGACGCGGGTACGCCCACGGGCCGCGACGGCGGCTACTACGAGCAGGGGGCGGACGGCGGCAGCGCCATCAGCCCCGGCGGCGGGGCCGCCTCCGACCCGTCCGTCGGCGTGGACCCGGCCGGGCGTGGCGACGCCACGGCGACCCGCAATGGGCGCACCACCCGCCGCCGGACCCCGAACCCCGTCAACCCGCTGGTCATTCTAGACCCCACCCGCCCGGCCGACCCACTGCGCCCGTCCGACCCCGGCTACCCGGACCGATCCGACCCCGCTTACCCCGGCTATTCGGATCGATCCGTCCCCGCCGACGCAAGGCGCGGGCGCGGCCAGAGCGCCCCCTCCCCCTATGGCGCTGACAATTATGGCACTGACAACCGTTTGGCCCCGCCGGTCGCGCCGCGCAGGCCGGGCGATTACACACTCCAGACGGACCCGTTCACGCCCACCCGCCGTACGCTGAGACCGCTCCCCCTGTTCGGCTACGACTTCTTCCAGCCCGCCCGCCAGATCATCATCACCCGCCGCCTGTCCCTGCTGCCCCCGCCCCGCCCCGCCCCGCGCCGCACGAATCTGTCGGGTCGCGGCGGCACGACTGTCACCCGCGATCAGGGCGCAGCCAACGGCTTCAACGGCTCGGACAACACCGGCGTGAACGGCGGGTTCGACGGCATCGGGGCGGCGGGGGCCGGCCAGGGGCGCACTTCTTCCGGTGCCTACGAAGCCGGGGCCTATGCGGCTTCCGGCAACGGCCAATACGACGCCAACCAATCCGACAACGGTCAGGGTAACAGCAGCCAGTACGGCGACAGCGGCAGCCAGTACGGCGGTAGCCAGCCCGACAGCGGCCAGGGCGGCAACGGCCAAAATCGGAACAGCCAGGGCGGCGACACGCAGTACGGCGGCGATCAGCCCGGCGATGTCCAGAGCGGCGGCCCGGCAAGGCAGTCGTCCGACAGCACCAACGGCAGCGGCGGCTACGATAATGGCGGCTACGGCAGCGGCGGCTACGATAATGGCGGTTACGGCAGCGGCCCGGCCCTGCGCCGACGCCCCGCCCGGAACGCGGGCAACTCGCTGGGCAACGGGGCCTACGGCGGCGACAACTTCTCGGGGGACGGCTCCGCGGGCGATGCGGGGCAGAACGCGGGCGGGCAGTTCCCCGGCGGCGACGCCTCGGCCCAGGGCGGCCCGTACAGCGTCAACGCCGTCACCGGGCAGATCGCCGACCCGCTTTCGAGCCTGAGCACGGACGTGCTGGCCTCGCTGCCTCCGAACTATCAGCTCCAGCCGGGCGACTCGCTGACGATCCGCTACAGCGCCCTGACGCTGGCCCCGCGCGAGGTCACGGCCAACGTGGACACGCAGGGCGGCGTGTCCGTGCCCGGTGTCGGCCGCATCAGCGTCGTGGGCCGCACCTCAGACCAGGCCGAGGCCGTTTTGCGCGCGCAGCTCGCGCGGCTCTACCGGAACGTGGACGTCTCGATCAGCCTGCGCCAGCTCCGCACCATCCAGGTCACGGTCAGCGGGGCCGCCTTCGCGCCCGGCACCTACACCGTGCCGGCCACGGCGACCGCCTTCAACGTGCTGAACGCCGCAGGCGGCCCTCAGCCGAACGGCTCGCTGCGCGACATCCGCGTTTTGCGGAGCGGCCGCCCCGCCGGAGTCCTGGACATCTACCCGCTGATCGGGGCGACGAGCGGCAGCCCGCGCACCCAGGGCGGCGACATCGTCCTGCGGGCGGGCGACAACATCTACGTCCCCGCCGTGCTGTCCCGCGTCTCGGTCCGGGGTGAGGTGCGCCAGCCCGCCGTCTATGAGCTGGCGCGCGGCGAGACGCTGCGCGACTTGCTGGCCTACGCGGGCGGGGTCAAGGCGTCCGGCGTGGACCAGAACGTCCACATCGACACGGTCAGCCAGACCAGCCGCGTCATCAAGGACGTCAACCTGCGCGACAAGCCGCAGGTCGCCCGGACGGCGCTGTTCGACGGCGACTCGGTCGAGATCGCCTCGGTCCGCGCCCTCCTGACCAACCGCATCACCGTGGCGGGGGCCGTGGACCAGCCGGGCGATTACGCCCTGACGCCCGGCATGCGCGTAGCCGACCTGCTGGCGCGTGCGCGTGGGCCTCTGCTCAACGCCTACCTGGGCCGGGCCGAGCTGACGCGGGAGAACCCGGACCTGACCACGTCGGTCGTCCCCGTGAACATCGCCGCCGCCTCGGGCGGCGACCCGCTGAACAACATCACCCTGCGTCCTTTCGACACGCTGCGCCTGTTCTCGCGCTCCGACGTCTCGTACCTCGGGCGCCGGACCGTGACCGTGCGCGGGGCCGTGCAGCGGCCCGGCCTGTACACGCAGTCGGACAACATGCGCGTCTCGGACCTGCTGCTCGACACGGGCGGGCCGCTGCCCGACGCCTACCTGAACCGGGCCATCCTGCTGCACCAGCGCGGCGACGGCACCTACGCCTACGAGGACGTCAACCTGCGCGGCATCCTGAGCGGGGAGGCGGACGAGGACAAGGCCGTCCGCGACAACGACGTCCTGGCCGTGTACCGCATCGGCGAGGCGCACTTCACGCCGGACCACACGGTCAAGATCTTGGGGGACGTGGTCGCGCCGGGCCTGTACGCGCGCGGCGACGGCATGAAGCTCTCGGACCTGCTGAAGCTCGCCGGCGCGTTCAAGCCCGGCGGCGGGACGCGCGTGACCGTCGCGCACGCCCGGCGGCCTGCGACCGACCAGCCCACGCAGGTCGCCCCAGTCGTCGTTGCCTTCGACGGGCAGGGCGGCAGCCCGCTGGGCACCGACGCCGCCCTCCAGGACGGCGACGTCGTGGCCGTGCAGGGCAACGGCAACATCAAGGACCACCCCGCGGTCGTGACCGTGACCGGGGCGGTCAACCGGCCCGGCCCGTTCTTCGTCACCAGCAGCATGCGCCTCTCGGACGCCGTGAAGCTGGCGGGTGGGCTGCGGCCCGAGGCGTTCCCCCAGGGGGCCGAGTTCACGCGGACGGCGGACTCGCTGGCGACGGCGGGGCAGACGAACCTGGCCGAAGTGATCAGCCAGATGAGCGACATGCTGAACCTGACGCAGTACGAGCGCGAGCGGGCCAAGGCCAGCCTCGCCCTGATCGAGGCCGCCGGGGCGGCGGCCTCGGGCGGTGGCGGGTCGTCGGGGATCGCCCTGCCGGGCCTGTCGTCGGGCGCGAGCGCCGCCCCCAACACCAACGTCGCGCCGCTGATCGCGCCGCTGACGCAGATCAACCCGGTTTCGCGTGGCCGCGTCCTGACCACCAGCCAGCTTCAGCCCAACGGCAGCGTCGCCGTGCGCCTGGCCGAGGCCATCCGGCGTCCCGGCGGGATGGACGACACCCTGCTCAAGGACGGCGACACCATCGTCGTCCCCGAAACGCCCACCACGGTGCAGGTGGTCGGGGCGGTCGTCTACGGGCGCGGAGTCGTGTACCGCCCCGGCAAGGACATCGGCTACTACGTCGACCAGGCCGGCGACTACACCCCGGACGCCGCCAAGGACCGCATCGAGGTCATCCACGCCGGCGGCGGCCTGATCCCCGCAGGCAAGGCGGGCGCGATCCAGCCGGGCGACCTGATCCTGGTGCCGACCAAGGTCCTGGCCGAAAAGGTCGGGCGCAGTGGCGGCGGCTTCAGCAGCTTTTTCCAGGGCCTGCTCGGCTCGGCCATCACCCTGAAGGTGTTGAGCAGCGTGTTCGGGCTGTAACAACCGGGGTGGAGAGGGCATGGGCCGGGGCCTTCCCCGGCCTTCAATTGACAAAGCAAAGCCGATTGGGCTATACTCTGCGGTTATAACCCTCTGCTCCTACCGGGCCACCCGTGCCGGGCGCGGGTGGTCCCTATCCAGACTCGGGCCTCGACTTCCCGTGGCCGACGCTCAGACAATGTCCAAGTTTCAACACCGTGCAACAAGATGAACTCATCGTAGACGGGCCGCTGCTGTCGCGCGTCTTCCGCCGGCAGCTCAAGCTCTGGCTCCTCCTCGGCCCCCTGCTCTTCGGGCTGTTGCTCATTCTTGCGCTGCTCCTGATCCCCCGGACCTACACCGCCACCGCCTCCGCCGCCATCCAGCAGCCGAGCGGGGGCGGGGGTGCCCTCGCCCTGCTGGGGGCCAGTACCGGGACGAGCAAGCGTTACCTGGGCGTGCTGAAGAGCCGCTCCCTGGCCGCGTCGGTCGAGCGCCACGTCCAGCTCAGCCGGCTCTACCCCGGCCGGTTCCGCATCGAGGACGATGCCGTCACGTTTCTGAGCAAGAGCATCAAGCCCGACGACAACGCCGACGGCCTGCTCTACATCGCCGTCACCCTGCCCGGCCCGCCCAAGTTCAGCCTCGGCAAAGCCGGCCCCCGCCCTGCCCAGATCGAGGCCGCCTCCGCCCAGGCCGCTGACGACTACGCGCTGGCCCTGAAGCAATACTACGCGGCCAGCGATACGGACCAGGGCGCGGCCCTGCTGCGCGGCGCGGACCGGCAAGAGCGCCAGTCCCGCGCCGACTATGAGACCGCCCTGAACCGCGTCCTGAACTTCAGCCGTGGCCTGCGCGACGTGGACCCGCGTTCTGCGCCCGCCTCGCCCACCGATTCGCCCGGCTCCGCAGTGGCGACATCGGGGCTGGCCGCTTTGTACACGGCCCTGAGCCAGGTCCAGGTGGATCTGAAGGCGCAGCAGACGGCCCGGCAGACGCGCGAGACCGGCGTCGCCCAGCAGCTCAACGACCTGCCCGACGTCCCCACCGACGACCCGCTCTTGGCGGACGCCCGTCAGCGGTACACGCAGGCGCAGGCCGACTACACGGCGGCCAGCCGTCTGTACGGGCCGGAGAACCCGAACGTCGTCCGGGCGCAGACCGCCCTGGGCACGGCCCAGGCCCAGCTCCAGAAGCAGGTGCAGGGCGTCGACCTGCGCCTGACGACCCCGAACGTCCTCAGCGACACGCAGATCCAGGCGCTGTACAGCCGGCAGGCCGTCCTGCTGCGCCAGATCGGGGCGGCCCAGCGGCGGCTGGGCACGACGCGGCGGCTCTCGGGCGAGTACGGGCGGCTGGAGGCTGAGGTGCAGCTCCGGCTCGAAGTGCTGCGGACGACCCTCGCGGAGGGTGCCAGGGTCCGTCTGGACAACGCCTCCGCCCTGAGCCGCATGACCATCCTCGACCCCGCCTTCCCGCCCCAGGGCGGCGAGCCGGGCGTCGCCAAGCTGGCGGCCGGCTGCCTGCTCCTGGTCATCCTGGCTTTTCTCGCGGCCGTAGCGGACGGCTACCTGCGGACGGCAGGCGCGGGCCGGGACACCCCCGGAGCGGGGCCGGTCGCTAACGGGACCGGCTCGCATCTGGCCACAGGGGCGTCGGAGGCGGCGAGAAGCGCCGAGCTGAAGGAGAAGCGATGAACGTCGTCGTTCTGGCGGGGGGGCTGGGGACGCGCCTGGCCGAGGAAACCGAGATCAAGCCGAAGCCCATGGTGGAGGTGGGGGAGCACCCCATCGTCTGGCACATCATGCGCTCCTACGCCTATTACGGCTTCAAGGACTTTTTTCTCGCCTTGGGCTACAAGGGCGAGGTGGTCAAGCGCTTTTTTCTCGACCACTACAGCCTGGGCGGCAGCCTGCGCGTGGACCTCAAAAGCGGCAGCGTCGAGGACCTGGAGAAGGACACCGAGGACTGGACGGTGCATCTGATGGACACGGGCCAGAAGACGCAGACCGGCGGGCGCATCAAGCGGCTGGAGCCGTGGCTGAAGGGCGGCACGTTCCTGGCGACCTACGGCGACGGCGTGTGCGACGTGGACATCCGGCGCGTCTTGGAGTTTCATCGGTCGCACGGGAAACTGGCGACCGTGACGGCCGTCCGCCCCCCCTCACGGTTCGGCGGTTTGATTTTCGAGGGCGACCTGGTGCGCGAGTTCAGCGAAAAGCCGCAGATCGGCGAGGGCTGGATCAACGGCGGCTTTTTTGTCTTCGAGCCGCAGATATTCGACTATTTGGAGGGCGACGCGAGCATCCTGGAGGTCGACGCCCTGGAGAAGATCGCCTCGGAGGGCCAACTCGCCGCGTTCAAGCACGAGGGCTTCTGGCAGTGCATGGACACGTTCCGCGAGAAGAAGATACTGGAGACCCTCTGGCAGTCGGGCAAGGCTCCTTGGAGGGTTTAATGAGAGAGACAGACAGCACTTTTTGGCGGGACCGTCCCACGCTCGTGACAGGCGCGACCGGCCTGGTGGGCGGCTGGCTGGTCAAGTCCCTGGTGGCGGCGGGGGCGGACGTGGTCTGCCTCATCCGGGACTGGGTGCCCGACTGCGAGCTGGTCCGCTCGGGGCACCTGGACCGCGTCAAGGTCGTCCGGGGCGACGTCACCGACCAGGCGATGCTGGAGCGCGCCCTGGGCGAGTACGAGGTGGATACCGTGATCCACCTCGCCGCCCAGACCATCGTCGGCATCGCCAACCGCAACCCGGTCTCGACGTTCGAGGCCAACATCGCCGGGACGTGGTGCCTCCTGGAGGCCTGCCGCCGGTCGCCCCGCGTCAAGCAGGTCGTGATTGCCTCGTCCGACAAGGCCTACGGCGATCAGGATGTCCTGCCCTACGACGAGACAACGCCGCTCCAGGGCACACACCCCTATGACGTTTCCAAGAGCTGCGCCGATCTGATCTCGTATACCTACGCCGAGTCTTACGACCTGCCCGTCACCATCACCCGCTGCGGCAACTTCTACGGCGGCGGCGACCTGAACTGGAACCGCATCGTGCCGGGCACGGTCCGCTCGATCCTGCGCGGCCAGGCCCCGGTGATCCGCTCCGACGGCTCGTTCGTGCGCGACTACTTCTACGTCGAGGACGGCGCGGCGGCCTACATGCTTCTGGCCGAGGCGATGGCACAGAACCCGGCCCTGCGCGGCGAGGCCTTCAACTTCTCGAACGAGATCCAGGTGACGGTGTTGGAGCTGACGCAGCGGATACTCAGCGTGATGGGGTCTGACCTCAAGCCTGATGTCCGCAACGAGGCCAGCAACGAGATCAAGCACCAGTATCTGAGCGCCGCCAAGGCCCGGCGCATGCTCGACTGGGAGCCGCTGTTCACGCTCGACGGGGCGCTGGAGAAGACCATCGCCTGGTATACTGAGTTCCTGGCGAAGTAGATTCTCGGAACCTCCCCCGCGCTCTGCGCGACCCCCTCGCTGCGGAAAGAGGGCCGGGGATAAGGCCCCGACGCTTTAGAAAGACCCACATGACCGAGAAAGCAGACGCCCTGCGGGCGCAGATTTCGGGACTCGTTGCCGAGTACCACGCCGAGGCGTTCCCCGCCCAGGCCTTCGTGCCCGGCGTGTCGCCCGTCCCCGTCTCGGGCCGCGTCTTCGACGCCGCCGACGTGCAGAGCCTGATGGACTCGACGCTGGACTTCTGGCTGACCACGGGCCGGTTCGCCGCGCAGTTCGAGCGCGAGTTCGCCCGCTTCTGCGGCGTCCGCAAGGCCCTGCTGGTCAACTCGGGGTCGTCCGCGGACCTTGTCGCCCTGACCACGCTGACCTCGCCGACGCTGGGGGAGCGGCGCTTGATGCCCGGCGACGAGGTCATCACGGTCGCTGCGGGCTTCCCGACCACGGTGAACCCGATCATCCAAAACGGCCTTGTCCCCGTGTTCCTGGACGTAAGCGTCCCAGACTATAACCTTAAAATCGAGCAGCTCGAAGAGGCCCTGTCGCCCCGGACGCGCGCCCTGATGTTCGCGCACACGCTGGGCAACCCCGGCGACATGGCCGCGATCAGCGCCTTCGTCAAAAAGCACGACCTGTGGCTGGTCGAAGACTGCTGTGACGCTATCGGCGGCAGCTTCGGCGGCCAGAAGGTCGGCACGTTCGGCGACATCGCCACGGCCTCCTTCTACCCCGCCCACCATATCACGATGGGCGAGGGCGGGGCCGTCTTTATGAACAACGTCAAGCTGAAAGTCATCGCCGAGTCCTACCGCGACTGGGGCCGGGACTGCTGGTGTGAGCCGGGCAAGGACAACACCTGCGGCAAGCGGTTCGAGTGGCAGCTCGGCGACCTGCCCTGCGGCTACGACCACAAGTACACCTACTCGCACATCGGCTACAACCTCAAGGCCACCGACATGCAGGCCGCCGTGGGCGTCTCGCAGCTCAAAAAGCTACCCGAGTTCATCGCCGCCCGGCGGCGCAACTTCCAATATTTGCACGACGGGCTTCAGGACCTCCAAGAGCATTTTATCTTGCCCCAGGCCACGCCGAACTCCGAGCCGTCCTGGTTCGGCTTCCCCCTGGCCGTGCGCGAGGGTGCCCCGTTCACGCGCGACGCGCTGGTGCGGCACCTGGACTCCAAGAAGATCGGGACGCGGCTCCTGTTCGCGGGCAACCTGCTCAAGCAGCCCGCCTACAAGGACATCCAGCACCGGAAGATCGGCGATTTGAAGAACACCGACTTCGTGATGAACAATGTCTTCTGGGTCGGCGTCTATCCGGGGTTGACTGACGCGCACAAAGACTACATGATCGAGACCATCGGCGGCTACGCCCGGTCCGCCCGGCGAGAACTGGCGGTTCTTTAAGATGCGTTGTTTGGTGACGGGCGTGTCCGGCCATGTCGGGGCGTTCCTGACAAAAGCGCTGCTGGCGCGGGGCTGCGAAGTCGCCGTTTTGGTTCGCCCGCAAAGCGACCTTTGGCGCACTGAAGACGTTCTGAGCGAAGTCACGGTCCTCTACGGGACCCTGGGCGACTTGGGGCAGGCGCGTGACGCGCTGAACTCGTGGAAACCAGAGATCGTTTTTCATCTGGCCTGGGCGGGCGTCACGGGAGGCTTCCACAACGACACGGTGCAGATTACGCGCAATGTCGCCGGCAGCTTGGAGCTGTTTGAGGCGGCGCAGGAGGCCGGCATGAAAGCCTGGGTCGGGGTCGGTTCGCAGGCGGAGTACGGAACGGTGGACGGCATTTTGCGGGAGGATTTGGCACCCAACCCGGTCACTGCTTACGGCGTCGCCAAGCACGGCCTGAGTTTGATGACTGAGAAGCTGTGCGCCATGACGGGCACGCGCTTTCTTTGGGTGCGTCTGCTGGCGGCGTATGGGCCGATGGATGACCCGCGCCATTTGCTGCCGTCCGTGATCAATCAGCTCCTGGACGGCGTCCGGCCCGCTCTGACGCCGGGACAGCAGTGCTGTGACTACCTCTATGTTGAGGATGTTGCGGAGGCCATCTGCCGCCTGGCACTGGAAACGGCGGCGCAGGGCGTTTTCAACCTTGGATCGGGTGACGCGCGCACTGTCCGGTTCCTGGTGGAGAGGGTGCGTGATCTGATTGACCCAGCCCTGCCGCTGGGCTTGGGCGATGTCCCGTACCGTCCGAACCAGGTGATGTATTTGCAGGGGGATATTTCAAAGCTGACGGCGGCGACCGGCTGGCAGCCGCAGGTCGGCCTGGAGGAAGGGCTACGCCGCACCGTTGACTGGCACCGGGCAAATCTCCGGCCCTGATGAAGGGCCGGCCACCACAAGGACGGCACTACAATGAAAGCCTCAGACTACATCGCACAGTTTCTGAAGGAGCGCGGCGTCGCGTCCGTCTTCGAGATGGCCGGCGGCATGATCACCCACCTGCTGGACTCGATCCAGCAGGGCGGCGGGGTCCGAATCGTCAGCGTCCACCACGAGCAAACGGCGGCCTTCGCCGCCGAGGCCGCCGGGCGCATGACCGGCATCCCCGGCGTCGCCTTCGCCACCAGCGGGCCGGGCGCGACCAACCTGCTCACGGGTATCGGGAGCTGCTACTTCGACTCGACCCCCGCCGTGTTCATCACCGGCCAGGTCAACCGGCACGAGCAGAAGGGCGACCGGGCGATCCGGCAGCTGGGTTTCCAGGAGACCGATATCGTGGCGATGGCGAGGCCGATCACCAAGGCGGCCTGGATGGTCGAGGACGCCCACGCCCTGCCGCAGATGCTGCACGAGGCGTTCTCGCTGGCGACCTCGGGGCGGCCCGGCCCGGTCCTGCTCGACATCCCGATGGACGTGCAGCGCGTGGACATCACGCCGCCAGCGGCATTCCCTCCCGCCCCACCCGCCGGGCCGGCCATCGACGCGTTGCGGCTTGACGAGATGCTGACGCGCCTGGCCCAGGCCGAGCGGCCCCTGCTGCTGATCGGCGGCGGCATCCGGTCCGCCCGCGTGGCTGGCGAGCTGCGCGCCTTCGTCCGCACGATCAAAATCCCCGCCGTCAACTCGCTGATGGGCGTGGACGCCCTGCCCTACAATGAGCCGCTGCGGGTCGGCCTGCACGGCTCCTACGGCAACCGCTGGGCGAACCACGCCATCGGGCGCAGCGACTTCCTGCTCGTCCTGGGCAGCCGCCTGGACGTGCGCCAGACCGGCTCCGAGACCGAGGCGTTCAAGGGCGACCGCGTGGTCTACCATGTGGACGTCGAGCCGGGCGAGGTCAACAACCGTGTCACGGGCTGCGAGGCGATCATCGCCGACCTGCCCGTGTTCTTCGAGGCGGCCCTGCCCGCCGCGCGGGTGCGGACGTGGCCGGACCGGGCCGCGTGGCTGGAGAGCATCGACGCCCTGCGGCGTGAGTGGCCGGATACGGCCGAGCTGCCCGACATCCAGGGCATCAACCCCAACGCCCTGATGCACACGCTCTCGCGCCACTCCAAAGCTGCAGGCGCGTATGTCATTGATGTCGGGCAGCACCAGATGTGGGCTTCGCAGTCGGTCGAGGTCGGGCCGGACCAGCGGTTCCTGTTGTCGGGCGGCATGGGCAGCATGGGCTTTGCCCTGCCCGCTGCGGTGGGCGTGGCCGCCGTGGACAGCCGGCCCGTGGTGCTGATCGCAGGCGACGGCGGCTTCCAGACCAACATCCAGGAGCTGCAGACCGTCGCCCGCTACGGCCTGCCGATCAAGATGGTGATCGTCAACAACCAGTGTCACGGCATGGTGCGCCAGTTCCAGCAGTCTTACTTCCATGAGCGGTACCAGTCCACGCTCTGGGGCTACAGCGCGCCGGACTTCGCCCGCGTCGCCGAAAGCTACGGCATCGCGTCAGGCACCGTGGACCGCGAGGACGGCCTGGAGGACGCCCTGGCCGCGCTGTGGGCCGATCCGAGCAAGCCGGCGCTGTTGCAAGTGATGATCGATACCTACGCCAACGCCTACCCGAAGCTCGCCTTCGGCCTGCCGCTGACCGAGATGGAGCCTCTGGCGAAGCCGCTGGAGATGGAAGGGACTTAAGACCTACATGCGACTATCCGTTTGCATCCCGACACATCATGGCCGGTGCGAAGTTCTCCAGGAAGCAATCGGCAGCGTTCTGTCTCAGATCACACAGGACATGCGCGGGCAGGTCGAGATCTGCGTCAGCGACAACGCCTCCGATGACGGGACGCAGGCGCTGGTGGCGCGTTACAGCCGGGAAAATCCTGACACCTTTGTATACCATCGTCATCCGACGAATCGTGGCATAGCGGGGAATCTGATGGCCTTGGTCAACATCGCGCGAGGCGACTACTGCTGGCTGCTCTCCTCGGACGACCGGATGGCGGGGCGTGGGTTGTCACAGGTGCTGGCTGTGCTGTCGCAGAGTTCGGCGCTGGCGGGGCTGACGGTTGATCTGAGCTACTACGACCGCGACATGACGCATCCCATCCGAGGCGGTATGCTTACTACTCTGTTGCCTCGTGACCCGGATCGGATGCAGGTCTTCACCTCACCGCAACAGATATTCCGTGAGTGCGGCTCGGTACAGGGCGGCCTTTCCATGCAGGTCTTTGATCGGGAACTCTGGCTGGAGACACTGGAAGACATCGGGGAAACGGAATGGGCGAGCTTCCGGTATTTCCCTTACCTTTACCTGTTCGGCAGGATGGTCAAGAAGCGACCGGCTTGGCTGTGGCTGCCGGAGAAACTGATCCAAAGTCGGACCGACAATGACTCTCTCAGCGAAGAGTTAAACCACAACGCGCTGAAATACCAGACCAAGGTCATGGAAGAGCTGCATCGGATTTGGGGGAGGCTGTTTGGGCCTTCCAGCGCAACCTGCCAATCGCTAATGCACACAAATTTCCGCCCGTTCTGGAACGGCCTCGCGCTTCTGGATTATAAAAGCCGCTATGCCTGCACGGCGGCGGACGAGGCGCGGGCGCTGGTCGTGTGGACACGATGCCTTTTCCTTCTGCCCGTTTTCTGGGTAACGACTCTTCCGGTGCTGCTGACTCCCAGCTTTGTGTTGCGGGCCGTCGTGCCGCCCCTCAAGCGCACCGGCTGGGTCCCGGTCCTGCGTACCTGGAAGCGGCATCTGACGCAGCGGGCGCAGGGTGGGGGGGTACCGAATGCCCCGGAGCCGCCATGATCGCCCTGTTGCTGAGAAGGGCCGGGGTAGACCGCTCGGTCGGTATGGCTCTGCTCAACAGTAGTTGGACGGCCCTCTCCGGCCCCCTGACGCTGCTGCTCCTGATCCACTTTCTGTCGCTCGCGCAGCAGGGGTTCTATTATGCCTTCAACAACTTCCTGGGGGCGGCCCTGGTGTTCGAGTTGGGGCTGTCCTATATTATCCTCAATTTTGCCAGCCACGAGCGGGCGAAGCTGGAGTGGACCCCGGTAGGGACGCTGGACGGCGACCCGGCGGCGAAAGCGCGGCTGACCGCCTTGTTGCGGTTCAGCTTGCTCTGGTACGGCGTGGTCGCCTTGCTGATGCTGCTCGTGCTTCTCCCGGCGGGGCTGTGGTTCTTCGCGCATTACGAGCGGACCCACGGCCACATCGCTTGGCGGGGTGCCTGGTGCCTGGTCGTCTGCGGCGCGGCGGGCCAGATGCTGCTCACCCCGTTGCTGGCCTTGCTGGAGGGCTGCGGCTTGGTGGCCGAGATCTGGCTGCTCCGCACCGGCCTCAACGTCGTCACCAGCCTAGTGCTTTGGGCTGTTCTGCTTTTGCACGGCGGCCTGTATGCCGCCGCCGCCTTCGGCACAACCTGGACCCTGGGGGGCTTGGGCTGGCTGTGGCGGCGGAAGCGGCTGTTCCTGTGTGACCTCTTCACGCGACGGACGTCGACGGCGCGCCCGGGCGGGTTACGCTGGCGGGAAGAATTCTGGCCGTTCCAGTGGAAGATAGCGTTGACCAGCCTGAGCGCCTTCCTGATCTTTTCCTCCCTGCCGCTGATCTTGTTCGCCGCGCGCGGCGAGGAGGAGGCCGGGCAGCTGGGGTTGAGCCTCGTTCTCGTTGCGACCCTGTTCAACTTCCCTCAGGCGTGGCTGAACACGAAGATGCAGCCGTTCGGTACGCTGATCGCCCAGCGCCGCTGGAAAGACCTGGACCACCTGTTTTTCCCGACACTGTGGCGTTCCTGGGGCCTGGCGGCCTTGGCCGGGGCAGCGTTGTGGCTCGCTGTGGCATTCGTACATCACCAGGGGCATCCACTGGCGCATCGGCTGCTTCGGCCACTGCCGATGGGTCTGCTCGTTGCCGCCTCCATCATCAGCCAAGGGGTGGGTGCGGAGGGTCTTTATCTGCGCGCGCACAAGCAGGAGCCGCTCGTCTGGCTTTCTCTGACCGTGGCCGGATTGATCGGCCTGGGGGACTTCCTAGTGGCACGGCCTTATGGCGCGACGGGAATGATGCTGACTTATCTCGTCGTTTATCTCACCGTCGGCTTGGGCGGCGGGACCTGGATCTTTGTCCAGAAGCGTCGCCTCTGGCATGAGGCTGAGTAAGAGGCCGCAACGGTGCCGATATACTGTGCATGTTGGTGACTATGAATCCTGAAACGCCCCTGCTTTCTCTTTGCATTCCTACCTATAACCGCGCCGTCTTGCTCACCCAGGCGCTCGATGCGATCCTAACTCAGATCGGCCCGGAAGAGGCCCAGCAAATCGAAGTGCTGATTCTGGACAATGCTTCGCCGGATGGCACACCCGCAGTGATCGAGGATGCCGCACGGCGGTCGCCGCATGTCTCGCTGCGGCGTGTTCGACACGCGAACAACATCGGGCCGGACGCCAACTTTTTGGAGGCGATATGTCTTGCAAGCGGCGAGTTCGTGTACCTGATTTCGGATGACGACGTCTTGCTGCCTGGCGGCGTCAGGAAATTGTTGGAAATGATCCAGCGGTACCCGGACTTTGACGCTTTCTCTTTGAACTGTCAGGGGTTTCAATTCAGCCCGGAGGAGCCTGGCGTCCCCTATTTGGTGCTTTCCGAGGATCTGGCTACTCAGGACAAGGACGAGGTGCTACAGATGGCGCAGACTTCTATCGGATTTATGTCCATCATGGCCTTCAGAAAGGCCCGCATCGCGGACAGAATCGCCGCCGGGATGTACGCAGACAAGATCGGCACTCATTTCCTACAGTCTTACGTTTTTCTTGATGTTCTTTTGGGAGGCAATGGCTTCGCTGCGGCGGCGACGCCGATGATTGCACAGCGCGCAGAGAACTCCACGGCTTTTAATTACTTCCAGGTGTTCATCACGGAGATACACGCCCTGATGACCTACGCCCAGCGGATCGGTTTCTCGCGCTCGGTGGTCCGGAAAATTGAGGCCAAGAATCTGACACAGACACGCCATTTTATCAGCCGCGTTATGATCTACGGGCGTGAGCGGGAGATGTGGTCCTCGCGCCGGGACGCGATCTCGCGCCTGTTCGGCGTGTACGGGTGGAACCCGTACATATGGCTGGTCCTCGTCCCGCTGATGTTCTTCCCGCGCCCGCTGCGCCCGCTGGTGCCCTTGGTGCGCCGCCTGCTCGGCCGGCCCGAAGCCGCCGCGGAGAGGGCGGCGCGGGGAGGATGGGGGCCGGACGCAACGAGGCCTTGAATTAGGGCAATCTTGAGTTGGGGTAATACAGATGGACTCGCCGTTGCCTGTCATGCGGGGAAGGTACTGCCGCCGTCACCGCCTGGTCAACTCCGCCATGTGGGGCGTCGATGCGCTCCTCACGGCCTGCCTGCCGCTGCGCGTGCGGGGCGGGGAGATCGCCGCGCCGCGCCGCCTGCTGATTTCTAACATGGCGCACTTGGGGGACCTGGTGGTGGCGACCTCTGTCCTGCCCGTACTGAAAAGCGCGTTCCCCGAGTGCCGCATCGGCTTCCTGATCGGGAGCTGGTCCTTACCAGTGCTGGACGGTCACCCGCTGGTTGACGACATCCACATCCTGGATCACTGGTCCACCAACCGTGCCCCGCTCTCGCACGGGCAGAAGTGGCGGCAATACCGGGAGACGCGGCGGCAGGCTCTGCGGGAAGTCCGGGCGGCCCGCTACGACACCGCTCTTGATCTGCACTGGAACTTCCCCAACACACTGCCGTTCCTCTGGCAAGCGCGGATACCGGCGCGCATCGGGTATGGCAGCGCCGGGTTCGGGCCGCTTGCGACCCATTGCGTTGGCTTCGACGCGCGGCCCCTGTCCGTCGGAGCGCGCCATCTCGGGCTGGTGCGGCGACTCCCGGTGTGTGAGGGCGACCTGGTCCAGGCCGCCTCCAATCTGCCGCCGGTGGACGCGGCGGACATCGCCTCCCTGGATCGGGAATTACAAGCGGGCGGCCTGGCGGGGGAGGACTTCATCGTCTTCCATGTCGGGTCCGGCGGCAGCCTGAAAGTATGGCCCCCGCCCAAATGGCGCTCACTGGCGGAGCAATGGATCAAAGACGGACGGCGTCTGGTGTTTACGGGCCATGGGAGCAAAGACGCGGCCCTGATCGCGGAGATCACGGCGGGCCTGGGCGGGTGCGTGAACCTGTGCGACCGCCTATCTTGGGGCGGTTTCGTGGCGGTCATCTCCCAGGCGCGTCTGCTGGTGTGCGTGGACACGGTGGCCGGACACATCGCGGGCGCGGTCGGAACGCCCTGCGCCGTCATCATGACGGGCCAGAACCCCTACCTGTGGCACCCGTTGGGGCACGGGCATCGGGTGTTGTCCCACGCGGTCCCCTGCGCGCCGTGCCACCGTGGCCTGGGGTGCGCCGGCATGGAGTGCATCCGCGACCTGGAAGTCGAGCGGGTCTATCAGGCGGGCCATGATCTGCTGGGCGGGGGCCGGCGTACCCACGCGCCCCCCAGGCCTGGAGAGGTGCCGGAGGGAGTCGCGAGTCAATCCCCGTTCCCCCTGCGGGGCGCGGCCAGTCCGGGGTCAGGAAGAGCAGAATGACCTTCCCCGTTGCAGCCGAGGGGGCCGACGCCGCCGAGTCCGCCCGTCCGCGTCTTCGGCTTGAATTTCTCGACGGCCTGCGGGGCCTGGCGGCGCTCTACGTCGTCTTGTTCCACGGTTCCCAGGGGGCCGTGCTGGACGACGTCCATGTCGACGGCGACCTGCTCTCCCGCCTCGGCCACCCCGCCGTGTCCGTGTTCATCGTCCTTTCGGGCTTCTGCCTGATGCTGCCGGTCATCCGGTCGGGCGACGGCCGGCTGCGGGGGGGGGTGTCGGAGTATTTTAAGCGGCGGGCGCGGCGCATACTGCCCCCGTATTATGCGGCCTTGGGGCTGGGCGTCTTGGTCTTGGTCGCGGGACACCTCGCCCGGTTCCGGTCCACTTCGGCGCTGCACGACAAGGTGATGGCGGCGCAGCTTTCAGTCGGCAGCCTCGTTTCGCACCTGTTCCTGGTCCATAACTTCAACCAGCGCTGGGTGGAGACCATCGACGTCCCCCTGTGGAGCGTCGCCACGGAGTGGCAGATCTACTTCCTGTTTCCCTTCGTGCTGCTGCCGCTATGGCGGCGCTTCGGCGGGCCGGCCGTGCTCACGTCAGGGTTCGTCGTGGGCCTGCTGCCCCACTACCTGCTCGCGCCCGGCCATAACTTCGACTGGGCCTGTCCCTGGTACGCCGGCCTCTTCGCGGGGGGCATGGTCGGGGCGGCGGCGGCGTTCTCGTCGCAGCCGGCGGCGGTCGTCCGGCGGGAACGGCTCCCGTGGGCCTCGGTTGCCGCGCTTCTTTTTTCTCTCTGGGTTCTGTTGAACGTGCTGGTGCCGGACGTCTGGATCGCCCCCTATGTCTGGGAGACGGATGCTCTGATGGGGGCGGCGACGCTCTGTTTGATTCTCTGCGGCACGGTCCATGCGACGAAGCTCCCGTCAGAGCCTCGCCCCTGGGCTATCCGGGCGCTGGAGACGCGGCCGGCACTGCTGCTGGGGGCGTTCTCCTACAGTCTTTATCTCGTTCACTACCCGGTCCTGAACAAGATCGCCTTGCTGCTCTCGGCCAGGCACCTGCCCCTGGCCGAAAGACTGGTGGGCATCTACGCGGTCGGTGTGCCGCTCGCGGTCGGGCTGTCTTATTTGTTCTTTTTGGCGTTCGAGAAGCCGTTCGTGATGCGGCGCGCGTCCGCCCGGCCCGCCGAGATCGTTTTAAGGTAAACGGAATGGATACGCCACTCCCCGCCATGCGCGGGCATTACAGCATCAGAAACCCGGCCGCGAACGCGTCGCTCCGCGCCCTGGACGCGACCCTGCGCCTGCTCGTCCGCGCGCGCCCGGTGTCGGGGCCGGTGGCCGCCCCCCGGCGCATCCTGATCTCCAACATCGCGCACCTGGGAGACGTCATCGTGGCGACTTCGGTGCTGCCGGCGCTTCACGCGGCGTACCCGCAGGCCGAGTTCGGCTTCCTGATCGGGAGCTGGTCCCTGCCGGTGCTGGAAGGCCACCCGCTGGTGACGCGCCGCCACGTCTTCGATCACTGGATGCAGAGCCGGGCGTCGGCCCCGCGCCGGGAAAAGTGGCGCGTCCACCGGCGGACGCGGGCGCAGGCCTTGCGCGAGATCCGAGCCGTCGGCTACGACCTCGCCATCGATTTGTACTGGAATATGCCGAACACCCTGCCGCTCCTGTGGCAGGCGCGCATCCCCGTGCGGGTAGGCTACGGCAGCGCCGGGTTCGGACCGCTTGCGACGCACTGCCTGGAGCTTTCAGAGGCGCGCGATCATGTCTTGGAACGGCATCGGGTGCTGCTCGGCCTGCTCTTAGTGGATGCACACTGCCTTTCCCTGATGAGGCCCACGCTTCCTCCGGCCTCTTCGCAGACACTGGCGGACGTCACGGCTAGGCTACGGGAGATGGGGGTGAACCAAGAGAACTATGTCGTCTTCCATCCCGGAGCCAGCGCCCGCTTCAAGGAGTGGCCGGAACAGAAATGGAGGGCGCTGGCGCTGGGCCTGACAGGGGCGGGCTGCGACATTGTCTTCACCGGCCATGGGGCTTCGGAAGAGGCAATGATTCAGCGGATCATCAGGGGCGTACCGGGATGCGCCAGCCTCTGCGGGCGCATATCCTGGCAGGGCGTCGTGGGTGTCATCCAGCAGGCACGCCTACTGGCCTGCGTGGACACCGTGGCGGGGCATATCGCCGGCGCGGTCGGGACACCCAGCGCGGTTCTCACGGCAGGCCCCAGCCCGTACCTCTGGAAGCCGACGGGCGCACCGTCGCGGGTCCTCATGGCACCCGTCCCCTGCGCGCCCTGCCACCGCAACTACGGCTGTACGGGGATGGAGTGCCTGCGGGACCTGGACGTGGAACAGGCGCTTGATGCCTGCTCCCGGCTCATCCGGCCCCCGAGCGCCGCCGGCGAGGCCGCGCGATGACCGTCCTCCTGTTCGCCCTGCTCGCGTCCAACATCCTGGTGCCTCTGGCGTTCGTCCGCCGCCGCTGCCTTACGCCGGAGGGCATTGAGGTCAACCATGTGCTGCTGTTCAGCCTCGGATTTTTTATCTACTGGGTGCTGCCTATCGTGATCGGGCTGTTGCGCTTGTTTCAGGATGCGCCGGCGATGGCTCTCTGGTATCAGATATTCGATGCCATCCCTGAGACAGTTCTGGCGGTCTATCTTCTTATCTGCCTGCTTTGTTATTTCTGCTTCGGCGCGGGGTCCCTGGCCTGTGGGGCGCTGTTTGTGAACCGCGCCGTGGAGTACCGGGAGATCATGTTCGACCGGCAGCTGCTGAACATCCCGCTGGTGGCCGGCGTGATCATCGCGGGCATTTATGCTTTCGTGCTCCGCGACCAACTGTTTAAGGGGTACACGACTGACAGCATCTACTTGGACACCGATACGCGCGGCGCGTTCACCGCTTCCAGCACCTTCCTCTTGTCGGTGGCGATGACGTACACGGTCAAATGGGAGGAGACCATCCGTGCGAGGATTCCTTTTTTTAGGATAATCCTCAACCGCTTCTTCGTTGCCTATTTCGTCGTCGCTCTGCTGGTCCTCTCCCTGGGGGGTCGCCTGTATCTGTTGTCCGCGGTGCTGATGCTGCTGGTGTACCGGACCGTTTATTTCCGGCGCTTCCGGCCGCAGGCCGCGCTCGGGCTGGCGGCACTCGTGATCGGGCTGATCGGATTGGCCGGGCTGGGGCGGCAGGGGATCAACGTCAGCCTCGGCGACCTGGTGCTGAACCTGTTCGTCGAGCCGCTGTTCAACAGTTTCTCCCTGATCCACTTCCTCGCTTACGGCTCACTGGAGCTGCTGAAGTTCCCCATTTTTCTGCTCAGCAGCCTGGTCAACCTGGTGCCGACCGCGCTGTTCCCCGGAAAGCTGGGCTTCATCGCGAATCCCGAGGATTACGGGTATGTGGCCTTCTCCCCTATCGGGGCGCTCAATTCGTTCTTCTCTTTCATGATCAACTTCGGGGTCATCGGAACGATGCTGGCGTTCTTTTTCTTCTCTTTGTGGCTGCAACGCCTCAAAACGCAGCGTCAGACCGTGTTGTCCAAGACGTTCTACGTGATGGTCTGCGGCTGGCTGGCGACCAGCTTTTTCCGAGACAACTTTTCCATTTCGCTGGTTAAAGTGATCCTGCAGTTCTCCATCCTCGTGCCGGTGTTCCTGGTGGTGAGCGCGAATCTGGTTACTCAATCTCTACGCGGGCGGGAAGTCGCGTCTGATCCCGCCGCGCCTCGGGATCCCGCAGGGTGACCGGTTCTTCTAACCCTGATCTCACGCCTCAGTCCTGTAATGTTTCACTGAATGTTTCACTGAATCGGATAGAAGTATCGGATAGAAGTATCAGATGAACTCCAAGAGACCTTCTCACAGGACCTCGCTTGCTTGGAAACTGATCTCAGGGGCCGTCTGGGTGCAGGCCGTTGTGACATCCAGCCTCGGTGGCCTCGCCTTCGGGCGAAAGGGAGCCGGGGATCGTCGTCGCCCACGCGGCGGAGTGACCAGCGCGGGGATTTCCGTTTTTCTCAAACCGCCGGGGAGGGATTTGTTTGCGTATCACATTCGACGCCACGGCGATTCCGCCGAATCGGGCGGGCGCAGGGGTTTATATCTTTTCGCTGGTCAAGGCGCTGGCAGGAATTGATGCGGTCAACAAGTATGTGATCTTCGCGAAGGCGGAACACGTTCAGGAGTTCGACATCACGCAGCCCAATTTCGAATTTGTCCCGGTTCCAGCAGCCTCCACGCTGCGCCGCCTGCTCTGGGAACAGGTGACGCTGCCAAGCGAAATCCGCCGACGGGGCACCGACACTCTGCATTCGCCGCATTATACGATGCCGCTGGCCGTGCCCTGCCGGACGGTGGTGACGTTCCATGACATGACCTATCTGATGATGCCGGAGCTGCATCCCCGGTTCCACCGCCGCTTCTTCCCGGCCATGATGCGCCGGAGCGCCCGGCGCGCAGACCGGCTGATCGCCGTTTCAGAGAGTACGCGCCGGGACATGATCCGACTGCTCGGACTGTCCCCGGACAAGATCGCCGCCACGCCCCTGGCGGCCGGCCCGGCCTTCTACGTCCCGCCGGCGGCGGAGGTCGGCGGCGCGTGTTCCCGCTACGGCCTGACACCCGGCAGCTACCTGCTTTATGTCGGGGTGCTGGAGCCGCGCAAGAATGTGCCGCACCTTCTGGAGGCGTATGCGCGGATTGCCGCGCGTTTTCCTGAGGTGCCGCTGGTCATCGCCGGGAAAAAGGGGTGGATGCACGATGCGATCTTCCAGCGGGTCACGACGCTGGGGCTGGAAAAGCAGGTCCGTTTCCCCGGATACGTGCCGGAGGAAGACCTGCCCCGGCTGTACCGCGGGGCGAGGGCCTTTGTTTACCCGTCCCGCTACGAAGGCTTCGGCCTGCCGGTCCTGGAAGCCATGCAGTGCGGGGTTCCAGTCATCACATCCAATGTTTCCTCGATGCCGGAAGTCACGGGGGAGGCGGCGCTGCTGGCGGCCCCGGACGATGTCGGCGGACTGTCAGAAGCGATGGCCCGGCTGCTGACGGATGACGGACTCGCACGCGATCTAATTGCGCGTGGTCTGGCGCAGGCAGCAGGCTTCACCTGGAAGCGCTGCGCGCGGGAGACGCTGGCCGTTTATGAAGCCTGCCTGGACGCCCCGAAGCCGGGGCGCCGGCACGGCAAGTCCCTCGCCTGAAAAAAGATAGGGGGAAGGAATAGAAGCAATGATGACCGATATTGACCGGATGCCTGACGCTATGCCCGACGTCTCCATCGCGATGGTTTCGCTGAACTGCTGGGGGGTGCTCAAAGATTGCCTGGACTCGCTGCGCGCGAGCGATCCGTCCGTCACGCACGAGCTGTTTTTGGTGGACAACGGCTCGACCGACGGGACGCGCGAAAACGCCCGGACGCAGTACCCCGAGGCCACGCTGATCGAGAACTCCGAAAACGCGGGGTTTCTGAAGGGCACCAACCAGGGCATCCGCCTGGGCCGGGGTCGGTACGTGCTGTGGCTGAACCCGGACACGATCCTGCGCCCCGACTCGTTGCGGCAGATGGTGGGCTTTTTAGAGGCGCACCCGAAGGCGGGCATCGTCGGGCCGCGCGTGCTCAACGCCGACGGGTCATTCCAGCCCCAGTGCAAGCGCGGTATGCCGACGCCTGGGGCGTCGCTGGCCTACTACGCCAAGCTGGACCGCCTGTTCCCCCGAAACCACACCCTGGGCCAGTATCTGCTGCGCTACCTGCCCGAGGACCAGGCCAACCAGGTAGATGCGGTCTCGGGCTGCTGCCTGATGGCGCGGCGCGAGGTCGTGGACGACATCGGCCTGCTGGACGAGGACCTGAAGCAGTGGGGCGAGGACATCGAGTGGTGCGTCCGGGCTAAGAAGGCCGATTGGGAGGTCTGGTACAATCCCGAAAGCGTGATCACGCACCTCAAAGGCAAAGGCGGGCGTCACGCGGTCCCTTACCACGTCACCAAGAACATGCACTACGCGATGTGGGTGTTCTACCGCAAATACTTCCAGGCGCAGTCGTCGCCCCTGACGTCGGCAGCGGTTTGGACCGGCATCCAGGGCAGCCTCGCGGGTTCGCTCGTCCGCATCTGGACCGCGCGCAACGTGCTCAGTCGCCCCCCCGCCGTCCGCTTCGGCCTGTTGGCCGGGGCGGTCCTGCTCGGCTTCTGGGTGAGGCAGCTTACAAAAAAGGACGGATCGAACTATGGCGAATGAGAAACCAACGAGGGTTCTAATCACGGGCGCGGCGGGCTTCATCGGCTCGCACGTCGCCGACCACTGCCTTGCCCTGGGCATGGACGTGGTGGCGACCGATGACCTGTCGGGCGGCTACCGGGAGAACGTGCCCGCAGGCTGCCGCTGGGTGCAGGGCGATCTGAAAGACCCGGATTTCGTCGCCTCGCTGTGGGACGACGGCCCGTTCGAGTACGTTTATCACCTGGGCGCCTACGCCGCCGAGGGGCTGTCGCACTTCATCCGGCGCTTCAACTATCAGACCAACCTGGTCGCGTCCATGAACCTGATCAACGAGGCCATCAAGAACGACGTCCGGTGCTTCGTGTTCGCCTCGTCTATCGCCGTCTACGGCAAGAACCAGTTGCCGATGACCGAGGCGCTGACCCCGCTGCCCGAGGACCCCTACGGCGTCTCCAAGTATGCCGTGGAGCTTGATTTGAAGGCCGCGCACGAGATGTTCGGGCTGAACTCGATCATCTTCCGCCCGCACAACGTCTACGGCGAGCGCCAGAACATCGCCGACAAGTACCGCAACGTCATCGGCATCTTCATGAACCAGCTTTTGTCGGGCCAGCCGATGAGTGTGTTCGGCGACGGCTCGCAGACGCGGGCGTTCTCCTACATCGACGATGTGGCCCCGCTGATCGCGCGCAGCCCCCTGGTGCCCGCCGCGCAGGGGGAGACGTTCAACGTCGGCGCGGACACCCCGTACACGATTCTGGAGCTTGCCACCGAGATTGCGGACGCCCTGGGCAGGCCGCGCCTCTTGCGGCACTTGGACGCGCGCAACGAGGTCGTCCATGCGTTCTCGGATCATGCCAAGATCAACGCGGCGTTCGCGCCGCCGCCGCCGACCGACCTGAAGACGGGCATCGGGCGCATGGCGGCCTGGGTGCTCTCGCACGGCCCGGCCCAGCCGGTCGTCTTCGAGAACATCGAGATCACCCGCAACCTGCCGCCGAGCTGGAAGCCGTAGGCGCGGCGTGAAACAGGCGTTCGTGTAGGAGCGGGGCCAGAAAGACCCGGAACGAGGCCAGAAAAGCCCGGAACGAGGCCAGAAAAGCCCGGAACGAGGCCAGAAAGACCCGGCACTGGAAGTGCCGGGCTACTCACATACAAGAAAAGCCCCCCCTGCACTGGCAGACCCGGAGGGCGGGGCTGAAGATCGGCCTGCGACGGTTGCTCCTCAGTCCCGGAGGGACTTTCTCCGGGTAGCCCGGCACTTTCACTGCCGGGCGTCCGCCCCCTGCTGCTGGCCGACCATGCGGGCGTAGCGGCCCCCTTGCCGCATCAGCGTGTGATGGTCTCCTTGCTCAATCAAGCGGCCCCGCTCCAAGACGAAAATCACGTCGGCATTCCGCACCGTGGACAGGCGGTGGGCAGCGATAATCGTGGTGCGGCCCCGCATCAGGCGCTCGATGGCGTCCTGGATGACCCGCTCGGATTCGGGTTCGACCGAACTGGTCGCCTCATCCAACAGCAGAATGCGCGGGTCGGCGAGGAACGCGCGGGCGACGGACAGCCGCTGGCGCTGGCCGCCCGAGAGCTTGACGCCGCGCTCGCCCACCAGAGTCGCATAGCCCTGGGGCAGCTCGGCGATGAAGCCGTGGGCGTTGGCGGCGCGGGCGGCATCTTCAACTTCCCCATCACTCGCGGCTGGCCGGGCGTAGCGGATGTTGTCCGAGACCGAGGCGGCGAACAGGAACGTCTCCTGCTGGACCACACCGACCTGGCTGCGGAGCGAGGCCTGGGTCACATCGCGCAGGTCGTGGCCGTCCAGCAGAACGCGGCCCGCGTCGGGGTCCCAGAAGCGCGACAGCAGGGCGAAGACGGTGCTCTTGCCCGCGCCGGACTCGCCGACCAGGGCGGCGGTCTGGCCGGGCGCGATGTGCAGGGTCAGCGCGTCCAGCGTCGGCGGCGTGTCCGTCCGGTAGCGGAACGAGACGCGCTCGAAATCCACCGCGCCCAAGAGCGGCGGCAGGGCGGGGGCACCGGCAATGTCCACGACCGAGACCGGCGCGTCGAGGACCTGAAAGAGCCGGTTGCCGGCCGCGACGCCGCGCTGGACCGTGTCGTTGATCTGAGTCAGGTCGTCGATGGGGCCGAAGAAGTAGCGCCCGTAGCCCCGGTAGGCGATCAGGCCGCCTAGGGTGAACTGCCCGTGCAGGATCAGCCACGCGCCGTAGCCGATGGTGACGGTGTTGCCGAAGCCGGCGATCCAGCGGACGAACGGGAAGAACGTTGCCCGGACGCGGATGGCCTCCAGGTTGTCGTCGAGGTAGCGGCGGTTCACGGCCTCAAAGCCCTGCGCCTCGGCGTCCTCGCGGGCGAAAGCCTTGATGACCCGGATGCCCGAAAGATTATCTTGCAGGCGGGCGTTGACCAGGCCCAGCTTCTCGCGGGCGGCCTTGTAGACGCCCTTGACGCGCTTGTTAAACAGCTTCAGGAAGACGCCGACGATCAAAACGGGCAGCAGCGTCGCCAGGCCTAGCTTCAGGTTCAGGGCGCAGAAGATGACCGAAACGCCTAGGAGGCGCAGGAAGTTGGCGACCACCGAGTCGGTGCCGCGGATGACCACTTCCTGCACCGCGTCCACGTCCGACGACGCCCGGCTCATCAGGTCCCCCGTCCGGGCCTCGTTGAAGTAGGCCAGGGACTGGTGTGAGAGCTTCTGGTACAGCGTGTTCCGCAGGTCATAGACGAACTTTTGGCCCACGGACTCGAGCAGCCGCGTCCTGACGGCGGAGAGCAGCGCGCTGCCGCCCTGCATCAGCGTCAGGGCCAGCACGGCGGGCCAGAGCTTGGACACCTGCCGCCGGAAGATGACGTCGTCCACGACGACCTTCCAGACCAGCGGCGGGGACAGCTCCAGCACGACCGACCCGAGCAGGCAGACGAACCCCAGGGCAAGGGTGAGCTTGTAGGGGCGGAGGAAGGAGAGGATGCGGAGGAACGTAGACACGTAGGAGGATTATACCCGCCCCTACCCCAGCGCCACATACCGCGCCAGCGCGGCCCGGCTCACCTTGCCCTCGCGCAGCAGCCGGGCCGGGCGGGTCGTCAGGTCCAGGACGCTGCTGGGCGTCCGGTCCAGGGTCAGGCCGCCGTCCAGCACCAGGTCAATCAACCCGTCCAGGTCTTCCAAAACATCCGGGGCCGACATGGGGGCGCGCCGGCCGGTGGTGTTGGCCGAGGGGCAGACGAGCGGCCCGCCGAAGGCCCGCAGGACGCCCAAAGCGACGGGGTGATCGGGCATCCGCAGACCCACGGTATCGGTGCCGCCCGTGACCGTCAGCGAAACGGACGGCTGCCGCCACAGAACGAGGGTCAGCGGGCCGGGGAAGAAGTCGGCGACAAGCCGGCGTGCCTCGTCGGGGATGTCTCGGGCGAGTGCGTCCAGCGCATCGACGCCCGCGATCTGCACGGGCAGGGGCTGGCCCGTGGGCCGGCCCTTGGCGGCGAAGACGCGCAGGACGGCATCCGGCAGGAGAGCGCCGCCCGCCAGTCCATAGACGGTTTCGGTCGGGTAGGCCACCAGGCCGCCCGCGCGGAGGACGGCCCCCGCCCGTTCCAAAGCAGCGGGATCGGGCGCGAGGGGGTTGACGGTGATGATCTCGATCATGGGAAGCTGTTCAGGTGCGCGGCGACCTGTTCCGGTGTCAGCGCCAAGCCGAGGGGTTGAAAACCACTCGCTGGGAGAGGCACCCTTCGGGTGATGGCCGGGCGCGTTTTTCTTTCGTCCACAGGACGCCTCCCCCAGCGAGATGGTTTTCAACCCCTCGTCGGAGGGCTGCGTCATGTCACCCGTTTAATCGGGCCATGTCCCTCTACCCCGGCGGGATGACGAATATCTGGCTGTCCAGATGCTTGACGCCCGGCGTCCGGCGCGCGACCTGCTCCGCCCGGAGCTTCAGGGCTTGAGTGGGGACGCTGCCGATCAAGATCACCGTGCCGGCGCGGGCGCGGGCGGAAAGATAAGCGGTCGGCACCTGGCCGTCCGCATGCAGGGCGGCCAGGACGTCCCGCGCGGCGGGGTCGTCCGGCTCCCACCCGCGCTGGGAAGCGACCGGCGCGAGCGCAATCGGCTTGCCCCCGGCCCGGCCCGGCTGCGTGTTGGCCGGCTCGGTGTTCAGCTCCCACGAGTTGACGGACGAGCGGTTGGTGGGCGTCCCGGCGTGGTAGTCCGGCGTCTGCGTGACCGGGTCTTTGGCCGAGCAGCCCGTGAGAAGGGCCGCGAAGGGGAGGGTCAGGGCCGCCAGCATCAGCCGCGCGCATTTGTCCATCGTGCCGATACCACCCTGCCGATCCCGGCCATGTCTTCCGCCACGGCGACCTCGCCGTAGCCCGCCTCCCGTGCCGCCTGCGCGACGGTCGCGGCCTGCCCCTGCCCAACCTCCAGCAGCAGCCAGCCGCCGGGTTGGAGAGAGGCCGGGGCCGCGGCCAGCAGGCGGCGGTGCAGGGCCGTTCCGTCCGCCCCGGTCGCTTCGCCCGCGCCGGACAAAGCAAGAACCGGCTCGTAGTCGCGCACCTCGGGCTGCAAGTCGGGCATCTCCGCCTCGGTGACATAGGGCGGGTTGCTGACGATCACGTCAAAGGCCGTCTCGGACGGCAGCGGGCCGAGCAGGTCGCCGGGCAAAAGCACAACGCGGTCCAAGACGCCGTGCCGGACGACATTCTTACGGGCGAGTTTCAGGGCGTCGGGGGATAAATCCGTGGCCCAGACGCGCGCGTCCGAACGCTCACAGGCCAGTGTCACGGCCAGGCAGCCGCTCCCGGTCCCGATGTCGGCCAGCAGCGGCTTGGCCGTGCCGCGACACTCTTCGAGCGCAACGGCTACCAATCCCTCGGTCTCGGGGCGCGGGATCAGCACGGCCCGGTTGATCTTGAACGGACGCCCGTAGAACCAGGCCTCGCCCGTAATGTACGGCAGCGGGCGGCGCAGGGCGCGCAGCGAGACGGCCTTGGCGAAGATGATCTGCTCGCGCGCGTCTAACAGACGCTCCGGGTCGCGCGCGAGGTCTTCGCGCCGGGCTTTGAGTGTCCAGGCGAGCAGCAGTTGGGCGTCCAGCCGGGGCGTGTCCACACCCGCCGCCGTCAGGCACGGCAGCGCCCCGGCGAGGGCGGCGGCGACGGTCATGTCGCTCACTTCAGGAACATCTCGATCACCGGCACCGTCACGGGCGGCTTCTTGATCGGGAGCTGGAGTGTCAGCGCGCCCGTGCCCGCCGCGCCGCCGGGCTGGCCCGCGGCCCATTCGCCCTGGCCCCGCTTGATCTCCGAGGCGTCGTTCAGAAGCTGGGCGTAGGCCACGCGGCCCGCCTGGCCGTCCAGGTGCAGCTCGCCGAAGGGCCAGGCGAAGAGGTGGACGTACAGGCGGTTCGTGTCGGGGTTGAACGTCAGGCGGCAGTCCTGGGGCGTCTTGAACCCGTCGGGGGCCTGGGTGCAGCCGTAGATCGACCGCCCGTGCCGCTTCATCCATTCACCCAGGCCCGCGAGCCGGTCCAGGGCGCGTGCGTCGAACTCGCCCCGGCCCGTCGGTCCGACGTTCAGGAGCAGGTTGCCGCCCTTGGAGACGGTGTCGATGAGCATCTGGAGGAGCATCTCGACGCTCTTCCACGAGTCCTCGTCGCGGTGGTAGCCCCACGAACTGGAAAACGTCTGGCAGGCCTCCCAGACGACCGGCTGGCCCTCCACCATCACCCACGACCGTGGCTGGACCTGCTCGGGCGTCTTGATGTCCCACCCGACTTGCAGGCGGTCGTTGAGGATGATGCCGGGCTGCATCTGCCGAATCTTGGCGATGAGTTCCTCGCTGCGCCACTCGGCTTTGCCCATGCCGCCGTAGGAAAAGTCGTACCACAGGATGTCCACGGGTCCGAACCCGGTCAGCAGCTCGCGCGTCTGGCCGTGCAGGTAGTCCACGTAGCGCCCCAGGTCGCGCCCGGCGTTCGCGGCGCGGGCAGCAGCGTCGTCGCGCTGCGGGTGCAGGTCGTCCACCGGGTAGTCGGGGTGGTGCCAATCTAAGAGCGAGTGATAAAAGCCGACTCTCAGGTCGCGCGCCCGGAAGGCGTCCACCATCGGGCGCAGCAGGTCTCTGCCGTAGGGGGTGTTGGTGGCCTTGTAGTCCGTCAGGGCCGAGTCCCACAGGCAGAAGCCTTCGTGGTGCTTGGTGGTGACCACGAAATACTTCATGCCCGCATCCGAGGCCGCGTCCGCCCACAGGCTGGGGTCGTACAAGTCGGGGTCGAAGTGCTTGAAATAGACGTCGTAATCGGCGTCGGTGATCTTCTCGCGGTTTTTGACCCACTCGTGCCGGGCGGGCAGGGCGTACAGGCCCCAGTGCAGGAACAGGCCGAACCGGGCCTGTGTGAACCATCGGGTGTCGCCGTCGGTAGGCGCGGGCTGCCTCATGCCCCGACCTCGTGCTTGAGCTTCTCGGCCTGGTCGGCGCTGACCAGGGCGTCGATGATCGGCTGAATCTCGCCGCTCAGGATGATGGGCAGGTTGTGGACCGTCAGGCCGATGCGGTGGTCGGTCAGGCGGTCCTGGGGGAAGTTGTAGGTGCGGATCTTTTCCTCGCGGCCCCCGGACCCGATCAGGCTCTTGCGCGTGCCGCCGATGGCGTCGTTCTGCTTCTGCATCTCGATGTCGTACAGGCGCGACTTCAGGACTCGGATGGCCTTCTCGTAGTTCTGAAGCTGGGAGCGCTGGTCCTGGCAGGTGACCACCATGCCGGTCGGCAGGTGCGTCAGGCGCACCGCCGTCTCGTTCTTCTGGACGTTCTGGCCGCCCGCGCCCTGCGACAGCGTGTGCTCGCGCTTGATGTCTTTGTCGGGGACATCGATCTCGACGTCCTCGGCCTCGGGCATCGCCAAAACCGTGGCCGTGCTGGTCTGCAAGCGCCCGCTGGACTCGGTGACGGGGACGCGCTGGACGCGGTGGACGCCGGACTCGAACTTCAGGGCCGAGTACGCGCCCTGGCCCTGGACCTCGATGACGGCCTCTTTGTAGCCGCCGATGCCGGTCTCGTTGGACGTGACCAGCTCGAAGCGCCAGCCGCGCTTCTCGGCGTAGCGCATGTACATCCGCAGCAGCTCGCCCGCGAACAGGGCCGCCTCCTCGCCGCCCGCCGCCGCGCGGACTTCGAGGATGACGTTCTTGTCGTCGTTGGGGTCCCTGGGCAGCAGCATGACCTTGAGCGACTGCTCCAAGTCCGCGCGCCGCCCGCGCAGGTCGTCAAACTCGGCCTGGGCCATCTCGCGCATCTCGTCGTCCAGTGACCCGCGCAGCATCTCCTCGGTCTCCTCGCGCTGCCGCTCGGTCTCGCGGTACAGCCGGAACAGGGCGACGATCTCGGTCAAGTCGCTGTACTGCTTGTGGACGCGCCGGTACTCGTCCATGTCGCCGACCAGGTCCGGGTCGGCCATGCGCCGCTCCAGCTCCTGATACAATTCTTCGACCTCGGCCAATTTCTCGAACATCGGTAAAACCTCAAAAAGCCTTGCTTTGGAATGATCAGCGTCAGGCAATGATCTACGTGGGCACGGCTTGTCTCACCCGTTCATCCGCTCGTTGATCTGCCGCAAAAGAGCGTTCGCCTCCCGTTGCAGAGCGAGCGCCTCTTCTGCCATCTGGATGCTCTTCTCTTGCATCTCCGCCGATCTGTTGACCTGCTCGATTGCCGCCTGCTGACGCACCGCTGCTTCCTGCTGACGGTCCATCGCGGTCGCCTGGTTGCCGACGGCTTTCTTCTGCATCGCTAGTGACGCGAACATGATCGGCGCAGATACCGCAAGTAGAATGACGCCGACAATAACAGCGACAACACCAAGGTTCATGGGTTGGTCTTTCTGCCTCCGCAGACGCCTATGTGCTCGCCGGGAGCCTTTCCATGTGCTGATGCACCCGGCCCTCGTGATACATACGCAGGTACACGGTTTCCCCGATAGCGAGGATAGCACAAAAAATCAACGCCCCCACGATGGGTCAGAGCCGCCTGTTGCGCGGAGGAAGCTTTTTGGCGTAGAGGCCAGCCGCTAACAGAATGCTCATTGCCGAGAAACGTACCACTGAAGTAAGGATGAACGGGTTTATAACACTCTGCTCCTCCGCTGACCATGAGCACCGGCCTAGCGCATTGTCGGGGTGATCGACTACTAAGCCTGCCGTATCAGCGCATCGTATGTAGCATGAGGGCCAATCCAAAACCACAGCAGACCTTCCGCCCGTTCTTTTGCCAGCACCCGATAATGCAGCCCCGCCCGCGCCGACCAGTACCGCCCCACCTTTTTGAACCGCAGCGAGGGATGGTCCGGGTCGGACTTGAGCCGGGCGAAGTTCTTGTCCGCCAGTTCACGCACTTCCGGCGGCAGGGCGTTGTAGAGCTGCCAGAACTGAGGCGTCGTGAAGTGGGTCACAGGGGCCGGCACCGGCCCGCCTCGAACTCCCGGTCGGCTTGTGCGCCTAACGTATCCAGCCGCCCGGCGAGGGCATCGGCCTCAATTTTTTGGTCCCATAGGTCGGCTTGATACTTGTCGAACCAGGCCGCGAGCCGGCTCAGTTCGGGGGTGGGGAGCTGAGTGATTGCTGTTTCGATCTCTTGGACGCTCATAGGATATTGTACCTGAGAGGGGGCGGGCTGACGCCCAGCGGCCCCGCGTGCCCCCTACGCCACTGCCGCCGCCGGCTCGGCTTCGGGGCTGTCGGGGGCGAGGCCTGCGCCGCTGTGTTCCTCGGCCCACACGGCGTCCAGGGCGGCGATGGCAACGGCGATCTGCGAGTCGTCGGGGACGCGCGTGGTCAGGTATTGGGTCCGCAGGCCCGGCGCGATCAAGGCCTGCGCCCAGGCCTTGTCGCGGTTCGCGCCGGCCCACTTCAAAATCTCGTAGGCGATCCCGGCCACGACGGGTAGCAGCAGAAGCCGCAGGCCGACGGTCTCCAAGACGGGCAGGATGCCCTCGTGGAACGAGTGGCGCGGGACGACCGAAAAGACGACCACCGACGTCAGCAGCACGATGAAGATGAAGTTGGTGCCGCAGCGCGGGTGGATGCGGCTGGCCGCGCGGGCGTTTTCCAGCGTGACGGGCAGGCCGGATTCCAAGGTGTTGATGGCCTTGTGCTCGGCCCCGTGGTACTGGAAAACGCGCTGGATGTGTGCCAGGCGCGAGATCAGGCCAATGTACAGGAAGAAGATGCCGAGCCGAATCGCGCCCTCGGCCAGGTTCGAGACCAGTCGCCCGTGGGCGGCCCCGTGGGTCGGCAGGAGGCGGTCGGCCAGCAGGGCCGGGAAGGTCCAGAACAGGCCGAAGCCCAGGACGAGCGACAGAACGGTGGTCAGCCCGATGGCGATGCCGTTGATGGTGCCGTCGGGCGACTTGGTCTTTTCGGTCGTCTTCTCGGCCACGCCCTCGCCCAGCGCGAGGTTGAGTGAGGATGCCCCGCCCGCCTCGCCCGAAGCCTCCGGTGCGTCGCCGGCCTGGACGTTGGCGGCGTAGGTCAGCGCCTTGATACCCAGCATCATGGCATCGACGAGGGCCAGCGAGCCGCGCAGGAAGGGGCGGTTGAGCCACTGGAAGCCGCGCAGGTGCTTCTCGACCGGCTCCAGGCGCATGACGATCTCGCCGTTGGAGAGCTTGCGGCAGGCGACGGCGAAGAAGCGCGGGCTTCGCATCATGACGCCCTCGACCACCGCCTGCCCGCCGTACTGCGTCGTCTCGTCTGCCATAGACCGTGCCGTGTTTCCCTATTTGAACGCAAAAGACCAAACGCAAAAAGGGGGCGGGGCAGACTCTGCCCCGCCCCCGCGCGCCACTATTTCTTGAGGCCGTACTTGGACAGGAACTTGTCCACGCGGCCCGCGCTGTCGAGCAGCTTCTGCTTGCCGGTGAAGAACGGGTGGCACTGGGCGCAGATCTCGGTGTGCAGGTTCTCCGACGTCGAGCGGGTCTGGTAGGTATGGCCGCAGGCGCAGCTGATGGTCGTGTCCTGGTAGGTGGGGTGAATGCCGGGCTTCATCGTTCGTGTTTCCTCTCGTGCCGTTGGAACACCAATCGGCGGGCCTTGAAGCGGCCAACTCGGTATTATACACCAAGAACACGCCCGATGGCAAGCGGGTTCCGCGCAGGGGAGGCCGACAGCCGAACCCCCTCCGGGGCTACAGGCCGATTGCGGGTATACCCGTGTCTATGAGCACCCTTCCGAAACCCCCCAGCCTCGCCCAAAAAGTCCGGCAGACCAATGACCGGGCCAACCAGACGCAGCCCGCCTCCGGCGTCGTGCTGCGCCACGTCGTGCTGGGCATCCTCGCCAGCATCGCCTTCACCGTCATCTTCGGGCGCATCTTCGACTTCGTCAAGGACGCCGGCAGGGACGTGACGCCGTTTGACCGGTCACTGCTGTTCTGGATGTACCACCACCGGGCGCACTTGCTGACGGTGGGGGCGACGTTCCTGGCGCACATGGGGTCGCCCCCGGTTATCGTTGGGCTGGCCGCCGTGGCCGCCGTGGTCGGGCTGGCCTGGCACAGGGTGCGCGGGGCGGCCTGGACCTTGCCGATCGCAGTCGTCGGCTCGGGCGTGATCATCCAGGGCGTCAAGCTGCTGATGCACCGGCAGCGCCCGGCCTTTTTCACGCCGCTGCTACACGAGGCCGGATACTCGTTCCCATCGGGCCACTCGCTGATCGCGATGGTGGTCTACGGCCTGCTGGGCTACTTCGCGCTGCACCTGTGCAAGAGTCGGGGCGCGCGGCTGGCCGTGCGAGTCGTCACCGTGGCCGTGGTCTTTCTGATCGGCGTTTCGCGCGTCTACGTCGGCGTCCACTTCCCCACGGACGTGCTGGCGGGCTGGACGGCAGGAGTTCCGTGGCTGATCACCTGCCTGGCCCTGCACGAAGTCCTGGCCCGGCGCTGGCCCTCGGCGGGCGAACCCGTGCTGACGCCGCAGGCGGACAAAAGCGGCGACCCGCACTCCGCCGGGTCGGACGCCAAGGCGCTGCTCCGGGGGTGACGCTGGGGGAGGAACAGCAGGGAGCAGGGGCGAGGGGGATCTATCCCCGCGTCTCTGTCCCCGCTGTCACCCTCCCCCCAAGCTCAGGGCCGCCCAGCCCGCGTAGGGGCCGTAGTCCCTGTAAGCGAAACCTCCCGCCGCGTCCAGGCTCCAGAGTGAGGCCTCGCCGCCCGGATGCGCCCACAGGAGGCGCGTCACGCCGTCCGCACCCACGTTTATCCCCGGCGTCGCCCAGGCCGGGTAGGGGCCGTACTCGGCATGGGTGAAGCCCCCCCCCGCGTCCACATGCCACACCGAGGCCTGGCCGCTCGTGTGCGTCCACAGCACGCGCCGTGTGCCGTCGGGGGCGGCCGCCAGCCCCTGCGCGGACCAGCCGCTGTACGGGCCGTAGTTGGCGTAAGAGAAGCTTCCGTCTGTGTTAACGTTCCAGAGTGAGGCCATGCCGCCCGCCTGCGCCCACAGCACCTGTGTCCGCCCGTCGGGGCCGGCGGCCAGAGCCTGCGCGGCCCAGCCGCCGTAAGGACCGTACTCGGCGTGCCCGAAGCCGCCGTCCGCGTTCACGGTCCAGAGGGAGAGCGCGCCGGTGACGTGGGTCCACAGGATGCGCGGGGTGTTGTCCGGGCCGACGGCCAGGCTCCGCGCGGTCCAGCCTGCGTAGGGGCCGTACTCGGTGTGCCCGAAGCCACCGTCCGGGTTGACGTCCCACAGACTCATCGCGCCGCTGCTGTGATCCCAGAGGACGCGAGCACGTTGGTCTGGCCCCGCAGCGACGGCCTCGGGAGTCCAGCCTTGGTATGGCCCGGCTTCGCGGTGCGTGAACCCGCCCGCCCCGTCCACGTCCCACAGGGACAGCGTCCCGCTCCCGCCGCTCCAGAGTACACGGGCGACCGGGGCTGCCGCAGGGGCCGGGAGAGGCGGCGGGGCGGGGGCGGCGGGCGGGCCGTAGAGTGCGGCCATGCCGGCCTTGTCGCCCGCGCTGAGGTGGGAGTGCTGGCCGAGGACGACGCCGGTGGCCGCGTAGGGCGCGTTCACGACCAGGGTCGGCTGGCCGTTGGCCGAGAACGCCGTCGGGCCGTAGTGCATGACCGAGTCGAAATCATACGCGCCTTGGTTGAGCGATCCGGGGACGATGGCGAAGTTGGGCAGCATGCCGCTGGCGATGTTCCGGGTCTCGACGGTGACGTACTGGTCGCGGTCGGAGCGCTCCTGCTCGTGGATCAGGCCCAGCGCGTGGCCGATCTCGTGGGCCATGACGAACTCGTAGTCGAAATTGTAGAGGTTGAGGTCCTGCGGCCCGCCGATCCTGCCGACGTAGGAGTTGTTAAAGGCGGCGGCGTGGACGAGGACGTAGTCAGCTTCGGTCGTGCGCGGGAAGAAGTGGACGTTCGCGACGGCCTCCCAGTCCCCGCAGGCTTGGACGAACGCGGCCCGGTTTGCGGGGGAGACGTTGGCGTCGAAGGCATAGGGGACGCCGCCGCCGGGCCACCGGCTGAAGGTGGGCAAGAACGACGAGCGGGGTGCGACCCGACCCGCCAGCCGGTCGGCCAGCCGCTGCCGGTAGAGGCGCAGGGCGTCCACGCGCAGGCCCATGTCGCCCACGAAGACCGAGTCGCGGCCCGGCGCGGCCTGGGCCAAGACCCGGTCCAGGTCGGCGACGTCCTGGGCCGCCCCGCGTGAGGCGGCATCCGCCGCGCGGGCGGGCGGGGCGGCCACGGCCCCGGAGAGGGCGGACAAGAGGGCGGGCAGCGCGAGACAGAGGCGGACGAGGCGGCGGCGCGGGAGCGGGCGGCAGTTCATGCCGTGATTATCGGTGCCCCATCCTAAAAGCTACCCGGTAAGGGGACGGGGTCGCCCCTAGACATTCGGCCCGCGTTTTGTTATAATAGGGGCAGATGATGGAATACGACAACATCACGGAGAGGGACGGCGCGGGCGGGGCGCAGGTGGGCGGGGTGCAGGCGCGCGCCCTGACACTGAGCGCTCTCCCCGCCAACGCCTACGGGCCGGCGGGCGAGCCGGCGCGCGCATACGTCCTGTTCGACGTCCGGGCGCGCGCGTCGGGGCACGGGGCGCGGCTGCCCCTGAACCTGTCGCTCGCCCTGGACCGCTCCGGCTCGATGGAGGGTGCCCCGCTCGAATACGTCAAGCGCGCCTGCGCCTACGTGGTGGACCTGCTGGAGCCGGACGACTTCCTGAGCGTCGTCGCCTTTGGGGAGGACGCCGACGTGGTCCTGCCGGCCCGGCGCGTGACGAACAAGGCGCTGCTCAAAGATTACATCCAGCGGATCCAGACCGGCCACACGACCAACCTTTCGGAGGGCCTCCTGGTCGCCTGCCGGCAGATCGCCTCGGTGAAGACGCCGGGGACGCTCAACCGCGTCCTGCTGCTCTCCGACGGCGGGCCGACGGCGGGGGATCGGGACTTCGCCTCCATCGTCGGCCAGGCGGGGGAGCAGAAGGCGCGCGGCATCACGGTCACCACCCTGGGCTTGGGGCCGGACTATGACGAGGAACTGCTTTCCGGCATCGCGCGCCGGGCTGGCGGGAACTTCTATGATGTCGCGCGGCCCGAACTGATTCCAGACATCTTCCGCCGCGAGCTGGATGTGCTGGCGCGGGTTTCGGCCCGCAACCTGCGCCTGCGGCTCCTGCTGGCGCGCGGGGTGTCGGTGCGTCAGGTCTATGGCCGGCAGCCGGTCCTGGGGCCGCGCACGGGGGAGGCGTCGCTGAGTGACGTCGAGCAGGGGACGGGCCTGGTGTCACTGTGGGAGCTGGAGGCCGTCCCGCGCCCGGCGGGGTCCTACCGGCTGGCCGTGGCGGAGCTTCTGTATGACGACGCGCTGACGGGCCGGGCCGAGCGGGCGACGGCCGATGTGGTGATGGAATTCACCGCCGACCGGATGCAGATCGGGGTGGGGGCGGAGGCGCGCGCTGAGGCGGAGCTGGCCCTGGCGCGCACCGCCCGTGCTTTGGACAAGTGTCTGCGGGCGTTTCCCGTGGGGGATGCCGACGGGGTGGACCGGGCCGCCGCCCTGCGCGAGATGGACCGGACCAAGACGCTGCTGCTGGAGCAGGGGCGGCTCGCCCAGGCGCAGCAGATCACACAGGCGATGCAGGAGGTCGGGGGCGGTGGCTCGATCGGCAAGACGCTGACCGGCGTGATCTTCGCCCTCAATCAGGGCCGGACGCGGTAGGACTTCCCGCGTCTGGGGACGTCCGGGTGAAGGGGCTTTCGGTGGGAGACGCTTGAAAAACTATTACGCCATCCTCGAAGTGCCGATCGGCGGCGGCCTGGAGGAGATCCGGCGAGCCTACCGCCGGCTCTCGCAGGAGAACATCGACAATGAGGCGGTCTTTGCCGATTTGCGGGAGGCCTATGAGGTCCTGACCACGCCCGCCCGCCGCGCGGAGTACGACCTGTCCGCCTGGGGCGAGACGTTCGTCGCGGGCGGTCCGGGGGCGGCCACGCACGAAGCCGCCCCCGGACCGAGCGGACGCTGCCCGGTCGGGCCGGAAGGGCAGTGCCCCGTGGTGCAGGGGCGCGTGACCTCCGGCGACAAGTTCTGCCCCGAGTGCGGCTTTCTCCTGGCCGGCCTGGCTGCCGCAGCCCCGGTTCGCCCCGGCGGCACCCCGGACGCCGCCCGGCGGCGGCGGCTGGAAGAGCCGGGCGGCCGCTCCCACCCCCTGCGCCCCGGCTTGAACATGGTCGGGCGCGAAGGGACGGACGTGCTGCTGCCGGACAAGACCGTCTCGCGCCAGCACGCGCGCCTGGAGGTAGAGGTAGGGGATGACCAGTCGGTGACCGTGGAAGACTTGAGCAGCACCAATGGGACCCAGCTCAACGGCGAGCTGCTCGTCCCGCACGTCCTCCGGCACCTTGCGGACGGCGACCGGGTGCGCTTCGGCAGCGTCCTGACGCACCTCGTCCTGCCCGGAGCGGGTACGCCCGCCGCGGACAGCCCTGTGGTGGGCGTGACTGCAGTCCTAGCCGCATCCTCCGGTGCCATGGCGTACCCCGCCCCAGACGGGGCGACTTCCGCCCAGGGGCCTGCGGCCTTCCGGGATGCCGGCGGCGCTTCCCACCCCGGGTCCCCAGCGGCACTCGCCCAGGTGGTGGAGATGCGCGACGAGGGGGGGCGGGCTTACCCGCTGGTGCCGGGGGTGACGACGTTCGGGCGGCGCGCGGACAGCAGCGTGGTCATCCAGAACGACCCCTACGTCTCCGGCAGTCACGCCCAGATCATCGCCGACGGCGGCGAGTTCCGGCTGACCGACCTGGACAGCACGAACGGGACCCTGCTGAACGGCGAGCGTCTGGCCGCTAACGCCCCCGCCATGCTGACGGCCGGCGACGTGCTCCTCATCGGCGGCACCCCGCTGCGCTTCGAGCGGCTGGGGGCGGAGGCAGACCCGGAAGCCGCTCTGGAAGGGCACGCCGCCGAAGAGTCCGAAGAGGAACCCGAGCCGGAGGCCGCAGGGGCGGCGGTCTTCGCCGGCCCGTCCGCCGCGCCCGCCGCCGAGGCCTCGGCTCCGACATCGACCGAAGGGTAAAGCAGAAACGCTATGCAAGACGCCACGGCCATGACCGATCATTCCGGCCTTTCCGACGCCCCCTCCGAGTCCGGGATGCCCGACAGCGCAGTCCAGGAGAAGAACACGGCCCAGGAGAAGACAGCCCGCCTGGACCGAGACACGCTGAGCGAGGGGTGGGCCGAGGTGGGGCGCCTGCCCCGCGTCCTCGCCACGACGAAGCTGGGGGCGAAGACGGACCTGGGGCGCGTCCGCGACAACAACGAGGACAAGTTCGACTTCTCAGAGCCGGACGACATGGCCGTGCTGGCGACCAAGGGGTGCTTCTACGCCGTCGCCGACGGCATGGGCGGCCACTCGGCGGGCCAGGTCGCCTGCGAGCTGGCGCTCAAGACCATGATCCAGGCGTACTACGCCGACCCCTCCGCCGACACCGAGGGCAGCCTACGCCGGGCGGTCGTCGAGGCGAACGCGCTGATCTTCGAGACCGCCCAGGCGGTCCCGGACCGGCACGGCATGGGGACGACGCTGACCGGGGCCGTCGTCCGCGAGGACCGGCTGACCCTGGTACAGGTCGGGGACAGCCGGGCCTACCTGCTGCGCGCCGGGGCGATCACCCAGGTCACCGAGGACCACTCCTGGGTCGCCGAGCAGGTGCGCCTGGGCACCATGACGCTGGCCGACGCGCAGGTGTCGCCGTTCCGCAACATCATCACCCGCGCCATGGGGACGGCCGCGTCGGTCGAGCCGGACGTCTTCACGCACGAGCTGCGCGTGGGGGACACCCTGGTGCTCTGCTCGGACGGCCTCTCGGGGCACGTGGAGCCGCCCGAGATTCTCGAAACGGTCCAGGCGCACAGCCCCTCCGGGGCCGCCGGGGCGCTGATCGAGGCCGCCAACGCGCGGGGAGGCCGGGACAACATCACCGCCGTCGTGCTGACCGTGCGCGCTCTGACGCCCCCCGCCGCCGCCGAACCCGCGGCTGACGATCCGGCGGGTGCCGTGAAGGAAGAAAAGGCCTCGCGCTGGGGTCGGCGCAAGTAAGGCCGCGCCCGTCAGGGGCCTCCAGGAGAATCGCCGATTGGCCGCATCCACCACACCCATCCTCGGCAAGTACCGCATCATCCGTGAGATCGCCCGCTCCAACGACATCGTCTACGAGGCGCTGGACCCGTCGATGGCCCGGCGCGTCGCCGTGAAAGAGCTTCAGCTCCCGCCGCACCTGGCCGGGGCGCAGAAGCGCGAGCGGATCGAGCGCTTCTATCGCGAGGCTAAGGCGGCGGGGACGCTGTCGCACCGCAACATCGTCACCATCCACGACGTCGGCCAGGAGAACGACCGGCACTTCCTGGTCATGGAATACCTGGAAGGCCAGAGCCTGCGCGACATCTTGCAGATGCAGGGCGCGCTGCCGCTCAAAGAAACCGTGGAGATCACGCTCCAGCTCTGCGACGCGCTGGCCTACGCGCACTCGCGGGGCGTCGTCCACCGCGACGTCAAGCCCGACAACGTCCACATCCTGCCCGGCGGCGTGATCAAGCTGACCGACTTCGGCATCGCCCGTATCACCGCCGAGCCGAGCATCACGTCCCAGGGCCAGGTGTTCGGGACGCCGTCCTACATGTCCCCGGAGCAGGTGGCCTCACACACGGTCGATCACCGGACGGACCTGTTCTCCTTGGGGATCACGCTGTACGAGATGCTGACCGGGCGCAAGCCGTTCATGGGCGACAGCGTCATCACCATCACGTACAACATCATGAACCTCCAGCCGACCATGCCGGTCGGTGTCCCCCTTGCCTTGCAGCAGATCCTCCAGAAGGCGCTTTCCAAAGACCCCAACCAGCGCTACCAGAACGCCGCCGCCATGGCCGCCGACCTGCGGGCCGAGAAGTTCGCCCTGACCGCCTCGGTGCCCGCCGCCCAGGCCGCCCACGTCGGCCGGACCCCGCCGCTGACGTTCGCGCCCGGCCCGCCGCTGACTCTGGACACGGGACGTGTCCCGGCCCATGTCTCCGGGATGCCCGCCCTGCCTGAGGGGGCCGCCGCGCCGCCCGCCTCTCCTGCCGCCGCCGCGCCTCCCGTCGCCCTCGAAGCCACGCAGGCCCTGCCCGGCCGCGAGGCCAAGCCGCGCCGCGCCGCGCCGCGCGTCAGCCCCGCGGCCGAGAAACTGCTGCGGACGGCCCTGCCGGCCCTGGCCCTGCTGCTCGCGCTGGCCGTGCTCGCCTGGGGCGTCACCAGCATCGTCCGGGCGCTGGTCGCGCACAGCCATCGGGTGCGGTCCGCCGCCCTGTCCCAAGAGGCCGCCGACGCCCTTGGGCGCGGGAGCTACCCCCTGGCGGCGGGCTTCTACGCGCAGGCCGCGTCGCTCGCCCCACCCGGTTCGGACGAGGCCGCGCGTGCCCGCACCGGCCAGTCCCGAGCCTACACGTCGCTCGGACAGGAGGACGCCCGCACCGGCAGCCCGCGCGCCGCCCAGGACGCCTACCGGACCGCCGCCCAGCTCGACGGGCACAACGCCGACGCCTGGGACCGCCTGGGCGACTTGCAGTGGCAGGGCGGCGAAACGTCCCGCGCCCTGGACTCGTGGGAGCGCGCCGCCCACGCCGACCCCGCCAGCGCGCCGGGCCGCGAGGGCGAGGGCAGCGCGGTCCGGCACGAGATGGACCTGGCCCAGTCGGCCTCCAGCGCTGGGCGCATCAAAGATGCCCGCGACCTCTGGCAGCGCGTCTCCCTCCTCGCCCCCGGCAGCAACGAGGCCTTCAAGGCCGCCCAGAACCTCAGCCGCACCGAACCCTCCGCCTCCGTCACCCCCGGCGTCGGCCTCCCGCAGTAGCTCCACCCTCCCACCGTGTAGGCTGAGACAGAGGCGAGATGACTTGGGAAGAACACATCGCTGAACTGAAACGGATACGCGAGTTCTGCCAGCAGAGCGAGTCTGTTATGCCACGCATAACATTTATGTTCGTGATGAATCGCCTCACCGCTTTAGAAGTGGACCGTTACTGCAAAGGCGAAGACCCCTACGGCTTCCTTTGGGGGATGCTTTCGTTCTACACCGACTTCGAGCCTAACCCCGCCGAGTGTAATTCCGAAGGCCATCCGACTACTTTGCGAGAGGCCAGCAAGCGACTACGGGCTTATGAGCCGACGAGCTGGCAAACGGACCGCCTGCTTGGTTATGCGGACTGGATACAGGTACATGGGTGGGAGGCTGTGGACCCGAGAGTTGCAGAAGAGTTGCAGAGCGAGTATCGCAACGCCGGCGTAGACCCCCTCGCCATTGATTTCCTCTCGTAGCCGGGTCATTGGGGTCGTTTACCTCTCACGCCTCAGCGGGTAAATTTCTCCGTGACCAACCCTCTTCCCCTTCCCCAACCTCCCCTGCGAGTCGGCCTGATCGGGCCGCGCGGCTTTGGCGCGTTCTGCGCCGGGGCTTACCATGATGCCCATGTCGCTCAGGTGGTCGCGTTCGCCGGGCGTGATGCGGAAAATCTCAAGATGCTGGCGGCGCAATATGGAGTCGTGCGGACTTATACCGACTGGCGCGCGATGCTGGCCGATCCCGCCGTCGAGCTGGCGCATATCGTGACGCCGCCGGACAAGCACGCCGAAATGGCCGTGGCCGCACTGCGGGCGGGCAAGCACGTCCTCGTCGAGAAGCCATTGGCGACGTCGAACGCCGACGCCGAAGCGATTTTAGACGCGGCGCGGGCGGCGGGAAAGATCGCCGGCATCAACTTCGTGATGCGCTATGATCCCCTGTACCAGACCGTCCAGGCCATCGCCCGCGCGGGCTGGCTGGGGGCGCTGACGCACGTCGGCTTCGAGAACTATGCCTCGGACGAGGGCTTGGGCGACGATCACTGGTTCTGGGACCCCGTTGCGTCCGGCGGCATCTTCGTCGAGCACGGCGTCCACTTCTTCGACATCATCCAGGCCGTTGTGGGCGCACCGGCGCGGGACGTGTTGGGAAAGACGTGGACGCGCGGGGACGGCACGGGCAAACAAGACCGGGTGATGGCCCTGGTGACGTATGAGAACGGCGTCGAGGCGTCGTTCTACCACGCCTTCAACCGTCCGGGGGCTTTGGAGAAGCAGACGGCACACTTCGCGTTCGAGCGCGGGCACGTGACCCTGCACGGGTGGATTCCGACGTTGCTGGACCTGACGGCGATTGTAGACGACGCGGGCCGGGCGGGCCTGGCAGCTTTGCTGCCGCTGGAAGTCGTGGCCGATGACGATACCCCCGCCACGGTCCGGGGCAACGGTAAAGCGCTCACCGTGACGGCCCGCGTCCGCGCCCACCAGACACTGGGCGGGCCGACGCCCGTGTACCTTCGGGCGGTGCAGGACGCGATGGCGGATCTGGCGCGGGCCGTCCGCGATCCGTCGCACCGGCCTCTGGTGACGGCGGCGGACGGGGCCGCGAGCCTGCGCGTCGCGCTGGCGGCGCGAGAAGGCGTCCCCATAGCACTCCGTTAGGACGCAGGAAGCCTCACCCCCCGCCCTTCCCCTTCAGCAAGGAGAAGGGAGCCAGAAAAACGCCTTTCTTACCCTCCGCCCATCATCTCCCTCACCCACCCTGCCACCCTCCCGGCGTCTTCCAGCGGCAGCAGATGGCCCGCGCCCGGCGCGACGGCCAGCGTCGCGCCCAGAATGCGCGCTTGCACCGCGTAGCGCAGCAGGTCCGGCGACATGACCGGGTCGCGCTCCCCTGCCAGGATGTGCGTCGGCACGGCGATCTCGGAGGCCAGCGCGGACAGGTCTTCGCGGCTGCCACCGTCCGGCCAGGCCTCCCAGGCGGCGCGCGCCCCGCGCAGGTTGTCGGCGATTGTCTGCTCGGCAAGCTCCGGCGGCAGCGGCAGGCGCGCGATGTGGGCCAGTGTGGCGCGGGCGGCGGCCTCGCTGCCCCACGCCGCCCGCAGGTCGGCCCTGCCTTCCGTCGTCATCGGCTCGGGGGACAGCGGGGACGGGGCGACGAGCAGCAGCGACTCCAGCCCCGGCGGCTGCCGGGCGGCCAGCGCCTGAGCGGCCTTGCCCCCCATCGAGTGGCCGACCAGCGTGTACCGGGTCAGGCCCAGCGCGGCGGCGATGCCCAGCGCGTCGTCGGCCATGTCCGCGACCGTGTAGGCCCCCGCCGCGTCCGAGTCACCCCAGCCTGTGAGGTCCAGGGCCAGGCACCGGAAGTCCCCGGCGAGCAGGTCCATCACCGGCCCCCACGTCCGGCTGGAGCCGCCGAAGTAGTGCAGCAGGAGCAGCGCCCGCTCCCCCACTCCCTGCTCCGCAAGGTTCAAGCCGCGCCCGTTGATGGTATATCTCATGGAACCCGGTCCCCCGGCGGTTTGTACCCTTTATCAATGGAACTTTAAGACGCAGAGAGGCGAGACTTCATGGCAGGACAAACGGCGGAACGATTTGACGTGGTCATCATCGGTGCGGGCCAGTCCGGCGACCCGCTGGCGCGGGCGTTCGCGGCGAAGGGCAAGCGCGCGGCCCTGATCGAGCGGGACGCGGTGGGGGGCACGTGCGTCAACCGGGGCTGTACGCCGACGAAGACGATGATCGCCAGCGCCCGTGTGGCGTACCTGGCCCGCCGGGCCGCGGACTACGGAGTCCACACCGGGCCGGTCTCGGTCGACATGGCAGCCGTGCGCGGGCGCAAGCGCGACATCGTGACCGAGTTCCGCGAGGGCGACGAGAAGAAGCTGGCGGACGCGAACGGTGTCGCGCTGATCTACGGCGGCGCACGGTTCACCGACGCGCGTACCGTAGAGGTGTCGCTGCGGGACGGTGGGACGCGGACGCTGACGGCCCCGCAGATCGTGATCAACACGGGGGCGCGGCCTCTGGTGCCGCCCATTGCCGGACTGGACGGCGTCGAGTTCCTGGACTCCACCTCAGTCATGGATCTGGGCGCGGTGCCCGAACACCTGGTCATCCTGGGCGGCAGTTATATTGCGCTGGAGTTCGGGCAGATGTTCCGCCGCTTCGGCAGCCGGATCACGGTGGTCGAGAAGTCGGGCCATCTGCTGGGCCATGAGGACCCGGACGTGGCCGACGAGATGGCAAAGATTTTAAGCGAAGACGGTCTGGAAATTCTGCTGGGCGCGACGGCAACGAAGGCTGAGAAGACGGCGGGGGGCGTGACGCTGACTGTTGAAACCGCGTCCGGCGAGACCAGGACCATCGCCGGTTCGCACCTGCTGGTCGCCGTGGGGCGGACGCCCAACACCGAAGACCTGGGGCTGGACGCAACGGGCGTTGAAGTTGACGCGCAGGGCCACGTCACGGTCAACGAGAGGCTGGAAACGACCGCGCCGGGTGTCTGGGCGATAGGCGACGTCAAGGGCGGCCCGCAGTTCACGCACATCTCGTATGACGACTATCGCATCCTCCAGGCGAACCTGCTGGGCGGCGACCCGCGCACGACAACGGGCCGCATGGTCCCGTATACCATGTTCACCGACCCGCAGCTCGGGCGCGTCGGCCTGACCGAGATGGACGCGAAGGCGGCGGGCAAAAATATCAAGGTCGCCAAGCTGCCCATGACCGAGGTGGCGCGGGCCATCGAGACCGACGAGACGCGCGGCTTTATGAAGGCAATCATAGATGCCGACACGAAGCGGATCCTGGGCGCGGCAATCTTGGGCGTGGACGGCGGCGAGGTCATGGCCGTGCTGGAAGTGGCGATGATGGGGCACCTGCCCTACACGGCCTTGCGCGACGCGACCCTGGCGCACCCGACGCTGGCCGAGTCGCTGAACAACCTCTTTATGACGGTGGACTGAGGAACCGGGGCATTCCACGGCCCCTGCATTTCCCTTCGATTGAAGCCCCCGCCCCCGTGCCGTGTCTAACCCCGCTAAACACACCCCCGCGAGGAACACGCCCATGCCCCTGCCGACCACGACCACCCGACCCGCGCGACCTCGACTGACGCGCGCCGCCGTTCTCCTGATGCTGGCATCTGCAACGCCCGCCGCCGCGCAGACCTTGACCCCAGCGGCGGACACGGCCCCGCTGCCCGTGACCGGGGTGACGCTCTACACCAGCGGGGTGGGCTACTTCGAGCGCGGCGGGGAGGTCAGCGGCGAGGCCGCCGAGACGCTGCTGTTCCCCGTGGGGCAGGTCAACGACGTGCTGAAGTCTTTGGTATTGCTGGACACGGGCGGGGGCGGCATCCGGCCCGTCACCTACGGCGCGTCCGACCCCGTGGGGCGGCAGTTGCAGGCCTTCTCGGTCGATGTCAACGACAACCCCGACCCCGCCACGCTCTTGAACCGGATGCGCGGGGCGGATGTCACCGTTTCCTACGCCGACGCGGGCGGACCGAAGACGGCTACCGGGACCATTGTCGGCGTCCAGACGCAGACGGTCGCGCTGCCCGGCAACGCCGGGACGACGCAGGCCTCGTTCCTGACCCTGCTGGCCGGCGGCGGCCTGAAGACGATCCCCCTGGCGTCGGTCACGGACACGCAGATCAACGATGCTGGGCTGCGGGCCGAGCTGGCCTCGGCGCTGTCCGCCCTGTCGCAGAGCCGCGACAGCAGCAAGCGGCCCGTCACATTGCACTTCGCCGGAGCGGGCCGCCGCCACGTCCTGATCGGCTACCTGACCGAGGCCCCGCTGTGGCAGAGCAGCTACCGGCTCGTTCTGGGCAAGGAGCCTCTGTTGCAGGGGTGGGCGACGGTCCAGAACACGGGCCAGGACGACTGGAACGCCGTCCGGCTGACGCTGGTTTCGGGCCGGCCCATCTCGTTCATCCAGGACCTGTACACGCCCCTGTACGTCAGCCGCCCGGTCGTCGAGGCCGCCGTGGACGCCTCGCCCACCCCGCAGACCTACGGCGGCAACCTGAACGCCGACGAGAGCATAACAGGCCAGGCGCAGAGTGTTAGTACGCGCCGTGATACCGGGACCGATAATCCTGTCTCTACCTCGGTCGCATCCGCTCCGATGGTCATCTCAAAACCCGCCCCCGCCATGCACCTCCGCCCAGGGCTTGTTCCGTCTCATGTCCTGAACGGGGCATTCGGGACGGAAAGCCTTTCCGGCAACAGCCTCGACGTCAACGGGCAGGCGCAGATGGCTGCGGGGGCGATGCGCGACGCGGTCAAGACCAGCGGCGGGCGGCTCGGCACGGCCCTGTTCACCTACGCCATCAAGACACCCGTGTCCATCCCCCGGCAGAAGTCGGCCATGATCCCCTTCGTGGCCGGGGCGGTCTCGGCCCAGTCCGTGTCCATCTTCAACCCCGCCGTCCAGAGCGACCACCCACTCTTGGGGGCCAGGATCAAGAACACGACGGGCCTGCACCTGATGGGCGGGCCGCTGACGGTCTTCGACGAGGACGCGGCGGGCAGCACTGCCTACGTCGGCGACGCCCTGGTAGACGACACCGAGCCGGGGCAGACCCGCCTGGTCTCCTACGCCGTGGACCTGGGCCTGGATGCCCACGGCGAGCCGGGGCGGGGGTTGGGACGAACCACGACCATCAAGCTCTACAACGGCAACTTAGTGGTCAAGTCCCGCCAGGAAACGTCCCAGATCTACACCGTCAAGAACAACTCGGACAAGGCGCGTCTCGTGGTCGTTGAGCACCCGTACCACGGCGCGAACTGGGAGCTGTTGGAGCCGGTCAAAGCCGACGAGCAGACTGGGGACCTGCGGCGCTTCGACCTGCCCGTGCCGGCCCATGCCAGCAAGAAGCTCGTCGTCCGCGAGTCCTACCCGGACGTCTCCCAATACGGCCTGCTCGACGCCGACACGGACACGCTGCTGGTGTATGTCTCCCAAGCCGAGGCTTCCCCCGCCGTCAAAACCGCCCTGCGGGACATCCTGGACCGCCGCACGAAGGTCTCCGGCTTCGAGTCCCGCATCGCCGCCCTGGGCGGCACGATCCAAAACCTGGGGACGGGCCAGACGCGCATCCGCAATAACATGCGCGAGCTAGACCGCGCCTCCGCGCTGTACAAGCGCTACGTCGCCGAGCTGGACGCCCAGGAGACGCGGCTGAACGCCCTGGCCGCCCAGAAGGCTACCGTGCAGACCGAGCTGGCCCAGGCCCAGGCCGCGCTGAACAGCGCGGTGGCGCGGGAGGTGGATTGAGAGAAAAGGGGCGCGGGCGGACCAAGCCGCCCGCGCCCCCCGTGTGTCTTTCTGTCCCCCGTGGCGGCGGATAGGCTTGATTGCCTGCGGCTGGGGTACTGAAATAAGCCGCATTTTTGCCGGTGCAAGAACTGTGCCAAGTCCGCGCCGCCGACCCTAAAGCCTCGCCTTCCTCCCCCTTTTTCTCTCAAGCGCGGCAGCTCCGGGTGTCATACCGCAAAAGCAGACCGGCATTTTTAGTGCCGGGCCGCTCAGACGCCTGCCTCCGGCCTGTTCCGGGTGCCCCTGCTCTACCCCGCTGCCGCCGGCTCCACTTTGCCGCCTGTGCCTTCGACCTGGTTGCGGAGGGATTCTAAAGCGGCGGTCAGGCCGTCCTGGATCGTCTTGTCGCGGTCGCCGGTCTGGGCGTCCATCCGCGCGCCTTGGTCGGGCTTGGGCTGGAACGTCAGATGCACCGTCACTTCACACTCGTCGTCCACGCCGTCCACTTCCAGCCAGCCGAGGTAGCGGTTCTCGCCGTCGGAACCCCATTCCAAGCGCAGGTTCATCGGGTCGGTGCGGAAGTAGCCGTCCGAGTCGTAGGCGTGTCCGCCGGCCTCGCCCTGGACGCGGACGCGCCCGCCGGGCTGGGCCTCGGCGTGGTGGGTCGTGGGCAGGTACTTGGGCAGGTTTTGGATATCGGCGGCGAAGTCGAAGACCGCGCGGGGTGAGGCCTGGACGGCCAGCGAGTGTTCGTAGTCGGGCATGGGACTGTGTCTTTCTGTCTGTGGCTTTACGTTGTTGAGACGGGGCAAGTCAACGGATAAGTTTTCCCGCGAGGGAGGGGAACCTAACCCCCGGCTCCCAAAACCCTTCCTAGGGAGGGGTGGCGTATGCCTTGGCGGGCATTACTTCGTATCGGGTGCAGTTGCTCCGGGCTTGCCCGCCGGGGCAGGTTTCGGGTCGGCACTGCTTCTGCCCCCGCCCTCGTGCGTCTTGCGGTAGTCGCGTGGACTCAAGCCCGTCACCCGTTTGAAGCGGAGAGTGAAGTAGAAGGGGTTCTCGTAGCCGACCTCGGCGGCGACGGCCCCGATGGGGCGCGCGGTCAGCTCCAAAAGCTGGCGGGCGCGGTGCAGGCGCTGGCCCTCCAAAAACTGCTGGGGGGTGACTCCGGCGTGGGCGCGGAACAGGTGGGCCAGCCGCGACGGGGACAGGCCGCACGCCCGCGCCGCGTCCACCAGGCCGACCGGCTCGGCCAGGTGGCGGACCAGATAGTCCATGGCGTCCCGGACGCGCGCATCGGCCCCGGCTCCCCCGGCGCGCGGGTTCTGCGTGTCGCACCAGAGCAGCACTTCTTCCAAGGCGTTCATCGCGAACGTCTCGCGGAGGCGCTGGGACGACGAGGCCGCGCCGGTCGCCAGCGCGTTCATGGCGGCCATCCGGGTAAAGATTTTGTCCCGCGCCGGGCCGTCGCCCAGCCGCAGGCGCATCAGGCCGAGGGCCTCGGCGGGCCAGGCCAGCCAGGGCGTCCAGTCCGGGCGGGGGTGGAAGTGGGTCCAGAGCAGCTCCCAGCGGCCCCCGGCGAGGACGCCGTAGTCATGGGGGGTGCCGGGCCGCAGCAGGACCAGGTCGCCGGCGCGCGTCGTTGTCTCGCCCGCTGCGTGGCCGAAACGCCCGCCGCCGCCGACGGTGGCGATCAGCAGCCAGTCGTCGGTGCCGCGCGCGCGCCAGGTGTCGTAGCCCGCTGTCTCGTGGAAGTGGCCGGTGACGATCTGGGCGACCTGGGGATGGTGCTGCTCGGTGCGTTCAGGCATGGTGACGGATTTTAGCAGAATATTATAGGTCTGCGGCGCTCTTTGCGATGGACGGAACGGGCCGATCTGCTGTATAGTATACCCATCAATCAGTCAGGAGAACTCCCCATGCTTGCCCCCCTCGACCGCCCCGCCGCCGTGCCCGCCCCGCGCGGCCTGACGGACGACCAGAAAGTGCAGTTCGATTGTGACGGCTACCTCGTCCTGCGCGGCCTGTTCTCGCCCGACGAGGCCGCCGCGATCCGCGACGCCTTCATGGACGCGGCCAAAGACGGTCCCGTCGAGGGCCTGTCGGAGACGCGGCGCGGAGAAAACGCCCGCGACCCGAGCGATCCGCTGGCCTTCTACCCGCGCATGATGAACCCGCACACACAGCCCGAGCGCGCCGTGGGCCGGATCGCCCGCCACTTCCTGCTCGATCCGCGTCTGGAGCCGATCCTGACCGCCCTGTTCGGCGAGGAGCCGGTCGGAGTCCAGACCATGTTCTACTTCAAGCCCGCCGGTGCGCGCGGCCAGGACCTGCACCAGGACAACTTCTACCTGCGCGTCAAGCCCGGCACCTGCATGGCGGCCTGGATGGCGGTGGACGATGCCGACGCCGGGAACGGCGGCATGCGGGTGGTGCCCGGCTCCAGCCGGATCGACATCGCCTGCCCCGAACAGGCCGACCCGGCCCTTTACTTCACGACCGACCACGTCGGTGTCCCTGTGGGCATGCAGGCCGAGGACGTAACCCTGAAGGCCGGCGACGTGCTGTTTTTCAACGGGGCACTGATTCACGGCTCCACGCCGAACTCCTCCCAGGATCGTTTCCGCCGGTCTTTGATCGCCCACTACGTGCCGCGCCACAGCCAGGAGCTGTCCGAGCACTATCGCAGCCCGATGACGTTCGACGGCCGGACCGTGTCTATCGACGCGGCGACCGGCGGCGGCCCGTGCGGCACCCCCAACTTCGCGCCGGGGCCGCATTAGGGATTGACGTTAGACCCCGGATGCGCCACGGATTTTAATCCGTGGCCTGACTCGGACTGGACCGCCTCCGATCCCTGCCCCCCTTTCTTGACTTCCCCACCCTCAGCGGTTATAATGGCGGCATGACTGCGCCGTCCGCCGCCGACGCCTCCGGCATCGACCTCCACGCCCACACGACCGCCTCCGACGGCAGCCTCTCGCCCACCGAACTTGTTACCCGCGCCTCGGAACTCGGTCTGGCGGCACTGGCCGTGACCGACCACGACACGCTGGGAGGCCTGGCCGAAGCGCGGGCCGCAGCCTCGGTGCGCGGCCTGGACCTGCTGGCCGGCGTCGAGCTTTCCGTCGAGGACGAGGGCGGTCGCTTTCATTTGCTTGGGTACGGGTTCGATCCCGAAAGCGCCGAGCTGGCCGAGAAGCTGACGGCCCTGCGGGCAAGCCGCGCGGCCCGCAACGACCAGATGGCGGCGCGCATGACGGAACTCGGTCTGCCCGTCACGATGGACGACGTCCGGGCCGAGGCGGGCGAGGACGCCGAGGTCATCGCCCGGCCCCATTTCGCGCAGGCGATGCTCAAGAAGGGCGTCGTCACGTCGGTCAAAGAGGCCTTCGACCGCTATTTGTCTACGGGAAAGCCGCTGTATCAGCCCAAAGAGGTCCTGACGCCGGCCGAAGCCATTTCGCTGCTGCACCGGGCGGGCGGCGTGGCGGTCATGGCCCACCCCGGCCTGGTGCCGCTTTCGCGCGCGGCTTTGGGCGACCGGGTCTGCGCCCTCGCCTCGGATGCGGGCCTGGACGGTCTGGAGGCCTACTATTCCCAGCATAGCCCCGCCGACACGGAGCGATTTCTCCAACTTGCCGCGCGGCACGGGCTGCTGGTGACGGGCGGCTCGGACTTCCACGGGACGCCAAAGCCGGATGTCCCGCTTGGGGTCGTGTACGCGGGCAAGCCCGCCCCGCCCGCCCTGCTCGCCGCGCTGCGGGCGCGGCTGGGCTAGGGGGCGTCAGAAAGTCCCCTCTTCCCTAAAAGGACACTGCCATGTCACACATGCTCGATGAGATACGGGAGCAGCCCGATGTCGTGCGCCGGATCATCAGCGAGGAGTTCCACCGCGTCGAGGCGCTGGCCCGCGAGATCCGCCGCCGCAAGGTGGCGTTCGCCTACGTCGCCGCGCGCGGGACGTCCGACAACGCCGCGCTGTACGGCAAGTACATGCTCGAGATCCAGCACGGCCTGCCCGTGGCCCTGGCCGCGCCCTCGGTCTTCACGCTCTACGAGGCCGTGCCGCACCTGGGCGAGAACGCCTTGGTCCTGGGCATCTCTCAGTCCGGCGAGGCCCCCGACGTGCTCGAAGTCGTCCGCCGCGCCCGTGAGGCCGGCGCGCTGACCGCTTCGATCACCAACGGGCCGGACTCGCCGCTGGCCCAGGCCGCCGAGTTCCCGCTGCTGATCGGGGCGGGCGAGGAGATCGGCGTCGCGGCCACCAAGACCTATACCGGCTCGCTGGCCCTGCTCGCCCTGCTGTCCACGGCCCTGGATGAGACCCATCCCGAGCGCCTGGAACACCTGCGGCGGGCGGCGGATGCGATGGAGCGCGCCCTGAGCCTCGACGACACGCTCCGGCACCTCGTGGACAGATACGCCGACATGGACGACTGCGTGATCTTGGGCCGGGGCTACAGCCACGCGACGACGATGGAGCTGGCCTTGAAGCTGACCGAGACCTGCGCGCTGTCCGCCCGCGCCTACTCGGCCGCCGACTTCCAGCACGGGCCGATCTCGCGCGTCGTCTCCGGCTTCCCCTGCCTGCTGTTCGCCCCGGACGGCAAGGCGTTCGCCCCGATGGTCAGGCTGGCCGAGATGCTGCGCGCCCAGCACCCCGCCTTGATCTGTTTCGCCCACGACGCCGCGTTTTTGGCCGGCAGCGAGACGGCGGTACGCATCCCCTCGGCGGTCGCCGAGTGGGTCAGCCCCCTGGTCTACGCCGTGGCGGGCCAGCTCTTCACCTACCGGCTCGCCGTCCTGAAGGGCCTGGACCCCGACTGCCCGCGCGGCCTGTCCAAGATCACTTTGACGCGGTGAGGGCGGGGGGAACCTCACCCCGCCAAGACACCTCACCCCGCCATCGGAATGGCGACCCTGGCGCAACTGCGCCCGGCCCCCTTCAGAAACGAGAGGGTTAAGATGGAGAGCGGCTTCTTCGCGAGACGCAACACAGATGAACAACCGCAGATGGATGAGTCTGACCCTCTCCTTTCTGAAGCAGAGGGTGGCGAGGAACGAGCCGGGTGAGGTGTCCTGACACGCAAACGATGGGGGCTTTTTCTATGGAACGACGGACTTTGGGGCGGATGGGGCTGGAGATCAGCGCGCTGGGCTTCGGCGGCGCGGAGATCGGCTACCAGGAAGCCTCGCTCGCAACGGTCGAGCGGCTGCTGGGGAGCGCCCCGGACTGGATGGGGCAGACGTGAGGGAGTGAGGACTGCCGCGGGCTGCATGACTCCCATGACTCCCATGATTCCGGTTTGGAGTCCCTAGACACCGGGAACACGCGGGCGGAAACCGTCGTCTGTCGGCGTGTGGGGGAACTAAGACGCCCCCGGAGACGCTACCAGGCGCTGTCAGCGAAGGACGCCCTCGGGGTTTTGCCTTTTGCCTGGAACCAGGAGTCACATGGAAATCACCGGCAGCCACGTGTCGATCCCGCGCCGCGCCAAGCGGCCCCAGTTGATCACGACCGAGACGGGCATCCACGTCCTGCTCGGGCACTACGCCCGGACACGGGACGGGCGCACCCGTGACGCCATCATCGCCCACTACCAGGCCCTCGTCCGCGCCCTGGCCTCGCGCTTCCTGTCCCGCAGCGAGGCGATGGAGGACCTGGTCCAGGTCGGCTCCATCGGGCTGATCCGGGCCGTGGACCGCTACGACCCCGCCCGCGCCCTGCCGTTCCGCGTCTACGCCGCGCCGTCTATCTTGGGCGAGATCAAGCATCACTTCCGGGACCGCACCTGGCAGGTGAAGGTGCCGCGCTCGGTCCAAGACCGGCTGCTCCAGGCAAGGCGCGTCGAGGCCCGGCTGTACGCCCGGACGGGCACCAAGCCGACGGTCGTCGCCATCGCGTCCGAGATGGGCATCCGTGAGGAAGATGTTTTGGAGGCGATGGAGACGGGCCGGCAGACGCGCGCCGACTCGCTGGACCGGCCTTTGGACCACGACGGGGCCGGGGACGCGCTGACCCTGCTGGACCGGCTCGGCGCGTGGGACGCCGATATGTATGCGTGGGAGGCCTGTGCGGACCTGGCGCGCGCCCTGGACTGCCTGAACCCGCGGGACCAGGAAATCCTGCGGCTGCGCTTCTGGGAGGACCAGTCGCAGTCGCAGGTCGCCGAGCGGCTGGGCCTGTCCCAGATGCACGTCTCGCGCCTCCAGAACCGCGCCCTGGACCGGCTGCGCGGCATGCTGATGGAGCGATAGACGTCGAACAAGAGGCCCCCGCCCTCAATGACAGGGGAACCAGACTTGGCTTATTCTCCCGGTCTGGCTCCCCCGTTGTTGGGGGCTGGGGGTCTTCTTCTCCTCTCACTCCCAACGAATCTCAAGCCGCCAGTGCCGCCGGTCCGCGTAGCGGTGCCGCCGGGCGGCGGGCTGCAACGCCAGCCAGTTGGCGAAGCGTGTGGGGACCTGCACCCGCGCCCCATTTTCCCCGCTCACTGTCCCCGTGTTTACTTTCCCCGTGATGACGTCCCAGCCATGCCTGACCGCCCCGTCGCCCTCGATAGGGCCGTAGGGGTTTGGCAGGGGCGGGTCGCCCGTCTGCGTGAGTTCGGGCGGCAGGGCGGCGTGGTCGGTGGGGAGGTCCGAGCGGCCCCGCACCGAAAGGTGCGGGAAGTGGGCGGGGTCTCGCCGCATCGCCCCCACATCCCAGTGGCCCGTCGCGAACAGCAGAAAATTGGCGTGGGTGTGGATGCCGGTGTGGCCGATCTCCAGCCGCGTGGCGGCGGGGATGACGACCCGGTGCGGCCCGCGCCCGGCAGCCGCCGGGGCCGCGAGCGCGCCGCCCGCGCCCAGCAGGAGCCAGGCCACGGCGGCCCGTGCGGGGAGTTTGCTGCCGCGCCCTCCGGGGAACAAGAGACTGAAATTTCCCACCACGAACGGAACCCCCGCATGGCCGTAGACGTCAACGAAGCCGCCGCGAACCCGAAGCAAGCGCCGCTTACGGAGACGCAGTTCATCCTGCAAAAAGTACAGCCCGCCCTGCTCGGGCTGATGGACGGGTCGGTCTCGACGCTGGCCCCGATCTTCGCCGCTGCGGGGCTGACCCACCGCTCGCTGTCGGCGTTCTATGTCGGGCTGGCGGCCTCGGTCGGAGCCGGCATCAGCATGGGGCTGTCCGAGGCGCTCTCGGATGACGGCGAGGTGTCGGGACGCGGCAAGCCGCTGTCGCGCGGGGCGATCACGGGGGCGGCGACGACCCTGGGTGGGATGCTGCACACACTGCCGTTCCTCATCAAAGATCTGGGGCTGGCCCTGCACGTCGCCTACGGCGTGGTCGTGGTCGAGCTGCTGGCAATCGCCTATATCCGCTACCGCTTCATGAAAAGCCCGCTCGCCCAGACCGTCGTCCAGGTCATCATCGGCGGCGGCATCGTGTTCGCCATCGGCCTGATCCTGGGCCGCATCGGCGCGGGCTGACACGCCCCCCTCTCTGAAATTTCCCTACTCGTCCGTACCCCCGAGGAACATCTCCGTCACCCAGAAGCGGCCCTGGCTGTCACGGTACAGGCCGACGCCGACGTGGGTGAAGCGCGGCTCCAGGATGTTCGCCCGATGCCCCGGACTCGCCATCAGCCTTTGGTGGGCGTAGGCCACATTGTAATCCGAGTCGGAGGCGCTGGCGTAGAAGATGTTCTCGCCGACTAGGGCCGTGCTGGGCCGTTCCTGTCCCCACGCGCGTCGCCCCGCCAGGTAGCGGTTCAGAGGCGTCTCCAGTCCGGGCGTGGGGGAGCGATGCTCGAAGTAGTCCAGGCTGCACATCTCACGGCAGTGGGCGCGGGCGGTGACGCACAGCAGCGGGTCCGAGACCAGCGGCTCCAGGCCGCGCTGCGTCCGCTCGATGTTGATGGCGGCGACCAGGTCCTGTTCCTCCATTTCCTGCTGCGCGGCCAGGCTCATCCGTAGGGGGAACACGTGGGACGCCAGCCGCAGGCCGTGCGCGCGCCGGGGCGGGCAAGGCCGTCCGGCGCGCATCGGGGAGATTTGGGGACTGCGCGGTGATGACCGCAGTGAAGGGGCCGCCTGACGGCAGGGGTGAGCGCGGAGCGGGTCGCCGTGCATCAGCACGGCGGCGAGCAGCGGGAACAACATGGAAGCTCAGGGCCTTTCCGGCGCGGGTGTCTGCTGAGGAGAACTACGAAGAAGCCGCCCGGCACCGCAGCGGGCCAGAACAGGGGCATCGGGGCGGGGGCTGAATCCATTATAACATGGGTTTTGCTCGCCCGAAGACCGTCGCCGCCGAAAAATCTGCCTGATTTGCTCTCTGTAACCTGGCTCACGTCGCGTCAGCCCAGGCGGCCGATGACTTCGTGCCAGCGCGCGGCGTCGAAGCGCACCTGCCAGGCGAAGGGCCGGCCCTTGCGGTCGTAGTAGACGGCCATGGCCGCCCGCGCGACGTGACGCGGCTCGGTCGCCAGAAGCTCCCCGGCCAGAACGGCGTCGTGGACATAGGCGACGGCGTGGCGGCTGTTCATGCGCCAAGCGCGGCCCCCCGCCCCGGACGCCTCGGCCACGGCCCGGACCGGGGCGGGGGGGGGAGAGTCGGCCCGGACGGGGATGGTCTTAGCAGAAAGAGCTTTGATGGCCCGCGCGGGCGCGGCTTCTGGGGCCGTCTTGGCCGTCGCTTCGGTCAGGGGCATCACCTTGACGGTGCTCTTGACGGTGTCCCTGGGGGCACTCCTGGGTAGGGGGGGCGGCTTAATCTTGGCAGGGGGAGTTGATGATCTCATGGCTGATGTCCTTGAAGGGATGATGCCGGGCGGAACGGCTTGCGGGGGCGCTGTTTGGCCGGGTGCTGTTTCCGCAGCAGGGCCGGCAGGTCGGAGGCAGGGAACGAGAGCCAGACCTGGACGCCCGACCAGTCGGTCCGCGCGGAGTCTGCGGAGGCCACCACGGACGGCCCGCCGGGCAGGGCGGCCAGTCGCGTTTGGAGGTGCCTGCCGAGGGCGGGGCGCACGCCGCCGCCACAGATGCGGAACCGGGCGGCGACGGCCCGTGCGGGCGGAGTCGCCAGTGCGGTCATCCTGTGGGACTGGAGGTGCGCGCGCCAGGCGCGCTCGAAGGCGCGCGCCTCATCCGCATCGCTCGCCCCACTCTTGGGGGCGGGCGCGAGCGGGATGTCGAAGCGAATCTCACAGACGTTAGGGAGGACTGGGGTAGACACGCGCTATTATAGCAAACATTTGTTCGCTGTGTCAAGCGCAGGCCGGGGGCCGCTTTTTGCCCGTTTTCATGGCAGCCGCACGGTCACTTTCATCGGCGGGGCGGCCTCGGGGAACGTGATGGTCCGGCGGACGGCGTGGCCGCGCGCGTCGGTGACGGACAGGGCGTAGTCGCCATAAAAGACGCGGCGAGTCAGCGTCCCGCCCGCGTCGGTGCGGGCGGCGTCGCTCGTCCACCACCGGTGCCGGATCAGGCCCAGGAGCCTCATGTAGACGGGCTTGGGGGACATGTCCCGGCGGACCAGGCCGGCGGGGGCACCGAGCCAGGCGTTCCGGTCGCTGAAGTCCCACCAGGTGATCGCCCGCAGGGACGGGTGGCTGAACAGGAGGGTATAGAACCGCTCGGCGTAGTCGGCCTGCGCGGCCTCACCGGCGGGCGTGGTGTTCCAGTCGGTGAGCGGTGGGCCGTTCATGTCCACGTCGCGCTTGGGGCCGCTCAGAACGGTGATCTCGGTGAAGTGGATCGGGCGGCCGAACCGCGCGAAGGTCTGGCAGGTTTCCCACGTTTTCAGCGGCGGCCAGACCCCGGAGTGCATGTGGGATTGCAGCCCCACGGCGTCGGGCAGCCTGCCGTCCTTCTCGAGCTGTGTCAGCAGGGCGACGTTGTCCGCGCCCGTGTCGTAGTCGTTGTACAGGAACGTCTCGGGCAGGCCCGCGCCCGCCGTGCGCGCCCAGCCCAGCGCGGCCTCGACCACGGGGGCCGGCCCGTCGCGCTTGATCCACTCGCTTTCGCCGTTCGGCGGGGCCTGGCCCGCCGCGCCGTTGGCCTCGTTCAGCACGTCCCAGTAGTGGATCGTGCTTCGGTAGCGCGTGATGAGGTCCTGCACACGGGCCTGGAGCAGGGGGATGGCGCTGTCGGGGGCGGTCGGTGCCCAGGCGGGCCAGACCTGGTGCCAGACCAGCGGGTGCCCCTTGGGCGTGATGCCGTGTGCGACGCACCACTCGGCCACCCCCTGAAGCCGGGCGTAGTCTGGCCGGCCCCGCGTGCCCTCGAACGCGCCCCAGTAAAAAGGCAGCGTGGCGTAGTTGAACAGGGCCGCGTACTCCCTGCGATAAGCGGCCTGCGCCGCGGACGTATCGACGGGGTCGTAGCCGAAAACGTTGCAGCCGAACAGGAACGCATGGCGCGTCTGGTTCAGGGTGACGGCGGCACCACGGACGGGCCTGCCGCCGTGGTCCACGACGCGCACGGTCAGCGTGCCCTTGCGGTATCGCTCAATGCGGGCGTTGATGGCCTGCGGCGTCAGGGCGGCCTGCGCGGCGGCGCGGTCGGGATCCGCGCCCTCATCGGTGACGGCGATGCCGACCAGTTCAACCGCCCCAGAGGCGTAGCCGGCCTGGAAGTGGGCGTTCAGGGCGAAGCCGCCGGACACGCCCTCGACATCGTACTGCCGCCAGCCGGGCGTGAGCGTGATCTGCCGCGCCGCGACGGCGTCATAGGGCGCGGCAGTGCGCTCGACGGACGCCCGCACGACATTGGCCGTGGCCGAGTGCGCCCAGAAGTGCAGCCGGACCCGGTTCCCCTCGGGGACGGGTGTGGCGATGTCGCGCACGATCTGGATCCGCCACGGCGGGTCGGAGGCCGTGTGGACGATCACGCGCACCGCCAGGCCCAGCGGGGGCACGTCGCGGTCCGCGACCGTCTGCTCCAGGGCGGCGTCGGCGGGGCGGGGAGTCAGAAGGTGCCAGCCGCCCGGCGCAAGCAGGTCTGTCGGAGCGGCCCGCCCGCGCGGGGCGGCGGCGAGGGCGGCGCAGATCAGGAGAAGCAGCACGAACAGACGGGGCCGGGCGCTCATGGGCAGGTCCTCGCGGGCGGGATTTAGGGGGGATACGCCGCGTCCGGTCTGATCTCCTGCCGCCGGCGGTGACGAAAAAAGGCCCCGCCGGTTGGCGGGGCCTTTTCGCGGCGGCTAATCCCGGTCGCCGCCGTGCTTGTTCTGGCCCTGGTGCTTGTACCAGCCCTTGTGCTTGCCGTTGTCGCGGCGCGCGTAGCTGTTCTGGGAGTTGTCGTCGTTCTCGTAGCCGTTATTGTTGTACCCGTTGTTGGTATAACCGCCGTTGTTGTACCCGGCGTGGTAGTTGCCGTTGTTGTCGTAGTAGCCGCCGCTGTTGTTGCTGTTGTTGTAGCCGCCGTTGTTGCCAGACCCGTTGTTGCCGTTGTTGTAGACGGGGGGGTGCCAGCCGTAGGTGCGGTAGTAGCGGCGATTGTTGTTGTCCTGCGACTGACTCTTGCGGTCGTTCTCGTAGCGGTTGGCCGAGTAGGCCGCGCCCGCGGCACCGAGGATCGTGGCCGTGCTGTTGTGGTTCAGCAGCCCGTAGCCGGCAACGGCGGCCCCGGCGATGCCCAGGTTGCGCCAGTTGTTCTTGTTCTTCTGCTGGCTGGCGGGGTCGGCCAGGGCGGGGACGAGCGCGGCGGCGGAGAGGACCGCGGCCAGGCCCCAGGTGGTCAGTGTCGAAGAGGTTTTCATGGTCAGTGCTGCCTTTCGTCTGTTCTTTCGTCCTTCGGTGTTCGGGGGCGGCCCGCCCCGGCTTGGGCCGGTGCGGCTGCCTGAGTTCCTGTAGGACGGGGCCGTGCGGGAATTTGTTCCTGCCGGAAGACGAGGCCGCTTCAGGAGCGTTTACGGACGCGCCTCCTGGCCGCAAGAGGGGCGCGTGTGGGGCGGGGCAGGCGGGCGAGCGCCCGCTGGGCTTCGGCGAAATCGGGGCGCAGGCGCAGGGCCGCGCGGTACTGGGCGGCGGCCTCGGCGGGCCGGCCGGCGTCTCCCAGCGCGGCGGCGAGGTTGAAATGCAGGCGCGGGTCGGACGGTGCGAGGGCCAGCGCCTGCCGGTACTGGGCCAGGGCGGCGGCGGTCTCGCCCCGGCCTTCGAGCAGGGCGGCCAGGGCATTATGGGCGGGGGCGTTGTCCGGGCGCAGCGCGATCAGGGCACGGTACTGGGTGATCGCCTCGTCGGCCCGCCCTGCCTCCTCCAGGACACCCCCCAGGGCGAAGCGGGCGTCGGTGTCGGCGGGGTGCAGGCGCACCGCCGCCCGGTATTCGGCGGCGGCGACGAGTGGCAGGCCCCCGCGCGCGGCGGCCTCGGCGGCCCGGATATGAGCCGCAAACGGGTCCGGGGCCTGGGCCTGGGCTGGAGCGGCGAGCAGGGCCAGCAAAATTATTCCCGCCGCGGACACCAGCTTCGGGGCAGCGGCGGGCTTCGGTCGGGCCAAACGGGTGTCTCCTGCGGATCCCTACGCGGCCCGTGCCCAGCCGTCCATCTCCTTGCGGACGCCGTGCAGGCCGAACAGGCACAGCTCGAACTCCTCGGACAGGCGACGCAGGACGGGGGCCTCGCGGCAGTAATCTCCGTAGTCATGGGTGGCGGCGATGGCGTAGGAGTTCTTGCCCTGCTGCACGAAGTCCAGCAGGTGGTCGCGGCGCGTCTGGGCCTGGAGCCGGGGCAGCGACTCCGGGTAAACCCCGGCCCAGAAGAGCGTGAAGTCGCCGATGTGCTTGTGGACCTCGCGCTCGCGGTTGAACGACGTTGCTTGGAGGCGGACGTCGGCGTGGAGCAGCATGTCGGCGACCTCGTGCAGCGTCCGGCCTTCCAGGTCTTTGATTTTGTAGACCCGGCCCATGTGGGCGAAGTCGGCCAGCACGTCGGCCAGGTAATCGACGACGCGCGCCTCGTAGACGCCGAGCGTCTGCAAGAAGACGCGCTCGACGAGCGCGCCGAAGTGGCGGCGCAGGGTGGGGTCGGGGGTGTGTGAATTGACGGAAATCTCGGCTGACATGGGCTCGTCCTCCTGTGACTGCGGAAAGTGCGACAGAAACAAAGGAAGCGCGTCATCGAGCTTAAGCTGCCGCGATACGTAATTACGTCATCGTCGGCAGATCTCCCCCGCGAGATTAGGGGGAGTTTCGGCGGGGGCGGGGGAAACTCCTGCCCTGTTTGGGCGAGCAGAAGACCGGGCGCACGAGCCGACCCGGCCTGTGCCCAGCCCGCACTATTTCGTCGGTTCGGGCTTGGCGGCGGGGATGTCCAGCGGCATGTGCTTCTGGAGCAGGGCGACGATCTCTTTGTCGTCGCCGAAGTTGTGGGCGGCTTGCAGCAGCGTCTCACCCCACGGCGTCTTCAGCGTGGGGTCTGCGCCTTTATCGAGCAGCAGGGCCACGATGTCTTTGTTGCGGCTCTGGACCGCGCTCAGAAGCGGCGACCCGTTGCCGTAGTTGTCCTGGCGGTTCGGGTCCGCTCCCTTGTCGAGCAGCAGGGACACCGTGGCCTTGGCGTTGCTGTTGATGGCGCTGGAGAGGAGGCCCTGGCCGCCGTAGCGCGGCCTGGCACCGATGTCCGCGCCTGCCGCCAGGAGCAGCGCGACAAGGTCGGTCCGGGAGAGGTCGGAGACGAGCAGCAGCGGCGTCTGGGCCATCTCGTTCCGGGCATTGACGTTGGCGTGATGGGTCAGGAGCAGGGCCGCGCTGTCCTTCGCCAGCGCGCGCGCGGCGTAGTGCAAGGGCGTGTCACCCGCGCCGTCCTCGGCGGCGACGTTCGCGCCCGCACGGAGCAGGTCGGCGACGGTGTCCTGGGCGTCCGGGGCGCGGCAGGCGTAGTGCAGGGGCGCGAGTGCGTAGGCGTCCCGCGCGGTCGTCTCGGCCCCGCGCTTCAACAGCCAGGCGACGGACCGGCGGGCGTTCCACAGGGCGGCGACGTGCAGCGGCGTGGCCCCGTTCGGCGCGCGCCCAATCACGAGGCCGGGGTTGGCGGCGGCCAGGCGCGTCAGGGCCGGCACGTTGTCCAGGGCGGCGGCCGTGAGGAACGCCGCCTGGGTGTCCACGGGGGCGTGGTGTTGGAGCATCAAGACCCGCCCCGCTTTGTCCCGATTCAGGAGCGCGTAGAGCAGCGGCGTCAGCCCGTACTGGTCGCGCAGCCCGACCTGCGCGCCGCGCGCCAGCAGGGCCGCCCGGATGTCCTCGTTCGGGTTTGAGCCGGCCGCCGGGCTGTAGGAGAAGCTCGTGTAGAAAAAGCCGTTGCCGCCGTGCGAGGCGGCGGCGCTGCCGGGCAGGCCGCACAGGCGCATGGCAAGGTGCAAGGGCGTGTCGCCCCGGCTGTTCCGCAGGTTGACGTCGGCCCCGCTGTTGATTAGGGCACGGACCACCTTGACCTGGGAAGAGGCGACGGCGGCGTGGAGCGCGGTGTCGCCCGTGCCGCCCCGCAGGTTGACGTCCACGCCCTTGGAGAGCAGCCGGTTGACCAGGTCCACGTCGCCCCCGCGCGCGGCAGCCTGAAGGGGCGTCTGGCCGTCCGTCCCGAAGGCGGTGAGGCTGGCTCCTTTGCTTACCAGGAAATTTAAGATCGTCCCGTCGCGGTCGTTGCCGCGCGAGACCGCAAGGACCAGCGGCGTCTGGCCCTGCTGGTCGTCCGGGGCGTTCACGTCCGCCCCGCGCGCGACCAACAGGCCGATCATCCCGGTCTTGTCGTCGCCGTAGGCACCGTACTCGACGGCCTCGCTGAGCGGCAGACGCCCCTGCTGATCCCGCATCTTGACGATCTTCGGGTTGGCGTCCAGCAGCGTGGTCGCCTTGGGGATGTCCCGGCTGTCGATGGCGCTCCCAAGCGCCTGCCGGTCCGCCGCGCTGTCGCGAATGGTCGGCGCGGCGGGGGCCGGGGGAGGCGCAGCAGGGACCGGCGGGGCAGGAGCCTGCGCCCCGGCGGGGAGGGCGGCGGCCAGCAGCAAAAGCGCGGCGAATTTTTTCATGGTTGCTTCTTCAGGGGGGGTGCGAAACTGGGGGGTGTTTCGGCGGAAGTCGGAGAAACTCCTGCACCCCTGACGACAAAAAGGCCCGGAAGAGAATCTTCTCTTCCGGGCCTCCTCGGACAATCTCACTGCACGTTCAGCGCGAAGTCGTCCACGACGAATGACGTCTGGAGCGACGAGTCCTCGATGCCGACCAGGTAGACCTGGACCGTCTGGCCCTTGTAGGCGGAGACATCGAAAGTCCTCAGCGTGTAGCCCGTGGCCGCGTTCAGGTTGGAGAACGTCCCCAGCGTCTTCAGGACCGTGCCAGAAGAACTGCGGAGCTGCACGCGGAGCGTGTCGTAGGCCGCCGTCGTGGTGGTCTCGGCAGTGTCGATGTGCAGGTAGAAGCCCAGCGTGGCTGTCGTCAGCGTGGCGGGCAGCGTGACCGTCTGGGCCAGCGTGTCGGTATGGGCCGAGCCGTAGCCGTCAAGCCAGGCTTTCCATGCGCCGCTGTGGGCGGCCTCGCCCGCCGAGTTGTCGATGACGCCTGTGGAGACGACCCAGGGGGCGGGGCTGGCCGCGCCGTTCTCGAAGCCGGGGTTGCCCAGGAGCTGCGTCGTCGTCGCCTGCGCGGCGGGCTTGGCGCTGGCCTCGGACGATTTGCCGCTGGTGCCGACGCTGTTGACGGCGGCCACCTGGTAGAAGTAGGTGGTGCCGTTGGTCAGCCCGGTGTCCACATAGCTCGTCTTGGTCAGGCCGGTCTTGTAGGGCGTCGCCCCCTCCGCGCCCGCAGCCGTGGCGCGGTAGAGGTTGTAGCTCGCCGCGCCCGTGCTGCCGTTCCAGGCCAGGGACACCTGCGCGTTGCCCGGCGTCGCGGCCAGGCCCGTCGGCGCGGCGGGGGCCGTGGGCGCGGCGGGGGTGCCGCTGAGGTCGGCCAGCAGGTTCGCGCCGTTGAACGTGCCCCAGCCGGTCGCGTCATCGTAGCCCGCGACGGCAGGGTAGTACAGGTTCGTGCTGCCGTCGGCGATGTCGTGGAAGTCGGCAGCGTAGTTCGCGCCCTTGGCGGCGGCGTAGATCGGGGTGTTGGCGAAGCCCAGCGTCCCCAGGCCGTTGGCCGCCCGCTGCTGGTTCACCAGGGCGGTGAAGGCGGCCCACAAAGGCGCGGCGCAGGACGTGCCGCCGTAGACGACCCACGCGCCGCCGGAGTAGATGGCGTAGCCCGTGTTCGGGTCGGCGTCCAGCGAGACGTCCGGGACGTTCCGCATGGTCGTCGAGCCTTTCGAGGCCGCGGAAACGACGCCGGACTGGTAGGAGGGGATGGGCCAGACGGTGCTGATGCCGCCGCCCCCGCCGCCGTTCGCGACCGAGCCGCCGTTCCAGGTCTTCTCGGACGAGTACGCGCCGCCCGCGCCGGCCGTGGTCAGGGCGGTGCCGCCCACGCCGGTCATGTACGGCTGCGAGGCGGGGTCGTCCACGCTCAGGGTGGACTTGTCATCGTAGGCCCCGCTGTCGCCTGCGGCGGCGAAGATGGACTGCCCCTGGGACGCCATCTGCTGGAAGGCGGCGTTCTCGCTGCTGCGGACGCTGGCCGAGGCCGAGTTCTCCGGCTCGCCCCACGACGTGCTGATCTGCTTAGCGAGGTTATCAGTCGCGATCTTGTTGTAGGTGTCTACGACGCCCGTGTTCGAGTTGGGGCCTTCGTAGACGACGATCTTGGTCGCGCTGGGGGCGAGCGCGGCTTGCAGCTCGATGTCCAGCGTGACTTCGCCCGCGCCGCTCCCGGCCGCGCCGGAGTAGCCGTCAACCAAAATGTTTTGCAGCGGCACGGCGGGCTGGCCGAACTTCGTCTCGTAGGCGGTGATGTCGCTCGACTTGTAGCCGTCCAGCTCGAACAGGCCCAGGGTCTGGCCGCTGCCGGTCTGGGACACGCCGGCGAGGTTGTAGGCCTTCTTGATGTCGCTGGGAGCCAGCCCGCCGCCCGGCCCGGAGCCGGTCTGGAGCGGCAGCGCGCTGGGGTCCAGGAACGGGGAAATGGCCGGCTCGGGCCGGAGGCGGAAGTGGGGCTGCCACTGGGCGGCGTTGTCCAGCCCGACCACGCCCGACACGACGGCGGCGAGGGCAGACGGGATGCGCGGCTCGGCGTCCGGCGCGAAGAAGAAGCGCCCGTCCTGGCCGGACTGATAGACCAGCAGGTGCAGGCCGAAGGCGCGCTCCGCCTGCCCCGCAGGGGCGGAAACGTCCAGCACCGTCCGGTTCGGGTGCGTGGCGACGACGGTCAGGCCTACCGACTTGGCGTAGGCGATGGCGCGGTCATAGTCGGCCTGGGTCGGGCTGAAGCGGTCGGCGAACTGCTGGGGCGTGAGGAACTGGCCGTAGCGCGCGTCGCTGGGGTCGGCCTGGCCGCGCAGCAAGTCGGCAAGCTCGGCCCGGTGGCGCAGGGGCAGGGTCAGGACCAGGGGCAGGGTCAGCGACGAATCCAGGGACGAAACGGCCTGCGCCTGACGCACGGCGTCCGGGATGTGTCCGGTCAGGGCGCGAAAAGCCGAAGCGGCGGGAACGGAAGCGGCGTCAGCGGCCACGGGGGCGGCGGAAACGCGGCCCGATGCGGCGAGTGCCGACAGGCCGAGCACGGCCAGCGTCAGGGTTCCGGCCGTCCGTGCGGTCCGCTTGGGCGGACGGGTGCGTGAGGGGATGGGCATGGTGTACTCTGGGTCCTTTCGGGGTCTACACGCGGCGAGAGACAAGAAACGAGTGCCACATATCACTGCCGGCCCTGGAGCCGCCGGCCTGGCATAATTAACAGCATTATGCCGCAAACGGTTCCAAAAGTAACACGCGGGATCGTCCATCTCAGTGCGACTGGGGCACCACGATGCCCAGATGCACCAGGCCGATCAAAGCAATACCCAGCGCGATGCGGTACACGATGAACGGCATCGTTGAATGCCGCTCGTCGCTCAGATACCCCAGCAACAGCCGCACGACGAAGTAGGCGAAGGCGCCCGCCACCGCGGCGGCGAAGAGGTAGGGGCCGGCGACGTCGTGCAGATTCGCGTGGGGGACGGTCTTCGCCAGCTTGTACAGGCCCGCCAGCGTGATGGCCGGGACCGACAGCAAAAACGAGAACCGGGCGGCTTCCTCGCGCTCCAGGCCCAGAAACAGCCCGCTGGTGATGGTGACGCCCGAGCGGGACGTGCCGGGGATGACGGCTAACGCCTGCGTCAAGCCGATGATCAAGGCGTCGCGCAGGGTCAGGCTTTCCAGCCGCCGCGTTTTCTTCCCGACCATCTCGGCGGCCAGCAGAAACAGGGCGAGCACGATCATCGCCCCCGCGATGAAGTAAAGGTTGCGGTACTGCCCGTCGATGCGCTTCTCCAGGGCCAGCCCGCCGATGATAATCGGGACGGTGGCGAAGACGACGTACCAGGCCAGCCGGGCGTCCTGGTCGCCCTCGGGGAAGATCTGGGCGGCGCTGAACGACCGGAACAGCCCGGCGATGTAGCGGGCCAGATCGCGGCGGAAGTAGGCGATGATGCCGACCATCGGCCCCAATTGGGCGATGGCCGAGAAGGCCGCCCCGGTGTCGTTGGGCCAGGCCGGGTTGTAGTGGTTGAGCAGGGCCGGCAGGATCCGCATATGGGCTGTGCTGGAAACGGGCAGAAACTCGGTAACGCCTTGGACCAGGCCCAGGATGAGGGCCTGTAGATAGGTGAGGTGCGGTGTGAAGTTGTCGGTGATCGGCGATGTAGACGGCGGCAAAAGTCGTGGTCTCCTCTGGCGTTGTTGCAGAAATCGCGTTCGGCGTCGTCGCCCGGCACTGGAAGTGCCGGGGCCTTCAACCCATCCGCCCACCCTGCCCCAGCGCGTCGGCGATGCGCCGGGCGGCCCCGCCGTCGCCGTAGGGCGAGGCGGCGCGGGACATGGCGGCGTAGGCGGCTGGGTCGGACAACAGGCGCGACGCCTCGGCCACGATGCGCTCTTCATCGGTGCCGACCAGCTTGGCCGTGCCCGCCGCGACGCCCTCGGGCCGCTCGGTCGTCTCGCGCAGCACCAAAACGGGCTTGCCCAGGCTGGGCGCTTCCTCCTGGACGCCGCCCGAGTCGGTTAATATGAGCGCCGTCTTCTGCATCAGCTTGACGAACGGGACGTAATCCTGCGGCTCGATCAGCCGGACGCGCGCCTGCCCGGAGAGCGAGGGCGTCAGCGCCTCCCGCACCAGGGGGTTGAGGTGCCAGGGGACGACGGCAACCGTGTCGGGGAAAGCGTCCACGATGCGGCGCACCGCCCGCCCGATGCGCGCCATCGGCTCGCCCCAGTTCTCTCGCCGGTGCGTCGTGACCAGCAGCATCCGGCGCGGGTCGGCGAGTATTTCGGCCAGCAGGGGGTCATCGGCCACGTACTCTTTGGCAGCAACGTCCAGCAAGGCGTCGATGACCGTGTTGCCGGTCAGGACGATGGCGTCCTCCCCCACCCCGTCGGCCAGGAGATTGGCGCGCGACTCGGGCGTGGGCGGGAAGTGCAGGGTCGCCAGGCGCGTGGTCAGCAGGCGGTTCATCTCCTCGGGGAACGGGTCGAACGTGTTGCCCGTCCGCAGGCCCGCCTCGACGTGGCCGAAGCGCGCGCGGTGGTAGAACGCGGCGAGGGCCGCCGCGAACGTCGTGGTGGTGTCGCCCTGGGCCAGCACCCAGTCCGGCTTGACGGCGTCTAAGATGGGGTCCAGGCCGTTGAGCGACCGCGTGGTCACCTGGGCCAGCGTCTGGCCGGGCGTCATGATCTCCAGGTCGAAGTCGGGCGCGATGCCGAAGACCGAAAGCACCTGGTCGAGCATGGCCCGGTGCTGGCCCGTGACGGCGACGCTGACGGCGAACTCCGCAGGCCGCCGCTTCAATTCCAGCACGACCGGGGCCATCTTGATGGCATCAGGCCGCGTCCCGAACACGCACAAAACTTTTTGCATAAAACAGACACTTGAGACAGGGCGGCTGCGCCGCGTAACGGAATTGTCGGGCCGAACACGGTAGGGCTTAAGCTTACAACGTTTCACCCCGGTTTGAAAACCGGGCTACCTGCCCGCCTCGGTGTAGAGCAGTGTTAGACCGCGCCGCTGGCGTTGGGTGCAGCGCATTGTTAGGCGACTGGATGTGCCGCTTTTCGCCGACACGGATGATTTAGTTGAATGGCTTCAATGACTAGAAGCCATCTCATAAATGCCTGAGCAGTATCATCATGCACGCCAGGTGGACCATGCCCAGGTAGCTGGTCGAGTACAGGTCCCAGCGCACCGTCACGCGGCGGAAGTTCTGCAGCCAGGCGTT
>JAABUZ0100000637.1_pt1 | contig 82381 bp, 81 predicted proteins | sample 5562091 | NCBI WGS metagenome assembly JAABUZ01 (sample SAMN12813069, study PRJNA571459) | rock metagenome | isolation source: Antarctica rocks | place: Antarctica: Victoria Land, Linnaeus Terrace sud | collected 2015-12-21
ACTCCTTTCGCAAGTAGCGAATCAGCCAAATGTATTGAGTTATGTGGCCATCAGCCAAACGAAAGCCCCTGGAGTGAAGCCCTTCATGCCGCATGACAACATAACCGACATCTACACATATCTGCGTGCCCACGCTGCTGAGCTTGGGTCCCGCATCCTTGAAACCTACCCGCCCCTTCAGAGCACGAAGGATCCGATCGCTCCCCGCCTCGCCACCCTTCTGCGCAAAGCACTGCCCGCGCAGGCTCTTGCCATTACCGGCACGGCCAAGTATCTGCAAACGGCCAAGGCCGCCCGCATCGTTGCGGAGTGTGGGGCCGGCAAGACTCTTATGGCCCTCGGAACGATTCACGTTGTCACAGACGGCCGCCCCAGCGCCACGCTGGTCATGTGCCCTTCGCACATCACACATAAGTGGGCGCGCGAGGCGCTGCAGACCATCCCCCAGGCGCGGACCTTCCTCATCGAGGACATGCGTAACGGGGGCGACGGTGTTTCGCTGTTTTACAATCCCGACTTCGTTGAGACGTTGAGCGCCGCGACCCTGGCAGGCACTTTGGCGCACGAAGTCATGCACCCTGCACTTTGCCATCACACGCGCCGGGCTGGGCGGGCTTTCAGACGATGGAACGAAGCCTGTGACTACGCCATCAATCCGCTGTTGCTGGACGCCGGTCTAAAACTTCCGGTCGGCGTTCTGGTCGACGAACGCTTCCGGGGACTCAGCGCGGAGGAAATCCTGGTCCAGCTGGATGGGCCGCAGTCGTCCTGCAAAACAGGCAACGATACGAAATCTCAGGCTCAGAGCCCTGGGCGACCATCCAGCAAATGGAGCTTCTTGCCGCGATACAGGCTTTGACGCTTGTACCAGCCGGATACAAGGTCCAACTACACTCGGATTCGGAGTACCTCATCAAGGGAATGAGAACGTTCGTCTTCCGTTGGGTCAATCAAGGATGGAAGAATCGGCAGGGTAGGAAGCTTCAGGATCAGGATCTGTGGGTACAGCTGCTCTCCCTCAACCAGACGCTCTGTATCGACTGGCAATGGATCAAGGGGCACAACGGCCATCCTGAGCAAACCCGCGCTGACGCTCTCGCCTACCGGGCAGCACGATCGATCGTCTACAGCCAGCGAGCGGCATAGCTACGTTCGTGCCGACTGCATGGGCAGACGCCGGAAGCTCATCCGTCAGCTACTTGCCTGGGATCGTTTTGTTGGCCGCAGACCGCGCTTTGGCCGCGTCAGACATCTTCTTCCGGGTAGCGTCTGAGACGACTCTCTTTGTGGCAGACTTTCGTTTGATTACTTTGGTTTTGGGCGCGGAGCCGACTCTTGTTGGCGCCGCCTTCTTGGGTGTGCCTGTCTTCTTTGCCACTGCAGATTTGCCATCCGTTGCTGTCAACCCGGAACCCCGAACCCCTCTCCCTGACTCGGCTTGCAAAAGAGAATCCCGGATTTCTGTTAGTCGCTGAATTTCGTTGTTCAGCTCACTCACCGCACCACGTATGCTCATCCTGCCTCCGTAAGCAAGCCTACCACCGGTCTTGTCCATTAAGCGCATCTCGCCTTGAAAGCACCCTTTCCACCCACTACACTCACGACCGGTTTCAGTCCCAGATCTGAAGGGGCTCTCTCCAGAACATGTGATCAGTAATCGTTTCCATTTTCAACGTAAGCCAGTGATCTGCGAACCGATAGATGAAGAAGAGAGCGGTCAACACCACGATCGCGCATAGGACATTCAACGCAATCTCCTTGGCAGAGAGAGGGGACACTCCGAGTCGGCTGCCACAATAGGGACAAACGCCACTTTCAAAAGTCTTCGGCATTCTCAACCTCCTCGTTAGAAGCCGCCAGGTCTGCATAGCGATGACCAAGCTCTTCGGGGAGTTCGCTCTGCTTCTCCAAGTAGTCGGATTCATCTGCCGTTGCTGCGGCAAAGGCGACGCGCTCCCGCTTGTCCCGCCGTACGTCCAGCAGTTGCTCCCCAATGGTGTGTTTTGGGGAGAAACAATACTGGAGATACGCCTCAAAGAGAGACAGATTTCTCATGCCTCGCTTCAGGAGGTCTGACTGGTGTCCTTTGTAGAGCTGCGAGAGGGCTTCCGGTGTGATGAGATAAGCATGTCGTTTGCCCTGATCGACAATAGAGGCCTCGAGCCACCCTTGATCAATCCAGAAAAGGATTTCTGTCTTACGGACATGAAGTACTGTCGCCAGGCTCTCTACCGAGAACAAATCGCATCGGATCTCTCGGACGCTTAAATGGTTCCGCCGTAACATATTGCGTATTGCCTTCGGACTCCGGTCCAGTTTCTTGGCAACTTCGTTGACGAACTTCTTGACCAATTCTTCCCGAACCGTCTCGAATTCGGACTCGCTCCAGCGGCGATGTTCCGTCTTTCCCTTGAGCCCGTGCTGGATAATGAAACGCCAGCACGCCTCTTTAGACCGGCCGGAGTGCCGCTGCAGGCGTACAACGAGCTGTTCGAGTTTGTTGCCCGAGAGTACCTTGGCTTGATTGGCCATCGCAAACGCTTCACGGCTCCAAGTCGAGGATCGATTTGCCAATTCGTTTGAGCCGGTCATTGAGTCACCACTCTGGTGTAAACGTAAGACCGCCAAGGCAAACTGTCCAACGACTTTTCGTCCTGGGTCTATGCCGCCTTGGAATACAGCAAGTGGATTGCGAAAACGCACCAATTGGCTCGAAAATGTGGCCAATCTGAGATGATCTCAGATGTAGTGACCAACGATCAGCTTAGCAACCGCCAACCTCGGTGCGGTCTCACGCAAGTTTGGCCAGCACCGCTCTTAGCGAACCCGTCCTATCGTGGAGGAGGCGGCACGTCACGAAGGCGCGCAAGCGGCTGGGCAGAGGTCTGGGATGCCAGCCATCAACCCAGGACTACGTCACTGCGGATACACAGTCCCATATAGCGTTCTTAATCGGGCCACCCAAGGCGCCACGGCCGTGGATCTGTCAATCGAGATCATATGCCCGTATCACCTCGGGGTGACCGACTCCAGGCCGAATAACGCTTGCTTCCACAGCGGGCTTCACGCAAAAGCAGCAAGTGAAGCTTGTGCCGTCCGGAAAGTCGATCTGCAACTCTATGCCTTCGCCAGTATCTCTATAAATTCGTAACGCCTGGATTGTCTTGCCGATCACTTCTTGACACTCGACATATGCGCATGACATACCTTCTAACCTCCACCAGAAATTGGTCTGTATTGTTTCCTACGCATGAAAACTCAAAGCCTTTTCTTGCAAACGTGACGTTATCGATCAGAGCTAGCCACCGACATCTCGGTTTGAGAGCTCACCAATCTGCACACCTAATTACGATGAGGGCGTGCCCTCGAATTGGCCGTGAAGAAAAGATAACACTCATCGTGTGTAGACTCATAGTGGTCATATCGAAACGATGAGAAGTGCCCTCTCAGTCGATCAAAGCCCGGTTTGGAAGCGCCGTACGAACGCTTCGCACTGAAAGGGGCCTGTCCCAAGAGGAGCTTGCAGAGCGAGCAGGGCTTCATCGCAATTACATCGGCGGAGTGGAGCGTGGGGAACGCAATATCGCGCTCGAGAACATTGTCAAGATTGCCGTGGCTCTGTCGGTCCCGTCCAAGGAGCTGTTTGGCGATCTCCCATGATGAAGACGCGGAAGCCCTCAGGCGGTCTACTAGATCGTCTTGCATGCTGCCTCAAAGTTTGGTAACAGGTTCATCATAGGCAAGAACGCACGCAAAGCTTCCACAGATTTGCTGAGTGAAATCTTCTCAGCGGACAGGTATTCCTTAAGGGAATACTAACTCGGAAGCCTATTCCTAATCTGTTGCATCGGGCGCTGCCTCCGATTGACACATCAATCGCCAGAGGATGACACTCGAAGGAATCGGGGCAGTTTACCCGTGCGCCCCCTAAGAAGCTGAAGGGGGTGGGCCATGTCTGGCATTGACACGCGACATTTAGTAGCGGCCATCACTGTGGCGGACGAAGGCAGCCTCTCGCGAGCCGCCGTCAAGCTAAATATTACTCAGTCGGCGGTGAGTAAGCAGATTCTCGCCCTGGAAGACATCTTGGGTCATGAACTGTTCCGGCGCAATGGTCGTCGTCTCCAGACGACCGCGGCCGGCGAGGTGTTCATCAAACATGCACGTTTTGCCCTTCTCATGCAGGACCGTGCAGTTCAACTTTCTAGGGAAGCGCACTTGGAGTCGAAGACCGTATTGCATCTCGGCAAGTCACCCTACATCGATCCGTTCTTTATTTCAGCTCTCACGTCGATCCAGCGCTCCGACTTTCCAACGCTTCGGCTCGATGTAGAAAGCAATTTCTCGGCGGAACTGGGGCAGCAGGTTCTCGCAGGAGTGTTGGATATGGCGGTCCTCACCGAAGGAACTCCGGACCCTCACCTGTCCACCCTGGAATTGGCGAGTAGTCCCATTTATCTCCTCCTTCGAGACGACAACGGCGTAGCGCGGCGCAAATCGGCGAGTCTTGAAGATCTACATGGAAGAACATTGATCAGGTTTGCAAGGCACGTTCATCCGGAGCTATATGACCAGCTCACGCGAAGTCTTGAGAAGCGTTATGTTCAGCCCGCCGCAGTACATCACGTCACCACCGCGGAAGAGGCTGTGCAATTGGTGCTGCAGGTGGATGGCCTCGCTACGCTTACCAAGAGTGGAGCGTGGCGAGTGCTCGAGCCAGGACTCACCATGCGCCCGCTTGTAGCCGAGGGGTTGTTTCTACTCACCGTCTTGGCTGTTCGATTAGATTCCGACTCTCCGCTTATAGGTCAGTTTGTACGAGCTGTTGGTAAGAAGCTTTGCGGCAAACAGCGAAGCAATGCGAGCCCATGATGCTTCCTCGCTGATAGGGTAGGGCGCTCCCACTCACTAACGGAACTCCTGCTGAATCAGTCGTGACCGTTATACTCTCGGATCTCGACGTTCAATTGCCCCTCGTACCCACAGGCCGAACACTTGAAAATGCCGCTTGGGTGCGGCAACCCGTCAATATCCCTTCGTTCCGATATTTGACTACATTTGATGCATACCTGCACCGCCACAAGTCTTTTCTTCCTTTGTCCACTCTCATCACGCGACATGCACATCCTCCATCTGTTTCAGCTACATCTTTCACACACAAGTTCTCACGTCTCCTCGTTCTACTTTCAGCCTCGTTGCAAACCGAATCACAGTTGGATCGGCATGCAAGTTTCTTATTTCAGAGTCATTCAAGTGCATACACCTCTGAAGCACGGACACTGAACGATGTACATACGTGCAGTAGCGGGAACGTTTACCGTGACACCAGAGACATCTTGGTAAGATTGTCAGTGGTCCGCAATAAGTCCACTACGCACAGCAGCAAGTGCTGCTCCGGTTCGACTTGAGACGCCGAGTTTCTGGCGGAAGGGATTGACATGTGCTTTACGGAGGACTTAGAGTGTCGACTCTTCGAGAATTCAATCACGATCCAATACAGCAGTTCTGAACGCGACATGCGGCCCAATTCTTTGTCGGTCGATTAGGGACGCGGTTGCCGCATGGGCCTTGCAATTAGCATTCCCAACTTGTGACCTCCAGTAGTGACTTCAGCATTGCCTAGGTTCCTGTTGGTTCTAATGTGTATGTCTGGGGGTGTATGACCTTGGCATATTGACTCCGAGAAGGAAGTAACGTAATCCTCATCAATCTTCGATCCTTGATCTATATGCAAGCATGTGGACGACTCGTTCATGGATGCAATCCGAGCATTGAAAGAGCTTGGAGGATGGTCGTGTCGGAAGGAACAGGGTGCCAGCCAGACTTCGACTCTTCGCTCTGCTTACTTATATTCTTAAGGAGAGCGACGCGACCATTTAGATGGATCTTCGTACTCTTGGTTTTCCATACTCCCGGTCCCACCTGGATACGCTGCAAGGTATAGGTGCCGCCCTTATCCAGCGTGCCAAGAAGCCCAAAGCCGAACTGCACCTGTTCTGCAACCATTGCTTCTATTCCTGTCAGACGCATGTCTTTCGTCTCGACGTAAAAGGTGCCGGACATGCCATGAATTGCTCGTTGCTCCAGGCTTTGCGGTTGAAAAGCTGGATCGGGTGTGAACGCGATCGTCTCAACTCCGTTCGTTTGGCCTCGGTCCTCCAGCAAAAACATTTTAGGAAGAGCCCGCATGAGAGTTGCGGCATCTTGGTTTTCTGTAAGCAGTGATGCGTGCTTGGCTTGGCGAGCCTGTGCACTCTTCAGTAATCCTTCAAGCTCCTTATCGTTTTTGTTCTTCTCGGCACCGTCGGGCGGATGACCGTCGATACTGACCAACTGATCAACATCTCCGTCGACAGTTTCGATTGTCCGTTCCATGAATACGTGGTCACCAGACCGTCGTTCGGAGGTACTCTCCCAAAGAGTACCGCTCGTCTGTTGCCGTATGTCATTCGCGCAAGCTGAGTCCATGATCTGCTGGGCTGTCTGTGCGCAGCAGAGAGGTGTAAAGAGTGATTCAGAAGCGAGAATGCCCGCGAAAACTATCCCGAAAGAAGGAATGGAACGAAGAATGCCCATGACTCAGTCTCGCTCTTTGACATGGCGAGCACTGTTTGCTAGTGTCAACATTTGTTTGGATTTGTACGACAGACATTTCACAGGTCATGCGAGCTAATTGCAGTCAAAACATCGATTCCCGATTTTGCTCTGTGGCATCTCGCCCGAAACTAACGAGTCTTCAATTGTGCCTGGGTAGTCTTCGGCTCATCCACGCCGGACTCCACCAGTTCCATTTGCCCATCAACGACACTAGTGCAGGAACGAGAAGGGTCCGAATGATAACGGCATCGACTACAACTCCGGCGGCAAGAGTAGTGGAGATAATCTTCGCAATCTGATTCGGATCCCCGCTCAATGAAAGAAACGAGATCATCAGAATGACGGCTGCTGAGGTTACCAGTCGGCCGGTGCGAGCGAGTCCTTGAACGATTGCCTCGTCGGTCGAATAGAGACGGTCGTACTCTTCCCGTATACGAGACAGGACAAACACCTCGTAATCCATCGAGAGACCGTACAAGCAGGCAAAGACAACGACAGGAATCCAGTCGCGGATCGCGGCTGTTGCAGGTACGCCAAAGATGAGATTAGAACCATGGCCGCGCTGCCAGAAGATGACCATAAATCCAAAAGCTGCACCGAGAGAGACAACATCCAGGAGAACAGCCTTTAAGGCCAGAACAAACGAACGAAGTGCTCTTGTGAGGATCGCAACGCTGATAAGACAAACTATAGTGAGCATCAATGGAAAGTGACCGTAGACCGCGTCACTGAAAGCCACATCGCCAGCTGTCGATCCCCCAACTTCAGCTCCTCCCGTTACCCCGACAAGCCGCCTACGCAGATCTGCAACGACCGCTTTTCCTTCACGAGTGCTACCTTCTGCCTTCTGCCTTCGTAATTACCGTCAGAAGGCTATCGGCTCCGTGCCGAAATGAAGGCGTGTCGGGCGAAAGGACGGAGTAGATTCCTGGAGCCGCTAAGGCAATCGCTGTAGCCTGTTGTCTGCCTTTGTCTCCTCCATGCGTAATGACCTGTACGGGGAAATCGACTGCGCTGGGAATCCCACTGCGAAGAAGCTCTCCGAAAGTTGTCGCCGCAGGGCCGCGCTGCGGCAGTGAGCCGATGAGTGGTTCTGCCGTGTTGATGGAAAGTGCTGGAATCGTGAGCGCGCCGAGCACCGCGAGGGCGATCACGGCTGCCAGCCAGCGATAACGAAGAATCAGTCTTCCCCAGCGCTCCCAACTCCGGCTGAAGGTAGTGGAGGTCTTCCAAAGACGGCGTCGCTCAAGCCAAGGGCCCCAAGTGCCGAGAACAATAGGTAGAAGTGTTAATGCAGAAGCGGTAGCAATCAAAGGTACGAGCATGCCGCCGACGCCCACACTACGTAGGAAAGGTACTGGCAATACGACAAGCGAGAACAGCCCTATAGCAACGGTTACACCGCTGAGGATTACTGTTCCGCCAGCGCTGCCAATGGCAGACCGAATAGCCTCGTCGTTGTCCAGCCCGCGTTCGCGCTCCTCGCGCCAACGGGTTACCACAATGAGAGAGTAATCGACGGCTAGGCCGGGGCTGAGAAGAATGACCATGTAGGGAACGAAATAGCTCACCGGTGTAAGGTAGGTGAGACCTAACACACTCAGAAAGGTGACCAGAATGGCGGGTAGCGTCATCATCACAGGTAAGATCGCAATGGCGGAACCGTACACCAGAAGCAGAACAATGGCGGCAGCTACAACACCAAGCTCCAACCCGGTAATCAGGTTGTGCCGATTGGGACCAGCATTCGATAACATTTGAGCGAAGCCGGTAAGAGTAAGCTGTGAGCCGGGCGTCACGGCTTGTTGCATTGCAGGATCGACGCGTCCTTCGATACCTGCGCCCGGCCCCTGATCGGGATTTGGAAGATTGATCATCGCCCACGTCGTCCGGCCGTCGTCTAGCAGGAAGATCGGATCATGGGTGTTGCCATAATCTGCTACGGCAACAATCCCGGCGTTCTGGGCAGAATCAAACGTCTTTGCCGCAATCGCTTGACCAACGAGAGTGTCCATACCGCTTCCTTGTGGCAGGTGCAGCACGGCGAGAAAGGGCTCGAACGTTGCGTCAATGCGGAAGCTGTCGAGGATGTGCTGGTTCGCGACAAATCCCGGCTGCCCAGGCGTGGTGTATGTATAGTCCATGCGATGCATCATGGTGCCCGCGTATTTGGCACCGCAAAAGGCAAGCAGTATCCAGACGCAACCGGTGAAGAGCTTATGATGCATTACAAAGGGATTCATGACTTCTCCACTTCTTCTTGATGCATGTGATACTCAGCGATCCCAAACAGTTCCAAGATCGCTAATGTTTGGTAGAGAAATTCGGTAGTGTCCTAATTTGGATTCTGGCAGCATTTCTAAGTGTAGTTTTCGTAATCAGCGGAAAGGCCAATACCTTCAACCTTGCGAACCTCTGGCCCACTATCGGAGGGCTCGTAGAGGCTAATCCATCTTGTTTCATGGAGGATGCTGGATTCAGGACTCAAAAGGTCGCGATAGCGGATTCTTCCGCAGATAAATACCCGTCCCTCGTCTTGGAATTGAGGCACTATTCCCTTCAGACCGCGCTTTACCGTTCCACCATCGAACCACAAAATAAAGGCATTGCGATCAGGAAGGACCAGCATATTCCTTCTCAGTGTTTCAAATGGATAGTGTGCTGGCGGCAAGGCATCCATATTTTGGACCACGATATAGTTCATGCGCGAATCAACAATAAAGGCTGGAGTCCTTCCTTTATTTCTCGCGAGGATCTTGAATCCTCCCGACGGGCCGTGTATTGCTCTTATCGAGACCACGATCCAAGGGCGTTCGGAATTGACTGCGGCTTGGGCACTCAGGAGAGCAGCGTTCGCACTTTTATCTCCAGCTTCAGCCGCCTTCCGAGTTTGTACAGCTTGGTCGGCTATAGCTACGAAAGTAAGCATCAGTCCGCACACGCCAATGCCTACAGGCCAACCGAGGATAACGAACGCAAACTTCCAACATACCGCGTACTTATTGGAATCTGCGGTCTGGGAGTTTGTTTGTTTGGGATTCTTAGGGGTGACCGTTCCACCAGAACCCCGTGCCTGATATGCGGATTTCTCGGAATCGTACTCGTGTTGACCGGTTATGACGAACGACGCCAAGATGAACACCGCAAACCAAGCCAAATATTTCTTCATATTGGAGAAAATGTACCACAAAAACTCTTGACACCGTGCAATTCCTGGGGTACAGTAAATACATAGAAGGTTGATATGGCAAACGTACTCGGCACAGACAAGAAGATCGCAATCATCGGAGCACTCACTGAAGGAGCTTCAATCCGCTCCATTGAGCGGATGACCGGCGTTCATCGGGATACGATTATGCGGATGGGCGTCAAGGTTGGGCAAGGATGCACGGCTCTGATGGATGCCAAGATGCGCGACCTCTCTTGCACGCGTTTGGAGATGGATGAGATTTGGGGCTTCGTCGGCAAGAAGGAGCGGAATGTTCGTTTGGACGATGACAAGATTGTGGGCAGCGTATGGACGTTCTGCGCTATTGGCGCGGACACGAAGCTGGTACCGGCGTTCCGAGTGGGACAGCGCAGCGCGGCCACGGCGGATGCCTTTGTAGCGGACGTGGCAAGCCGGATGACGAGCCGCCTGCAAATCTCTACCGATGGCCTTCGGGCCTATGAGAGCGCGATAGAAAAGGCGTTTGGGAGCGACGTAGACTATGCCCAGATCGTCAAGGTCTACGGCAATGAGGAGATCAGCAACAATCGCCGGTACTCGACATCAGGTGTGACCTCCGCAGAGAAGCACGTGAAAATCGGTAGCCCCGATGTAGACCTCATCTCTACCAGCTATGTCGAGCGGCTGAACGCTACGACCCGCCTGCACATGCGCCGCCTCACCCGGCTAACTCTGGCGTTCTCTAAGAAGCTGGAGAACTTTGAGGCGGCGGTTGGTTTGCACTTCGCCTATTACAACTTCGTCAAGCGGCACAGCACCCTCCGCACAACCCCGGCTATAGCGGCGGGTGTTGCTACGGCACAGTGGAGCGTCGGGGAGCTATTGGAGGCTATTGCATGACAGTAGAGAAGCGAACAACGATTGATCCAGGGGATATTCTGGCGGTGGAGATAGAATGCGTCAAATGCAGGCATCGGCTCTATAAGCCGGTGGGTTTGTGGAGTAACGAGAATCGCGCTTGCCCCAATTGTGGTTATGCCTGGATGCAGCATCAAGAGTTCCTCAAAAAGCTACAGGACTTGGTTTATCAGGTAGGCGGACTCTCGGAATCGCAGTTGAAGGAATCGCAGTCTCCGTTTCGCATTAGGCTTGAGATTCGAGGCGAGCAGCCATGAGTGACATCGGCGAACTAGGCGCAATCATCCACGAGCTACACGGCGCGCAAGCGACGCACGTTGAAAGCGTTCCCGTTGTAGAGATGTTCCAAGGTCAGGTCGTGTGGGATGGCGTGGTCGAAGTGTTCGACCTAAGAGGCCATGCTAAGACTGACCGAGCCTATGCTTGGTCGCATGACACGGACGACCCCGATACTCCCAAGCGTCATGTGACCGTGCTGCATCTTCATCCGGCTACGTCGCCAGTGATGGCGGTACGCGCGGCCATCATGCAGGAGCTACAGAGTGCCAAATCTCAAGCCTAAGCCGCGTCCCGTAGGGCGTCCGAAGAAAGCCAAGGGCGAGGCGCGGGTAGAAACCGTACGCGTTCGGGCAACGCCAGATGAGTTGCGGGCTTTTGACAAAGCTGCTAAAGCAAGCAAGCTGCAACGATCCGAATGGATCAGGGAGACACTCAATGCTGCCGCTCAAGGATGACGAAATCAAATTAGGACACTACCAGAAATTCCTATCAGGATCGCCAGTCGAGAACTGCCAGCTAGTCGACACTATGGAATGGTCAGGAACTTTGCGGCCAACCGGTAGACCATTTGAGGCTCCGGTTGGTGCTGTCGCGAGGTTTCAACCACCGTCGAATGTGTTGACCTCTTCCGGTCTCTGAAACCGAATAGACCTACGGCGACTAAAATGACAATCAGCGGTTCGATGGGTTGCCGATAGTCCATGGAAGAATGTGTCAAGTAATAAGGTAACGGAAATGTAGTTAGCGTAACCAGATAGGGGATCGCATGGTTGCGATCCACCTTCCACCAACGCCACATTCCTCGAATCACGAAAACAGCGATGCCGATGCAGAAGAAAACATTGGGAACGTCCAAGGGTTGAGATTTCAAGTAGCTGGAATGGAAGCTCCAGAATCCGGTCCAGAAGCGAATGGCACGGCGAATTGAGGCACCCGCGAACTTTAAAGGGTGGTCTCGAACAAAGCGCACGGCCATGGTGCGCTTATGCGCAAGATAGACCGTCTCCCCCTCGGATTCAAACTTCCGCATCTCAACAGGATTGCTAGCCGGGTGCGCCCACGAAGGGTTCGACGTGAAAGTATCACCGTTATTACCAGCCCAGAATTCAAGCCAAAAGCCGTCTCGTACCGGAGAGGCAGCGTGCATCATACGATCGTTGCGCAAAACCCATGGCGCAACGATCATCATAAGACCGACGACGGCGACGACCGCGCGCAGCAACACGGAGCGTCCGGAGTGTCTGAGTCTCCAAAGAGCTATCAGTAGAAGAAAGGGGAACTGGGAAAGGATCGAGGGATTGGAGAGGGACGCGACCCCGTAGAGGGCGCCGAAGCTCAACCACACCTGAAGGCGTCGTTGTAAATGGAGTCGCTGTCCTAGACAAAAGCAACATGCGAAGAGCAAAGAGGTTAAGGCGTAGTCCCAGACCTGCGCCCCAGAGAAGTAGACTGCGAACGGGTAGAATGCCCAGATCCAACCCGCCAATTCCGCCGGCCGGTCCCCGGCAGCATATTTCAGGCTCAGATAAATCGGAATACACGTCAATGCTGAGAGCAGGCTGTCTAGGGACAGAATCACCATCGCTGACTTCGCGGTGTAGATACCAAATAAGTGGAAGATCTGCGCCAACAAGTACGGGAATAGTGGTGGCACAAGAGCGGTAGGTCCGGTTCTGGGGAAGAACGGTGAACTGAATCCTTGTCCCAACGCCAAACTGCGTGCCACCCAGCCCATCTCGGCTCCAAATTGCCCGTGGTCACCACAAGGCGCAGCGATGCCGCGAAAGCTCGATGCCGCTACGACGAGGCGAAGTGCTAGGGCGCAGCAAACCATCAGTGTCACGATTGTCCTAGTAGATGTGGTGTACCCTCGATCCACTCGATTTGCCACGGACGTCTGAATTAGTTCGTCTTTATATGGAGTTGTCATTGTTTTCCCTAGAAACGGCGGACGGGGGGCAAGGAGATCGATCCGAGCTGTCGCCCACCATTTGGTAGGCCAGGTGCGCAGACCGTAGTCGCTGATTCTTGAACAGGAGTTCCGCAACGAGGCGCTGTAAGCGAATATTCTGTGCCTCTAGTTCGATAAGTCGATCTTCACTGTTGCTTTTGACCGCGCCTCGCACTTCTGGTTTTTCATGAGCCATACGATCTCGTTCATTGGGCAGATCTTGCACGAGGCAGAGAGTAAAACTTGGGAACAGCAAGTTCACACTCTCCGCTTTCGTGGTCTATTTGCTTGCGCCAGCTTTCGCGGTTTCTTGCTTTCAGCGTGGCAGCCACATCACTCAGTAGCTGTTGCGAGCCTAATAAACGTAGGCCTTCAAGACAGTCAAGATGTGTGTTGAGAATGTATGGATTTGTAGGCAACTAGAGTTCGCGTTCTGATCTAAGGCATGTGGCATGACTGCCCCTGAAGTGAGGCAGAGAAGCTCTCACGGTTATCGGTGACCAGCCTAAGATCACAGACACTTAGAAAACGACATCAAGATCAAATCGCTCATGTCTGTCGTAGCTGCCGAATTACTGGCCATATTGCGGGTCGGCGGTGTTGGTATGAACCTGCAGCGTATTAAAGTGATTGGTGATATTGGTTATCGATATGGATGGTCGTAGCGTGTACTTGGAGTTCAACTTGACGTCCTTAGCGACGCGGGCATCCGCAGCAAAGTAGGTTGGAAAACGAGCGCTGTCCGATTTCATGCTCTGAATGTAGTTCTGATACACATCAACCGATTGATACGGAAAGCCACTGCGCAGTTCCAACATCGGATACACGTTGATCTTCCATGGGAGTGCCAGACTTCCCCAGGCCAGAAATCGGTTCGGAAGATCTCCTGTCCGATTGGTGTAAAGGTTCGCGCGTATAAAGGGTGAAGAGAAATCGCCCAGATAGGTGTCCGATTCGTTGAGCGAGCCCTCAGATAAGCTGCGGACATATGAGGCGTAGAATTTGGTGGCCGCACGAAGGGACACCTCGGCCGTCAACTCAAATTCCGATATCGCGAACTCCCGTCGCCTGCAAGAACGTAAGCATTCTGGCCTTGGACGACCTCCGGAGAGATCGTGACCAACCCACTTCCATGGCTCTCAAGGTATTTGGCGCGCATTGCCAAGTGGTCAGAGAAGTTATGCTGCAACTGCAGGTTCCAGGCGGTGGTGTAGGGAGCAAAATTTCCGATCTTATGGTCCTGGTCGACGAGAGGAGAGCCTGACGCTACCGCTTCTAACGTGAGGTTCAAATAAGTGTGAGGATATCCTGCTGTCGTCCCGGTAGGCAGATAGTCAGTGATGATCTGCTCCGGATAATGGCTGAAAGCATAGACATTTAGGGGGACGCTGTCGTAGAACGTCCCGATCCCTCCGCTGACAGTGGTGTGTCTGTCCTTGGACGGATTCCAAACAAAGCCAAGTCGGGGTGCGAGACGAGTCGTTGCCGTTATTGTCTGGGCCTCTTCACGGATGCCGGCGTCAATCGCCAAATGTGAATTGACGCTCCAGTGGTCTTGCACGAAGACTGCCGGTTGCTGATCGCTTCGATTGTACGGGCTTCCGCTGGTAAATCCGACGGTGCGGATCTTCACGCCTTGGTTGTCGAACATGGTGATTGGCTTTGCATCGAGTTCTCCCTCGTCTGTCACCCGTGCAAACGAAGACCCAATCTGAAGCTTGTGTGAACCGAGGTTATTGATAGGCGAAAAAGACCACAACTCATTCCATTCAAATCGCCTGGAGTGGCGTTGCTGACTTGCAAAGTAATTTCCGCTATTTCCAGTCGGAAGGACGATCATTCCTAAACTACCCTGTGGCGTGATGTCGGTGGTGAATTCTCCTACAGAGAAAGTGCTCTGCAGGAGGGCATCTCTGATCGCGAGGCGATGGGTGACCGTACCGGTATAGGTCCGGGTGTAATCGTTTGGGGTAACCCCCTGGGGGTTGAAGAAGTCGAGGTTCGCATATCGTGTGCTCTGCGGTGCCGCATGAAAAGTGGCGGTTAACGTCTGCCGAGGGGTCAGGGTCACATCTGCCCTCGTGAACGAATTAAACGACAGCGTCTTGGTTTCATTGAAAGGAAAAGGCAGTGTGCGGATTGGAACTTTGTTGTCGACGAATTCCAGCCCTTCCGAGATCAAGACTCGATCCCGAATGATCGGTCCTCCGAAGGACAGCCTGGGCGTCGCCGACTTCAGACCGCGAACATGACCGCTACGAATCCGAAACTCAGGCAGCGGGTCGTTGAGATCGTAATGCCATTTATTGCCACCGGGCCGCGTTTCCGCAGTAACCACCCCGGCGGTAAAACGTCCGTATTGCGCAAGATAAGGCGACATGAGGACATGAACGGAATCGACGACGTCGATGGGAGCGCTCAGTCCGAAGCGGCCGGTCGCGGGGTCTCCGGAATCCACCGCATCCACGATCAGAGCGCTGTGCATCTCTCCGGCTCCTTGGATCTGGGTTTGGCCGTTCGGCGCGAGCACCACGCCGGGGATGAGTGGTAAGGCATCAGTCAGCGTGAGTGGCCGTAGCGAGCTCTCATTGGCCTCTTGAGGCTTAATCGATTCACCGGGTGACGAAGTCTGGTTCGTGATCTCTTCATCGTTTCCTTCGACCGTCACAGTCTCTTGTGTTTGCGGAATGAGCGTCACCTTGATTTCGAGGACAGGCCCCGGCATGGATCGGGTATCGACGACCTGTTCAACCGGTGTGTATCCGGCCCGATGGATTGTCAGGGTATAGTGACCCAAATCCAGCCGAAACAAAGCATGACCGTCGGTTCCCGTTTTCGTTTGAGTGAGAACTCGATCATCTTTCATGAGAATGATGTCGACGTCCGGCATGACACCACTTTGCGTGTCTACGATCGTTATGTCGACCGAAGCAGCTGGGGCTCCTTGATACCCCTGCGAAGAAGTTCCAGACATCCACACTACCGCAAACGCAAGCAGGCATAGTCGACGTGCCCAGTCCCCGGCACGCGATAACCCGCCGGTGTTCTCGCTTGCTTGATGGGGCTTGAGCAATATCTCATCGGCCCGGCTCATCTTCACGAGGCTTGGACAGGCGACTGCCGGGCCGTTCCTTCATACACCTGTAATCCCCTAGGCCTACCTTCTGCATGACCTCTTCTAGCTTGAGAGCCTGCATCAGACAAGCCAATTGGCGCCTCTGACTCCGGTTGGCGATGAACATTACCTCTGGATGTCCCGACGAAACTCCAAGGATGAGTTTGCGCCGTGGAAAATCAAGGTGAGCAATCGAGAGCGCAGTGCCCGCGAACCACAGTCCCGACATGACCATGAGCAGGCGTTGGGTTGACGATAGACTCTGCAATAGTGCTTTCTCAAATTCGGCAGATGAGCCGACTACCAGGAGCGCCATGCCGATGAGGGCGGCGACAAAGAATGCCAGACCCGTAGTGAAGTTTCCACGCACAATTCGAAGGTCACGCAGAAGGTGGACCGCTTTATCCTCAGCCTCTCTGTAGCGAGTCGCTATAGCGTGATCGACCGTCAGGAGCGGCGAATACAAAACGATTCGAACGTGCCAGACCCACATGGAGACGCTGAACACCATCAACCCCACGCACCATTCCCACGCACCCTGAAAGAGGAACGCGACAGCAGTCAGGCCGCAACTCCACGCAGTCGTCAGCGCGAAGCCCGGAGATCGTGACTTGATGATCATTCTGTCGGCCATGACGGCCGGTTTGCGCAGGGCCTCCGATGGTCTGTTGCGGTCAGCTGTCATGGCACTTTCCATCAGCCTCTCCTCCTTGCTCCGAGTGCTGCACCCTGGAAACGCCCCTATCGATGTGCCGGCAAAGGCTTGACGTTCTTATTTCTTCGGAGAGAAGACAGCGATTCGAGGATGAGTGAGAAGGCTTGCGTAACCCACGTACACCTTATGCGAGACGGGATCTACCGCTAGCGTATGTGCGCCGTAGTGCGTGGCTATCTCATCAAGCAGTCGATATGAGTTCGGGCTGTCCTGTTGAATGACGGTCAACTGTCCAGCCTTTCCAGCGGAGTAAATTCGGTGAAGCATCGGATCGAAGGCTACCGAATCAGGGCCTCCACCGATCTTGAGCGAGGTAACGACCCGATGCAGGTCCAGATCGAAAACCACCAACATCGCGTTCCCCGAGCAAACTGCAAACAGCCGATGCAGACTGGGGTCAATGACCATGCCCGTCGGTCCTTCACAAGGAGCGAGAGACCAGCGCCCTACGATGGATCGACTGCCAAGATCGATCGCTGCTATCGAATTGATGTCCTCAAGATTTTGATAGAGCAAGCTAGTTGTCAGATCCTGCGCGACAAACTCAGGCTTTCCCGGAAGAGCGATCGTTCCGACCGTCGAGCGGGTCTTGGGGTCAATCAGGGTTGCGAGCTTTGCGTCTCCATTAGCGACATACACGAGCTTCGCTGACGGGACATAAAGTATGGCATCCGCGTCATCTGCCACCGGAATGCTTTGAAATTGTTGTAAAGTCCTTGGATCGAAGGCCTGCACCATGTTTTCCTCACTTCGCGTGAGAAAGGCAACACTAGCTTCTGGGAATAGTGCGACGCCGTGAGCCGCGCCGGCACCAGGCATCTCTGTTACGTGGCTGATAGGCGGCCGATCGAGATTCAAATCGATCTTGAAGAGAGACCCACTTGATTCACTTGTGATGAACAGTGTCTTTCCGTCTAACGTCAGGTAATCAAGGACGTTGAGCAGTCCATGCTTTGGAAGCTCGATGTACCCGTCGAAAGTCATAAACTTGGAGTTGCCTGGTGTACCCGGATAAGCAAGATAAACGCCCATCATAGAAAGACACACAAGGATCGCAGTTGCAAACACCGCTGTTAATTGAAGAACTCGTTTCATAGATCTGTTCATTCTGCTCCTGCGGAACATCTCGATAAGGTTAGTCACTATCACGACCCTCATTGTCGACCTCGTTAGGTCGGAGCCATCTGTAGTGAGAAAAGAACGCTCTCGAAATCGGCAAACATTTTCTAAATGATTTCACAACCCGCAAGCACCCGACGCATTAGCACAAGAGGATCGCAACGCGAATTGCAACGAACGACACCGTCCAGGCGAACTGGTAGAGATTTAGCAGGATGCTGCGCTTCATAGGTTCCTTCATAGCATTATTTTCACAGCGCAGCCCTGCACATGCTGTCAGGAACAATCTTTGAACTGTCAAGATTTGTAGGTCTGAAGAGGAAAGAAGGCGAAGCCCTATTTCACCGATTATCAATGTGCTAAAGTCGAGGCGATCCGAGATGACTCCGCGTGTTCCACTTGATGTGGAGTTGTTCATCTAAGCGATCAACGCCGAAAGAGTTCTGCCGTAGTCTCTCCGCACGTGTCTAAGGGGTTCCAGAGGGTGGCACGTTCGTCGTAATACGTTTCGAGAAAAACTCGCGAACAATCGTTCCACCAGCTTTACCAGCGATACCAATGGCAGCATTGGTGAAGACTAGCCCAATGCCTCGGTCTGCATGCGGATAATACAAATTGGAGAGTGCGCCTGATCCGATATCACCGAGGAAATAAGAATAGTTGGGCATCGGCTTCCCGTTGTCTCCGCGGGTGATGATTGCATAGCTTGCCGCATGGATCAATCGGGACTTGATGGTTCCGGTCCCTTGGTAGAAGTAGCGCGGATCTTGGTGAAATATTGAAGGGAAGACTGCATGGCTCAGGAAGTTGCTGGTCCGCCCGTCGCCAAATTGAGCAGCGAAACGCTTGCCGTAGCCAGCGGCCCCGTACCCGTAGCCGGGAAACCTATCATTTGCCTGCTCAATGCCGGCAGCGAGGCCGACACCAATCAAAGAAACGGGATCGAACGTGTCGCGACTCGCAAGCGAAAACTTCTGCTTCGTTGTCATCGGAGCAGGGTCGTGAACATAGCTTATATAGAAGTTTGGAATTACTCCGATGAACCGCTGTTTCTCCTCCGCTTTGATCTGCTCAGCGGCGATTTGCTCGGTGGGACGGACTGTCACTTCTGTACCCGTGGACGCAACAGCAAGTGTGAGGTTAGGGACTTGGTAGGCCTGTTGCGGGTTCAAATCGAACTCTGTGGACGTGAACGGTGCAAAGCCTTCGGCGTTTACGACGATGAGATAGGAGCCGGCCGGAAGCCCAGAGAAAGCAAACTCTCCGCCGCCGCCGGAGGTGAGCCTGCGTGGTTGCCTTCCGTCCCTACGCGTCAAGCTGACCTGTGCGCCAGGAATGGCCGCCCCGGTGCCGTCGAGCACAACACCCGAGACGGTGGCAGCGCCGTCTGCAGAGGAAGATTGCCCGGTTGAGCTTTGTGCAGCGAATTGAGGTATAGGAGCATCTGGCAGAGAGCTACTGCTACTCACGGTTAACTTCGCAATCTGCTGCTGCCCATGTGCAATCGCGCTCATCACAAAGAGCAACAAGAGCGAAGCAGAACCCAGAACAACTGGTGAACGAGACCAAATGGCGCCTATAGGGCTGCACCTACGTGTCGGAAGGGAGAATACGTCCGTCGGCGTATGAAGACGGAGATTGACGAAACTTCTAAACGAAAGTGGCATGGTGTCTACCTCAGGGAACTTTCTTGGAAACTGGCACTTTGCTGAAGCTTGTGAAAACTGAGAGGAACGAGAGGCCGGTCACATAATCCTGATGTGGCGATGATCAATGCTGAGATTGGGTTCGGGACGTGATCTTGGCGTCGGGCCACTAGCTATCCCCGCGGGCAGCCTGCCCGTGGATTATTTCTGGCTTGCCCCACTTCTTTGGGCCAATCAGATCGAAGGACATGCTGCCACCGCTGATATGGACTGTCGCATCAAAGTGCTTTTTGTCCTGGACGAAGGAGAAAGTCAACGTATCTCCGGCAACCCTGCCGTTCTCGATTTCGGACGCCTCGCCCTTCGGTGGTGCCCATTTGCCCGTAATTGAATCGCCGGACTGACTAAGCGTTAAGAGCGTAATTGCGGACTTGCCGTCAGGGAGCACAAACCATTTGCCGCTCAGGGGTGAGCTTTGTGCATAAACTTGCACAGACATCGCAAGCACAGTGGCTATACCAAACAATCCAGCAACCCACATGCTTTTCTTCATACGGTTGTCCTCTAGACGACCCTACTGTCCCTAGAGGTGTCGTCCTGTTTAGAAAGGTTGACCATTTGTAAGGTTTTGTAGGCATACAAATGCGCATCGTGATCCATGCGTGAGTAAATGCGTCTGTGAATAACACGCCCTCTGGAATTCATAGACGTCTGTAAGGATTTGTACAGACTGAGGGCCGCATTCGCGCGGAGACGGTTCCTTGTCGTATATATGAAAACAGGGATTGTGATAGGGAGAGGGAAAGCGCGTGTCTCGTCATCGTCATATTCGGCTCGGCTGGGTGATAGCACGAGTGCCCATGTATCGACTCTTCATAACCATCTTCTTGTGGTTCTGGATCGCCGCGTGGGGCATGTTTGCTACGGTGTTTCTCATAAACGACCTGAAAGGCGTACAGCAGGTGTCTGCTCCCAGCATGTATGCAACTATTGCGCCAATCCTCGCTGCGGAAGCCGTCAGGACCTTTGAAGTAGGCGGTGCTGCCGCGTTTGCTCGGTTTTCACAGAGCAGCAGTCATCCGGATCGGCGCATATTCCTGCTCGATGGATTCTACAAAGATGTGCTGGGCGGTTCGCTGACGGATGATGGGCTGGAGGTTGCCCACGCAGCCAGGAACGGCCAACTCATCATGCTCGGGAGCAACATCGCTGCGTATAAGTTCGTCTCTGCTTCAGGTCGTCCTTACATCCTGCTAATCTACCTCACGAAGCCCGTCCGGCTTCAGTTTATCGAGGCTCTTGCGGGGAAAAACCTCCCGTATACGATCAGCATGATTCTTCTGATCACCGTACTATGCTTTGTCCTTGCGTACCATATAGCGGCGCCCATTCACAGCATCCAGTCGACGGCCCGGAGGGTTGCACAAGGAGATCTTCGAGCACGCGTTCCGATCAAGGTCGCCAAGCGCTTTGATGAGTTGGCAGCACTAGGGAGAGACTTCGACTCGATGGTCGATCGGCTGGAGCTGCTGATTGAGGCACAACGGAGCCTGTTGAACTCCGTATCGCATGAATTGCGTTCACCTCTTGCCAGGATCAATCTGGTTGTTGCCATGTTGAAACAACGCTACGCAACGGGGGACGCAGACGATATGTTTCAGCATCTGGATCGGGATGTCGAGAGAATCGATGTCCTGATTGGTCAACTCTTGGTCCTCTCGCGTCTGGAGTCCGGGCTTTCCTCTTCGGAGAGGGAAGATGTCGACGTTGTTCAACTTGTCGAAATGACAGTCGCCGACTGTAATTTCGAAGCAGAGGCGTCGGGCAAGTCAGTCAGCTTCCGCTCGACGGGTGCATTCCTTCTCGGCAACGCCGATGCGCATGCCCTTCGGAGTGCTTGCGAGAACGTCATTCGAAACGCTGTCCGGTTTACTCACCCGGAGACTAATGTGGAGGTCGTATTGCATATTGATCGAGGACCGTTCGAATCGCAGGGGATCCTTTCCATCCGAGACCATGGTCCTGGGGTTCCAGAAGACTCACTGAGTGCGATCTTTCAACCCTTCTATCGAATAGGGGGTGAAGGGCAAGGTCCGGACGGGAACGGTCTCGGCCTAGCAATTGCGGCTGAGGCGATTCGTTTGCATCGAGGCACCATAAGTGCCTCCAATCTTCGTCCAATGGGGCTGGAAATAACCATTCGGTTGCCGGTTGAACTTGACACGGATAGCGCGTAGAGATCAGCTTCGTTATCCGTCTTAATAGCATGAGCTAAGACTTTGACCAAGCACTAGATACCAGTCATCAGTGGCGGCCATCCCACGCTGCATCTTCTGCCCTGAACCTCTGGTGGAAGGGGCGCGAAGAACCCGATCAAATCTTGCCTTCGCATCCGGGCTCCCCGAGAGCAGAACCACCTTTCTACAAATCCTTACATACGGCTGACCGTTCCTTACGGCGCTGTATCGATGTGCCCTTCAGACTAGAGACATCTCTGGAGCACTTGTGGTCAGAATCGGGCGGCTTCATAGACGTTGTACAAGGCTCTCGAAGCTTTCCGAGTGGCAGTCATCAGCCCGCTCTCTAGTTAGGTGTTTGTAAAGGAGTTTGGAAGTGATACAGCGACTCGATGAAGGCAAGCAGACGATCGAGGTGGGCGACACTCCGCAGCAGAGTGGAAGCGCAAGGTATGCATCAGGTTCTAAGACTAAGTTTGTCCTCCTCCTTATTACAGTGTTGACAGTTGGCGTTTCTCTAGTGCTGCACTCAAGGAAGAACAAAGAAGTTCTTGCAAATGGCGGGACGAAGAGCCAGTCTGTTCTCATTCGCGCGGGCGAGGCAAGAAAAGGTGATATCGGTGTTTACATCGACGCACTTGGCACCGTGACGCCGATAGCCACTGTGAATATCTATAGCCAAGTGAGTGGCCGCGTCGTAGCGATTCATTATCGAGAAGGCCAATCTGTCCAGAAAGGAGATTCATTGATCGAGATCGATCCGCGGCCTTACTTGGCACAGCTGCATCAGGCTGAGGGATTGGTCGATCATGATCGTGGCGTTCTCAAGCAGGCAGAAATCGATCTAGCGCGCTACCGTGAGGCTTTCGCGGAGCACGCAGTTGCAAAGCAAATACTTGATGATCAAGAGCAGGCTGTCGTTCAGTACCAGGGAACGGTTAAGTACGACCTAGGGCAGGTCGAGAGCGCCACAGTCCAATTGAGCTACTGCTACATCGCTTCCCCGATCTCGGGGCGAGTGGGTCTGCGCCTCGTAGATGCTGGCAATCTCATCGCCTCCGGCACATCCAGTCCGCTGGTTGTGGTGACACAGCTTCAGCCAATCACGGTTGTCTTCAACGTCTCGGAAGACCATGTCGGCGAAGTTCAAGCACGGATGCGTCAACATACACCTCTTCTCGTGGACGCATTCGATCGGACCGAACAAGTCAAAATCGCTTCCGGAATCTTGCTAACGCTCGACAATCAGATCGACACATCGACCGGCACCGTACGTTTCCGGGGGGAGTTTGCTAATCGCGATCTCGCCCTCTTTCCTAATCAGTTCGTCAACGCCCGTCTCCTGGTGCATACGCTGAAGGACTCCGTTCTCATTCCGAGCGCTGCGATCCAGCGCAATGGAACACAGGCATTTGTCTTTGTCGCCGCCAACAATAGGATTTCCATCCGTACTGTCTCTGAGCGAGGAACGGACGGAAATGCGACGGCGGTGGAAGGTTTGCATGTAGGGGAAAAAGTGGCGCTGTCAAGTTTCGACAAGCTGCAGGACGGCACTTCGGTCACGGTAGAACAGGATGACGATATCACAGATAGACTTCAGGCCGGAGGCGGGTTGTGAGTCCCTCCCGGCCGTTCATTCTTCGCCCGGTGGCGACAGCTCTGTTGATGGTGGCGATCCTGGTTGTGGGCGCGGCTGCTTACGTCAAACTGCCGATTTCCGCCTTGCCCGAAGTCGAATACCCCACAATCCAGGTGCGAACGTTTTATCCTGGCGCCAGCCCCGACGTAATGTCCTCTGCTGTCACAGCTCCCCTTGAGCGGCAGTTCGGCCAGATCCCTGGTCTGAGCCAGATGACTTCGACAAGTTCAGATGGGAGCGCGTCGATCGTATTGCAATTCAGCTTAAGTCTGAATATCGATGTCGCTGAACAAGAGGTTCAGGCAGCCATCAATGCCGCACAGAGCTACCTGCCGACAGACCTTCCGGTCCCACCTGTGTACAGCAAATCGAACCCTGCCGACGCGCCGGTACTGACTCTCGCTCTAACTTCCAAGATACTCCCGCTCTCGAAGGTCGAGGATCTGGCGGACTCACGGCTTTCCCCAAAAATCTCACAGCTCGACGGAGTGGGTTTGGTGACAATTAGCGGAGGGCAGAAACCCGCTGTCCGGATCCAGGTCAAGCCTACCGCTCTGTCTGCTTATGGGATCAGCCTTGAGGATCTGCGGGCTGCGCTTGTGAGCACCAGCGTTAACTCGGCGAAGGGTACATTCGACGGCCAAACGCAGAATTACCAGATCAACGCGAACGACCAGCTCCTCTCCAGCAAAGACTATGGCAATGTTCTGATCGCTTATAAGAATGGCGCCCCAGTCATGCTCTCGGACGTTGCAAAGGTCACCGATGGAGTCGAGAATGTCCGCCTAGCGGGCTGGATGAATCAGACACCCGCAGTGATCCTCAATATCCAGCGGCAGCCAGGAGCGAACACCATCGCTGTCGTTAAGAGCATTCAGGATCTCTTGCCCAAGCTGCAGGCCGGCCTTCCGTCTGGAGTCCAACTCACGGTGCTTACTGACCGAACGACCACCGTCAAGGCGTCCCTCGCCGAGGTCGAATTCGAACTCGTTCTGACGATCGGGTTGGTCGTCGTGGTTATCTTCGTCTTTCTGCGTAAGTTTGCAGCGACGATCATTCCCGCTATCGCCATTCCTATCTCTCTCGTAGGAACGCTGGCGGTCATGTATCTGTTGGGATACAGCCTCAACAACCTTACCTTGATGGCACTCACAATCTCTACAGGATTCGTGGTTGACGATGCCATCGTGATGATCGAAAACATCTCTCGTTATCTTGAAGAGGGGTATGGACCTCTCGAGGCGGCGCTCAGGGGTGCCGAACAGATAGGTTTCACTATCATCTCCCTCACCATCTCTCTCGTCGCGGTCCTCATCCCATTGCTTCTCATGGGAGACATCGTAGGCAGGTTGTTTCGCGAGTTCGCGATCACGCTCGCAGTGACGATTCTTATCTCGGCCTTCGTATCGCTGACTCTCACACCGATGATGAGCGCTCGACTGCTGCGCCATAAGCCGGCTTCCGAGCAAGGCCGCTTCTATCACTGGTCCGAGCGAATGTTCGAACGCGTGATCGAACGGTATGGCGCAGCCTTGCGTTGGGTACTTGGCCACGAGATCGCGACACTTCTGGTTGCTGTCGTGACGTTGGTGCTGGCTATCTATCTCTACTTTGTCATTCCCAAAGGCCTCTTTCCCGTGCAGGATGTCGGCATCATTCAGGGAATCTCCCAGGCCCCGGAGTCCATATCCTTTGAGGCAATGGCAATCAAGCAGCGACAGTTAGGAGATGTCATTCTGAAGGACTCTGCCGTGGATAGCCTGTCGTCCTTTATCGGGATCGATGGCACCAATGCGACATTGAACAGTGGGCGTATTCAGATCAACCTTAAACCTTTGGCACAACGCAAGATCAGTGCAACCGAAGTGATTGAACGTCTGCAGGGCAATCTGCAGAAGGTTGCAGGAGTTCACCTATCCATGCAACCGGTGCAGGATCTTACGGTGGATGATCGGGCCAGCAGCAGTCAGTATCAATACACCCTCGTAGATGCGGACCAGTTGGAGCTTGACCTCTGGACGGCAAAGATGGTGACAGAGCTACGGAAACATCCAGAGCTAAGAGACGTGTCGACAGACCAGCAGCAGCATGGATTGGCGGCACGATTTGTATACGATCGAGCAACCGCATCACGCATGAATATCTCCGCGGACCAGATCGACTCCACGCTCTACGATGCGTTCGGTCAACGGCAGATCAGCACCCTGTACACGCAGTCGAACCAGTATCACGTCATCCTTGAGGTGTCGCCGGAGTTCCAGAGAAACCCGCAGAAGCTCGACGATATCTACCTGCAGAGTTCTTCTTCCAGCGGTACTTCCGGTTCGACTTCTTCATCCGGCCGAAGCTCATCGAACAGTACAGCCACAAGTGTACCTACGCTGACCTCGTCCTCCACGAGCGGGCTAGGGACCGCTCAACTGAGCAGTCTGTCAAAGGCTGGAATTGCCTCTTCGCTCGCGCCCAACAGTAATAGTGCATTGTCCTCCTCATCATCGAGCACGGCTCTCGCAACCAGTTCACCGTCTAGTCTTTCGTCCACCCCAAGCGCGTCCTCTTCATCGACCAGTGATTCCAGCACATCATCTCGACCCTCTCCTGTTCCTCTCTCCGCCTTCACCCACATCGAAAAGACGTCCAGCCCTCTGACCATCGCTCACCAAGGTCAGTTCCCGGTTGTTACCCTCTCGTTCAATCTGGGGCCAAACACCTCCTTGAGCCAGGCTATTGCCGTGGTTGAAAAAGTGAAGGAAGAGATGAAGATGCCCGCCAGCGTAGAGACGAGCTTTGAAGGGACAGCCCAGGCGTACAAGACTGTGGGAGGTAATGAAGGGCTTCTCATTCTTGCAGCGTTGGTTGCCGTCTACATCGTGCTTGGCGTCCTCTATGAGAGCTTTACTCATCCAATCACCATTCTCTCGACACTTCCTTCCGCTGGCGTTGGTGCACTGCTGGCCCTTATGTTCTTCAAGCAGGATCTTGGCATTGTCGCCATCATCGGTATCATCCTGCTAATCGGCATCGTGAAGAAGAACGGCATCATGATCGTGGACTTCGCGTTAGACGCGGAGAGGACACGAGGTCTCACGTCAGCCGAGGCAATCTACGAAGCTTCGCTATTGAGATTTCGCCCGATCATGATGACGACTCTCGCTGCGCTCTTTGCCGGAATCCCGCTCGCCTTAGGTTCTGGCATTGGCTCGGAGCTGCGCCGTCCCCTAGGCATCGCGATGGTGGGCGGCCTGCTACTCAGTCAGGTGCTGACGCTCTTCACCACTCCAGTGATCTATATCTTCTTCGACAGACTTGCCCGCCGTCTCTCACGAAGGGGGACCGCTGAAAGTCAGCTTAGCGCAGTGGAGCAGGTATGAACATCTCCGGCCTCTTTATAAAGCGTCCAGTCGGAACGACGCTTCTTGCTGTTGGAGTCACGATCGCCGGATTGGTCGCCTTCAATCTCTTACCTGTTGCTTCGTTGCCTTTAGTCGATCTCTCCGCTATCAGTGTGACTGCTGCACTGCCTGGAGCGAGTCCTGAGAATATGGCGTCCTCGGTCGCGACTCCGCTCGAAAAGCAGTTCAGCCACATCGCCGGTATTACGACGATGAGTTCGACGAGCACACTCGGCGTGACGCAGATCAAGCTGGTCTTCGATATGAGCAGGGACGTGGACGGTGCGGCGCGGGACGTGGAAGCCGCCATCAACGCAGCTCGCAGCTATCTGCCCACAAACCTTCCGGCGAACCCGACCTATCGCAAACTCGATTCCGCGCGGGCGCCTGTCCTTGTTCTGAACCTTGCCTCGAAAACAGCCGATTCCGGCGCTCTGTACGACACAGCTTCATCCGTCATTCAGCAGAAGATTTCACAGATCAGAGGGGTGGGCCAGGTTTCAATTCTTGGCGGTTCCTTGCCGGCTGTTCGGGTTGAACTCAACCCGCAACAGGTAAGCCACTACGGCCTGGGAATTCAGGACATCGCAAGCGTCATCAGCAAACAAAATGCGAACCGGCCAAAAGGTCAAATCTCTGACGGGAACACCATCACGGATTTAACCGCCAATGACCAAATTAGAAAAGCCAGCGACTATGCGCCGCTGGTCGTGGGCACGAAGGACGATGCTGTTGTGCGGCTCCAAGACGTCGCAAACATTAGTGACTCGGTAGAGAGCGTACGATCGGTCGCTTACGTCAACGGCAAAGAATCGGTCAGCCTCCTGGTCTACTGTTCTCCCGGAGCGAACGTCATCAGCACGGTCGATCAGATCAAGCTCTTGCTGCCGGCGATCCGTGCCTCTATTCCGGCGAACCAACAGCTCTCGATGACAGGAGATCTGACGTCCACGATCCGCGCTTCCGTAAAAGACGTGGAGGGGACCCTCGTCCTATCGATCGTCTTAGTAGTGTTTGTGGTGTTCCTCTTCCTACGTAACGCGAGAGCCACGCTGATCCCCGGTGCTGCAGTGACAATTTCTGTGATTGGCACCTTTGCGGTGATGTATCTCTGCGGCTATACGCTGGATAACCTCTCTTTGATGGCACTGGCCATCTCGACGGGCTTCGTCGTCGATGACGCCATCGTGGTGATGGAAAATTCGGTCCGTCTGATGGAGCTTGGCGTTCCGGCAGGGGAAGCCGCCCTCAAGGGTGCGGAAGAAACCGGACCGACCGTACTCTCGATGAGCTTGTCGCTCATCGCGGTGTTCATCCCGATCTTGTTTATGGGCGGGATATCTGGGCGTCTCTTTCACGAGTTTGCATTTACGCTCGTTGTCTCCATTGCCATATCTATGGTGATCTCGCTTACGCTCACGCCCATGATGTGTGCTTACGTGCTTCAATCGGAGAAGGAAGTCGTACATGGCGGACTTTATCGATGGAGTGAGAAGGGGTTCGACCACCTGCTGGCTGGCTATCGTCAGAGCCTAAGCTGGGTATTGAAGCATCCCGTCCTTATCTTGTTCATCTTCCTGGGAACGCTTGGCCTCAATGTCGTCCTGATGCAACGTGTCCCGAAGGGCCTGTTTCCCATACAGGACACGGGTTCTCTGCTCGGAGGCATACAGGGTCCTCAGGACACCTCCTTCCGGGCGATGCAGCATTCGTTGAAAGCGATCGAAGCGGTAATCCAGACCGACCCGGCCGTCGACGTGGTCACTGGATTCACGGGAAGCAGCTCCGGTCCTGGGAGCAGTGACGGCAGTAACTCCGGCTTCCTCTTTGTGACGCTTAAGCCGTTGGAGCAGCGAAGAGTGAGCGCTTCTGAGGTACTGGATCGGCTGCGTCCGAAGCTGGAGTCAATCCCCGACGCAGTGACTGAACTGAAACCATTTCAGGACATCCCCTCAGACGGCAAGAACAGCAATGCCGAGTACCAGTATGAATTGTCCTCCGATAGCGTGACAGACCTGAGCAGATGGGGACCCATCTTTTATCAGGAGATGAGAAAACTGCTTGAGATAACCGATGTCAGCATCGATCAGCAGAATAAAGGCTTGCAGGCCCTGGTAAGGTATGACCGGCCTACGGCAGCTCGCTATGGCATCACACCGCAGCTCATCGATCAATCACTCTATGGTGCGTTTGGGCAGGCGCAAGTCTGCACCATCTATACCTCGCTCAACCAATATCACGTCGTCATGGAGGCTGCGCCGCAGTACACGCAGAGCCCATTGGGCCTGAGTTCTATCTATGTCCACCCCTCCGGCGGAACATCTGTTCCCCTGGACGCCTTTGCTCAACTGACAAAGTCTACGTCGCCATTAGCGGTTAACCACGATGGACTATTCCCGGCAGTGACCGTTTCGTTCAATCTGGCGACAGGGACATCTCTTGGACAAGCGACCGCAGCCATTGAGCAGTTGCAGCAGCGGCTTGCCATGCCGCAGACAGTGCGAGGTGCCTTTCCCGGAACGGCCGGAGGGATCAGTAAGTCGTTGATCGACATGATTGTGCTCGTCGTCATTGCCTTAATCGCGGTTTATATCGTGCTCGGTGTTCTCTACGAAAGCCTGATCCACCCCATCACTATCCTGTCGACCTTGCCTCCGGCAAGCGTTGGTGCCGTGCTTGCCCTAATCCTCTTTAAGAGTGAGTTGGACGTGATCTCAATCATTGGCATCGTCTTGCTGATCGGCATTGTGAAGAAGAACGCGATTATGATGATCGACTTTGCACTTCTTGCTGAGCGGGTCGAGGGCAAGAGTCCTGAAGACGCCATCTTTGAGGCTTGCCTGCTTCGTTTTCGACCCATCATGATGACCACAATGGCCGCCTTATTCGGAGCTCTGCCGCTTGCCATGGGCCACGGAACTGGATCGGAGCTGAGACGCCCACTAGGTATTGCGGTAGCAGGGGGCTTGGTGCTCAGCCAGATTTTGACGCTCTATACAACCCCCGTGATCTATTTGTTTTTAGACCGGCTTCGTCTTCGCTTCCGGAGCAAGCGCAACCTACCCAAGCTGGTCTCTCAGGGAGGCATCATCTAATGGCATATTTTATGCAATCTCTCATGCCGTACTTTACAAGGCGAAATATTGCTAAACCTGGCTGCTTCTGTGCTTCTGCTTTTCTGATCGTGACCCTGTGCGGTTTGCAGGGATGCAACGTTGGCCCTAGATACAGGCCGCCCGCGATGCCTGCCCCACCGGAATTCAAGGAGCAAGGCCCACCGCAGGCAGCCGATGGCACGACGTGGAAGTCAGCGCAACCGCAGGATAGCGCTCTACGCGGAAAATGGTGGGAGATCTATCAGGAGCCCGAGTTGAATGCCTTGGAAGAGAAGGTCGTCATCTCCAATCAGAATGTAGCCCAGGCTTTTGCCAACTTTACCGCCGCACGGGCGCAGATAGGGCAGGCACGTTCAGGTTTTTATCCAACCATCAGCGTTGGTCCCTCCTACACTCGCGGCCGATCGTCTCAGACGACGGGAACCTCGACCGTCTCAACCAACAGTCCGAATAGCAACCTGTTCAACCTTCCCTTCGATGTCTCCTGGCAACCCGATCTTTGGGGCCGCGTCCGCAACACGGTCCATCAATACGCATTCGCCGCACAGGTCAGCGCGGCCGATCTTGCGAATCAAACTCTGACTGAACAGGCCGATCTGGCGATCTTCTACTTTCAACTGCGCGGACAGGATGCGTTGGAAGACCTCTACCGCAAAACGACAGATGCCGATCGCCAAGGATTAGCCCTGACGCGCGTCCAATACAGAACCGGACTGACGAACGACGAGGCGGTTTCACAAGCCGAAATAGCTCTCAAGACCGCCGAAGCCTCGGCCACAAACGCAGGCATCACTCGTGCTCAGTACGAACACGCTATCGCTTTGCTGGTCGGAGAGCCAGCCTCGTCCTTTTCGATCCCGGTACGGTCGCTCACAACTCAGGCTCCCGACATACCCTTCGGAGTGCCCTCCGAACTGCTGGAAAGGCGCCCCGATATTGCAGCCGCAGAGCGATCCATGGCGGAGGCAAATGCGCTCATAGGCGTGGAGAAAGCGGCCTACTATCCCACGCTGAATCTCTCCGGATCGGTTGGATTTGAAAGCACCAAGTTCTCACGTTGGATGACATCTCCCAGTCGTTATTGGTCCGTAGGGCCAACAGCCTCTGAGACCATATTCGATGGTGGTCTCAGAAAATCCACGGTCTCACAGTACCAGGCTCTTTACAACGCCGATGTCGCCAATTATAGGCAAGTGGTCCTGACAGCCTTCCAGCAGACCGAGGACTATCTCGCTTCACAACGCCTGCTCAGAGAGCAGATCCTCCAGCAGCAAGATGTAGTCCAATCCGCACAACGCTATCTCAACGTAGCCTCGGCGCGCTACAGGACCGGTCTCGATCCCTATCTCAACGTCTTTACCGCACAGACGACACTTCTCGCGAACCAGCAAACGGTGATAGTGCTGCGAGTCCAACAGATGTCCAGCAGCGTCCAACTCATCGAAGCGCTAGGCGGTGGTTGGAACGTCTCAGAATTGCTAACCGAACGGCAGGTCAGCGCCCGGCTGCCATAGCAAACTAGATTGTTGCCCGTGCTTGTGTTGACGGCCCCCGGATCCTTGGTGCGGAGGGCAAGTATCATTCATATGAGGCGATAGAGATGGCGCAAGGTTTAGATAAGACGTCGGCTGCGGCACCTCTTCAGGCGAAACCGCATCTGCTCATCGTGGATGACGACCGAGAGTTGTGTCAGCTGATCGCTCGCTATCTGGACGACGAAGGTTTTCTCTCAACCGCGGTTCATACCGGACGTGCAGGGGAGAAGGCGGCGATTGAGGGCGGCTTCCAACTGATTGTGTTGGATGTCATGCTTCCCGACCGGAAGGGATTCGATGTACTGCGCGATCTTAGGACGCAAATCACCACGCCCGTACTGATGCTGACCGCAAAGGGCGATGACTTTGATCGCATCTTTGGTCTGGAACTGGGCGCTGATGACTATCTGGCGAAGCCCTTCAATCCTCGCGAGCTGGTAGCCCGGATCTCGGCCATCCTGCGCAGATCCGGCTGGCAGTTGAAGGAGAGCGCCTCACAGCGGCCACCTGTGCTCATGTCGGGCAATCTAGAGTTGGATATGGGGAATCGGATCGTAAAGAAAGACGGACTTGAGGTAAAGCTCACCTCTGCCGAATTTGATCTGCTGCGGCAATTGCTCGACTCAGCCGGGAAGGTCCTGTCGCGCGAAATGTTGGTTGAGAAAGTACTTGATCGAAAGTTTTCGCCCTTTGATCGCAGCATCGACCTGCACATTAGCAATTTACGTAGGAAACTCGGTCCACAGAAAGACGGAACTGAGCGAATTCGCAGTGTGCGTGGAAGTGGCTATCTCTACGCCTGGCCTACTACAGAATAGCTAGGGAACCATCCACGGCATGTGGTGCGCGGGTCGATGCTGGACCTTGATGTTGATTACACTTCCCTTGTCGCAGCCGGGTGAACTCATCTGAGCGCACATCAGTTCTTCTAATGAAAGTCGTGCGATTTGAGGGCTAATTGTGCGTTGATGGTGAGTTCCGCAACCTTGTGCATGCGGATGTGGACGACTTTGTCGATGTTCTGGAGAATGCCTTCAATCAGCAGAATCTTGCCGTAGGTGACGAGGGAGCGGTTCTGTTCATAGAGACCCGGGTCGATGATCGCATTGCAAATGCCGGTCTCATTCTCCAGTGACAGAAAGATGAAGCCGTGGGCAGTTCCCGGCCGCTGCCGAGCGATAACGCAGCCGGCGATTCGTGCCTTGGTTCCGTTCCGAACGTGTCGAAGATGGCTAGCGGGGAAGACCTGCATGCGACGCAGCTCACTTCGGCAATGCGCCATCGGATGCCGGCCGACGGTGACTCCGGTGCCTCCGTAATCGGCCACCATGCGCTCGGTCGGGTTCATCATAGCGAGCGGCGATGTCGAAGGTTCGTCCTGATCAAGGCTGGCGAAGAGCGGCCCCGCCTGGCGGACTGCGCGCTCCACCTGCCACAGCGGATCGCCGCCGTGCGGCTTCGGCTGAGGCCCTGTCCAACTCCCGAAGCGGATCGCGGTCGTCGACCTTACGCAAGTTGAATTGTTCCCATTCCACCTGGTCCGCTGAGGTTTCGGAGAGGCCCATCGGTTGATTAGGACAGCCGGGCGTACCCTCCATCTTCCGCCTGCGGCGTTCTTCTTTGTCGAACAGCATCCGTTCGAGCGCAGGAGCGAGCCCTTTCGTCTCAGCGCGCGGGTGAGATGCGCCGCAATGCTGCTGGCTAAGCTGCCTGATCCTCAAACCGGGAAGAGCAAGTGCGATCAGAACTATCATGCCCACAATGGCGGATGATCCATTTGTTTTGAGAACAAAGCGGGCCCACCCGGACCGAAGACGACTGTCCGTCGTAGTCGATCGCGGCCAGAAGCTATATTTATCAAGCGCAGTGCCGAAAACTGCCAAGGCGATAGGAAGAAGAGTTACCGAAATTGCCGCAGAGACGAATGGCATAACCATTGCGCCAACCCCAATGCTTGCAGGAATGGAACTGGCAGCCCACCAGAGAGAAGAGGCCGATCGCGGCGGTCAACCCACTTAACACTACAGCTCGACCTGCCTTGTCGCCAGCGACCAACACCGCTTGCTCGTTACTCCATCCGCGTTCGCGTTCTTCGCGCCATCGAATGACGATGATCGGCGCAAATCGAATGAGAGTCAGACAGTCAACGTCGTAATCATGTAAGGGATGAAATAACTAGCTTTTGTGACATAGGTCAAGCTATAAGGAGCAGAATAGGTGACAAGCATCGCCGGCACGGCAGTCATCACTGGCAAAATGGCAATCCAGGAGCCGTACACAAGCAACAGGACGATGAAGAAAGCAAGAATGTAGCTTTAATATTAGCCAGGTGCAACATGTGCATTGCAACCGCCGCCGCCGCCATCGTTGGCCCTGTCCACACGATGACTCGCTCCTCTTCGGCAGGAGTCTCGTTAAGACGGAGGCGGTTATCAAGGGCTTTTTCAAGTCTACGTTCCGCGATCTCTTCCTGTAGAACACCTCGGGCGACTTCGGTGAAGTCGTCGTCTGTCAGACGAGGAGCGTTGCGTCATAGAGTTCCCTACGTTTTTTGAAGATAGAGTTGTCGCGACGCGATAACTCCAGAATCATATGACTTACTTCACCTTTTCTAACTGCCCCACTCTGTTGTCAAAAGATCTTCTCGATCATGAGCTCAGTCAACAAGGATCGGAGGGGGCCTCCAAGCCGTGACTGAACGCTGCCGATTGCCATAAAATCTGCAGCAGCCCTCCCGACGGCGCAATCCATTTAGCTGACCGGAGAAGATCTCTCACGCAACCACGATGGAGTCCACCAGTTCCATTTACCCATCAAAGACACGAGCGCCGGGACGAGAAGGGTTCTGATGATGATCGCGTCGACCACAACGCCGGCGGCCAGGGTGGTGGAGATGATCTTCGGAATCTGGTTCGGATCTCCGCTTAGTGAAAGAAACGAGATCATAAGAATGACGGCCGCTGAAGTCACAAGTCGGCCGGTGCGAGCGAGTGCTTGAACGATGGCTTCGTCGGTCGAATGAAGACGATCGTACTCTTCCCGGATGCGAGAGAGGACGAAGACCTCGTAGTCCATCGAGAGACCGTACAAGCAGGCAAAGACAACAACCGGGATCCAGTCGCGAATCGCGGCCGTGGCGGGAACACCGAAGATCAGGTTTGAGCCATATCCTCGCTGCCAGAACAAGACCATAAATCCAAACGCTGCGCCGAGAGAGACGACATTGAGCAGGACTGCCTTGAGGGCAAGAACCAAAGATTTAAGCGCCCTGGTCAGTATGGCAACACTCAGCACGCAAACAATAGAAAGCATCAGCGGGAAGTGGCCGTAGACCGCGTCAGTGAATGCTACATCCCCAGCGGTCGAGCCCCCTACCTCCGCTCCTCCTGAAACACCTTGAAGTCGTTTGCGAAGTTCAACTACGATTGCTTTTCCTTCGCGAGTGCCGCCTTCCGCCTTGGTGATCACCGTAAGAAGGCTGTCACCTCCATGACGGAACGAGGGCGTGTCGGGCGACAGAACGGTGTAGACCCCTGGGGTTGCCAGTGCGATCTCCGTCGCCTGTTTTCTGCCTTGGTCTCCTCCATGAGTAATCACCTGGATCGGAAAGTCGACAGCGCTGGGAATACCTGCACGAAGGAGCTCTGCGAAGGTTGCAGCGGCAGGCCCGGCCTGAGGAAGAGAGCCAATGAGTGGTTCTGCCGTGTTAATTGAGAGTGCAGGAATCGTGAGGGACCCAAGCACCGCAAGGGCGATGACTGCAGCCAGCCAGCGGAATCGCAATATCAGCCTACCCCAGCGTTCCCAGCCCCGGCTGAAGGTTGTGGAGGTCTTCCAGAGGCGGCGACGCTCAAGCCAGGGTCCCCACGCTGCGAGTGCGATCGGGAGCAGCGTCAACGCCGAAGCTGTGGCAATGAGCGGTACCAGCATGCCACCGACTCCGACGCTTCGCAGAAAGGGCACGGGCAATAAGACAAGCGAGAACAACCCGACCGCGACGGTTACGCCGCTAAGAATTACAGTCCCGCCCGCGCTCCCGATCGCAGACCGGATAGCCGCAATGTTATCGAGTCCACGCTCCCGCTCCTCGCGCCAGCGGGTCACGACGATGAGAGAGTAGTCGACGGCCAGTCCGGGGCTGAGAAGAATAATCATGTAGGGAACGAAGTAACTTACTGGCGTGAGATAGGTCAATCCCAGCGCGCTCAGGAAGGTCACCAGAATGGCGGGAAGCGCCATCATGACAGGCACGATCGCAATGGCCGAACCGTAGACCAACAGCAGCACAACTGCGGCAGCGACGATACCGAGCTCTAATCCGATAACGAGGTTGTGTCGGTTGGGACCAGCATTGGACAGCATTTGAGCGAAGCCGGTCAGGGTAAGTTGTGATCCGGGCGTTACCGCTTTCTGCATAGCAGGATCGATGCGCGCTTCGAAGCCGGAACTCGGCCCCTTGTCGGGATTAGGTAGATCAATCACGGCCCAAGTGGTCTGCCCTTGGTCGAGCAGGAACATCGGGTTATGCGTGTTCGCATAGTCAGCGACGGCAACAATCGATGCGCTTGAGGCAGACTCAAAGGTCTTCGCGGCGATCGCCTGGCCTGCTGGAGTTTCCATGCCGCTCCCTTGCGGCAGATGGAGCACGGCAAGAAAGGGTTCAAAGGTTGCATCGATTCGGAAGCTGTCGAGGATATGCTGGTTCGCGATAAAGCCGGGTTGTCCCGGAGTCGTGTACGTGTAATCCATGCGGTGCATCATGATTCCCGCATATTTCGCCCCACAGAACGAGAGCAGCAACCAGAAGCAGACGGTCAGGATTTTGTGACGCAATACGAAAGAAGTCATCAGTGTTGTATCTCTTCTTGGTCGGGTTGGTATTCGAGTATGGTTAAGGTCGTCGATTCGCTCTGAAAGTGAGATGACACGTCCGCAATACAACCTGCATGTGAAACCGAAAGCCCGGTCCAATGAGCATCAAACTCGCAAGAGACTACTTGCGCGCGCACGTTTGACCAGTCAGTTTGGATCACATTAGACAATTTCTGCGTGTCAGATCGGTCAGGATTTGTATAGCGGTTGTGAAATTTTGTAAGCAATCCGAGAGACCAACAGCACATGACATGAAACCATTCTCTGTCGTGGATGAGTCGGGACAATCTGAAAATTGCCTGAAATTGCGTAACGCATACAATTGCCACGTTAGACTGGAATCGCCAATGCAGATTGAGATGGGGACTCGACATTACGATGATTCACGTATTGCTTGTCGAAGATGAGAAGCCAATGGCGGGACTGCTCAGAACCGCTCTCACCGAGCAGGGCTTTTCTGTGCAAGTCGCCTTCCACGGCTCCGATGGCCTTCATATGGCGACAGAGTTTCCATACGACGTCCTGGTGCTTGACGTCATGCTGCCGGGCATGGACGGTTTCGAAATCGGACGTGCGCTGCGACGCATGAGCATCTCGACTCCCATCCTCTTCTTGACAGCCCGCGACAAATTGACCGACCTCGTTTTCGGTCTTGAGTGTGGTGGCGATGACTATCTGACAAAGCCATTTTCCTTTATTGAACTGACGGCGCGTTTGAAAGCACTAGCACGCCGTCGGCCCGAGATTCATCCGGAAAAGCTTGTGCTGGACGATCTCGTAATCGACACCACAACAAGAGAAGTATTTCGCGGTTGCGAGCTGATTGACCTCACGCGCAAGGAATACGTACTGCTCGAATTCTTGATGAAGAACGGACATCGAGTCGTTACCAGGCAGAGCCTTATCGATGCTGGTTGGGGATTCGCTACGAATGTCGAGAACAATTCGCTCGATGTCTACATGACCCACTTGCGGGTGAAGGTTGATGGGGGGAGGTCCAAACGTCTGTTGCAGACTGTTCGAGGGGTAGGATACCGCCTGTCTTCCCCAGGAGGGAGATGATGCTCTCCATACGGCTAAGGCTCACATTGTGGTATTCGTCGATCTTGCTCGCCATTCTTTTTCTATTCGCCGGCACCCTTTACTTCGGCGTTCGGAAAGCGCTTCAGGCAAGCGTGGACGGAGATCTACAGTCTCGTATTAACGGCGTCGAGAGCTACTTAAAGCGCCAGGTGCCACGCTTCGATCAAGACAAAATTCGCGACGAGCTGGAAGAGAACGTACTTATACAGGCTTCGAGCACCAATCCCGATCTGGAGCCTCTGGGCGGTGAAATGCTGCAGATCTCAGATGGCCAGGGTCGATGGTATTGCCAGTCGCGTTCCATGCGAGATCTGAACATCGCTGCGCCGATTACTTCGAACGAGAACGGATTCGTAACGCGCCAGGTCACGGGTTCTCCCATGCGAGTTCAGACCGCCTCGTTTGAAGTCGACCGCCATACATTTGTGATTCAGGCCGCTGCCTCAATGGCAGGTCTCCACGCTACCCTGGCCCGCATCGCCCGCCTGATGATGTGGTCCATCCCTGTGTTCGTGATCGCTGCTTCCGCCGGTGGCTATTGGCTCAGCAGGCGCGCTCTTGCGCCCGTGGATCGCATCATCGAAACCTCCCGTGCGATCGGCCATCACAACCTTTCCCAGCGGCTGGTCGTTCCACAAAGCGGAGACGAATTGCAGAGGCTCTCCGAGACGCTGAACCAGATGATTGAACGGCTTGATCAAGCCTTCCGGCGTGTCACCCGATTTACCGCCGACACATCTCATGAACTCCGCTCGCCCGTTGCATTTATAAGAACGACGGCAGAGGTTGCGCTCCTGCATCCACGCAAACCGCGAGAGTACCAGCATGCGTTTGCCGGTGTGCTCACGGAGGCAGAGCGTATGACAAAGCTGATTGAAGATCTGCTCTTGTTAGCCCATGCCGATTCAAACTCGATGGCTTTGATTGGAGTTCCGCTAGAAGTACGCGACATCTTGCGGCGAGCAGCAGAGCAGGTGAAGGATTCCGCGCTCAACAAAGGAATCGGCCTTTGCCTCGAGCTTCCTCATAACGCCGTGACCGTCGTCGGTGAACCATCCTCACTCTACCGGCTGTTTCTTATCCTGCTCGAGAACGCTGTGAAATACACCGAGAGGGGTGGTCGGGTGAAGATCAGCCTGGTTGCAAACGCAAGCGGCAGTCTTGTGCGAATTCGAGACTCAGGCATCGGCATAGCAGAAGAAGAACTGCCGTTGATCTTCGACCGCTTCTATCGCTCCGACAAAGCGCGACAGCGGGATCTAGGAGGCGCCGGCCTCGGCCTTTCGATAGCCTCGAGTATTGCTGACGCTCATCGAACTCACATTGATGTGGAGAGCAAGTTGGGCGAGGGTTCAACCTTCTCGATCACTTTCCCTCCCGAACCGGCGACGGTTATTAGATAGGATCTTCTCTTTATACTGTCGTCGGATACGAACTCCAGTCCTTCCGACCCTGGAGTTCGTGCCGTCATAGAGATGACGTGTCATCGCCTTCTGTCCAAGCTTCGTCTTAAGCGAGCTTCGGCATTTCAGCTGATTTTCATTCGACATTTCAGTTGATTTTCAGGTGTGAGTCATTCAACCGTCACTCTCGCAGCCTAGTGTCACTGTAGTTCGTTCCGCAATCAACACAACTGCCTGACACCTCAGCCTTGCATATCAAGGCAGTTGAGATGCTGCGTTTGTATAAGGAGCCCATCTTGGATCAAAACGCCAGTCCTAATCCTGTTTCCATCAGGTTTGGCAGAAGTATTGCCTTTGTTGCCGTCACCTTCGTTACCGCATTCGACATCTTCAATCCAGATGGAACGCCAAGCGCAATTGCCGGCCTGATTACATCGACTACCCTCCCTCTCGTCAGATCCAGATTGGCGTCAATGGCACCTTCTAGTGCTGTGAGAGCAAAGGCCGCCGGTTCGGTAAGACCAGCCCGCACTTACCGCTTGGAGAAAACTATGCGTCAGATGTATGTTCTTTTTTGTGTTTTTTCGATCGGTATGGTCGCCTTCGCGCAACAGGATCGCACCGCCTTGTCCGGTCAAGTAACTGACTCCGCTGGCAGGTACGTGATTGGCGCCACCGTGTCGGTCACGGATGTTGCTACGGGTACCAGGCGCATCACCGTAACAAACGAATCTGGAAGTTACGCGATTACCGGATTGCTGGTAGGCGTTTATCGCGCCGGCTGCAATTCGCCCGGCTTTCGAACGATCGAAGTTCAGCCATTCCGGCTTGAAGTGGGGCAGGAGCGGGTCATCCAATTCACATTGATGCCTGCTGCTGCCGACACGAGCATTGAAGTCGTGTCAACTCAGCCGATACTGAACCTCACATCCTCTGCCGTCGGAGCAGTCATCGCGGGTACTCAGGTCCAGAACCTGCCCCTCAATGGCAGAGACTTCAATAATCTGAGCGCCCTGGCGCCGGGAGCGATCAACTCGGGGGTTGGCGATCAAGGCAGCATCCGTTTCGCAGGCCATGGAGCCGACGATAACAACTTTCGTGTGGATGGTGTCGATGCCACCGGCATCTTGAACCAGGACCAGCGCGGATCGATGAGGCTCCAGATCTCGACCGAAGCGATCGCCGAGTTCAGTGCAAGTAGCGCTGTCTATACCGCGGAAAGTGGCGCGACAAACGGCGGCCAGATCGAGATCGTATCGAAGTCCGGCACGAACAAACTTCATGGATCGGTTTTCGAGTTTCTCCGCAATGATGTCTTCGATGCACTGCCGTTTGCCACGACAACCAGTGTGCCCCTTCGCTTGAACCAGTTCGGCGGAGGAATTGGCGGCCCTATCCTCAAGAACAGAACGTTCTTTTTCGCGAACTTCGAAGGGCTCCGCCAGATCATCGGACAACCTTTGACTGGCTTTGTCCCCAGTCCTTCCTACCGCGCAGCGGTTCTGGCCACGTCTCCCGCACTCAAGCCATTCCTAGATGCTTTTCCGGAAGGCAGCATGGCAACGAGCGACCCGAATGTGCTGCGATGGTTTGGCTCCGGCAGGCAGACTCAATCCGAAAACTCAGGTTTGATAAGAGTGGACCATCAACTATCCCCGAAACTGAATAGCTTCGCCCGATACATGATTGACAACTCAACCGCCGACCAACCAGTAGGCGGTAACGTTGGTATTCTGCAGCAGACGTACTCCAACAACGTGCGGGCGCAGAATTTTGCCCTGGGATTGCAGCAAGTCTATTCTTCTTCTTTCCTGAACGATACCCGCTTCGGCTTCAACCGGATTTACAACCCCATCGTCGTCGACAATCCGTTACCAGCCGTCGTGTACGTGCCTGAGTTTACAGAGCTGCTCTATTCCAATGCGGAGCGTTTCGCCGATAACACGTTCTCGGTGCTCGACAACGCAACCCGCCAGTTCGGCCGGCACACGTTCAAGGCCGGCGTCGAGATCAAGCGAGTTCAGATGAACAACACGACCAGCCTCCAGGAAGAGGACCAGTTGATCTATCTGAGCGAACAGGCCTTCCAGAATAACCAAGTAGCACAGGCGACTCTCAATGCGCCGTTGCCCGTCACGGGCATGCGTAAGACGATAGATTCTGCCTATGTGCAGGATGAATTCAAGCTTAAGCAGAATTTGACCATTACCGCGGGACTGCGTTACGACTTCTTCAGTAACTTCCATGAAATACATAACGATGCTCTCGTCTTCGACCCCTATAGTTGTGGCGCTCAGGGGTATTGCCCTACGGGCGCGGCGTTTTACTTTCCGCGGACCGACGATCTAGGTCCACGCCTTAGCGTCGTCTGGGCTCCGGCCATCTATCAAGGAAAGACCGTCATCAATGCTGGGGTCGGAAGATACTATGGGGAAGGCCAGCTCGGAGATCTGAATGCTCCGACTGCGAATATCGCAACGCGCATCACGCTGAATGAGATCACTAGCCCTGGCCTCAGCTATCCGGTCGTGCCCTATGTATCTCAGTCAACGAGCAGCGTCATAACCCCAAGGGCCTTGGAGCGCAACCGTAAGGACGCCGCAGTCGACGAGTGGAACCTTTATGTCCAGCAGAATGTGGGCGCGGGAACGATCTTCCAACTCGGCTATTTGGGAAGTAAAGGCGACCATCTCTTAACGCGAACCTACATCAATGAGATCAATCCAGCTACCGGCCAACGTCCATTCCCGCTGTTCGGATTGTCTGACGAGATTGCCTCCTACACGTTTTCAAACTTCCATGCACTTCAGGCGGGGCTCCGCAGGAGCTTTACTCGTGGACTCCTTTTCACTGTAAATTACCAATGGTCTAAGTCCATGGATGATGGCACGGTAGGCGGAGGCGAAGCGGATTATGCTGAGAATGCTTCGTGCCAGAGATGCGAATATTCAGTAAGCGATCAGGACGTTGCTCAAGTTTTCACGGCCAGCATAGTGTACGAACTCCCCTTCGGAAAAGGCCGTACCTACTTTTCTGACGTCAAGGGGGTGGTCGGCACTCTCGCCAGCGGATGGCAGTTCAGCGGGATTATCAGCGCACGCTCGGGACTTCCGGTAGACGTGGAAATTGCGCGTGCGGTAAGTGACGTCCCCGATGGCAATATCCACAGCCCGCAACGACCTAACAGGATTCCGGGCGCTTCCTTGTACTACCCGCACCGCACTCCTGCAGCATGGATCAACCCGGCTGCCTTTACGACGCCGGCCTCCGGCACCTGGGGCAACCTGGGCAGAAACGCTGTGCGTGGACCGGGCGCTTGGCAGGTCGACCCCGCTCTGACCAAGGATACGAAACTCACTGAGCGGGTTACATTCCAGTTCCGCGCTGAGGCCTTCAATGTCTTGAATCGGGTACAACTTGGGAATCCAAGTGGCAATCTCTCTGGTTCCGGCTTCGGCCAAATCCTTACCGGTTGGAACCTGACACCGGTTGGGACTGGAACTCCGCGGCTGCTCCAGTTCATGGGCCGACTTAACTTTTAGACCTAAAACTTTGGGGGTTGGCAAGACGGCTCATCCGAATGCGCCCGCGATCAGCGATTTTCGGCGATGGAGATGTTCGACGAAGCAAAAGGTGAATTTAAGGTTAGGGGCGCATACTTTTGCAATGTTCAAGAGGACTTTGAGCCTGGGTGGTTGTTGCCCTTGTGGACCAAGCCGCCGTAACACGCTTAACCCAGATCTACCTGCGTGCGAAGTGTGTGAACCCGATCTCATCGTCGCGTTACTATCGCTGGCTGTGGATCTCGAGTCCACACTTAATGCGTTCGCACTTATCGCGACACTCCCGGCCACCGCGCTTATCTTCCCTTCATGCTCCGGAACTGGCGGCATCCAGTCAGGCTCGAATGCTTCCTATAGGTCCCTCAAGCAACTGCATTGCTCCCGTAATTTGCAACAAGCCTCAGCGCCAACCCAAAACATGTTCAGGAGATTTCATGCAATTCAAGCTCACCCCTAAAGTCGGCCCACGTTACTGGACAGCTATTTCGATCGCTAGTATCTGTGGAACAAACCTAGGCGACTCCTTGCCAGACATCCTCAAGCTGGAAGCTGGGCCAGGTCTGCTCCTACTTGCAGTCGTCTTCGCAGTACTTGTCATTTTCGATCGATTCACCAAACGTGGAAGCGAGGCCTTCTATTGGTTGGCCATTCTCACGGTGCGCGCTGCTGCTACCAACATCGCCGACTATTCCATTAGTAAAGCCAATCTGGCCTACACCTTGGTTGCGGCCGTTCTCGCCGTACTTCTTGTCGTGCTCGTAGTTATACAACTAAGATCAACTCCGCGGTCTTCGCCAGGCGACTTGCCTCCGACAGGAAGTTTTTACTGGCTTAGCATGTTGACGGCAGGGACGCTGGGCACAGTCATCGGCGACGGGCTTGGCCATTCTTTCTCTTCGGTCTCGATCGGCGTACCTGTCTCGGCGGGCATCGCGACTGCTGTCCTCGCGGCACTTCTAGGCGTGAGATCTCGCTCAGTCATGAATTCGATCGTCAGCTATTGGGTTGTTGTCGTCGCTGTGCGGTGGTGGGGTACCAACGTCGGTGACATCCTGGCATTTGTAACATCTCTGTCGATTAGTCTCATTGTCTCCGGGTTCGTACTGCTCCTCACATTAGTGCTTTGGCGTAAGCAGGAGACGCAGCGTGGCAGCGGGGAAGGTCCGATGGGGAACTGGAAGGCGTAACGTATCGGTTGGTCCGTGCACGGTTGCTTAGACAACACGTGTCGTAGAGGGGGTTTGTATGCTGGCTCGCACCGCAGCATGCAAAGCCTCCGCGATGGGTCACCGTCCGATGCTCCTGATAGCCTTATCGATCCGTTATTGCCTCCCGGAAAGATAAGCTTTGCTGGCATTGTTGGGGTCTACCAAAAGAAAGTCGCTGTCGCACAATATGCGACAAACCAGAAGGACGCAAACTTGACGACAGTAACAATTTGATTAATCAGCAAGATAAAGCCATCCAAGCGGCTAATCAGATCATTGGAACGGCGGATGCTGACGCGCGGCCTGCGTCTAGGCCGATGGTCTGCGAAACAACAAAGGCGATTGCCTCGGCTTCCGTCTCGCGTACTGCCTTGGTGGTGGCAGTCCTGCGCTCGGCTTTGTGGAGCATCTCGTGCGCTTATGTTGACCCTACATAAGCGCATTTATGTTGTGTTGAGAATTATGTTGTGTAGCGGGCTCAGCGTGTGGTACTTCGAGAACCAGAAGGTAGTGAGCGGGCCGTTGCCTTCGAGGAAGCGCAATACCGGGGCCGGCTCTATGAGATGCATCTCGCAATCACCGATGGCGTTGACGAAGGCACAGAGCCGAACCGCTTCGCCGCGAAATCCCATGCCAAGGGAGCGCTTGTGCAGGATGTACTGTTCGACCGCTTGAGAGAGGATCATAGAAGACCTCCTAGGCTGATCGCGGCCACTCCGCGCAGGGCTTCGATGCTGCCTCGCCTCTGGATCGGCGTAGCGGCTCGTTCGCTGCTCGCCGCGAACTCCACCAAGCCCGTAAGCGGGAAAGCTCCTACTTCACGCAGCGCGGTCAGATCGACCTTGGCGTATATCTGCGTGGCGGCCAGAGAGACATGGCCGAGGTGATCGGCGATCTCCTTGAGCGATACGCCCTCAGCCAGCAGATGCGTTGCCCAGGAGTGCCGAAGAGCATGCGGTCCATAGCATGGCAGAACAAGCCCGAGCCGCTGGAGACGCTTGCGTACCATCGTGCCGAATCCCGCAGCGGTGAGGGTTCGATAGGGTTGAACCTGCGTCAGAAAGATCTCTCGCAGCTTGCACTTCGGTCGCACCTCGCGGAGGTATCGAAGGATCCCTGCCCCAACTTCACGGACGAGCGGGTAGTGCTGACTCTTGCGCTGCTTGGGACGCCGAATGCAGATGATCTCCCGCTCCCAGTAGATGTCTCCAAGTCGGAGGTGGCGCACCTCGCCGCTGCGCACGCCGTACACGGCGACGATCAACAGCATCGCGTGGTCCCTGATCTCGCTCGGTGTCTCGCCGGCGCAGGATGTCAGCAGCCGTTGCACATCGCTCCATGCTGGACCTCGCGGTAGGCCCTCCAGCCGGTAAATGCGAGGCGCATCGAGTGCTGCGAGACCGGCCCGGCACCAATGCTTCGACTCAGCGTAGCGGAAGAAGTTGCGCAGCTTGGCCACATGAAGGGCGATACTGGTCCGCTTCAACTTGCGTTGCATCAGTGACTGCAAGTACCCGGAGATATCTTCGAGAGTTACTTCTTCCAGTGGCTTCTTCTGCTGACTGATCCAGTTCAGGAAATCACCAACGCACATCTCGTAGTGGTGAAGAGTACTTGGCGAAAGACACCGTTCCTGCCGCTGAAACAGAAGAAAGGCATCTAGCCGCGCGGCATAAGCAACTGCTGGTCGCGACTCACGCAACCTTCCAAGCACGCGAAGCAAGCCAGCCGCGTGATACACGAACTGCCGCTCGCCGACGTGACGGCATCTTGAAAAACGTTGCGTGGTCTTCGCCCATGCTGCTGCGGCAGCTTCTATAGCAACCAGAGTGATCTCTGGCTGGTCTAGTCGAAGATGGTATGCGACGGCAAGAAGTAGCTGTGCAATGTTCCGTAGCGTCTTCCGGAATCGACCTTCATCCAAAAGATGCTTCAGATAGAACTGGCGCTCAGTTGCAAACGGCGAAGAGTAGTGGCGGGCGATGGCAGCGCCTCGCCCAAATAACAGCTCGAACATGGTGGTCTCCTTGGGTAAGTCAATCCGCCCACTATCGCCACCTTCATCTACTTATGTTGTGTTCAGAATCTGCATCTCCAATGGATACGCACTCTCGCAGCCGCTACGCAACATAACTGCGAACACAACATAAGTGCGCGAGTTCGTGAACTAAGGTGCTGAACTCCTCGGCTGGTCCTGGCCGGGAAGGATGGCGATGCGTCCGCCGCTGCTCATGCCGAGTGCGGGTGCAATCGACTCCTTGAACTCAAGCGGGATGCCCTGGGCGATGGTGAAGTCGATAAGCCGTTCGCGGTACCCCCCAACGTCTCCCTTGGTGCGCTCGGTGAATGCGGGAAGCTCTGCGCCTTCGGTCTGCGACACGTCGAAGACGTACACAGGGCAAAAGCCCACTAGGACGGGCTTGTTGAATGCGACATGGGCTTTGCTGGTCGCTTCGGTTTGCTTCTTCTTGCGGCTTTCTATCATCGGGGCAAGGATGCGGATGCCCTTCTGTCCCTTGGAAACCTTGCGGCCTAGCTGATTCCACGCATATAGCCATGCAACGCGGGTAGCGTCTGGCTTCTTCCGTGCGATCTCCAGAATAGTTGCATGGAGCTATTTCCATCAGCTTGCACGCGCCAGGGACGGAGTCCCTTCCATGTCTTTTTGCAAGTGTTAAGCGCACGAATTTTCGGACCGCGCCTTTTCCTTCATCAGGGCAGTTGCTTTTGTTCTTAGGTTCTCCTTGGGTCGGGAACCGGGCGGCGTTCAGCGACAGTCGCTCAAACTTCCATACGCGGATTGGCTACCGCACGAACGTGTGTCGTCGCAGGCTTGCCTCGGACTCAGCGCGGGCGTCGGAAAGGATTCCGGCCCAAGGGGCTCTCGAGGATCACCATGACCTGCCGCCCGGTTCCCCACCCGAGGAGGTGGAGCAACCCAAACTCAGGCTGTCATTGGCACCCTCATCTCGCGGCCGATGGCCCAGATGAAGCCGGCGAGTTCTCTCGCGATCGCGGCGACGACGACTGTAGACTTCTTGCCTTTAGCGATCAGAGAGCGGTAGCGCGTGCATAGCCTGGTCTGGGCCTTCCATGCGATGTCGCGGATGTTCTTGGGCAGTCGTACGAGGATCTCCGCCTTCTCCTTCGCGATGCGCGCCGGATACTGATAACTCCAGGCGGCTTCGATGAGCATACGTCTGGCCTCTCTGTTGCCGGTCTTGGTGATGCCACCGCGGCGGATGGTTCCACCGCTGGAGTGCTCGGAGGGAACGAGGCCAAGGTAGCCCATCAACAGGCGCGGCGACTCAAATCGGCTGAGGTCGCCGGTAGAGGCAATGAAGGTGGCTGCGGAGACGAGGTCGATACCGCGCAACCCTCGCAGCGCCTCGACAAGCGGTCCGAGGGACCAGGTCGCAACCATCGTGGAGATCCTCTGAACCAGGGCATCTCGCCTATCCTGCGCGGTCCAGACGGTCTCCAGATAATCCTGAAAGACAATACCGTGCGCTTGCTCCTGAAAGGTCTGCCCGGCGAGCCAGCAACGATGACGCTGCGTCCAGTGGTTGCCGGTCGTATAGCTGCGGCCATGCCGTAACAGGAAGGCGAGCAACTGCTGCCGCGCTCGCATCAGGTGCATGGATGCGTCCACTCTCGCCCGGACCAAATCTCGCAGCGCTTCGTGTGTGGTGTCTGGAACCCATACCGGCGTCAGATCGCCCGAGCGGTGCAGAATCGCGAGCTTCTCCGAATCCCGTCGATCGGTCTTGATGCGTTCGCCAGGCTTGCGCGGGATCAAGGACGGCGCGGCCACGGTGCACTTGTGCCCGAGGCCCGTGAGCTGGCGATGGATGCCGTAACCACAGCCGCTTGCTTCGTAGCAGAAGTCGAGCTCGCCGTGCCGGGCAAGCTGCTTCGCGATCTTATTTACAGCCTCGGGCGTGTTCGGGATCACACCGATGAACCGAACTGTCCCGCCTCGGCCGTCTTCTGCAACGCTGATGGAGATGGTCGCCTTGTGGACGTCCATGCCGACGAACGATCTGATGGTCTGTTTCATGCCTTTCCTCCTGTATCCATGAGAACCGATGGATGCGGCTCTAGAAAAGACATACAGACTCAGGAAGGTGTGGTTTGCTTGCTTGAATGCGCTTGCGCACAGAAGAGATCGCTCTTGGGGCGTTGCGGGGTGTCCCCGCAGAGAGGGTGACGGAAGAACTGAGCCGGTTTCTTTGCTCGCGCAACTCTGCAAGCAGGGGGAGCCCTCCCCTTTTTCACTTGGTGTCTGTAGCCTAACGGCTTTATGTGTGAGCGGCTTTATCTGGGGAAATGAGCAGCATGACTGACGACAAGCTGACATGTCGGTACTTATCCGGGTCGATGAGCGCATTGGCGATTTATCGCTTTTCGACAAACTGAGCTTTGGCTCGTTCGATTCAAATCAAGAGAACGGCGTTTACCATTCGGATCGCACAGACTCGCGATACGAAATTCTGCACTGGAAGCGGACACAGCGGATAGAAAAGAATCTGCTGTTTTTGCCCAACGACAACTGCCAAGTACCTTCGGAAGAAGGACAAGCAGTGTTTCGCTCGTAGATTATTGGGCGAAGATGGGCCAGAAGCACCAGAATAATCGCAACGAGACACACACATAGGGAACTAAATCCCTTATCACTACAAATCAAAAAAGAATATTAAAAGCCTCTTATCTCTCCTGAATCTCTGATGCTGTCATGTCCATCTCGTCGACTTATCAGATACTTGCGCGATTCCGAGGATCTGCTGGTAATGTTCCCGAAATATGGAAGCAAACGCTGCTTCGTTCCATTCGGCGGCCACATTCATAGCTCTACACCCACAACGATAGTCGGCGTCATTTTACGACAGGAACATTTTCTCTGTCAGCAGGTTCGACCACGGACAGACGTACGCGGAGGACGTCAAACGATTCGCATTAGTGCTCTGCGTGGATGCGAACGGTGGCTGACTAAGATTTTTACGAATGACCTCTACCCGAAAGCTTGCCGCTTCGAAGGGGCCGCCGTATGCCAATCCAGAATTCCGCGCCTCACTGCTCAATCCGTGAAGGCCAGCTTTCAACTCACTGAGCGGCGCGCAATTGTTTATGTACCTTCGATGCATCTCATATTAAGATACCGTCTGGCACCTCGTCGGTGATAGGAAATAGCAATGCCGAAGATTCAAGTTGAGAGCCATCGTACAAATCGTGTTGGCTGGCTCCGTGCTGCAGTTCTTGGGCAAACAACGGACTCCTGTCGACAGCAAGTCTCGTACTTGGGGCTGCGGCACACGGAACACATGCCAATATTTTGATGCGGGAACCGCCGGCCTCGTTGCAGGTTCAATGTCAATGGCGGCCGGAGAGTACGTCTCGGTCCATTCGCAGGCGGACACCGAGTTGGCTGATCTGGAGCGTGAGAAAAGCGAACTTTCATTAGACTTCGCCTACGAACTGGAAGAGCTAGCTGACATCTATGTAGGACGTGGTTTAGACAAAACTTTTGCAAAAGAAGTGGCAAAGCAGCTCATGTCGCGTGATGCGTTGGGTGCTCATGCGCGAGATGAACTCGGGGTGACCGATGCCCTCACCGCGCGCCCCGTTCAGGCTGCGCTCGCCTCTGCTGCAAGCTTTGGTGTAGGGGCCGGCGTTCCACTTTTGGTTTCGGGCTTATCCTCCCAGCGTTTATTGATACCTCTTGTCGGGGTGACATCGCTGGCTCGCCTGGCCGTCCTGGGAACTGTCGCCGCACAGGTGGGCAGAGCCAGCCTTACCAAGGGCGCCGTCAGGGTCATGTTTTGGGAATCCTGGCTATGGCAATAACTGCAGGGGTCGGACGACTTTTTGGGACCGTAATTTAGACTCCATAATCAGGTTCACTATGAAACCGAGCCGTCGCTTCCGAAACGCCCATCTGCATGCATCGCATACGCTAGGCGGACTCCTGCGGTGGAAGCTCGGACTGGCCAGGGAAAGTGCGCCGGTATCATTTCCCGGTGTGCCTGCGCCAAGGGATGAAGCAAAGGGTCGATTGATCGATTCCGCATGTCCGCTGGCGAGCCATGAGGTTCGCCTTACGTGGATTGGCCACTCGACGTTTTAATCCAGCATCAAGGACTGAACATACTCACAGATCTCATATTCGGAGGCTGTCAGCCAATCCCGATAGGCGGTATTGAACGAGCACAATCTGCCGTGCCCAACATTGAGAACTTGCCTGCAATTGATTTTGTGCTCATTAGTCATTCTCATTACGACCATCTGGACCTACCGTCCCTTCGAACTCTGGGCGGTAAGGTTCAGTTCTGGGTACAGAGGATAAGGCTCACTGGAGGATTCTCACCTGGTTTCATCCAGTGTTCCTTTGCGTAGTTCAGGTACCTAATCTCGATGCTGCTCTCTGTGTCCCTGCCGCTCTTTCCGAACCTGGAAGTCTCACTATCAAGCTTGACGTCTACGGAACTTGAAATGGAAGTCCTTTTGGGCAAGCTAGACATCGCTCTCGCAACGGGGCAGTTCGAGAATCCTAAGATTACTCAACTTGAGTTGATGCGCACACCCTTTTACATAGCAACCCCGGAACGCAGTTCTTTGGCGGAATACAAAAAACTTACGCTCGCTCAACTCCACCAGAAGAACTGGCTGCTGTTCGATCGTCATGTTCATCCGCCGCTTTACGACTCGATTCTCAGGGCGGCGGCTCAGGAGAGTGTTCAGCCGCATTCCGTCCATCATGTGGTCACAGCGGAAGAGGCCGCTCAGGAACTATATGCCGGAACCGCGGAGATCGCTTTCCTCACACGCGCAGGAGCTTGGCGGATCGCACGGAATGGACTGACGATGAGACCGCTAATACACGCGCAGTTAGCAGTGTCCATCAAGCTGATAGCGAGGGCTGAAGATTCCTCAAGAATCATCAGCGAGTTCGTAAGAACTCTCAAACGCAAGCTGGAAGCGTCGGGACGCCTCCAGCTGGAACTGCCTCTAAACGGGCGGCACGCCTCGTGACAAGGCCTCTAGCTCTGAGCGTGACACAATCTGCACGTTCAATGCTTCGGACTGGTGGCAGAAGGGACACTCATACAGCCCCCTTACGGAGTCGCGAGCGGAAAATTGCTCAGGCAAACTGAAGCGTCGGCATGATGGACACTGATGCACATGTACCAGGTCTTTTTCGGTGTCTCCGTGTCGCATCAAGTTTGCCTCGCAGACTGAGTTCTAAGGTTCGTCGCCACTGTGATGACGCACCTTCAGCGTTGCGGACAATGCGTCCGTAGCCGGTGAGTCTTACGAACCTGTCTTTCCGCTGCTCTGTCCACTTGGGGCGTGATTCAGTCTTTGAAGTAGTTCGCCTGGTCTAGATCGGCAAATAACCCGGGGTGTTTTGGCAGCCGCCGAAGTTTCTCATTCAGCCGCTTCATCGATCTCAGCAATGTGGATCTCTATCGGACCAACCTACGCGCACCGAGGACATTCAACGATCCCGGTTGTAACCGTCCGGAGACCGATCTGAGAAAGATTGATAACGAATGCGCACTTCGGGCAGACGTGCACGCTCTCCCAATGCTTTTTGCCGTTCGGATTCGAGCATTCAGGATGCATATCCGGCCCCTTTTTGATTCCCTGAGTGGCGTCTCAAAAGTTCAATCAGCTACCAGGGAACGGGGCCGGCACCTCGATTACCCTGTAAAGCTACTGTCCGGCTCTTAACCTCTGAACATCCTGAAGAGGCGGTGCCCCAAAGAAACGCTTGTACTCACGATTGAATTGCGACGCACTCTCATACCCAACTCGGAGACTAGCGGTTGTGACATCGACATTCTCTGCCGTCATCATCAAGCGCGCTTCTTGAAGGCGTAAACGCTTCTGGAACTGTAATGGACTCAAGTCAGTGACATTTCTGAACCATGCGTTCATAGAAGACGTACTCATATGAAGGCGATCTGCTAATTCTGTCATTCGTATATTTCGAGTTGCATTTTCCTTAAGCCATGCGAGGCCGGTGAGAACTCGCTGAGTCTTCCCATTTTGGTCTCCCATACGACGAAGGAGTGTCTGGTTCTCGCTCGTTAAGAGCTTGAAATAAATCTCCCGCCGAAGGATCGGGGCCATAATCGGAATCTGATCCGGCGACTGAAGCACTTCCGCCAAACGCGCCACCGCATCTATCAGGCTGGCATCCATTTTGTAGGCCGCAACAGCAGCACTTCGCTGGTGGCCTCCCGCCCCCGACAAACCAGCGTCGCGAACTACAGACGCTATCTCTGTGAAATTGAGAACCATGCTTAGACCTAAATAAGGCTGCTCTGCTGAAGCTCTCGTGATCTGCCCGGACATCGGGATCCCTAATGTACAAAGCAGGTAATTCCCAGGAAAGCAACGGTATGGCTGCGCATTAACCATGAGTTCCTTCGCGCCCTGTGCAACGATGCAGAACACCGGTTGATTGCTCGCCTGCCGAGGAACGTCGGTCGTCGAAGAGCGCGTCAGGTATACCCCGTCAATAGACGCGGCTGCCACGCCATCCTTCAAGATCACCTTCCCGAGCGAATCCGCCAAATCGACTAAACTTCGCATATTTGCCTCCCTTGTAAAGATGCCTGCGGATTGTGCGACGGGTTCCAGGATTGGCGAATTAGGCAAACCTTTCGGCGAATTGTGTAGGGATTTCTTTGCCCCGGTGGCACACAATCTAACAGGCAGAGGCATCAATCAGAACGAGACGAGGGTTCTATGGAACTGACGCTGCGGGTGAATGGTGACGACCACTCACTTGATCTTGATCCACGAACGTCGCTACTCGACGCTCTCCGTGATGCGCTGCACCTTTTCGGCACAAAGAAGGGATGTAATCAGGGAGCCTGCGGAGCTTGCACGGTGCTGAGTGATGGAGAACGTATCAACTCCTGCCTTGCGCTGGCCGTTCAGTATTCGGGACGCGATATCACCACCATCGAAGGACTCGGCTCTGTTGCGGGCCTGCATGTACTACAGCAGGCCTTCATCGAGCACGACGGTTTCCAGTGCGGATATTGCACACCGGGACAAATTTGCTCCGCAGTGGGCATGATGCGCGAGTTTCGTTCGGGTCTTCCAAGCGCGGTCACAAGAGACGTGAGAAAGCTGGACATAGAGCTTTCGACCGAGGAGCTGAAGGAGCGGATGAGTGGAAATCTGTGCCGCTGCGGAGCCTACGTGGGCATTACAGAGGCAATCCTCGAAGTCGTTCAGACAGGAGCCCTATGAACAGTTTTCTCTATCATTCGGCCAGCGTCGAATCCGAAGCGCTCCAGCACTTAGGAGATCTTTCCGGCGCAAAGCTGCTTGCAGGCGGCACCAATCTTATCGACCTGATGAGGGAGGGCATCGAGAGTCCGGCTGCGCTGGTCGATGGCACTCGCCTGCCGCTGGCCAACGTGAGCGAGTTGCCGGAGGGCGGTCTACGTCTCGGTGCAATGGTGAAGAACAGTCATCTGGCCGGGCACAAGCTTGTGAAGGAACGCTACCCGATGTTGACAGAAGCAATCCTGTCTGGTGCGTCCGCCCAACTTAGAAACATGGCGACCACAGGCGGCAACCTGATGCAACGAACACGGTGCCTCTATTTTTACGAGGACACGGCCCGCTGCAACAAACGTGTTCCCGGAGCAGGGTGTGATGCGATTGACGGTCTAAACCGCATCAATGCTGTATTGGGCACTTCAGACCAGTGCATCGCCGTTCATCCCTCCGACATGTGCGTCGCGCTTGCGGCACTTGATGCCCGCGTGAATATTTCCAGCGCCGGGGGATCGCGTACGGTCAACCTTACCGCTTTTCATTGCATGCCCGGCAACACTCCGCATGTCGAGACGGTGCTCTCGCCCGGAGAGCTCATCAATTCCGTGGATTTGGACTCGGTGCCGGCAGGAGTTCGCTCTCACTATCGCAAAGTGCGTGACCGGGCCAGCTACGCATTTGCACTGGTTTCCGTGGCCGCGATGATTCTGGTCCAGGATGGAACCGTCAGCTTCGTTCGAGTCGCGCTCGGCGGAGTCGCGCCCAAGCCCTGGCGAGCGAACATGGTTGAAGAGTTTCTAAAGGGCAAGTCACCGTCCACAGCAAACTTCGAAGAAGCTGCAGCAATCGAATTCGCCGAAGCGAAGCGATTTCGCCACAACGCCTTCAAACCAGAGCTGGCGCAACGCACGCTCGTCAGCGTTCTCAAGCAACTGTCAACTTCCGAGGTGCAGGCATGAGTCTAATGGGCAAAGCGATGGAGACGGTCTCGAAATTGGTTCCGGATCGTCCAGAAGATCCACTGATCTCCTCGCGCAAAGTGATCGGGCAATCTATCAGCCGAATCGATGGGCCCGTGAAGGTTACAGGCGGGGCTCCCTTCGCTGCCGAGCATCCTTTGCCAGGCATGGTGTACGCCTCTCTTGCCTGCAGCACGGTAGCAAAGGGGATGATTCTGTCGATCGATACAGAAGCGGTTACGAAGGCTCCCGGGGTTCTTCTGGTCCTCACTCATGAGAACGCACCGAAGCTGAAGAAGCCCCCTGAGTTCAGCCAGAGTGGCGGCGCGGATGCCAGCGGCACAACAGCGGAAGTGCTGAACACCGCAGAAGTGCCATGGAACGGCCAGCCTATCGCGGTAGTAGTCGCGGAAACCCAGGATCAGGCGGAATATGCAGCATCGCTCATCTCAGCCACGTACAAGACGGTCGCAGCCGACCTCTCGTTCGACGCAAAAAAGGCCGAGGCGGAGGCTCCGAAGATCATCATGGGAGAGGATGCCAGCGTCTCGCGTGGCGATGCTGAAGCAGCACTGGCGGCGGCGCCGTTCTCAGTAGATGAAACGTACACGACACCAAGGCATACACAGAATGCAATTGAGCCTCACGGCACCACGGCGCAATGGGTTGACGGGAAACTACGCGTGTACGATGCGACTCAATTCCTGCATGGAACCGCTTCGTCTCTGGCCAAAATTCTCTCAATTGACAAGAAGAACGTAGAGGTCCTTGCTCCCTTCGTCGGCGGTGGGTTCGGCGGTAAGGTGGCTATGTGGTCGCACGTTCAGCTGTGTGCCGTGGCTTCAAAGTGTGTGAGCCGGCCAGTCCGGCTGGTGCTCACCCGCGAACAGGTCTTCCAGACAGTCGGAGGAAGAACCCCATCCGAGCAACGCGTTGCTCTAGGAGCCGATGCGGATGGAAAGCTCACCTCACTTATTCATACGGGCGTCACAGCGATGTCCTTCGACAACAACTTTCCCGAGCAGTTCACCTTCCCCGCCCGTCACCTTTATTCAATGCCCACTTACCAGATCGGACAGAAGGCTCTTCGCTTGAACATGCCGGCGAACACCTTTATGCGAGCTCCGGGCGAATCGATCGGCACCTTCGCACTCGAATCCGCGATGGATGAATTGGCATGGAAGCTCGGCATGGATCCGATTGAACTTCGCCGACGCAATGAACCCGAGCGCGACCCGACGAAGGACACGGAGTTCTCAAGTCGTCACCTGTTGGAAGCCCTCGAACTGGGCGCTGAAAAGTTTGGTTGGAACCGCCAGCGAACGCAGCCTCGTTCTCAGCAGGAAGGCGAGTGGTTGATTGGATACGGGATGGCATCCGCCTATTACCCCGCGATTCGTCTGCCGACAGCGGCGCGTGTCCGGATTTCGAAGGACGGCACGGCTCTCATACAGACATCGGCTCAGGAGATTGGAGTAGGGACCGCCACCGCCCAGACTCAGCACGCGTCCGACCTCTTCGGTTTGCCAATGGACAAAATCCGATTCGAGTACGGCAATACCGCCTTCCCTGCGGCCAACCAGGCCGGCGGTTCTTCACAGACGATCAGCATCGCGCTTGCCGTCCAGACTGCTTTCACCAAGGTAATGGAGAGTCTCTTAAAGCTCGCTGGGTCAATCGACAAATCCCCTCTTCAACACACCAAGCCGGAAAACGCTCACGCGACTCAGGAGGGTCTCTTTAATAAGGACTCTCACCAGGGTATGACTTATGCCGCCCTCCTCACGGCAGCTGGCAAGGACTTTATGGAAGCAGAGGCAGACGCAGCGATGCCCGTCGAGATGATGAAGTACTCCATGCAATCTTTCGGTGCGCACTTCTGTGAGGTACGTGTGAATGCGATCACCGGCGAGACTAGGGTGCATCGGTGGGTTGCAGCTTTCGATTGCGGGCGAATCGTCAACCCCAAGACTTCCATCTCACAATTTCGCGGTGGAATCATCATGGGGCTGGGCGCAGCGCTTATGGAGGAAAGCTACTTCGATGAGCGCAGCGGACGCATTGCCAATCCCAGCCTTGCGGAGTATCACGTTCCGGTGAACGCGGATGTACCGCACATCGAAACCTACTTCCTGGACATCGCCGACCCGCACAGCCCGGTGGGCGCACACGGAGTAGGCGAAATCGGTATCACTGGCGTCCCAGCAGCCGTTGCAAACGCGGTCTTTCATGCGACGGGCAAGCGTGTTCGCGACCTCCCTATCACGCTCGACAAATTGTTCTAGACACAATAAGGACTCGCATGGATCTGAAATCCTTTCGTACGCTCGGCCGTTCGGGACTCGTCATCAGCCCCCTAGCACTTGGCACCATGACCTTCGCTGCGCCTGGCTGGGGTTCTGCTGACGATGTCTCCAAAGCCGTCTTCAATGAGTACATCGGTGCTGGCGGCAATTTTATCGACACCGCCGATGTCTATGGTGGCGGTCGCAGTGAGGAAATCGTTGGCGACTGCATCGCGGAACGTTCTCTGCGGGACAGCATTGTGCTCGCCACGAAGTTCACGTTCAATAGCCAGCCAGGCAATCCCAACGCAGGCGGCAACGGCCGCAAAAATATTCATCGTGCTCTTGAGAGCTCGCTCAAGCGGCTAAAGACGGATTACATCGACCTGTACTGGATGCACTACTGGGACCAGACGACACCTGTTGAAGAGGTGCTCGGGACCTTCGCTGCACTGCAGCAACAAGGCAAGATTCGCTATTTCGGATTGTCCGATGTGCCGGCCTGGTATGCGACCAAGATGGCTGTTCTTGCTGGCACCATTTCGTGCCCTGCACCCATCGCGCTCCAGATGGAGTACTCGCTCATAGAACGAAGTATCGAGCGTGAGCACGTTCCGGTGGCCGTTGAATGTGGATTGGGCGTGGTGCCATGGGGGCCGCTCGGTTCCGGGTTCCTTTCCGGGAAATACCAGCGTGGCTCCGGCAAACCCGAAGGTCAGGGTCGATTCAGTTCGCAGCAGCCATTCCGCCAGTTCACAGACAAGCACTGGAACATTCTGGACTCGCTTCAGGCTGTTGCAGGCGAGATCGGCCGGCCGCTCTCACAAACCGCGCTGGCATGGGCACTTGCTCAGCCAGGCGTTTCCGCGACCCTCGTCGGAGCGAGCAAGGTAGATCAACTGAAGCAGAACCTTGCGTCGCTGGGAGTTGAGTTCAGCGCTGCGCAGCTCGAGACCTTAAACAGTGTCAGTGCGCTCGAACCGGCACACCCTTATGCCGGTTTCACCCCGCAGGTGAAGAGCAGCATCTTCGGCGGAACCGACGTGCAGACGTGGTCCCCTGCCCACTCACAGTCCCCGCGTAGCTTAGCGATTTCACAACGGAAGAAGGAGCATTCATGAGCAATCTCGCAGGTAAAGTCGCCATCGTCACCGGATCTTCCAAAGGCATCGGAGCCGGAATAGCTGCTCGCCTTGCTGACGATGGAGCCTCCATCATCGTCAACTATTCGCGTTCCGCAGAGGACGCCGGCGTCGTTGTCGAACGCATCACGGACGCTGGAGGAAAAGCATTCGCTGTGAAAGCAGACATTTCAAAACCCGAAGAGATCAAGCCGCTAATCGACGCTGCGATTGAGCAGTTCGGTCGCCTCGACATTCTGATCAACAACGCGGGCGTTTACAAGATGGACTCTCTCGATACCATTTCAGTAGAGAGCTTTGACGAGCACTTCAACCTGAACGTTCGTGGCCTTCTGCTAACGACGCAAGCAGCAGCCCGCGTCTTGCCTGAAGGTGGAGTGATCGTAAACATCAGCTCAGGCCTTGGCAAGAGCCCATTCCCGATGGTTCATGTGTACTGCGCGACCAAGGGTTCGGTTGACACCCTGACGCGATCGCTCGGCATGGAGCTGGGGCCACGCAAGATCCGCGTGGTTGGGATTGCGCCGGGCTTCGTAGCTACGGAAGGCAATGCAGAGTCAGCCAAGGGCATGACCGATTTCCTCGTGGGGAAGACCCCTCTCGGGCGAGTCGGCCAGCCCGACGATATCGCTGCTGCTGTGTCCTACGCTGTTTCTGAAGATGCTAAGTGGGTCACCGGAACGACCATCGACGTGGCAGGTGGCATGGTGTTCTAACCATCTAAGCAGCTGGCGCTGAAAGAGCCCTTACACATATCAATAGCAACGTATCGAGCAGGACCGCAGTAGGCCTTGATCTGTTCGAGATTTGATAAGAAGGAGATAACAACGATGCAATTCATTGTGGGACTTATCCTGTTCACCTGCGTTGCAGGATGGGTCGATCGCCGTGTGCCGTGGCCTGTTGGAAAGAAATCCGGAGGATCGCTATGATCGCTGGACATTTTGGCTTTGCAGCAATGGTCAAGGCACGCGAACGCACGCCACCGCTGTGGGCGCTCATGCTCGCCACCGTATGGTTGGACATCGTCTTCACTCCGCTGTTCCTCGCACACATTGAATCAGTTCAACAAGTGCGAACGCATCCGGCATACGGGGGCGCGATCATACACGCCGACCTGACCCACTCCTTCCTCGGCATGCTTGTGCTTTCAGCAGTTCTTGGTCTCGCTTTCCTGCCAAAGTGGGGGAGACGAGTTGCCACGGTGATCGGGCTGGTCGCTGCTTCGCACTGGTTTTTAGATCTTGTAGTGCATCGACCGGATATGCCACTTTTGCCTGAGAACCTTGGACATCTTCCGCGTCTTGGGCTGGGATTGTGGACCCATCCTCAACTGTCCGCTGCGCTTGAGTTGCTCCTGGTATTAGCCGGCGCGGCGTTTTACGGGAGAGGTGCACGAGATGTGTCGCGGCAGGCGGGGCAAAGCGGCAAGTGGCCTCTCATCTCGGCAAGCCTCATCGCGATCTTCGGCTTGCTGGTGCTCTATATGGATTACACAGCGTAATGCTGAGCCTGGGAGAGAAGTATTGGACGTCAAGCACAAGCAGATCGACGCAAATGGAATTTCGCTGCACGTGGTCGAGGCTGGCAGCGGCCCAAATGTCCTGTTCGTTCACGGCTTCCCAGACACGTGGCGCGGCTGGCGGCGCCAGATGGAAGCAGTCGTCGCAGTAGGTTGCCGCGCCATCTCCCTTGACATGCGCGGCTATGGCGAGAGCGCCAAGCCGTACGAGGCTGCGGCCTACACGGTGTTTCAATGCGTCGGCGACCTGGTGGGAGCCCTCGATGCGCTCGATGTCGAGCAGACGGTTCTTGTGGGTCACGATTTCGGCGCGGCGGTCGCTTGGAGCGCTGCCATGATGCGGCCCGACCGCTTCTCCGCAGTATTCTGCCTAAGCGTGCCGCCACTCCCGCTCACCCGCCCAAGCTTGATTGAGCAGCTTCGTGCAGCCGGCAAGGACGACTTCTACATGTTCCGCCAGATGCGTCGCGAGGCCGATGCGGAGTGGGCCGACGCGAGCGTCACAATACCTGGCATGTACTATTGGATGTCTGGCGTCGCCCCCGCCGACAAGCGGTGGGATCCGCTCGACACTTCGAAGGGACTGAACCGGCCGTCGCCAGTTGGCTTGCCCGACTTCGTGGACCCGGACGATGCAGCGGCGGCGATTGAGGAGTTTCAACGCTTCGGCTTCCACGCGCCGCTCAATTATTACCGCGCAATGCAGCCCTATTTCGACGAGGCAGGGGCATTTGTCGGGGCCAAGATCGCGCAACCGTCGTACTTTGCCTTTGGCACCGAGGACGGCATGGTCAATATGCGCGAGATCCCAGAAGACGCCCTGAAGAAGTCGGCGACCGACCTCCGCGGCTTCCTGCGGCTCGACGGTATCGGCCACTGGCCGCAGCTCGAGGCGACTGACCGTGTGAACGAGGCGCTCCTCGACTTCCTGCGCGAGATACGCTGAGCGTATGAGGGAGATCAGGCCCGGCAAGACGCTGATCCTACCGGCCATGGACACCGTGCCCAGGGCTGGATGCACAATTGAAGGCACGGGCCGTCGACAGCGGCGATTTTCGTGAAGGTGCAGCTCCTGAAGACATTAACCACGCCATTATCAGTGTCTTTTACACCCCGTTCTGCCGGGCTAGGAGTCCAGCGCCCGCAGGAGTGTGACATTCTGATTGACGGTTCGCGCCCAAGAGGTTAGTCCTCGTAAACGCTCTGTGGTGATCTGGCGATCGAGGGAAGGAATTAGGGGTGCGGGGAAGGAACGGCCCTGCCACACGCTCCAATGGAGCGTGTCGAGTAAGCGGGATGAGGGTACGGGAGAAACCGAAGGGGGTTCTCCCGCGCCGCTGTTTTTACGAAGCAAAGCGGGAGCCTTTGGTGAGGCTGTTACGAAACTCACGAGACGAGTCAGAACCGGTGAGGATTCGCCGATCCACCGAACCAAGGCTGTATTCTCTGCGATGCCGCCGCTCCTCCTAGAGCTTTGGCGAGAGCAGCACCCGAAAGGTCATGAATTGACTGCGTAAGAATCGTCGAAGAAGGCTGTCGGATGCTGAAAGGTGACGACGATCATCTTGGGAAAGGTTGCTGAGATCCACTGTCGATAGAAGTCATAGCCTGAGATCAGTCCGCTCTAAAGGAGTTCTCCTTCAGACGTCGGCGTGGCAACCGGAGGCGAGGTGGTGAAGTCCAAGGGGTTGCCCGAGAGTAGTGCTCCTGCTCATAGAGAACCGGATAATGGGCGTTCGAGTGAGACTCGAATCCCGCCGGTACCAGGATGGTTGCTGAGAGGAAGATGGGAGTTCCCCAGAACCTGGACAGCAGTTCACTCTGAATCCTGACGTGTTTGACCCATTGTGTGTCTGACAGCGGGGGACTTGGGGGGATCTGCTCGTCTAGTCGAAGAGTGATCGGATTCGGTTTCGGCCCGAGTTGAACCCGCTGAAACCGCGCTGTAGAAGTTTCCTGGGGAGCGTGCTAACTGTTGTCCTTCACCGGCATCGGCGTGAGCCCAAATCGTATGTCCATCTGCGCGGTGGAAGCGAGTATAAACGCTCAGTAATGCCTGAACGTAGTAGGTTCCAGGCTTCAGTTGACGCATGGAGGGCCGAGGGAACGACAGTTCTGAACCATCAAACCTAACTGTCGAGCCCCGGTGAGCGCCTGAAATGTCGGTACCCGCCATTTCGACGCGAGAGTACCACGTGCCGGCGTTCAGGCGAGGTTCCGGGGTAGAAGTTCGCGAAACGAAGACGAAAACACGACCGGTTATGACTTTTTGCTTCGCTTGGGGCAAAACGACGCTGACTCGAAGACGAACCTGTGCTCGACATGCAGGACTGTGCACGGTAACCAGGACCAGCCACACGGTAAACAAGTTCCAACCGGTTCTTCGTAAAGCAGCAAAGGCCTGGGAGAGCAGATAATGCTTCATTGAAGTTCGGAACGAGTGCGTCTAGCGCTTGACGATCGAAGTAACGTACGGTGAGAACGACGGCTTCAATCTTTCGTAGGTTGGAAATGTCGTTAAGGGGGTTTGCGTCCAAGAGGACAAGATCCGCGATCTTTCCAGTGTCAACGGAGCCAAGGACTTTCTGCTGATTGAAGATGCGCGCCGGATTGAGGGTTGCGACCTGCAAAGCAGCCAGCGGCGGGAGGCCCGATGCTGTCCATCGTTATCGCCATTCTGTATAGTCGCGTTATAGAAGCAAAGTGTAAATGTCGGACTTACGCGGCCATCCTCTTCTTGCGTCCTTGAGACTTAGGCGTGGTGTTTGCAACTGGCCGTGCGGCCGTGCGACGTTTCGCTCGTGAGGAACTATCAGTTTTATCGACTGAGCTCAGCGTTGGGCTCACAGGCGGACCAGGTTCTTGGGGATCAGTTTGAATCAGCCACTCAATGTCATTTAGGAGTAGCTTTCGTTCGCTGTCCGTCCAGGTATGCCAGTCGACGAGTTCAAGGAGCTTCACTCCCTCCATCGCAAGAAATGCGAGCATGGCGCCCCTCGGGTGACTAGAGGTTTCCCTGATGCGCCCCACGGTGCATTTCATGGCGTCCTTACCCTGACGACGTAGTTGCGGGGCGTTTGCAACGGTTGCAGAGAGGTTCAAAGCAACCGAACGAAATCCCTCCGTCATTGGCCTGCTAGCCGCGAGGATTCGTCCGCGAATCACCGCATCCTTTACTCCTTTTAGACTGTTAATCGCAGCTTCGTTGATCGCTGCGTCAGCACTGACGATTCGATCTACTACCGCCTTGATTAGCGCTCTCTTCGTCTTGTAGTGATAAAGGACACTTGCCTTGCTGATGCCAGCCTGCAATGCGACTCCCTCTATGGTCAACTGGCCGGCACCCTTGTTTACAACCACGTGTTCTGCTGCATCGAGCACTTGCTCTTCACTAATGACACGTTTGCGGCCCATGTTTGTCTCCTACGCCTGTATAACCGTCCGGTCGGATAGAAGCAAGCAAACGACCGTTGAGCGTTCCGCGCCAGTTCTACACCGTCGTCGTCGAGAACAAGGCCTGTGTCGACATTCCTCCCCTGTTCATGTGAAGGCAGCAGAATTGCAACGGTTCCTTCCTCCTTCGCCATCTTCACAGCGCGCTGGCGGAGCGCAGCCACACGCAGCCGCTCAACCCGTGACGCAGCGTTTAGAGGGCGGCGGTCCAACCGTGCCGCGGGGGACGCCTGGACCTTGCAGCTTCCTGAGTTCATCTTCGGTGTAGCGGAAGGAGAGGGGTTGATCCAGTTCGGTGTTCGCCCGCGCCGCCCCAAGGCAGGACGATTCTCCCTTTCAGGGTTCCCTTGTCGGTGTCCAGTTCGCCGCCGTCCGTGAGTAGAAGGTAGACGATTTCGCCAGAGACCGGACCGCTGGTAGAAGGTGACCACACTGCTGCCTCCATCCATATGGGCTCAGGTTCCGGTGTTAGAAGGCGAGTTGACCTGGTACCTGCCCATGCCAAACTCGTCCCAGTCTTCAAGATGCGAGTTCTCCAGGCCGATTCTGGTCAAAGCGTCGCGTGTCCACTCGTTGGCTTTCTTCATATAGGGTGACCCGGGCAGGCGAGGTCCGATGCCCTCGCAGAGCGCGCTGGCGAAGTCCATGGCCTTGCCATTGTTAACGCCCTCGTCGCGGATAAGCTCATACGTGGTCAGATCAATCGATTCGACGGAAAGCTGTTGACCGTAGTAACCGCCGGGTTGCGTACCGAGCGTTTCAGCCTGGGACGTTGCGGGGATGGGATGAGCTGGATTCGTCTGTGCGGACATCGAAGCAGAGGGCGCGACAAGAATGAACGCGAGCGGCCATGCGTAGCCTTTACGCCAAGAGTGCTTCGAAAACCTCACCATCTACTCGTACTCTCCAAATCTGTAGACAACACTTTCAACCGACGTGCATAGCCATGTTTGCACGGCGAGGTCCGCGTAAGCGCGGCCGGCACACCGCAATGTAGGCAACGACGCGTCTGATTACCCGACTGACGACATTCGCCTCCAGACGGGTTGCCGGAGAATTAGCGATTCGGGAGTTACGACAGGTTGCGGTCGTGACGCGGTTCTCACTGGCCGGCGGAGGGCGGTGTCAATCAGTCAGATCCCGTCGTATCGTGAGTATCCCCGCACACGCCAATAATCTTCCGGCTGGTCGGCAAGGAACGTGATGCTCGTGATAGCTTTCACGTTCTTAAGACCTAGCTTTACTGGAACCAGAAGCCGCAAGGGCGCACCATGCTCCAAAGTCAACGGATTGCCGTGGAAGTGCGTTGCCAGAAGCGACTGGGAATGCTGGGCCGTTTTCATATCAAGCGAGATGTAGTAGGGGTCAGAGTTGCCGTTCGCGTCCAAATTCACGGAGGATTCTATGCGAGCCCATTTCGCTTGAGAGACGGGAGGAAAGGCTTGAAGCAGGTCGGCAAAACGAATCCCGCCCCACCAAGCAATTTCACTCCAACCTTCCACGCAAACGAATCGTGTGACCTCTTCGTGCAGGGCAAAACGCTTGAGCAAGGTTCGCAAGTCAAGCGACGCTGTCAGGCCAGACTGGAGTCCACTCAGGGTCAGAGTCCATGTCGGGATGTAATCTGCTCCAGGAGTGGCGCCGTTGTAATTGTTCTTCAGGCCGGTCACCTGAGACTTCGAGTAGGTAGGCACGCGGCGATTGGAAGAGTACAGCGCTTCGGCAACATCATCGTCGATATTGATTGCCCTATCGAGTAGCCAATCCTTTCCCGGCGGGTCGAGCTTGCGAGGGAGGCCGAGCCGCTGCAAGGTCTCGTCGGGAAGTAGCACGGTTCCGGCTGTCAGGGCCGCAAGCGCACTTGCCCCGAAGATCAGGACATCGCGGCGAGTTCGATGCTTCAGCGTCTTGAACGGCACTTCAAAGCTGCCATTGGACCGTGAACCACGGTCCGACACGTCGACCGGCTGCCTTCTTTGGGGAACAAGCAACTTGTTATTTGGCGTCACGGCTTCTCTCCCCTACTGTTTCTGTTCTTGTGGACCAGCCGGTAATCATGCTGCGCATTGTGTCCCATCCATCTGCCAACACCAGAAGAACGTGGGGGACAACAAAGAGGATGAAGAAGCACATGAGGCAGAAATGCCATACGCGCGCCGCGTTGTAGCCGCCAAATGCGGCTGCCAACCAAGAGAGCTGCATCGGTTTGTGAATCGCCCATCCGGAGAGAGCGACCAGAATGCCAGCGACTACAACAGAAGCATAAGCAGCCTTCTGAAGCGCGTTGTACTTGCCAGGATGTACTGGATGAAGCAATGGCCTGCGAAGAACGAATGCGAAAGGCACCAGCGAGTAGTAACGAGCCATGTGCAGGCCTGCAATGAAATCATCCCGCTGTGGAATCAATGCTCGCCAGCCTCCTCCAAGAACGAGGCCAAGCAGGTAAAGCGCCCCATTGGCCATAAACAGGTAGGTGCAGAACCAATGGAGCCGGAGCGCGACACCCAGCATTCCTGGCCCAAGACTCAGGTGGTTATACACCCAGTCTGGCGGACTGCTGTAGTGATGCAGGCTAGGCACATGCGCGCACAACCAGATGCCAATGTCTGCGGCGCGATCGAAGTTCCCCGTCCTATCGGTCGGATGTTGAAATATAGGAGCTGACCAGTAGATCGATATGCCGCTCAGAATCAATCCCAGCAGCAGCGGAATAGTAGTCCAATGCGCCCAGCGCACAAGGATGTGGTGCTTGCGCTGGACGCGAACAACAGCCACACCACTGGAGGCAGCAGCGGTAAACGACGGGATGCTTGAAAGCTTCATCGGCTTCTCCTAACCAGGTGGAGGCTCAGTCCCGGACGCACCTGAGACCGAGCTGCACGAAGAGAGCTATTTTGCAGGCAGGACCAGAATGGTCTGTCCATCGAAGCTGCCATCGTTTTGCTTTTTCGCAGGGATCAATACATGCTGTCCTGGCTGAAGCGGCTTCTTGGTGGCGGCAATCAAGATGACGGGCGTGCCGGCGGGAACCTCAATCTGCTGTCCACCAACAGCTAGTTCGGAAGCGGACCCTGTCTTTGTTACCGCGCCATTGGTCATGCGAGAACCCGAAGCTGGGCCCTTGGGCTTGGATGAAGCTGCGACTGCGCCGTTCGTCATGCGGCTGTTCGAGGGAGCGCCCGATTGTGCTCCCTGCATGTAGCTTCCTTCGGCGAGGCCGCGAAACGCTTCCGGGAAGATCTTGATGTCGGTTGCCTGCTCTTTGCCATCCGGACTTTCACTGATCCGACGCCGATATAGTTGTTAGCCGAAATGTGGCTCATATCCGAAGGTTGTCCCTCGTATACGGTGGCCGGCTGCACAAGGTGGACAGTTACAGGGCCCTGCTGCGTCTGAAGGCTAATCGCGGTGGAGCTTACGTTTACGACGGCGCCGGCAACCGGCGTGACCCCGGGAGGAAACGACTGGCTGAACGCTGCGGAGGCGGGGATTGCGGCTGCTAGAAGTGCTAAAGAAAAGGAAAAGCGCATTGTTGACTCCTATATTTCAGGTTTGGGTTTAGCGGCTGTGGTTGTGCGATCCGGATGCGTCGCAGGCTTCGTCACACCGAAGCGCCGTGGCTCTAAGCCACATGAACGCTCACTTGATATTGTTCCGAGTGGAATTAGTCCAGGAGAGGTCTGATGAGCAGCGTCGATCAGTTGCTTCACTGCGATCGATTCCCGGCAGGTTGACGCTGAGATTGGCTCGCAAGAAGAGCAACTTCACGGGCGTTGGTAACGATCACTGGACTAAACGGCGGTGGCTCCCTCCCCTGTCTTATTTCAGATCTCTATTTTATCCGTCTGGATGGTTATAAACAAGTGGTCAAAAGTCGAAAGTTCTATGATTCAGATTGTGGCCACTTCTCTTTGCCCAACAAATCGTCTTTATCCTAAGTCGGTTTCACTGAAGTTTGTTGACCTCGTCACCTCCTCCCAATTAGCGAACTCGGAGTGGAGCGAGTCCATCTCTTGCTTACGTGGTTTGCGGCATCCGGACCAAGAAGCAGGTGAAGTGGAGGATTGGGCGTGGTCAGGAAATCCGCAATCACCTTTCCTGCTTTTGCGGGATCGCCCTGCTGTTGCCCGCTTCTTGCCTTCCGAGCCTCACGGATTGGATCGAAGATCACGTCGTAGTCGGCGATCAGCCTTTCCGTACGAACCATGGATCGACCAGCCCAGTCCGTTCGGAACATTCCGGGCTCGACGGCGGTGACGGAAATTCCCAGCGGGCTTACTTCCTTTGCGAGCGAAGAGGAGATTCCCTCCATGGCAAACTTACTGCCGTGATAGTACGAAAGACCCGGCATCGTCATTAGCCCCCCCATGGAAGTAACATTTAAGATGCGTCCTTCGCGCCGCTTGCGCATATGAGGCAAGACAGCCTTCATCATCGCAACTGCTCCGAATACACTCACCTCGAACTGTTGGCGTAGTTCTTCCATCGAACTCTCTTCGAGGGTTCCTTCATGTCCGTACCCGGCATTGTTGATTAGCGCGTAAACCGGACCGATATTGCGCTCTACCTCCTCAACCGCCTCGAAGAGGCGAGCAGGCTCATTCGTCACGTCGAGAATTCTCGCGAAGGACGATCCCGGCTGAATTGCCTCGACTTCAGCCACCGCCTCCTCCTTTCGCACCGTTCCCACGACAACAAAGCCTGCGCGCGTCAGAGCGATTGCGAATGCTCTTCCCAATCCGCTGCTTGTCCCGGTGACAATCACAACTCTTTTCATCTCTCATCCTCCGAAAGGATACCCACGGTATCGTTATCCAGGGATACGATACCTGCGGTATCATGAAAGATGCAAGTTTTTAGTTGGGGATATGCATGACAAATCCGGTTGGCCGGCCTCGGAGCGAGGCTGCTCACGAGGCCATTCTTAGATCAACTCTGGGTCTTGTGACCAAACGAGGATTCCGCGCTGTGACTGTGAACGAGATTGCAGCAGACGCCGGTGTGGGGAAGATGACCCTTTATCGCCACTGGCCAAATAAAGCAGCGGTGGTCATGGATTCGCTACTCGCGCTCATTGGAAGTGAAACGGCATTTCCGGACGCTGGAACCGCGTTGGAAAGTCTGCGCCTCCAGTTAGATCTGCAACTCGCTTTTTTTCGAAGTCAAAGGGGGAACCTGATCCGATCTCTGGTTGCGGAGGCGCAATCCGATTTAGAGCTTGCCGTAGCCTTTCGCGAACGTTGGCTTAACCCGCGGCGTAAAGAAGTTCAGCGAACAATCCTACGAGCAATCGCCGAGGGTTCCCTTCGGGAGGACCTCAACATAGACGCGGCCATCGATCTTCTTTATGGGCCGCTTTACTACCGGCTTCTGCTAGGTTCCGGTCCGCTCGATGAGCAACTCATCGAGAACCTATATCGACAGTTCTGGGAGGGTCACAGGGCCCATAAGACGGGCCGGGCAAGCAGAGGTGTTCCCAAGGGACAGAACCGCGTTAACAGAGCCAAGTTGTGACACATGTACGGACAAGCGTCAGAAACGGCGGGCCTTAGAGGCTGTTACGAAAGTCCTTGGCGGCCGTTCGCCCCGACCGGGCGGCTGACTAGAAGCCGAGTTCTAGGGCTTTATCGCAATGAACTCGGTCAAGGCGTTCCTAAGACCACGCAGATGACAACAAGCAGGTGACTGCAGAGTAGAGAGAAGGGAGGCCTAGCCTACGAGATACGACAACAGCGAGACGGAAGTGCAAGGCGTTGAGGACCGTTTCCACAAGTCGGAGACCTGGCTGGTCTTAAGGGTTAGATGTCAGCGGTGCTGGTCTGTCGCGGCGACCATGTAGGAATGGCAGAGCAGCACAAGATGCTTTCGTAGATTAGCTACCATGGCGGGTGCCGCACCCGACTCTAAGACGAATCGCGTCGCGCCTGACATCGCCGCGAACATCATCTCGACGGCAAACTTGTCAGGTGGTATCGCGATATCCGGTGCCGTCGGGATCAAGTCTCCGAGCGCCTTTTGAGATCGCTTCGTGGTTCGTTTGACGATTGCGGGGCCTCCGATTTTGGCAGAGATTTTATAGAGCGCCGTCGAGATGTCCGTCCGCGCAAGTTTAGCGTCCAGAAAGCGTTGCACCACCTCACCTACCATCTCCAGGAGTGGCCTGCCCCGTGCATTGTTGCAGGCCGCCTCCATTGCCTCGGAAACCTTTTCCATATGCTGTTCGAGCAGTGCAAAGAGGAGCGATTGCTTATTCGGGTAGTACTGATAAAGCGTTCCCACAGAGACGCCGGCGCGCCTGGCTACGCGATTCGTGGTCAATCGCTCTAATCCGCCCGTCAGCAAAACCTGAATAGTGGCTTCTTCGAGAGCCTTTACGGTCACCGCCGACCTCGCCTGAACGGGCGCTTTTCTTGGCAAATACCCGAGTGTTGAGGATGTCTTCATAATGCGAGCTTTGAAACTGAAGCTTTGCTCATCTAATCATTACATGATGGAGAACTCCTCTCCAAGGGGTACCACCATGCAGCGCCACTGATGAAGCAGTGGTATCAAGAAGGTCCTGCGTGTTTGAAATGCACGAAAACAGACAAAGGAGAAAAGCATGGCAACCCTGGAAGGGCGTATTCAGAAATTAGAGGATGAAGCAGCAATTCGTGACTTGGCGGCTACATTCGCCGACGCAGCGACGAGAAACGACAAGACCCTGCTTGCGTCGGTTTGGAAAAAGGATGGAGTGTTCACCATCGAATCTCCGTTGAAGAACGTCTGCAACGGAGTCGACGAGATCATCGCCCTGATCTCCAAGCTGCGCGACGACAAAGAATTCTTCGTGCAATTTGTGCATTCTGGTGTGATCGAAGTGAAGGGTGATCACGCGACGGCCCGTTGGATTATGCGGGAGGTCGGCAAGGGCGGAGAGAAGTATTACCACAACTACGGTGTTTGCTCCGATGCCATGGAGAAGGTTGATGGGAAGTGGCTTTTCTCTGAGCGGGCCTGGCATTTCGCCTACCTTGACTTCTCGCCTTTCACGGGAACTGGCTACGCACTTCCTGATCCGTTGCCCACTCGCTAGCAACAGAGCATCACTATGACCTACCGGAATGAGGCGGTGAGGTGAACGCGCTCACCGCCTCATTCTACCGAGGCGTAGTTTGTCGGAGCTTAGAACACACGAGGGAAATGGACATGATTGTCGTCACTACTCCTACGGGAAAGATCGGATCACAGGTACTCAGTAACCTTCTGCGCACGGATGTTCCATTGCGTGTGCTCGTTCGCGATTCTTCGAAGCTTTCCCAGGAGATTCGAAACAGAGCGGAAATAGCTATCGGCTCCCTGGATGACGAGGCGACGCTAGAGCCCGCGTTTGAGGGTGCCGAAAGTGCATTTCTGCTGGTACCTCCCTTACCGAAAGAGGCTAATGATGCTGACTACTATCTTCGGTTCACTCGGCCGGCGCTAACGGCGATCATGCGTCAAGGCGTGAAACGCGTTGTAGGCGTTTCAGTATTGGGACGGGGCTCAGAATTGTCCAAGCACGCCGGGCCGATCACAGCGGCTTTGGCTAAGGATAAAGCGATCGAGGCGTGCGGGGTGGACTATCACGCTCTGTGGTGTCCGGCCCTCATGGACAACATACTCGGGAACGTTCAGAGCATCCGGGAGCAAGGGATGTTCTCCTCTCTGAGCCAACCAGACCTCAAGGCGCCACAGGTTGCGACGAAGGATGTCGGGATGATGGCTGCCAGCTTCCTCCTCGACACGTCCTGGTCCGGACAGGGCGGAAGCGCTATACTGGGGCCGGAAGACGTATCTTTCGATGATATGGCTTCCATCATGACAGCCGTGCTTGGAAAAACGATCCGATTATCAACAAGCGCAGGAAGATGCTTTCAAAGCTCATTTGATTCAGCACGGGATTAACGGCGTCTTTGCGCAAGGCATCGTTGACATGCTGATCGCCAAGAACAAGGGTCTTGACAATCTTGAAACAAGAACGGTGCAGAACACCACACCAACGAGCTTCGCGCAATGGTGCGAAGAAGTGTTGAAGCCCGCGATCTTGAGCTGATATGAAACCGCGAGGTTCTTCGTACGGGACCAGGTGAAGTCGGACTAAAACGCAATAAGTGCGAAACGATCAGTACCGGGGGACGCGCATCTCGTCATCTGGAAGATGCTTGCAACAACTTCCGTTGAATTCGCTCCGCTTTACTGCTTCGCCTGGCGGAACGAACGGCTGTAGTGCTGAACTGCGCCGGGCCGTACACGGTAACCCGGTCCATTATCGCCGAGGTCGCTTTGCACATGGAAAGTCGAAAACGAAGAGAGAGTCGTTCCGGTTGTCTCACGCCGGCCCTGGTGACGGGCAACGACTTGGGAGAGCAACAGATGAGAATGCCCTCACTTAGGCTGAGATAGCGCGCCAGCACTGGATCACATAGGGGGGTGCGTGCTTATCTGTCAGAAACTGGCAGCAAGCAAGGACCGGTCACGAACCAGCCCGTCCTGCGTACAAGCGCTTCGTCATCTCCTGAACGACGTCAACCGCTGTGAGTGCCTGTGAAGCCGGGCCGAGAGACAATCCCGCCAGCTCGATCATTGCCAGACCGTGCATGGTCATCCAAATCCAGGCTGCAGTTGCCGGGGTCTGGCTCGCCACGGCGCATTGCACCTGCTCCAGCAACTCTTGGAAGGCAAGCTTTGCGCTCTGCTGGAGGGGTTCGTCATCGTCGCGATGCAGCAGCTCCGAAGCGAACATCAGTCTGTAGAGCCCGGGATTTCGCCTACTGAAGTTCAGGTAGGCAAGACAGCAGCGTTCCAGGCCCAGCTCGGGGCTTTCGACTTGAGCTGCATTTCGGATTTCAACTTGAAACTGCTGAAAGCCATCCGCAGCGACAGCCGCGAGCAGCGACTCACGTGTGGGGAAATGCCGGTATGGCGCTGACTGCGAGACCCCTAAGCGAGTGGCGAGAGCTTTTAGGGAGATCTTCTCCGGAGCACCTGCTTCAAGCACTTTGCGAGCCGCTTTCAGGAGTGCTGCCCGTAGATCTCCGTGGTGATACGCAAGGGGGTCATTCTTCCTTTTTCCGGAACGCGGGATCACCCCACTGGTCTGGTTCATACCATGTCATTGTATCGACCGAGCTCGGAGTGCCTAAATACCTCACGGAGGCCAGCAAACGATTGACCTCAGGAACGCTTTGGAGAACGTTTTGGTCTCGTCGCGCTCTAGCAACGCTTTCGAAAGCCTCGGTTCTCTAACTTTCTCCCCGTGCAGGCAAGGCACCTGCCTGCACGAACCACGCAAGCGCCCTTTCAATCGCTTCATCCACCGAAACGGAAGGCTTGTAGCCGAGCTCTGATGCGGCGACTCGCCCGTCAAGAAATTGCCCTGAAGACATGACCGCCATCGCCGTCTCGGAGATCGTCGGGACTGGACCGGACAAGAACTTGTATCGAAGCAGCTGGAAAGCGTAGAGCGCTTTGGTGAGAGGGAGGGGCATGGTCTTCGGCATCGGCGCCTGTGTGATGCGAGCAATCTTGCCCATCAACTGCTCCATGGTGAGGTTCTCTCCCGTGAACAGGTAACGGTGTCCTATGGTCCCGCGCTCCACCGCCAGAATGAGACCGTCCGCGGCATCACCCGCATACACCACGTTGCGCTTTCCATCCACAAACGCTCTAAATGTTTTCTTAGCCACGCCCAGAATGAAGTTTCCTGTCGTGTTCCCGGGATCGAATTCACCGAAGGTCATCGCAGGGACGCCAATCACGACAGGAAGCCCGTCTGCGGCGTGCTTCCGGGCGATGGAGTCCTGGAGCCACTTCACCTGAAGGTAGCTGTTGCTGCTGGACGGTTCCTTCGTGAAGCTGGCTTGCCCGTCGCTCGCCATCCCACCGCTAGTACGGGGAACTGCGATGGCTGCGCCGACGTACACGATTCTTTGTAGGCCGAGACCGACGCAAGCCTCATAGAAGTTGTTGGACAACTTCGTAGCTTCGGCGAGTTCGAGATGCACAGGCCGAGGTGCGGCGGGGTAGTAGCCCGCACAGTGCACCACTGCGTCCGCGCCCTCGATCGCGCGGCGAAGCTCAGGAACATTCGCCAGATCCGCCGTTCGAGCCTCAACCCCTTTGAGATGAAGCGCAGCGCCCGTTATAGGTCTTCTCGAGATCGCGATCATGTCATGGCCGCGCCTCGCGCCAGCCTGAAGTACGTGGTTTCCGATCATGCCTGTCGCGCCGATAACAGCAATCTTCACAAGACTCCATCCTTCCACTACGGCTTTGCTCCACTGCGAGGAGGTTATGTATTAGTATAGTACATAAGTACAGGTGTTAGATGTTTACAACTTTCCTCACCAGAAAGATCCTGCATGCGGCTTTCGTGGCGTACCTCCTCTCGGCGAACCCTCTCACCTACGGTGCCGCCCGCGTTGCTCCCCGACAACGTGAACCATGCAGAACGAATGCCCTTCCCCACATCTCTCCGAACAGAGATACACAGGACCTATCCTGAAAGCTCAATACACCGCCGCAAGTCTCTCCGCCTCCACCGCCACTTCGCTTTACATGCTTTGCTCACGTCGAGGAGTATAAAATCCGAGGTTTGTCTTCCGCGCAGTAGTAACCGTGTCGATAAGAAAGAGGAGATACCGTGCCCGCAGTCTTTGTTCATGGAGTACCGGATACATCCCACGTGTGGGACGGGGTACGAAGCTGCCTGGCGCGCAGAGATGCCGTCGCTCTCGCGCTGCCTGGTTTTGCCAGCTCACTACCGGCGAGCTTTGGATCGACAAAAGAGGAGTACGTGGACTGGCTTATTGAACAGCTTGAACAGCTGGGAGAGCCTGTCGATCTGGTCGGCCACGATTGGGGCTGCCTCCTAACGGTCCGGGTCGCATCGATCCGGCCTGATCTCGTCCGCACCTGGGCGGCGGGAAGTGGGCCTGTCAACCGGGACTACGAGTGGCATGAGCTTGCAAAGGTTTTCCAAACCCCCGACGTTGGAGAGCGATGGATGGCGGAACTCGATAAAGGTGAGTTTGCAAAGCAAATGGAAGGTGCTGGATTCCCGGCTGATTTGGCTGTGGCTACAGCGGAACGCATGGACGAAACCATGAAGGCAAGTATCCTGCGCCTTTACCGGTCAGCCGTTTATGTCGGCAGCGAGTGGGGACCGGACCTGGTGAAGATGGTCGCTCCCGGCTTAGTCTTTTGGGGTGTTACAGACCCATTCTGTCCGATTGGCTTTGCCGATCGGCTCGGGCAAGACACGAAGGCTTCTCGTGTCCTCAAGCTAGAGTGCGGTCACTGGACGCCGATTCAGAGACCGGCGGAAGTGGCGCGGGCACTCGAGCAGCACTGGGCCGCTGCAAACTCAAAGTAAAGATGTCTCGTCGGAGCTCTGCTTCAGCAGCGCACTGAGATATCCGTTTCAAAGTCTGAACTGGCGGTATAGCCCTGGATGTAGAGACAATTTTCATCTGTTCGATGAGCCACAAGGAGAATGGAAATGAAGGTTCTTATGATCGGTGCGAGCGGCAAATATGCTCGTTATGTTGTGCCCGCGTTGAAGGGACGTGGGGCAACCGTCAAAGCGCTCATCACGAGTGCGGATAAGCGAGCAGAAGCCATCGCCCAGGGAGCAGACGAAGCTGTCGTAGGAAACCTCGAAGACGACCAAAGTCTTAGGAGTGCAGCTGAAGGCGTTGACGGTGTCTTTCATATCAACCCTGTTTTCAAACCAAACGAAGCAGAGCTCGGCGTTGCGATGGTCACTGCAGCGGTGGCTGCAGGCGTCAGGAAGTTCACTTTCTCTGGGGTTATTCACCCGTCCATTTCGAAGATGAGCAACCATGCGGGGAAGCGGCCTGTCGAGGAAGCGCTGTTTGAATCGGGCCTAGCATTTACGGTGCTCCAGCCGACGATGTTTATGCAGAACTTCGCAGATGGATGGAAAGAGATCACTGAAAAAGGTACCTTCGCGTTGCCGTACCCGAGCAGCAAGCGAGCGAGCTACGTGGACTATCGTGACGTGGCGGAAGCAGCCGCGATCGCACTCACGAGTGACAAGCTTGATTACGGAACATTTGAGCTGTGCTCGGCCGGGATGGTAGATCGGGTTGAGTTGACACAGATCATGTCCGAGGCTCTCGGTCGAACGATCACTCCGGTCGAGATCACCTTTGACGAATGGGTGAAGCAGGCGCACATACCAGAGGGAGCTTTCAGAGACGGCATGCGACGCATGTACGCCGATTATGCCAAATACGGTTTTTCCGGTGGCAATGCGCTCGTCCTCCGAGCCATATTAGGTCGCGAACCGCGCTCGCTTAGAGAGTTCTTCACTGAACAGGCAAACACACAGAAGTAGCTGTGTTCCGTCACATGCCTTGTCCGTTTATGCCAGGCACTCTGGTGAGGTTGTGTGAATGCTGTCGGCCAGGTGCAGCTGGACCGAGCAGCAGCAATGAGTCGGCGCCCTTTGTTGCTCCCTGAGAGCGCCGGGAACTGCTTTGGTGGACGTTGCAAGGTACCCCGCAGGGTGGGTGCCGGACGACGCCAAGCTCCATCGCCAGTTGTAGGCAAGGAGAAGCTCTCCTCCTTCATGCTCCTGTCATGTTGGGCTCCCACTTGTTATTTCCTCCAGCAGCTTTTCAACCTTGAGCGCCACCTTGACCTACAAAGCTTTACCTCTGATTGCATGGCTAGCGGCGATTACAATCACCTTATTGTTAGTTGGGTGGCGACTCGCACACGGATGAAAATGCCTGAGAAAACGTGCAACCTACGGATAAGCTTACAAGTGAAGGGATTCCGCGAGCTAACTGCTATCGTCGGTCATCTTCGCCGATGTTCCCTGGGGTATGTCTTTTCACCTTGCCCGGTTGAAACGTACTCGATACTCTGTCGAGCAATGACCCACAGTTGTGACCGGCTTCGTCGGACCCGCTGTTAACGATCTATCGGCAAGCGGCTCGTGAAGAGAAAGTCGGTGTGGAAGCCCCCACGTAAACCTCAGGAGTGTTCAATCTCTACAGACGCAAGCGGCGTATCCATCAACCTTCTCCTATGGGGAGCAACGAAAGGCAAACTTCACGTTGGCCAAACTTGAGAAGTAGCGATCATCGTTCCATGGGAACTCGGTCCAGTCGGCAGACAGAACGTAAGAGTCGTCTCCATCGATCCGTCGAACTACACCCTCACCCTTGAACGATAGGGTGAGGGCGACGCCGCGAACGAGATTAAGAAGCTCTCCTTGGTAAAAGATAAACACCTATGCGGTGGAGGTCTGCGGGGAGGGCGAAGTGGGAGCGGTTTACCCGACATTTGGCCGTGGCGTCATCCAAAGCGACGTGCTGGTTAGATTTTCGCGAGGCGCAACCTGATGCCGGAAGGGTCCGTCAGTTCGTACGCATCGCCTACGTCAACGGCTGCAGGGTTTGCTGCAAGTGCAGACTGCAGGTTTTCGGATGTGGCGAACCGCATTTCAAAGTGGCGCATGCGAGCCGTGCCCGCAGGTGACGGAGGAGCCCCAAGACCCTGCCAGGTGTTGATGGCAATACGGTGCTGAAACGGGCCACCAGCGCCAAGGTCTGCCACCTGCATGGGAGGCCACCACCGCGCGAGTTCCATGCCAAGGCCGATGTAGAAGTCCCTAGCTCGTTCGAGATCTCCGACGTGTAAGTGAATGTGTCCGACCTTGGTCCCCTTTGCCGCAGACTCATGTTCCGAACCGGGTTCATACGCCTGAAAGACTTTGTCGAGATCCAGTGCATAAGCTCCGGGGCGTCCCACTCCATCGGCACCGACAAAGGTCAGCCGGTTCCCGGGGCCGGGGACGCACTCCTTGAAACGCTCCGGAGTCTCCAGCGTGATCTCGATGTTGATGCCATCCGGATCGTCCAGATAAATGGACTTCGAGAAGGTGTGGTCTGTCGGGTATATCGGGTACTTGTGGTCGATCAGCCGCTTGAAGATCCGCGCAAAGTCCCGGGCATTCGGCGGGTGTATGGCGGTATGGTAGATGCCGCTATGTCCCTTCTGGAACGGGACGCGTGCGCCGCCATGCAGGACAAGCAGAGTTTCCTCGGCAGTGCCGATCGCGATGCCGCTGCCGTCGCTCGCGCGCCGCTGGAATCTGAAGATCTCCTCCCAAAAACGGGCGGTCCGTTCGGGGTCTCTGACCTCCAGATGAACTGCTCCAAAGGTAATTACATCCTGATCTGCCATGTTGTCTCCGGCAAGGCACGCGGGGCAGGAAAGCGGCTGCCCCTGCTCTGCTGAGCAATAGCGAACCGGCTCACAAGGCAAAGCCTTCCGAAGCCGGCACACACTACTGGATTTGACCTGCCTGCGTCTGGACCGCCTGGAGGTGCGGTGCAAGAAACTCATTGCGGTCCTTGCCCTGGCGGAGCGCCATGGTTCCACCTGCGGTCAGGAACTTCGATTCCTTCACACCTAAGAAACCAAACACGTCCTTGAGGTACGGCTCCACATGGTTGAACGAAGCCATCTGTGTTCCGGCGTCATACATGCCACCGCTAGCAACTACGAAGGTGACCTTCTTGCCAGTAAGCAGGCCCTGCGGCTTGCCCTCGACGTAGGCGAAGGTCTTGCCTGCTCGCGCTATCTGATCGATCCAGAGCTTGAGTGGGGAGGAGATGCTGAAGTTGTGCATGGGGACGCCAATCACCCACTCGTCGGCCTGCTGCAGTTCCTCGATCAGGGTGTCGGAAAGGGCGAGTTGCTGCCTCTGCTCTTCGGTACGCGATGGCTCGGGCGTATAGGCGGCCGCAACCCACGCACCGGTCACAGGTGGGATTGTTGTGGCATTGAGGTCGCGATCGATCACGGTCGCGTCAGGGTGAGCGGCCTTCCACTCGGTAACGAACGCCGCAGTCAGTTCGCGGGAGATCGACACACCGTAGAGAGGGCTTGAATCGACATGAAGCAGGGTGGGCATAGGGTCTCTCCTCCTTAAGAGCAAATGACCATTGATGGACATCTGTCTTTTTAGATAATAGACAGATGTATAGGCTTGTCCAACGATTCAGAAAGGCTATGCTTAGACATGCCCATCGTGCCAACGTCGCCCGAACTCACCGACTCTATGGATCGCCGTGTGCTCCGTAGCCGACGGATGCTGGTCGACGCTCTTGGCAAACTCTTGAAAAAGAGAGACTTCAACGAGCTCTCCATTCAGGAGATCGTGGACAAAGCGGACCTCACCAGGGCGACCTTCTATCTTCACTATTCTGACAAGACTGCATTGCTTGAGGCTATGTCCACGGAGCGCTTTGGGGAGATGCTCAGGAAACGCGGCATCACTTCAGCCATAGGCGAGGGAGCGCTCTACGCCATCGCGCTCGGCGTGTGCGATTACCTCGCCAAAGCGCTAGGGTGCCCCAGCAGCCTCAGCAAGATGCCGCAGGACCGGTTCGTGATCCCGGTGCTGGAAACCCTCTTCCGAGAGAAAGCAAACAGCTTCACGCTACTGCCAGGCGTTGATCTGGACACCTTTGCGACAACTCTCGCGTGGGCCATCTTTGGTGCCGCAAGCCGCTGGGCTCAGACGAAAGATCGAAGACCGGCGGAGCAGATGGCGAAGACCATCGAATCGCTTGTCAAACCCTTGATGTCCGCTGAGATCGTCACCAGAAGCGGCAAAACTCATTGAGTATGAGCCCTCATGAACGCATTTGTCGAAAATAACCAGGGCGGCCCGCTCGCGCCGAATCACTTCCCATAATGCGGCCGTCGGCCCGATTCCATCGGGATTCAGGTGCTTCGGTGACAGGCCAGGTCGAGATAGGCGCGTTCGCCGGAAAGCGGAAGCTCGGCTGGAGCAGCCCCTTTCAACGCCGCCCCGTGATCGCGATCAGCGGATCGCTCTCGGAGCCGTCCCGCAGAACCTCTGCGCTAATCTCGCAAAAGCCTGAACGCTCAAGGTAGAGGCCCACCAGGGAGGCATGTCCGCGGGCGTCGAGGGACCGCCAGATCGTCACCGCCTTAGTCGGAAAGCAGCGGTTGGAGAAGCTGACGATGAAGGGCGCGCCCGGCCGCAGGACCCGCAGGACCTCAGCGAATACCTCCAAGGGACGCTGTAGGTACTGGACGCCGACACAGCACAGGGCGGCATCGCAGCTGTCAGTCTTTAGCGGCAGGATGGGGGTGCGGTTCAGGTCCTGCACGAAACTCCGGCTCAGCCGGGGGTTGCTCCTGAGCTCCTCGGCATTCATGCCCTGACCGATCACCTCGGTGAAGGCCACCTCCGGCGGCAGATGACTCACCCAGCTCGACATAAAATCCAGCAGCACGCCCCCAGCTGGCAGGGTGGCTCGGTAATAGGTGGTGAGCGCCCGCGTCGCCGCCTCGTCGATGTGGGTGACCAGCCGAGCAGGCGCGTAGAAGTCGGCGTCGGCGCCTCCATCCTCTTTATGGAAGGCGTCGGGCGGTAGCTCAGGCAGGCGGTCGTTCATCCCTTGCCATTGGTGTCTGTTATCCCTCATAGACCGCCTTTCATGCACTCGATTATCTCCCGGACGCGGTGGTCTGGTAAGTCCGGAGGGACGCTCTTGGTGGAAGCAATCGGGCCGTTACTAACGACAAGCCGACTTCTCGGGATTTACAAACGGAGGAGTGGTGCGGCCACCCGCTCTAAGCGCTGTGCATGGTCGGAGGAAGTGCTTGCGCCTGCTTTGGACCTTGCTGATCGCGTACGCCCCAGACCAGCAGATAAAGGATCAGTGAACCTTCGCCAATCAAACCCACACTTAGGGGAAGCGGCCCGAGCACCCGGGTGAGACCAAGTGACATTGTCGTTAGCCAAGCGACACCCGCGCAAGCCATCAATACACCCACGACTTTAGACATCAATGTTGATTTCAGGATCAGATACGCCAGCAGTAGACAGTACAGACCGAAGAAGATGAAACTTGTGACGTGGATTGGTAGATCGAGAGCTTGATAGCGAGCCAGCGGCAACCAGCAGCCGAGCAGGCTCACGAGCGCTGCCAAGCTCGAGATCCACGCCTGGGCGCTATAAAACAGGTGCCACAGCAGCAGGGTGACCCCGGTGTAGAGCACAGCGGCAATCAAGTTCATTGTGTCGCCGGCTCCTTGCATCTTTCGACTCAGCAGGACCATCGCCGCGATACCGGTCAGCATATTGAGGAGGTAAAGCACGCCGCAAACACGAGCTTCTGCCCGAGGCGAGATCATGTTGGTTGTCATGAGCTCTCCTACGTTGTTCCTACCCAATAAGTTCCTTCTGGAGAAGCCGGGCGAAGGGACTAGTACCGAGAAACGCGCTTCTCGTCAGTTGACGCCGTTACTGACGAGAAGCCGACTTCTCGTTACTAATCCGAACACCTGATACGGCTGAAGCTATCGGGTCTTCGACAGTTGTTCGCGCGTTCGCTTTGCAAGCGACTGTTCTCTATGCTTTTGCCAAACCATGAAGACTCATGCACAAGAATTTCTATCGTTCATCCGGAATGTCAATTGGGACTGTATTGCGCGTGCCGGTTGCGACCATACTCCGCAGGATTTTAAGGATTTATTGATCCGGGTTGGAGCCTCTGTTGAGGTCTTTTTCAAAGATCATGTGTATAGTGGCGTCAATCGCCGCAAATTCGCAGCCCTGATTGACGATCTCGAAGCTTTCGGTGTCAGCGCGGCAGCGCGCGTCTCATTGCACGATCTGCGGCTGGCATACAACAAAGCGAAGCATGATCCTTATTACGCTGCGGAGATCCAGTCGATTATGACGGTTATCCGAAACTGCGAGGTAGCGCTCAAAGAACTCACGCAGCTCCCTTTGGGCACAATGCGAACGTCCGTGCCAACATCTTTCCGCCGACTTATGTGGCTCTCGGCTTGGGACCACATCATCGGCGGAGATACGGAGATCGGGATCTTTCTCCCTGCTTCCCCCGAGATTAACATGCCGTATGACGTCGACGGCATCTACATCGACATGAAGAAGTGGGACGACGCAAAGGCAGAATTGGCGAAAGTCGGGAAGCTTTGCTTCGCGCCGTCGTGCACCCCAGAAAGGGCATACAACTTCTGGAGTGGGGAGGGTGATTTCCTCGAGGCGGGATCGTTCGAGGGTGATCTTCGGTCCATGATCTCTGTACTGGGCCGTTTCGAGAGGGTTGAAGACATCCTCCCTGATTTAAAACGTGAGAATCAACCGAGATCGATGCTCGCGGCGGCACTGTTCGCTGTCGTGGACCTTTCCTCAGAAGGCAAGTTGACTGAAGACGCACGCTTGATCGCCGAGGACATTGTCAGCGTCTCCGCGAATTATGCCGCTCCGGCTACCTCGCGTTATCTGAAGGTCTATGCGACGAAGGTTGCGGAGCTGGTCAGTTCCGCCCCATCTACGGTCAGAGACGGCCTCAGTGGACCCATCTGGGTAAGCAGTGTCAGATACGCGCAGCTCGAAGCCGAGAGGGTAGCGTATATCGAGTCTCCCCACCTGATGATTCTCGACGATGGGATGCTTGTAGCACGCAGTTGAACGTAATGGCCGCTCTTCTGCGCCTTGTCTACGGGGGCAAGGCAGATTAGTCCCCCATAGACGCCCTTAGCGACTGCAGCCCTCAGCCGGCGGCAGCGCCCAAATATCCCGGTCGCAATGCCGACTTCCCGGTATCAACGACGCATTGTTCAAACCCAACCCTGGCGAAACGGGCAAGTTCCATTACTGACAGCCTTTGATGGACACGGCGAAGTATCTTTGAATTGTTCGAGGTTTCTTTTGAGATATTCCTTGGCAGCAACGATGAGTGACGCGGTGAACCGTAAATCCATGCGCATGGATACAGGCGCGCTTTACGACTCCATGAAGAACAGCTTCGTCGACGGGATGCCCCAACTGCTCAGCCACGACAGGCATAGGCTGATTGGGTGGGTGATACCTGCTGCGGTTTATCTCGAACCCGGCCTAAATCGAGTTCTGGCTCACGTCATCGAGGCCCAAACCGAAGCAGATATTCTCGAGTTGAAGCCAAGGTGGAAGGACTTTATTGCCACGACCATCCACGGCGTTCCTGAAGAATCGGTCGGTCGGCTCAAGGAACTTCTAGGCCCGGACAAGCTCACCGGGTCTGAACGCCCTTGGGACACAGGAGTGCATGCCCTAAGGGACAAGGGAATTGCGGAGAAGGTATTCCCAGAGCTCTTCCAGAAAATGGACAAGGATGGTCTTGTGCCGTTCTCAGAACTCCAAATGATCCGCCCGGGCGTCTTTCAGTTTGGCGAGCTTTGTCTGTTCGCCCCTCACTATATGAGGCGTTCGGAAAGCGCGTTCAACAACTTCAACGAGGAACTCCTTGCAACGCTAAATCAGATGAGCAAGGATCCCGACGTGAGCGTGCGTGTGCGCCTTGACCCGGACATGATGGGACTAGCAGACACAGCACGGCACACGATCGAGCTTGACTACTGGTATGGGCCGAAGTTTACTGACGATCTAGCATCCGTCCAGCCAGGCGTAACAACGCATGGAGCGGACGATCGACAAAGGCTTTTTCATCAAATTTCGCGTACTGAGTTCTGGTGGCAAAAGAGGACGAAGGGGCGAGATGTCGAGCTCATCCTGGAGGCCGAGGAATTGCGGGACGCCGAGAGCGGTGCCGACCGAACCAAACTTCGTTGCCGATATGTCCATAGCGTGATCGACGAAGCGACTCAACGGATCCAACATCTGGATGGATCGATTAGGGCATACACCCAAGAGGAGATGCTCTCGCGGATGGACGTCGATCTGAAGCGCGCTGGCCGCCATACGGAATACACCAAACTGTGGCGGATAGATGGGAAGATCGAGCTAGGCCGCTGGAAGAACGCAATCCACAATCATTTTCGCGACAATACACTTGTCTCCGAGTACTTCGGAACCGCGAAATCTGAAGCTGAGGTTCGAGGAAAATTGGAAGAGACGGATGTATTTCCGCAATCTCTCGTGCTCGATTGGCGCGTCGTGTGGCACTGCGATGACGCGAGTTCTTTCCGAATCCTAGTGTGCTGTCCCGGAAATTCGTGAACAAAGGCGGCCGAGTTTCTGAAGGATGGAGTCTGCTGTGGCGGTCCATGCGAAGGGGCGGCAGTTGCGGTTGTAATGTTGGACGAAGTGGTCGATTT
>JAABUZ0100000638.1_pt1 | contig 82187 bp, 27 predicted proteins | sample 5562091 | NCBI WGS metagenome assembly JAABUZ01 (sample SAMN12813069, study PRJNA571459) | rock metagenome | isolation source: Antarctica rocks | place: Antarctica: Victoria Land, Linnaeus Terrace sud | collected 2015-12-21
CCCTCCCCCTTCCCCCGGTCCCCTCCCTCTCCCCGACCCCGTACCCACTCCCACAACCTCCTCCTTCCTTCTTTCCCTCGCACCTCTGTCTTATCCTCCCCCCCCCCTTCCCCCCACTAGAAACAAGAACACAAACCATCTCGCCACCTGCCATCTACCCTCTAAATTCCACGATCCCGTAGCCCCCTTCCCCCTCCCATCACGCATCCACGCACAGGTCAACAAGCCGACGCAAAGACAGGCCTAAGATACGATGGTCGCTTCGGCTTCCCAGTAGCTGGAGTGGTTGGGGTATGATATCTGCCGTACGGATGGTGTAGGTCATTGTGATTCGAGTGCTGTGGGATGGAGGATGAAAGGAGTGGAGGGGATGGAGGGGATGGGAGGGAAGTCGTGGGGTGGGAGGGATTGTTCGGGTGTAGTCGCTGAGCTGGTGTTTTTGGTTGTCAAGTCAGGTTTGTGGGTGTTCAACTAGGTAGGCGTGTAAAGACGGAGAAATTGATGAGGAGAGTGGATGGATCACATGGCGGGAAGAGGGCGATCATGCATCACGGTAGATATATGGGAGTGAGGTGGTGGTACTAGAGGGCTTGGGGGAAAGAGATGTATGCCGTCAATATGGTCATTTTTAGCTAGGTGATCAGTAGGCTAGGCTGGCAGTTGGGCAGAGGTTTTGAGCTCAGCTGGGTATGATCGAGTCCATTGTGGATGACTTTACATAAAATCATGACGACGAATATATAGAAAATCATGATCTGGTCTTGGAACCGGGGTAAGGGGAAAGAAGGACATTTGTTCCAACTCTCATTCCAACGGCTCCCGCCCTCCCCTCTTCTCCAGCTCCTGCATATACACATCCTCGTCCTCGAGCTCCACCTCCAACGGCTTTGTCAACGGCTCAAACGGGATCCCCTTCTCCTCCATCATCTTCAACCTCCTCGCAGTCGCCGGCTTGAGCTTATTCACGCTAAACACCTTGATCCGATGACAGCTGCTCGTAACATGCAGGTCCCAATTCCAAGCGCTGCGCACAAACGTCGGTTGCGTATTCAGGCAATTATCCCAGCACCGCACCACAAGCTCCAGCCAGCCCTCTGCGTCCACTGGGACTTCGACCTCCCAGGTGCGCCACGCATGGTAGTACTTCTGCGAGAGCTTCTCGTAGGGGGTTTCGTACCAGACGCTGCCGCCGTCGGTGCTGACCTCTACGCGCTCGGGCCAGTTGCCCCCGGTGCCGCCCGAGTAGGCCCAGCCGGCCATGTGGATGGTGCCGGAGTGGATGACGACGGCTTGGTCGCGCGGGGCGACGATGGCGGAGGAGACGGGCATGGCTTGGATGGAGAAGCCGGAGGAGTAGGTGGCGTTGTGCTTGCCGAGTTGGGGGCTGAAATAGAGGTATTCTTTGCGTTGGACGGGGGCGGGGGAGGGGCCCGAGATGAGGTTGATGTGGGAGAGCCATTTTACGGAACTGGGTGGGTGTCAGTAGAAGATGGCGTCTAGCGGAGTAATCAGGGGTAGTGGTCTATGCGGGTTCGGAGAGGTTGTAGAATATATCACGGGGCTTACCGTGCACCGATGTAGCCGAATACAAGGACGCGCACCGGGTAGCCGTGGATGCGTGGAAGCGGCTTGCCGTTCATTTCCCATGCTAGCATGACTTCATGGAAGCGGACTTTGCGGTAGGGAACAGAAACGACGTAGTTGTAGACTTGGCCCTTTTTGAAGTAGGTATCGACACCCTGGAATTCGACATCGGTGGCACCTTCTTTCGGACCACCGCAATACTTGAGAACCTTTTTCAGACTGACGCCGGTGTAGCGTGCTGTTCCGATAGCGCCCTCGCCCCACTAATATGCCGTCAGTATTCGGTTTGATGCGGCGAAGCGAGAGACTGACGGGAGCGTTTATGAGTTCGTCACCCTCACCAGGATACTCGTGGATCTGCTCAATCCTTCTTGTCCCAGAACACTGCAGTGTCACGACTCTCGACATCCGTGGGAACAGTTCCTCATTCTGGAGATCCCCCAGCGTCAATCGCTTGGGAGCATTTACCATACCGCCAATGTCCACAAACCACTTATCTGGATCAATAACTGGGATACCGCCATGGTTTCGAACATAATGATCCTCGTTTCTTGTAATCGCAGTCTTGATTAATCGATCCTAGGCTTGTAAGGTTATGGGGCGAATATAAGTGGTAAGCGAGGGAAAGACCTTTGGTGGTTCCCCGTTATACGGAAATTCAAGGATATGTAGCATGTCCTCGGCCTTCTCTTGCTTGACTATCTCCCAGCTTTCCGCCGGCAAGTTCTCAAGGGTTGTTCCCATTGCCGCATGATACTGTTTCCATCGAACACCTTCAAGCACCGGGTTCGTGTCTGGCAAAGGCTTCAATTGGAACTCGGGGGGCTGGACGAAAGAAAATGTCAACATGACGTGAAACAAAAGACTGATCGAATAAGCCCACATCACTGAAAGCATACTGCGACAAGATGTTGGCAGCTGCTGCTTTCTTCTCCGGGTATCTCTCCCACTCAACGTAGCCATGCCAACCCTCTCGTTCCTCTGCGAAGTAGGCTTCAGGGTGATTTCTCTCTGGCAGCGGAATATCTAGCTTTGGAGCGTGCCTCGGAACCGACTTTGGGGGCATTACAGGCATACAATTGGCGCTGTCGCCGTCGGAAGCATGGCCGTCATGTATTGTATCGCCGACGATCAAGCGGTTTGTATCTACGCCCACAGGCATGATAGCGACGTGTAGAGGGGACGAGGGCAGCCATAGCTCGCATGTGAAGGACGTTCCGGGCGGCTGGGCTAGGAAGGTAGTGTTGTAATGGTCTTGGCAGGCATCTTGGGGAATGACAGTGGCTTGAGTGTCCTCGAGTGGTTGATCGGTGATGGCATGCCGTTAAGCTAAAGTACCTGCGCGGTAGATGCAGCTTCGAAGGATTTGCCGATCCACTCTGCCGGCAACCCTGACACAGCCCTGTGACCCATCATCCAAGCTCCGATTTAGAAATTTACGGGGCGTCGGCCCGGAGCTGCCATTCAAGCCTGCGTTTCTCTCCCTTCTTACTTTCGAATTTCGATGGACCAAGCCTTTGGAGATGTCTACTCTGGGCTCAGGTCACCGCTCAGAGATATACAGCAGAGTGTCGATGACCGATGATTAACACCGCTGTTTTACAAATTCAGTGACCAAATATCTTGACCTAGTCGATCGGCCACGAATCTAGATACTCAGCGTGGCCGCTTTCGAAACTTGTGCTACTTCGAAGACTTGTATAGCATGATGACTGCCTCAGCTTAACATGTCACTTGGGACTTTCATCGGTCTGATTTTCAGTCTCCTCAACAACGATGGTTATTGTTTGTTTGACCCCAAGACAAACCGCCTTCCCAGGACCAAGCGTCCTGGCTTCAGAACAAGTTGCGGCCCCTGGCGTAAGTAGGCTTCCCCTTCGATAAATTCTTACTCTGCCTGTCCATCAGTTCTTCGTCAGATATCGCTGGACTACGACCTATCAATAGTCTCAAGCCGGCTTTGTTCTCATTTCTTTGCAACTTGTGGGCTACGGCATACGGCTATATGGAACGCAATCTATTTTCCAGCGGCGGGCGGAGACACTTTTCAGGCATAGTGGTCCTCGTGGTCAGTACTGCCTTGTTCACATGCGGACACATCAGCCTTTTCGGATAGCTTGCGCTCTCCAGTTGGTCTTTCTGAAACGAGAGAAGTTTTTCAATGATTGCCCCAAACTCTTTGGCACCATTATACCTCTGGTATCATCGAAGGCTTACTCCCTTCCTCCCCCTCCATCCTCAGGGCCGAAAGTGGTCTCATGACGTTGTAGAAGTCTTGAATCTGCGTGCTGAATCGGTCGATAAAGGGTTTTCCGATAAGGGTGTCTTGAGGCAAAATCCACCCGTCGATACGCTTGCCAGTCGCGGTCCGAACGGCAATCTTTTTGTTTCTTGATTTGAGCTGATCATTGAATATGTCCAGCCACATGTTGCACCAGTAGCAGCTACCTCTGGAGACACCTATTCCGAAAGTCCCATATCGACCGGCAGACATTCGCTCTCTTACGAAGTGCAGGGCGAGAGTCAATTCAGCATGCTGACTATGTTGGATTGCTATCATCCCTTCAGGGCCACGCTCAGCAGAAGGGAATGCATATGTATCCACCTGTCTGAAGGTCTCTATACGCTCTAATCCACGATGGTGATCGGCCCATGTATTTATCGCGTCAACGGCTGGACCGTTCAACAGTGACTCGTAGGGTTGCTTTACCGAAAACACCTACCAAAATTAGCTGCTCTTCACAGAGTCGGAAACAGCCTATGTACGGACCTGCTCGAATTCGAAAGTGCGATAGCCCTTGATCCACAAGTTGCGCACCACTCTGATCAAGTCACGGACAGCTTCCAGATATGCCGCGAAGCCCTGAAAATGCTCAACTGAGGCATGATGGGCTTCATCGACAAACCAGATGTTTAGCTTGCGCCGTCTACTGCACAGATTGAAGGCCTGGAGGATGATTGCTACAAGGTCCTCGATGCTTGATGCGGTTGTAACGCGCGCGATGCGTTGAATGAATTTGTCGAGGTGCTGTACAAGTGAGTCGCCCTTGTCAATCACGCCCATAGCTCTGAATTCCTGCTCGAGCAAGACACCGCTAGCATTAGCTATGTGTAGGAAATCCTGAGACGTTGGTTGTTGGTTTTCAGGACTCAGCCGATGCAGCTTCGCAAGCTCTTGACATTTAGACACTAGTCTTTCCTTTGTATAGAGGACACACTCGGCAAGTATCTTCCATGGTTCCGTTCGATCTTGGGCATGCTTCAATATCCTATGAATGTAATCTTTTTCCGAGTCGCTTTCTACATTGTCATTTCTAGCCCAGTAAAGCTTGAACGCGGATCCCGTGAGCTTCATAGAAGTCGCAACAGCTCCTTCCCGATGCTGGTCAAGTAGTAATGCTAAGCCGTCTAGTAGTTTGAGGTTCTCCATGACGGATTGAGTCTCCTCAATTTGCTTTGGTCGATGAACGCAGCGCTCGATTAGGGTCAAGGCGTGGATTTGGTTGTTGAACAGGATTGAGTCGGTAAGTGGATGTGGTCCTTCTTCTGAACGCGCCATGTTCCAAGTCCAAGGCTCCTGTTGTGTCAGAATGCGTGGAAACCCTTGACCACTTGCAGTTTCAGCAGTGGGCTCTATCAGTTGCTCGATATATCGTGATCCGTTCAATCGGTAATGGTGGAGCTTGGTGCGATAGTGTTCAACTGTGCCCATGACGGGCGGGACGGTCTGCCACCGAGGCGGCCTGTACTATGGTTGTAGTACGTTTGAAGGTGAGAGACTCTAAAATCGTATGATCATGGCTAATACTAGTAGAGCGTGTTGTGTCTGTAGATGTTGATCAGATTATCGATGGGGAGCGGTACCCAAATCATATAAGCACTATACTGTTCCAATAGATAAGATAACAACAGGGGAAGACCAAGAGCAAATGCGGCTCCGTAATTCACACAAGAGCAGTATGACTGATATGTGCGAAGTCAACACTTCTAGTGGCGGCTTGAGCCAATTACAAGGTTTCTCACACCAAAGGTTCCGGTACCGGGAGGACCAGGGAGCTTAGTGGCATATAAATGTTCCGAAGGCATAGAAGTACTGGCTCATATCCGTATAGGCCAGACATCTAACATCAATTCGAGAAATGAACCAGAGGGATCTCTCTTGAATGCATTTGGAAAGTCCGTTGAAGGACATGCTGATTGCAGCTAAGAAGGCAAGCTTTGAAGCATTACTCGGACCCATGGAACTGGAAGTTCATGAATCATTTATGGACTCCACAAGATTTAGCTTCTCACCAAGGTCGTAGTCGTTAAAGAGTCAAACCATCATCACGTGACAGTTTTACCCAAGCGTACGACGGACTCTATCCTATGCACCAGCAGCAATAGTTGCTCGTTAACCCGGCAAGTTCCTCCATAAAAGTCATGACTTGTCGCCAATCTCTTTGGCGTTTCGGTCCATACACTCGGTAACCTTATCGATTCAGTGCTATTCATCAAGAGTTCGATCTCTAGTAACAGGGTAAACAATCTAATGCCTTGTGGATGATTCATCTCTCGGATATCACGTGCTTGACAAGCCCCTGGACGAGGCATAATGTCGGTGTGTGTTAGGAGACAAGTAGGATCCGCAAGTGTATTTATGTGGTCTCACGGACCTCTGGGGATACAACGCAGCAGCTGGCGCATCAATGTATACATCGGTTGATTCTCCCCCAGAAAATCAAGCTCATGATAGAATTCCCTACTCCAAGATTCCTGCTCATGCGCTCAGAGCTTTCTCATCGGTCGGTATCAGACCCAGAAGTTAGCTCCGGATATGATATTGAACAACATACGATCAACGTATGCAATAATTTTAGATTATAACAGCTCAGTCAACTTGTGAAGATTCGCCCCCATGGGCTCTCTGTTCATACGAAAGCACATCATTGACGTAGCATACCTACGCCGACAACGAACATAAGTGTCTCTAGCGGTCAGTGCTGATTGGATGGAGGGAATAACTTGCACTAAAGCTCGTAAGATCGAACCATGTGTCTTAGCAAATAGATTAACGTCAGACCTCACACGTACGTAGGTCGTAGGAGTGCTTGTCATAGGGGCAATCGATGAGGTACTGAAATTGCTATAAAGAGTCAGTCTTCTAATCGCAACTTACAGGTAAAGTCTCAGACTAGGAAAGCACGGAACAACACAGTACAGAAGACCACAGACTGCGATGATAGACCCTCCTTTTCCTCACGAAGCTCTGGCGGAGCAAATGACCCTCTGTCAAGATCTTCTTACGCATTCAAGGAAGACCAAGAAAGGTTGCTGACCCATTTGGATGACTGGTGGGCCGCGAAACGCCAGGGAGGCACTCACCCACCAAACGGGAGAGAGATCATCCAGGCAGTTGCTGATCTACGTTACGGTCGTGTAGGTTACTCATATTCTGATATCCGATCGCAGCCCACGGGTCCGTTTGGGCTAACACTATCCAAGAAGCACCAGAAAGATCTAGAAAGAGAGCTCCGAAAATTAGGGGAGATGCTAAAGGAAGATAAGCGGTTCGGTAGGGATAGCGCCGCTGATGCGCTACATTATCCGTCCTCACAGCAGCTTTGATTTCGATCCATTGGCATGCAACAACTATTTCGTGACAGTGGCGGAAAGGCAACATTGGCTTGAGTAACGTGATGCTAATGGCCAACGCCGAGGTGGTTAATGAATGAGCATCTCGTAGGTCTTGGCTGAGAAGAGGAAATTATTGAACTGCAGGTGGTGAGGCAATACTAAGTTGCATGATTACTACTCGAGGAATCTATGGAGGAGGTGGTAATCTATGATACATAGTAGGAGGTCGGGAGGACCTCGGAACATAGTCGGAATAACCCCGGGTTAGGGCAAAGCCCCAGCCCTATGAGGCTGATTTCCAATAGAAATAAGAATCCGGAACACAAACCGTCTCCGCACACTTCTGCTTTTTCGCAGTCACGGTTTAGGCATACATTTCATGTAAACGGGAAGCACGTCTGCGAAGCTTTGCCGTGAGCACACAGTAATTGCCTTGCTCCGCAACTGGAATGACACCAGCTTATCAGCGTCATACTTGTCTGCCTAACGTTCTGGGTAGATGAGAACCACGAATCAGTTACAGTTCGATCGTACGTGTCAATTATCTGCACAGCCGATGTAAGGCTAGCACAAGTCCACGCTGATCGCGATGCTGTTGCGCTACGTGGTGCATATCCGGTAAGGCCTTTTCGAGAGATGCAAGACTTGACGACGTATTCTTAAGAGGTCGACTGAAGGGGAGAGATCTATACATTCCACGTTACCGCCATTCCCGCGCAGAACGCAAGAGTCATCGACCAAGGTCTACAATGTCGCAGTTCTGCTTCAAGTAATGCCTGATAGCATGTAAAAAGCTGGACACAGTCTCTATAGCATGGGCTGCTGCCGAGTTGCGAGCTTCGTACTCCAAAGCGACTCTGTACAAAGATTTGGCGTTACCCCTTTCCTTACTTTACGAAGCGGTCATTGGATTTCACAACCGTTTGATACATTTTCTAGGTACACGTATGTTGGACACGCTGCCAAGTGAACTCACAGTCGGCGCATGACATAACACAACAGTCTCAGGCATATCTAAATTTGGTAACAGTCTCGGGTTAATAACCTACCGTACAGCGCAGCCGCGGCAAGTGGCTATGCTCACATGATCTTCTTTGCCTTCTCTACTTTCCACGGAGCGGTTCCGAGGTCTTTCAACGATATCCCGGCGATTGAACTGTAAGTCTCCTACTCTAGGGTCATCTACTCTATTTCTGTCCTTTTTAACTGCTGTGATCCGCTAACAACCGATAGGAGCACCGGAAGGCTTGAAGATGTATATGAGAGTGGCTAGAAATAGCCACCAGGTGACTACTAGTCAGACTGTCACTAAAGGCGAAGTTGGAAAAAGTTCTGTCATTCCATGACCCTTTGTCACCCGCATGGAGCCTTTTCTATTACACCACGATTCCAAACCATCCATACCACACCAACGTTTCTTTTCTACGGCTTGAAACGTCACGGTCTCCTCTCCCGGTCTACCCGCTTTATTTCCCTCATACGACCCCTGAACCAGCCGTCGTTCTCGCTCATCATGTCGACTACCTTTCCGAGGGCTGTTACGAACGGGCCCTACTTGTAATCAGTAGCAAGACTCTTGCAAATGTACTTTGAGATTCAAGTGGAATATCGTACCGCCTGTTTGCAAACCTCCCTGTCTGCTGCCTTAACGTCCTCCAACTCGACCACTTCGCTCGGTAGGGTGCTAGATGCGACATTTCGCATGAAGAGGTCCATTAGGCGCTTCAGCGTGTCGCATGCTTCGAAGTAGCCGTCTAATTGACCAGGCAGACCACGGACTTCGGTCGCAAAAAGCTCCTTGTCGCTAAAGGTCGGTTTAGATGCCGGCATCTTTGAGTTTGGTGAGGTTTACAAAAGCTTTCATCGCTGCGTGGCATTGTCGTATCCTATATGTAAATCGGCGCTGGAATGGAATAGGGCAGCAAACAGAGAGGGTAATGATTGCTTGATAGTTTTATATGAGCATGGGTGCAAACTACTCCAAATTGTTGTTTCAAGACAAGATCAACATAAATCTGCAGAAAATATTCAGACCAGCACTAGCCAATCTGCGCTCTGGAAGGTACATCAAGGCTCCCAAGAAGCAATCAAGGATCACACTAACAAGACTCACCAGATAAAGATCGTACGCTCAGCCACTGCAATTCGGATTGGCCGTTGCACATGGCTCTCAAACCTGCTCTACCCCATCAGGTGCTCGTTGGACGCTGAGAGCCGGACCACCTCCGTGACCATGTCCAGCAAATGCTCTCGTCTGTAGGTCAATTTGATTATCGCGATTTCATGTCCGTGATTACACCCAGATCATCAGATCCATCAAATCAGGCCTGTATCTCATATCATAAACGCGCGCTCATTAGACCCCTAATGAAAGAGTTCTCCCAGCATGCTTACCTTCGAACAAGCTTCTAAGATTTCTTGATCACATGAATGGCCCCTCCTGCTGTTGTATCGTCCTGCCGCTTGTGTACGACCTTAACGGAGAAACGCTCCGAGTGATGGAATCACCACCTTACTTTACGAACGCATCAGCTGGGCGAATAATTATCGATCAAGAAAAAACCAACAAACACTGATTACAACCTTGGAGAGGCTCGAGAGTAAACGATCTCAGACCAGCCCTCCCAAACAAAGAAGACAGCCGAAAAGGATTGGACCCGGTTTCAACAGCGCCGCGTAAGTTACGTTCTCAAGGTGGAGTGTACTTCCCGGGAACAACAAGCGGCTAAAGATCGTAGTTTTGAGGGAACCTTCTGGTGTACATTAAGAACAACAGATGAATATGTTAGAGGCGAACAGGGAGTGGTAGGAGCAGAGAGTGGAGTCTGTCACTGGTCCTCGGGCCATACAGCAACTGGAGTCACCATCCGTAGATCTGCAACAGCAAGCTAGCCCTAGCGCTGTGCCTCTTACAGGAAGACCAGAGACAAGTATGGATCAAGAAGGGGGTGCCCCCCAGAAGGGAGTCCCATTTCTCCGGTGTATACCTAGGCTCTCAACACCGTACTGGAATTGAAAATAACTCGCTGATATCGAAATCTACTATTATTTCTGGGAACGCAGGAACCGCTGCGATATATCGAATTGCTTTCTGGCGGCTCTGAAAAACCGAACAGAATACCCATGCCACAAGCGCCATTGCCGGTATTGTTCAGCGCAGTGCTACCAAAAGATCCTCTGAAGGACCGGTCCTTGTGTCAAAACCATGACTAAAATCTATCAGAGTCCTGTCATCGCTAGACTATGAGCTGCGACTGAAGTGCGAGGACACCCAAACGATTTCACCCAAGTCTGTGTGATGCCCCTTTCTCCATCCATCCAAGGCGAATTTGCGTCAGCGTCATCTTCTTTGCGAAATGGAATCTACGTGTTGTGCGGACTTTACAGCGATTGAAGCCATCACCTATAAGTAGATACCTGGCTTATAGAGAGTTAAGTTGGAACTTCAAAAGATACCAAGACGAAAATGGGGCTAGTAGTGAACATAGATGTTGTCAATGACGTGGACTGCTTCAGGAATTTGTCTTCAAAGCAGAGGGAACGTCGACCAACAAAAATCTCTTTAATGTTACTCCCATGAATTCCGGACATTGGCTCCTTGGAAACGACCCCCAGAATGCCAGCTGTCTTTTCTTTGCTGTCAGCCAGCGACGATTCCCAGCTCTATAGCAAACACCAGAACGAACCTCTTTCTCGCTATAAAAGTGTGCTCCGATCTGATCCTCTCTTACATCATTATTATAACGATCCCAAAACAACAGCCTAGAATAGAGCTGACCATGCCCCACACCTTCCACTCCGAGCGTGCTCTAACCGAGCAGCTCCATAGCTGTGAAACGTTCCTGAAAAATGTTTCCGCAGCATACAACAACGTCAGCTCGCAACTATCCGAAGCTGAGAACCACACCCCCAACAAACATGAAATCGATACGATTCGGTTCACCGAGTCGGTGTACAGATTTCACTCGGTGAGCGCGCCGTTTCTTGGTGGAGGTTCTGGCTAATATATGGTCTTGGACGACAGATGGACCTAGATATCCAGCTCAGAAAATTACAATATATTTTGGACGATAATAAAGCCGCTACAAGGTTCAGAGTACTAGCGATTAGCTGGAGAGCTTGAGATGCTGGATACATATGCTTAGAGACACGGTAAAAGTGTGAGCGCGACGGCTTTACTGAAGACGTAGGAGACAAAGTCGTCAAACACGTTGCGTCCATTCGGGCCTGTTTTCGAGGTCTGCGCGTTCAAACAAGAAGTCAAGACTATCCAATGTGGTCCAGCTAACTCCCCATTCTCGCCAGGCTCCTAGACAGCTCCACCTATCCTTCACAAACCCCGCTTCAGCACTTCATACAATTTCTCGGAAGGGTGACATTGCCCCATAGCAGGTCTTCACTCTCAACTCGTTTCCGTCTCTTAAAGAGTGGTCTGTCGAAGTTACAGGTGCCTTAGTCTTCGCGATGAGAGTTGAAAGTTGGGACTCTCTTACTTTTGAACTTTACGACTATCTTATAAAATACGATGTCGTTCTTTCCAAATCAAAATGTAATAACAATGCGGATAAACTATATAAGACAAAGAATACTCACTACAATCCACTTTGGTACCTTGGGCATAGCTGGCTGTGCGAAAGCGCACGATTAAACAGACAGGAGTAACTTGAACAATAGGATTGAAGGCTAGCGCTAAATGCCTTTAGCGTGTAGAATGCATGTCAAGCGAGTAAGAACACTGCGTGAGAATAAGAAAACATTGCTTTCTACGTATCGCGAGTCTCGTTATAGAAAAAGCTTGTCTTGAACCTTAGACCTTATGCTTACTTATTATTTCGCATTACTACTATGTATTACGTGCAAGTGCTGAATTCGATAAGATAATAACTAAATTCGATAAGATAGCAGAACTTTTTTTTCGCTTTAAGGTCTAAGAGCGAAATCTCGAAAATCTGTTATTCTTGAAAATAGAATTTTTTTTTTTGCTTTAATGCTAGCATATATTCGCGTTTGATTTTATAAGATTCTAGTTGCTTGAATATATAGATCTAACATAACGAAAGTTGCAATTTTGTGTTACTCGAATTTTAAACCTAAGTAAAATTAAGATTCGAGTACTTTGTTTAAGATATTGCAAATTTTGCAAATTCTATAGAATCAAGTAATATTTAATATTTTAGTACAACTACTACGCAAAGCAATTAGTATTATTTTTCTATTAATCGAGAATATAGCAATTATTGTATTAATTAATATTTTATAGATATTAACAATCAATTAAACTTAAATAATCTTAATACTTTAATTGTTTAAGAAGTTATTATTAATTGCACAACTATAGAATTTGTTAATTTTTTAAATATATAAATTAATCTAACAATCTTTATGTTAGTTTAACAATTAAATATTAGACTAAGTTTAATTAATCTATATTATATAAGCTTTTATTTTAGTTATTGTAATTATATTGCGTTAAATTAACGCAACAATATAGATAATAATTGTGCAATTTATAAAACAAACAATATTATTGCATTGTATTATTAATATATATATTATACTTTTGCAATCTAAAGTATAAAGCGTTGCAACTAGATATTTAGTATAATATTAATAATTCTCGAAAAATTATATTAACTCTTCTAATTAAATATTATTAAAAATATATAAATCTCTTAATTTGAATTACAATTCTTAATTATTGCTAGATATTTCTTGTATTTTTTCAAATAATTAATCGATTTAATATTCTCGAATTTGTTAATTATATAGTACAAATAATTTCTTTTTTTGCAAATAACAATAGATCGAAAGTTTGCAAACAAAGAGATTGCAAATATTATAATAAAAATATCTTTTTTATAGCAAAATATTAAATAGCTATTATTTATATTTTCTATATTTTAATTTTTCTAAGTATTTATATTATTAATATTAGTTTGCTCTTTTATTTAACAAATAAATTTGTTAGTATTAATACAATCTCTTAATACTAGACTACAATACTTATATAATTATCTTTATCTTCTACAATATTATTGTTTTTAAATTGTAATCTTAACAATATTTATCTTATATTATACAAATTGATTAATTATTTATTTAAATTATTAAATAACTACTATTTATAATAGTAGATTTTGCAATATTAATATTATTTAAATTCTTATTTAACTTATTCTCTTTATTATTCTTGTTATTTGTTTTTTTTCTTAATAATATATAAATATCTTTTTCGAGTTTATTTTATAAAAAATAATTGTTAGTCGAATTTTTTTTGTTTAAATACAAAATTTTATTTCTTATTTTGTCGAAAAGTTTTTTTTCTTAAATTCAATAATTTAAGATTAGTCTAACAATTAGTCTAACAAATAATTAATATATATATTTTTCTTCTATTTAATTTAGTATTTGCTATTAAAGAAAAATATTATTTATTTTTTTTTATCTTCGACAATTATATGTTTTTTTCTTTATTATTTTCTATATCTTTTACGCAAATTATCGAAATATTTAGTATAAATTTCTAATTATTCAACATATTATTGTTCTTGTTCTATTTACTTAAATAAAATATCTTCTTTTTTAGATAACTTTTAAGACTAATTTGTATAATAACAAATATAATTGTTTATATTCTTATAAGTCTATTATAATATTTTGTATTTTACAAATTAATATATATCTTGCAAACCAAGTATAGAAATATTACTAATAATTATAATTAAACAAATTTTGTTAATTTTGTCTTTTTTCTTTTTTTAGTTCTTAATAATTTAATATATTAAAGTATATATTAATATAATAGCAATTAATAATAGAAACTTAAAAATCTATCTATAATTTAAATTTCTTTCTATATTATTATTGCTATTATTAAAGAAGACTTGCAATATAGCTTTAACTATAATAGAGATTAGAAAAAATTAATTAAATTTCTATTCTTGTTAGCAATGTAACGCGTATTAATATAATACTAATTTTGATTCTCTTTTTTATTAAAAAAGTATTAGAACTTAATAGTATCTTAATTCTTAATCTTGTTTTATTAATATTTGTAAAAATATATTAATTGCAAACTATATTTTGTATTTTTTTTATTATATAAGCTCGACAATAATTAATATAATTTAGTAACTAAAACAATATTAGTTATCAAAGATATTATCGAAATATTATAGATACTTATTTATTTAACTTTATTCGACGTTAATATTAAATTTATATTCGAAAAAAATTATTTGTTGTCGAGTCTTTTAATAATATTTGTTTATATTATTCTTATAAGTTAATTAAACTCAAGAGACTTTTTATTTAATTATAAAATTTCTAGATTAATTTTGTAATTAAATATTATTATAATTTTAAGCAATAAATTAATTAATCTTATAATCTTTTAATACTTTTAAATAAAGTTATCTTTAAATTGTCTTAATACTTCGAATTAAAGATAAATAATCTTAATATTATTAAATAGCAACTCTCTTATATTGCTATTAGTATATTCTAGATATCGTAAATTGTTATTTTACAAATTTAAATAAAACAAAGATTAGAATTTTTATTTTAAAAATAATTTAATTAAAAAAGTTAAAATTTTGTATTTTCGAGAGTTATATTGTCTTAAAAGTATATTGTAATTAGTATAATCGTTGGATCGAATCGAACATTTTTTTCTTAATTCGACTTATTCTCTTAAATCTTGTAGAATTAAGTTAGAATCAAGACGCGAACTTAATCTTAGAATCGAATTTCGTCGAATTAATGTTAAAAATTCAAGTTAACTTTGTCGCGTTAACATGCTCTTATTATATCTTATTTTATCTATGCGCTAACTCGATTAAACTAGCGCAGAATTTAAGCTAATTACATATAATTAACGTGTTACGTAACGTTACGTAATCGAGTAAGTCGAATTAAATACTTGACGCGCATTCTTCGCTCGTCTTACTTTGTTAAGCTAGAAAATTTGCCTAATCTTAGAATTAGAATTGAACAAATTAATTCGATCGAATTGAAATTCAATCCAACGATTACGCTAATTGTATATATCGAGAATCTAAAGATTATTATATTTTATTTCTTAATTATAAAGTTTTTTTGCTTAATTATTCTATTCTAAGTTCGATTTGTAGCTATTGTTCTAAAATTATTTTTATTATCTAATATAAATCTATAAAAAAAAATATTGATTATTATAGAAAAGCAATTGTATAACAATAAAGCAAACAATCTTTAAGATTTATTTCAAACTTATCACAATAAAAATTTTGTCTAATACTTGTCTAATAGTTGTCGCTTGCTTATAATATCTCGAATCTAATATTGCTTTTAAATAGATCTTTAATAAAAATACAATCTTTAGTTTATATTTATTAAAGTTGTTAAAAGAGATATTAATGTTAATATTAATGCGCTTTTGTATCAAAGAGATTCGAGATCAAAAATAAATTAATAAAATTTGCAATATACTCGATATAATAGATACAATAAACTTTGAATTGCTTAATAAAATCTACAATATAAAATTAACTATTTAAGATTATCTAATTATATACTTTTTATCGATAGTTATAGCAATTAATCTTAATATTAAGATTAAAATCTTGTTTTGTATAAGTTAGTAGATTTGACAAATTGTTCTTAATATATAAAAGTTTATTTTCGATACAATTATAATAGTAATTAGTAAAGATCTAAAAATCTTATCTAGTAATTTTGTATTACTATTGCTCGCAATTAAAACAATTTGTTTTAACAATAATTTAATAGCAAATATATATATAGTTGCAATCTTAAACAAAACAATAGACAATATTTTAAATATTATTTTTTTAATATGTTTAAAATTTGTTAAAAGACAATTTTTTAGCAAATAACTTTTAAGAAACTTCTAACTTCTTTTTAAAGAATAATTCTTAAGTTATAGACTTTTTTATTAAAGTTTGTTCTCTTACTGTAATAGTTTTAATAGCAATTATATTTTGTATATCTAAAAAAAAAAAAAGATAATAAAAAAAAAACAAAGAGCGCAATATAAGAGAATTGCTAAGTAAAATAATTGTAAGAAAGTAAAAGCAATAAAGTATACAATTGCAAAATTAACTTAATATAATTAATTTAATTAAATCTCTTTTGTTAGTAACAATAGTTGCTAATATATTAAAGTTGTATTAGTCTAATTTTTAAATAATTAAATTAATTATTTTTGTTTTAAAAATATTGTCTAATCTATTTTTGCAATATTAATTATATAGTATTGCAAATATAGAAAGAATATTGCTTAGATAGTTTTTAAGTATAGTATAACAAATTAATTTATTTAAAATATTTATAATAATATCTTATTAAAGCAAAAAGCTTGCGAGAAAAACTACTTATATTCTTCGCAATTTTGCACTTAAATATTATCTAATCTTAGATTTCTCTTCTCTTAAATCTCTTTATTTTTTATTGTTTAGTTATATAGTTATTTTGTTATTTAATAAGATTATTTTACTTTTAACAAATACAATCTTATTGTTATTCTTAATACAAACTCGCATTGCATAATTAATTATACTCGAATCTATTATTGTCTAATTTATAGTTTTTTTTCTCTAAAAGATCGAAATTAACAAATTTTGCATTAAAATATTTTATTTTTTGTACAAATTATTATTATTTTTATTTAATTTGCAATTTTCGATTTATTTAATAATTTAACTTTATAATATAGAGTTAATTGTCTTTTTTTAAAATTTATTTTTTTGTTAGAATATATATTTCTATTAGTATGCGCAAACTGTTTTTCTTAATTAATTCTTTGCTTTCGAAATTTCTTATTTCTTAAAAAGTATTAATTAAAACTACTTTCTTTTTTGTAAATAAGTTAAACTCGAATAGCTTAAATTAAATACGTAGCTTTATATTTAGTTATTGCAAAAAGATTAATCTTAAATTAAAATCTTTATTCTTTATCTTTAATATAGCAAGTATATTTTTTTTGTAAAATAAACAACAATTAAGAAATCTATAAAAATAAAAAACTTTATTATAAGTTTTATTCTTTTTCTAATATTATTCTTTATAAATTTTAGTTAATATAGATTGTTTTTTGTATTTAAATTTAGTTACTTATTACTTCGAAGTTTTTCTTTGATTAACTTCAAATTGTTGTTCAAAACTATTTTTGTTAATATCGAAAATATAAAATATACTCGAAAACAATTATAGCATCAATTTATATATATTATTTGCTATTTTTATAATTTTTGCATTCTTGTAATATATTTGAAGTCTATTTAATATTGTGATTTGCAAAGTATTAATATTTGTTTTAAATATTTTCGATATTATTATTTTTAGACTTAGTTTGTTTAGTAGAGATATTTTTTTAAATTTTTTGTCTCTAAAGCAACTAATATTTAGTTTGCGCAATATATATATATTAATAGTTACTAAGATTATGTTTGCAAACTTCTAAATCTCTTTAATTGTAATTTTAAAATCTTTTTTTCGAAAAGTCTTAAAATGCTTATCGAGATTTAATATAATCTTAAATATAAATTCTTAAAACAAATAAGTATTTTTTTTCTATTTAAAAATCTCGAATAACGCAAAATAAGATTGAAGCTAATCAAATAATATTAATTATAATATTTCTAAAATATTCTATTTGCTAGATCGATAAACAATTAATATAATTTTTTTTGTTAATAGTAACTGCTTTGTTGTCTTATAATCTAAAGTTTTTTTATTAAGTTTATTAATTTTTGCTTAAGCAATAGCTATTCTCTTGTTGTCAAAATACTTTTGTTAGCTATTTGATTTTTTAAAAATCTTAAAAATAAATAAATCGAAATATTTTTTAAGATAAAATTTGTTTTTAATAATTCTTGTTTATATAATATTGCAAAATGTAATTTTTATAGAAAATAATTTATTGTTCTTGTTGAATTGCAAAAACTTCTTTATAAAAAATTAATCTACAATTTATAAATAATATAAATTGCTTATTGTAATTATAAAATATTAATTAGTTTTTTATTGCAAAATATTGTTTTCTAAGATTAGTATTCTTGTTAATATTATTTTGTTTAGTCGATAATTGTTGTAAGTATTTCTATATTAAATTTACTTATTAAGATTTAAGATATTTGCAAAGATAAAATTAATGAATTTATTAAACTTACTAAATTAATGCAATTAAATATCTTTCGAAACTATAATTAGTATTAAATTGTATCTAACTTTAAATTAATACAATAAACTTTTCTTAATATATAAACAAGTTATCTCGATTTTCTTTTAAGTAGAACAAAAATTATTTAAATTTTGTAATTTTCTTTTTATCGAAGATTGCAAATACTTTATAAAATTGCTTTTCTCTATTTTCTATTAATTTAAAGTAATATTTGTTTATTTTGCAAAAATAATTAGATTAATTATTATTGCAATCTAAAGATATTAGTCTAATATATTCTAATATTAATCTATACACAAGAAAATATTATATCTTGCTTAATTTTATATTATCATAGAAAAAATTATTGCAATATTTTTGTTTAGATCTTTATATTTGATATACAATATATAACTAAAAATTATCAAAGACTATTATTATATTTTAAACTTAATTTGCTAAGATTTCTCTTGCATCTTTTTATAAAAGAGTTATAAAATATTTAATAAAGTTGCAATATTCAAATTATTTAATCTTATTTATATAGTTAAATATTATTGTTTGTTTTAATTGTTTAAATCTAACAATTAAATAAACTTATATTTTAACTTTAAAATATAAAGCTTAACTTACAATATTGTTGTATTTGTTATAGATAAATCTATTTTTTCCTTTCTCGAAATTCTCGAAATTTTGTATTGTATCAAATATAACTTTAAGTTACAAATTCGATTTAATATTAATACTATTTTTAAATATATTAATATATATATTGTTTGCAATTTCTTGTATTATATCTTTTGACAAACAATTAATCTTATCTTTAATTTAATTTACAATATCTTAAAATAAATTTAGCAATATTAATAATAAAAAGAATCGAAATTGAGTAAATATAAGTTTAAAAAATAAAATATAAGAGTGTAGTTAAATAAATATAAATTTAAGAGATAGAATATTAGAGCGCAATAGCATAACAATAGAACTATAAAATAAAGTACAAAATTGCAATAACAAAAGAGTAAATTTGTAAGATAAAATACAAGAGCGTAACAACATAAAAATAAATTTATACTTAACTTTGTTCAAATTTCTCTTTTTATTATTTAAGATCTCTATTAGATTGTAAGTTTTTTGGACAACTAGTTGTATCTTCTTTGTAACTATATTACTTGTTAGTATATCTATTAATTTGTATTAATATTAAGAGTTATTTACTCTTTATTTCTTTGTTTATTTAAAAACAAATAATTTATTATTTTTATTGCAATCTTAGTTGCGCATATTAGTATTTTTTATTTTTTATATAAGTAAGTTTGTCTTAAAGTTAAAGAACTCGAATTGCTAATATATTCTACTCGACAAAACTTGGAAAAAAATTAAATTTAAAATAGATAGATTTTAATTTGTTAAGAACAACTTCTTAATATTGCTTTTTAAGAATATTTATAATAGAAAAGCAAATTATATCGATATTATTTATTATAGAATAAATCTCGAAAATTGTATTTGCAATATTGTTTTCTTAAAAAAGAAATTAAGCTATTATAGTACTTTAAGATTGTTTACAACTTTTAGTAATTGCTAATAACTTCTTCTTTTTTACTTATTGCTTGTTATAATAACAAACATTCTATATTATATAATTAAATATCTTTTAAGATTACGTCGAGCTTAGATAAAAAAAAAAGTAATTTCAATTATATTGCTTAAAATTCTTAAATTGTATTTTAAAACTTTTGCTTATTATCTTTTATTATTAGTAATTTATTTATAAGACTTTGCTTCTTAAGCTCAACAATTAAAATATTAATATTTTTTTTATACTTCTTATTAATTATAAGATTAATAATCTAAAATCTATTTTTAATATAAATTCTCAATTAAAATTGTAAGAAAAAAATTAAGCTAAAATTAAATGAAATTGTTATTTTGAAGAGATATACTAATTACTAATAGATATACTAATACAATTAGAACTTATCAAAGTATTAAAAGAAAAATTAAAGAAGTAGAAAAATGAAAACAAAATTTAAGATAAGCTTAGTTTTTGCAATTATTCGTTATAAGCTAGCGTAAAATAATGCTATTTAATTAAAGTTATTAGCTTTTGAAAGCACTTTAACTAGTAACTTAAAGAATTATTAAGCAAGCTAAAGTTAGTATATAAAAGAATATACAAGATATCTTTAAAGCAAGTCTCTATAATAGGTATTAAGTTTATAGTAAGCAAAATTATACAACTTGTTTCTTTTATCTATATACTAGATTTTTCTTTCGAGTTTTACTAAATAATAAGTCTAGTCTATTTACTATACAAAAATTATTCTATTTCTAAATTTTAAAGAGAATTTCTGCTACTAATAGTATTTTTAACTAATTGAGATATCTTAAATAACTATTAATCTCTAGATAGCAGCAATAATAAATTCTAATTATAAAATGCTTACTAACAATACAATTATTAGCTTAAGTTAAATTATATTAGATTAATAATTATAAAGAAGCTCTAAATACATTTGATTCTAAAATTGCATTTTATACAAAATTAATAAACTCCAATTATTCGAATATCTAGTAATTAAAGTATTGAATTAAAAAAAAATTGTTCAAAAAAAAGATATTAAAGTATCTTCTAATATTATTGCAATTTTTAGACTATATTAGTCTATATTAGACTAACTATAATCTATAAAATTTAATTGCGTTATACTAAATTTAAAAATATTATTATGTATTTCGAATTATTGCAATTATCTTAATAGTTTGTATATAGAATCTTTTATAAATATCTTAGTCTATCTAGATTGTCTTAATACAATTTTATTATTAATATTATAATTTTCGATTAGTTATTTAATATATATAGTATCTATATATATCTAATTAGAGTATTCTTTTTTGTTAAAAATTTAAAATCGAATCTATAAAGAATTTTCTTAAAACTATAATATTGTATTTTAAGTTATTTTTTTTGTTTAACAAAAAGAAATTCTCGAACTATCGAATATTGTAACAGTATTTAGACTCGAAATTGTAATTCTTTTTTAATAACTTATAGTTTAAAAAAGAAACTTTAAATTTATTTTATAATATACAACTTATTATATTAGCTTAATTTCTATTTTTTATTAATAATGCTTTGTTTCTTTAAGTACAAAATAAATACTTAATTAAAAATTAGTCTTGACTTCGAAATTAAACAATTTAAAAGTATATAATTAGCAATTTTTTCTTTTTATAGATATATTCGATTTGAGCAAATTAATTTGTATATATAGTTTACTATTTAGTTATTGCAAAGAGATTAATTTTAAATTAAGATTATTGCTATTCGAAATTGCAACAACAAATATATCTTGCTAACTATATATACAATAATTAGAAGAAAAAAATAGATTAAAGATATAATATTTTTATTTTTATTTTTTATAAAGTATTTTTGTTATTATTCTAAGCTTAATTCTTGTAACTACAATAATACCAAATATATATTTGTATATCTTATTTTTTATTTTAGTATTTAGTTAATTCTTAATTTACAATTTCTCTTCGATTAATTGCAAATTATTAACTAGATTAATCTTTGCTAGTATTAGAAAAGTATAATATAAATATAAATAATATAGCGCAAAGATATAGATATTTCTTGTTAATTTTATTGTTTTAATATTAAAATATTGTATTTGAAGTTTATTTAGAATTGCAACTTAAAGTATTTTAATATTTATTTTATATACTTTAGATATTGTTATTTATAGAACAAACTTATTTAGCAATAATATTATTTTTAATCTTTTGTCTTAATAACAATTTGCATTAAATATTTAAAGCAAATATAAATTAATAATTGCAGATATTTTTTAAATAAATACTTAAATCTTTTCTATTATTGCTTTAATATATTTTCTACAAAAAGTACTATATTATTTATCGAGATTTGCTATAAATATTATTGTAAAAACTAAAAGCAAATAAGTAGATATATTTTATCTAAAAACTTCGAACAATACAAGATAAAAAATTAGTTTTTTGAAAGATACAGATTATAAACTTTCTAAGACTTTCTATCTAAAAAATCGATAAAATATTAATATTTTTTTTTCTTTCGACAACATCTAAATTATTTGCTTATAATTTGAAATTTCTTTATTTAATTTATTAAGTTTTATTTAATTAATAGTTACTATCTTACTATCTAAACAATCTTGTTAATAATTAAGCTTTGCTTAAGTTTTAAGCAAGACAAAGCATTATTAAATATTGTAGAATTAGATAATATTATCTAATTTAATAGTTTGCTTCTTTAATTGTTCTTATAATAAAGTTATCTATTAAGATCGAATATATCTTTGAATACTAAGTTGTTTTATTTTTTAATTCTTATTTGTTAATATCTTTATACAATGATATTGCAATTTTTGATATAATTTGTTTAATTTATATTATAACATTAAATGCATTTGCGCTTATAAAAATATTTGATACTTCAAGCATTAATTATATCTCTCTTATATATGCGTTATACTTTTACGAGAAATAAAAGTTCTTTTTCTTATTATTTATAAAGATATTTACGTACAAATACTCTTTTGCATAAGCAACAAATCTTTTGTATTTCTTTATATTATTTACAATCGATAATTTTTTTTCTTTCTCTTTGTATATCAAATCGTATTTGTTTTATTTTTAGTATCTAGCTTTTTTCTTTAAGACATTCAACTAAGTGTCAATTTTAACAATATATTTTTCTCTTGTTTTTTAACTCAAGCTCTATATTTATTTTATCAAAGATTATTCTTAATATTGATCTTCGACTTAAAAATTAACTTGTTCGCAAATTATATTAGCACAAATAATAATATAGAGATAAAAAACGCAACTTACTATATTAATATTTCTTTCTTTTAATGTATTTTGTTTATTGCTCTTTAGTTAGTCTTAATCGATTTAAAATCTAATTACAATTATTAAAGATAACTTATATTTTTCGCTATATTTTTCGAGAAGTTGTAATTGTCTAATTGCAAATAAATATAAGTATTTAATATTTAACTTAGTGTAATCTTTATAAAATATTTTTTATCAAGAAAGTCTACTTCAATATTATTCTTTTTCTTAGATTTTCTCTATAAGTATTCTTGTTATCAATTAATACGTACGTTGTTATTTGTTAAATTTGAATAAGATTTAAATCAAATTTACATCTTTATTTAAGAATTTTTATCTAGATATTATCTTATATAGCGATTTCTTCCTATAAGTACGCTCTTAATTAATTAATTTATTTGTTGTTATTTGTTAGATCTAGACAAGATTTAATCTAAATCTTTTTCTTTATATATAAGTAAATCTATCTAAATGTTGTCGTTCTTTTTAAATTCTTCTTGTAAGTATCTCTTGCAATCAATCTATATAACATTTGTTATTTGTTAGATGTAAACAAGATTTGATTCAAATTTAGTTTATATCTATTTCTTCAATTAAGAATGCTTACTTCTACGTTGCTCTATTTGTTAATTCTTCTCTACAAGCATTCTTGTAATTAATTAATACTTTTGTTGTTATTTAGTAGTTTAAAGAAGATTTAATCTAGAACTAGTTTAGATCTAGTTTAGATTTGCGTCTTCAATTAAGAATGCTTACTTTAATATTGCTCTAATTGTTAATTTGTTTTAATAAATACTCTCGCAATTAACTAATATCTTTGTAATTATTTGTTAAAATTGAGTTAAATCTTCTTTGAGTAATTTATATTTATACAATTATTGCTTATATGTTCGACACTCTTTCTTTATTAAAAGTGTTAATTAATTGTTTAGATTAATTTATTTTTACGTACTCTATTATTTCTTGAGCTTTTAAGCACAAATTCTTTATTCGAAGCATTTATCGAATCTTTGTTACTATTTTATCGATTACGTTGCTTCAATAAGCATTCGAATTTCAATTTACTAGTATTTAAATTTAAAAGAGACTCTTAAAAAGAGATATATAAAATCTTGTTGTTATCAAACTCGATAATAGCTCTTTCGCTATAAAATAAAATTTTTTGTTGCAATTTTCGTATGCATTTCTTTCTTTATATTATAAGTTAATTGTTTTATTTTTGTTTTATTTTCTTATAAATATTTGTTAACATACTATAAATATAAAGATTGCAATTGTCAACAAAGTAAAGTATATATTTTCGATATATTGTTTTTCGAAATAAATAGATATTTGCGTTTTGTATTTAAACTTCTCGATACAATAATACATTATAATTTTTATAATTTTAATTGTTTCTAAGATTATAAAATTAAATATATATTTAATTAAAAAATTAATTTTAAAACTCTTTCGATTATTGTTAAAAAATAAAGACGTAAAAGTCTTAATTATTATCGAATTCGCAAATAGTTTGAATTGCTTTTTCTAATTATAATTTAGCAAAAAATTAATAAAGACAAGCAAACTTTTATCTTGAATATTCTTGCTTAGAAAAATTGATTTTAATAATAAAATCTAAATATAATTATGCAACTTTCTACTATTAGTAAAGTTATAATAATTCTTAATTATATCATAAACTTGCTTTATTATATAAGATTAACAATTTTCTATCGCGTTATAAAGCTACAATTAAATAAATTTTTATCTACAATAGAAAGAGACAAAAGTAATATCTTTCTTGTCTTCTTTAATACAAGAACATTTTCTATATTGTTGGTACACTAATTTTTGACGCTTTTTATACAATTAGTTATTCTCTTTTATACACGTTTTATTAGCATTGATAGTTTGAATTTCTATTAAGAATTAGCTTAAGATTTATAGCTTTCGACGTTATATTTAGTAATAAACGTAATTTACAAAAAGATATATATCTTGCGCATAACAATTTTATATTCTAGCGTAAAGATATATTTTGAGCGTTGTTTTATTTTGTCTTATAAAACAAGAATATTAATATAACATTAAGTCTTGCATAATAACATTGCATTTTTCTGTTTATCTACAAATTCGAAGATCTATAATATAAACTTTATACAACTAATCTCTAAGAACGTAATATTAAGTTTGATGTTAAAAATTAAAATAAATATAAAAGATGAGTTTTTTGACTTCGAGACTCGCTCTTAACGAACGCGAAATTAATAGTAAATTGTATTCAATTAATAAGTATTTCTATAACTAAAAGTAGACTTATATTGTATTGTATTTATAACAATAATATTTTTATTGCATTGTTTTCTTAATTATTAAGTAATAATATCTTTCTTTTACGTTTAAAAGAATTACGCAATACTTCGAAAATCTTAAATTCTATCTTATTAATCGAATTGTTATTATTTTTTTATAAAAAGTTAATATATATTTTTAAGAGTTTAATAACTAATAATTGCGCTTATTGTTTACATATACAAAGTTTACTTGAAGATTATCTATAGCACAAAATTAGATATTCGAATAAGTTAATAAAATACTATATTTAAAATAGCGTAAGCTTGCTAAAGATTAAGAAATTAATAAAAAGCGCAAAGATAAAATTGTATTAGAAAGAAAAACAAACAAAAGAAACTATTGTAATATATCGAGATACGCTAGTTCTAAATCTAAACTATATCTAATTAAGATTTAGTTAAGATTTAATTAAGATTTAATCTAGATCTTGACAATTTTTACTCAAGGAAAGAAGATAATATTTATTGTTACTTAAAAATGCTTTGCTTTCGATTATTTGTTAAAGTCTTTTTTATATTTTTTACAATCTTATCTAATATTATTGATCTAAATAATTGTATATAGTTTAATAATTTTGAGTTCAATTGTATGCAACTCGATAATAATAATAGTGCGAACAATCTTTAGAGTAACGTTGAAAATAGCAATTTAAGCAATAATAAGACAACTGTTATAGATATCAAACTAAACAATAACAATAATAACAATAGCAAAAAAAGTAAAAATCGAAGAAATAAGAACAAACAAGAGAGTATTAAAAAAGAGAATTATATAATTACAAACAATAGATTTTACTCTTTTAGCATTAATTTACTTGTAATAAACTATAGTAGAATATTACTTATTATCTTTAATAATATTAATATATCTATTAAGAATAATTTAAGTTTTGTTAACTTAATTAAGATTCATTTTGTCGCTTTAACTACTATAAAGATGTATCTTACATTAATAAAAACTAACTCTTAAATATCAAATTATTAAAAGATCGATTTTGTGTCTTTTTTACAATTATTGTTCTTTACTTCGAATTGTTGTTTCTTTATAAGATTAACTAAGTTGTATTATCAAAGTAAAAATAAAATTGTAAGCAATAAGTATAAGTTTGACCAACTCGATACTTATAAATCTCGCTCAATTACTAAATTTATAACAATTGAGAATGTTTGCATATATTATATATTTGAATAATATCAAAAGACGTTAAATTCGATGTCTCTAGTCTCTTAATATAATCGATAAGTTAAATAACATTTTTATTACTTATATAAAGTTGTTGCTCTTATCATCTATAATACTAGATAACTAGATTAAGATATTGTTTACACAACTAATAAATAATAATATAGAATTGTTGTTCTTGTTACTTAAATCATTTGTCGCTCTTTTGTACTTTAAAGATTTTGTGTTATATGTTGTTAATAATAGCTTATTTGTTAAACAACAATCTTAATTATCGATTTATTTGTTATTCTCTTCTTTGTTTATAGCAATAATAAAAAAAAGCATAAATAGAGTTGTTATTGTCTCTTCTTTATATATAGTGCAAAGCAACATTCTATAATTCGATCTTATTATTTTTGTTAAATTTATTCTCTTTGTTTTTGTCTTCTATATACAAAGAATAAAATAAAAAGAGACAAATATTAAGTTAATTATTGTTATATAGTCTAATAAATAAGACTTTAATTAAGGTGTTTTCTTAAGAATTCGATAGCAATAACGCAATATTAAATAAAATTAAATTGTAAAATTAAAATATTGTTAACAACAATATATTTAAGTTATTATATCTTATAAGAGAAACTCAACTGTATATTAAAACAAACAATAATATTAATTTTAATAATAACAAAGCTAATAATTTGTCGATTTTTGTATTCGAACATTTGCATTATATTACAATTAATTCTTTTTCTTAATTTTGTTAAAATATACGCATTATAATTTCTTTATTAATTTCCTTTTATTTAAGATTGTTATTTTTTAAGTTTTGTAATACTTGAGCGAATTATTGTTATCGTAAATTGCGTAAATAATTAAAATACAAAACGACAAAAATCTCTAAAAAGAAATGTAAATTTTAAAAATTATGTATTAAGTATTATTCAATAAACGTCTAATCTTATTTATTGTTTTCTTGATTAATTATTTTATAATTGTCTTATTTAGATCTTAACTAAATCTTAAGCTTTCGAAGATTATAAATTTTTGAAATTAAGAAATCGATTAATTCTACAACTCTATTATTTTGTAAAAATTCTCTTGTTAACATAAGTAAATCTTGCGTCTTTGCTCTTGTTTTTAATGCTTATACTAAAAATTCTACTATTAGCGCAATAAAAAATCTTAAATATATCTTAATTTATATTGATCTTTTTGCTACGAACAAAAACAATAACAACAAAAAAGAAACAATCTCTTTTTGCGCAATTGCTCTTATAACTAGTATTATTAAGAAGTATAGAAATTGTATTTCAAATCTCGCGTCTTAAGAATTTGATTTTTTTCTCTAGCTTAGACGCTAGCAATATTAATTAAGATCTTGCGTAAAGTAAATATTTCTAGAGACAAAATTCTTAATATCTAACTCGAATTTAGTCTAAAATAAATATTCTGAAAGATTAGAATTTCAATATTTAAAGATTAAGATAATCTAAATTTAAATTAAATTTAATCTTCTTATAGAAAAGACTTTAATATCTAGAGATTAAGTTAGTTCAAATTTGAGTCAAATCTAGTCCAAAACAATTGCTTCTCAAAGAAAAGATTGTTAATATTTAAAGATTAACTTAATTTTGATCTAATTTAAATCTAATCTAAAACAATTGCTTCTTAGAGAAAAGATCGCTAATATTTAAGGATTAACTTAATTTAAATTTGACTTAAATCTAACTTAAAACAATTACTTCTTAGAGAAAAAAATTGTTAATATTTAAAGATTAATCTAGTTTAGATCTAACGTAAAATAGTTGCTTCTTAAAGAAAAAATTCTTAACATTTAAAGATTAAGTTAACTTAAATTCGAATATTTAAGCGACAATAATACAATAATCTTTTTGTTAACATTAATAACAATTGATTAAGAAATATTCTAGTTTTTACTTTGTTATCTTTAAATATTTGTTGCGTTCGCAAACTAGTTTAAGTAATTTAATACAAAACATTTTAATTCTTTGCTTTTGCTTATTTAATAAACAATACTAAAAAGACGCTTTAATTGCGTCTTTACTTTCTTTATCTTAATAATAGAAAAAACTTTTTTCTTAATATATTATATGTTATAATATTCGACAATTAACTAAAAGTTATATTTAAAAGATTTTCTTAATATTTAATTTTTATTGTTTATATTAACAACTTTGCTAGTTTTTTTAAGCAATTTTTAAAAATTTGTTAAGAAATTTTGCTAAAAGACAAAATTCTTAACATTATAAGTAGAAAGTTAATATAGTATTCAAAAAGTTTGTTATTTTCTTTGTCTTCGAAATTATAGTTGCAAACATTTTGTTATAATATATCTTAACTCTAATCGATAAAGATTTGTAAAAAGATAAAAAGACAATATTATTATATTCGAGAATAATTTATTTCTTCGTTTTATTATCTTTAATTTAATAGAATCTTTTTTTTATCAATATTTCTTTTTCTTATTTTTAATTTTTTAATCTTGCATAATAGTCTTGTTATTTACTCTTTATTTTTATTTTTTTTAATAAGAATTAACTTAAATTAAGTGCAATTTAAATTAGCAATCGCATCTTCGAATCTTATTTTGTATTTAATAATGTCTTGCTTATTTGTTTGCAATTCGAATTCTCTTAATTAAGAATTAAGAATTATATATTGTATTGTATTAATCTTAATTAATAAAGTTGTTAATATTGTACTTTGTATACTCTTAATTTGCTAATACAAGATGTTACAAATAATATATAATATATTATAGAAATATTAAGATTGCAAATATCTAAAATTCTTACATATATTTTTTAAATAATTTATTACTTTGTATATTTTATATATCTTGTAAATAACTTCTTTGTTAACTTAACACTTTAATTTAACAAACATCTCTATATATCTTTGAAATTGCTTATTACGCTTTAATTTTTTGTAATTAAATACAAAGATAATAAGTTGTACGCTTTTTATATATTTGTTACTATTTGTTATTAATTTGTTGTTTTAATATTTTTTGTTTGACTCTTTATCTTGCACTTATATGCAATCTTTTTGTCAATTGCTTCTATTATATTAATAAGAAACGCATTAAATTATATTCTTTCGCAATTAATTTAGATTAATATAATTTTTCTTGCTTTGCTTTTAATATATTAAAGATTTGTAAATCTTAACAAAGTAATTTTTTATTTAGAACAAATCTTGTTTTTAAATATTCGAATTAATAATATTGCATCTTCTCTTAAGTTTCTCTCGAATAAATATTGCTAAAATCTTTATAAAGTTAAAGTACTCAAATTAACTCTTAATAATAAGTCTTTTAACTTTTTGTTAATGCTAGTTGTTTTAATCTAAATTGATAAATTATATATTATTTTAAATAACAAAATTAAATGTTATTAATAAAGTTATTAAATTTCGACTCGATATTGTAATACTTATCTTCGACATTTATTTTGCAATAAATATTGCTAAATTTTTAGATATAATATTATATTTTTTATAACAACAATATTAAGATATTGAATATTGTATATTAATATTTGCGTATTTTAGTTCTTTGTTTTGTTTATTCTTAAAAAAAATTATTTTAATAAGAACTTATATATTGTTTTTTTGTAGAAAATATTAAAATCTTAAGTATTGCTAAACAATTAAATAAAAGTTACATAGTATATTAAAACATAAAACATAAAAATATTAAAATAAGTTTTATTTTTATTGTTTTTGTTGTACATAATATTTTGCAATCAATATTTAATAAAGATTGTTTTCAAATTGTTAATTTAATACAATATATACTTTAAGTAATTTAATATATTCTTGTTATATAAGATGTATTAAGCAAGTAAAACAAAGTTTATAATTGTTCGAATACAATATATTATTGCATTTTGCTTTTCTAGCAATAAAAATATTATTGCAAAAACAAGTTGCAATATTATTGTCTTTTATTTAATTTTACTTTACTATTAAATGTTGCTAAAATACTTAAATTTCTTTAAACTAATAAATTTAAAAATTTAACAAAAGCGCTTGTTAAATTAGATTGAATCTATTAATTTAATAACTATTTTTTTCTTCTTTTTGCGCTTTATTAATCTCTTGAAATAAGTATAAGAAATAATATTGTTAATTAGAGTAACAAATTAATTAATTAATCTTATAATTATATTCTTAAACAATTAATAAAGAATATTTAGATTTATTAAGATATAAATATTACAATACTTGTAATTTTGTATTCAATTCTTTACAAGATAAATCTTTATATTTGTTTTGTTTTCTTTTGAATTAAAATTTTGTTTAACAAGCTTAATCTAAGTATATTTAGAAGTTCGATATTTCTATTTCTTTATAAAATTCTTTTGTTTGTTAAAAAAAAAATTGCAAATGCTATAATATTTGTTCTTCTTAATACTAGTAATAAGTATTTGCTCTTTGTAATTTATTATTATTTTTTCAATAATTAAATAACAACTTCTTGTAAAGCTATTTGTATATCAAACATTTATATCGAATTTCTTAAGTTTCTCGAAATCTTTATTAAATTAATACGAAGAACATATATATTATAATTAATATATATATTTAAATATTATTTTTATAACTTTATAATATACTTTTGTTTATAAATATAACTAATGTTTCTTTTTAATCTTTACAATTAAAATTAACTTTATTAATATTATTTTTAATCGAATTTAACTTTGTCTAGTCGTGCAATCGAAATTATTAGTAATAAGATAAATCGATTACAAGTTTTAATCGTTATAATAGTATATTATTTGCATCTTGTTTGTAAATATAAGAATCGAAACAATAATTGTCTTTGTTAATACTTAATTTTGCGTACTTTATTATTAATCTCTTGTATGCATCTTTGTAGCGTAATCGTTGAATCGAATTTCAACTCGATCGAGTTAACTCGCTCAATCTTGATTCTAGAGTTAGACAAATTTTCTAGCTTAACAAGATAAAACGAGCGAAAAATGCGCGTCGAATATTTAATTCGACTTACTTAATTACGTAACGTTACGTAACGCGCTAATTATATGCGATTAACGTAAATTCTACATTAGCTCAATCGAGTTAACACATAAATAAGATAAGATAAAATAAGATAAAATAAGCGAATGCTAACGCGACGAAGTTAGCTTAAATTCTTGACTTTACTCGACAAAATTCGACTCTAAAATCGAATTCGCGTCTTAATTCTAACTCAATCTTATAAGATTCAAAAGAATAAATTAAATTAAGAAAAAAATGTTCGATTCGATTTAATAATTACACTATATTTTTGTATAAACGCATATATTGTTTATTGTTTTAATTTAAATAAACGCATACGTTAAATTCTCTTAAAAGAATTTGTATTCTAGTAGAAAGCGCATTATATTTTTTATATTTTAATAATATATAATATACTTAATAATAATTAAATTATTTATTGTGCTCTTAACAATAAAGTTTTTGTTTGTTTAATTATTATTTTAAATTTTGTATAATATGCAATCTATTTGCGTATATTATTCTTTAACATTATAATAATTGCATTGCTTGCGCACGTACTTGAAGTTCGCATTTTAAAGAAAAATATTAATAATATTCTTTGTAATTTTGTAATCTATTGATTATTGCGCAAACTTTTAATTTGTAATATCTTAAAAAGATTTATATATTATACGAGAAACTTTAAGATATGTTGTTATACTTTCTTTAAATTAACAAAGATAATTATTTTCTCTAATTATAGATTTGTTAAGTTCTTTAGCTTTTTTCTCTTTATTATACTTCTCTATTATTAGAGAGAAAATAATAGATTGCAAATTTGTTGTAGAATTGCTTTTTATTAAGTTATTAAATATCTTAAGAATTTAATCTTTGTTAATAATATTATTTTGTTGTAAAATTGCAAAATAGCAAATTTTAATCTTTGTAAGATATGCGTCAAAATAATTCTTTTAATTTTAATTTAACTCGAAAGATTGTAAAGCTTTGTCGTATATTATTTTATTCAACAAATTTAATATCTTAATTTTTGCTACAATCTATCTAAGTTTAAGAAAATTATTGCGTAATTAATATAACTCTTTGTTCTTCAATTTATCTTTTATTTTTATCTTAAATTTAGATTTTTTTTAACATTTTTTTTCTTAAGTTATTAAGTACTTGTTAAGATATTGCGTTAGTTTATTGTTGTTTTTTATCTTAGAGTTGCAAGCATTACAAATATATGATACAATATTTTGATTGCTAGTTCTAATAATACTTTCGATTATATATAAATTATTAATATAGTAAGAAGAAAAATGTTCTAAAATAATTTGCGTATTACGTATCGATAATTGCGAATAAGAACAATAAATTGCGTTACAAAATCTCGAGTTTAACGCTAAATTTTATAGAAAAGAAATATTGTTAATCTTATAAGATTGCAATTAATAACAACGTATATAAACTAATATTTTAAAAAAAAACAAAGAGACTATACAAGAAGATATAAGATATATTTATCTTATTACTTTATTTATAATATAAGAGAGATACTAATTTTTATTTATGTTTAATTAAATATTAAGACAAATATCGATAGTTATTATTATAATGTTCTTATATAAATTGAATCTAGCAATTAGATTATTGTAATTTATAATTAATTAAAGTACTAATTAAACAATATTTAATCAATTATATAAGATATAATCTCTATTATTAATAATTATCTCTTTCTAACAATAGTATTATTTTTACATGTATTAGTACTTAAGCTTAAACGCGTTCGAAACAATTATTTGTATTCTAGACTCTAAAGCAATTCTTAATATTAACAAAAAATTAATGTTAAAGTAAGAAATTGCGCTTTGTTATTGCTCAATATTTAATATTTACAGATGTTAAGTTCTCTAAATTAAATAACTTAGCTTTGATTTAAATACAAAATTATACTATAAATTAGAAGAGAAGACATTGAACAAATACAAACTTATATTTAGAATTAAATTAATTAAATCTAGTTAAGATCTAATTAAGATTTAACTTAAATACAAGATTATACTATAGATTAGAAGAGAAGATATTGGACAAGCACAAACTTATATTTAGAATTAAATTTGCTATATCTAATTAAGATCGAGTCAAGATTTAATCTAGATACAAGATTATACTATAAATTAGAAGGAAAAATATTGAGCAAACACAAACTTATATTTAGAATTAGATTTGCTAGATTTAATCGAGATTTAATTGAGATTTAACTTAGATACAAGATTATACTATAGATTAGAAGAAGAGAAGATATTAAGCAACTTTAATTCTTTGTCTTTTCTTAATACTTATAATCTCGAATATATCGACAATAAAGTCGAACTTTATCTTCTATTTCTTATTTATTATATGTTTAATTCTTGCTATCGCATAAAGCATACAATAAAATATTCTATTAATATTGTCTTAATAGTAAGCGAGCTTAAAAATTTGTTTGTTTAACTTCAAGTTAATAATAAATTTAAATATAGTAACAATTGTTGTTTGCTAAAGATTTAATACTATTCTTATAAAACTTATTATATCGATAAGAGTATTTAATTAATTATAAGCTAAAATATTGCTAGTTTTTACATTTTTTTTGAGCATAAATATATCGACAATTACGTCGCGCTTTGCTTAACTATCGTAATTTATTTATATATATCGACTTAATATAAGACGTTTGCAAAGAAATTATATAAGAGAAGTTAATACTTGTTAATTACAAAATATATCGAACGTTATACTTAATTTATAAAATAGAAAATACTTTGATTCTTGTAAATAAAAGAGCTAAGTTAATGCTTTAACTTACACGTTTTATTATTAATATTATTTCGAGAAACAAAAATATAACAAATATTAAAGTATTGAAATGCAATCTAAGAAATAACTTAATGACTTTTGATTTCGAGACGTTCTAAATAAAATATAAATAAAAGTTTGCTAAAAAATAATAATTTCTTATTCGATTAATAATTAAGTTTATATATATACTTCTTACTTTAACATTTGTTTATCTTATCTTTTATTTAAAAGAATTAATATTGCGTTCGACTACAAACAATATATTGTTACAAATATAAAGCAAGCTAACTTCTTTATAAACCTTTTTAAATTCTAATATTGTTAATCTCTTTAAATATCGTCGAAAATAAATTTGTTTATAACAATTTTAATTTTAAATAGATTGCAATTCTTCAAGCTATTATAAGCGCACACTTTTTTATTTAATTATTAATTATCTATAGTTAATATAAGATTATTTAAGAATAAAGCAAGAACAATCTTCGATACAATTTCTTAAATTTGATTAAGCAATTTTTAAATTAATAACTTTTTTTGTAATATTAAACAATAACGCGAAGCATAATCTTCGCAAAGAGTGAACTAAATATCTTGTTTCTTTTCTAGTTTTTTTGTTAATAATTACTTAATACTTTTTAATAGTTTTCTTTACTATTTCTATTATAATTAACTAAAAAACAAAATACAAATGCTTCGAGATTCTAGTGCGCTTAAGAGCTCGCAATATTATTATAGTTAGCAACAATAATAGAAATAAAGTATTAATTAATTTTAAACAAAATCGTTTATTAAGATCGAAATTTCGATTTGTTGTCTTTTATTTGTTATTAAACTTTTTAAATTCTTTTTTCGAAATCTTAACATTATGGAATTTATTAATATTAAAGAAATTGCAAAGAAGACAATTAATCTATTGTATTTTTTTTGTATTTTTTGTATTTTTTTACAAAAAGTAGTTGTAAATATTGATAATCTTATTATAAATATAAGATTTTTAGAAATTCTAAATAATTTATTATTATAATATAGTATCGACAATTATATTGTAGTACTTGTTAAGATTAAAATCTCTTTTTACTTAAGATAGTTGATTGCTAAGCTTTTAAATAAATAAATATAAAAAATTTAAATTATTTAAAGTCGATTTCTTAACTTAATTAAAAGTTTTATTTTAGATTTCTTGAACAACTTATAAAGATATAGAAGTGTAATATCTAACTTTACTAAATCGATAATCTTAATAATAAATCGATATTAATTGTTAATGTTAACGTTTAAAATTACAAATAAAATTGATTTTTTAATAAAACAATAATTAAAATAATTAAAATTGAGTTTGCATAAACAAATATTTAATTAAATATCGAAAATATTAATTAAAAAATAAATAAAGATCTTAAATACTTAGTAGAAACAATAACAATAAATAGCAAATTAGACTTTTTACTTAAATAAAATATTTTTCAATCGATATTATAAATAAATTTAAAGAATAATAACAATAATTGTTTCGACTATTTGTAAATAAATATTATTAATCTTTATGTTATTAATTAAACTAATATATATTATTTTCTTTAAATTTATCTTATCTTTTACAAAAACGTTACAAAAACGTTACAAAAACGTTACAAAAATTTTAAATACTTAAATATACTTTAATTTTAAATTAAATAATCAAACATTATTAATAAAGATAAACAACAATATATTCGACAATAATTATATAACTTTTTTATCAATTTTTGCAAAAACTAGTTTTATAAAATGTATAATACACTTTTATATATTATTGATAAAATGTTTACAAAGTTAACGAATTTGTGTTGTTTTAATTCTAGTAATTAAATTAATCTTAATGCGCAAACAAAGAAGTAATATTTTAACTTAACATATAAATCTTTGTTTTGTATTTTATTATTTTTATTTTTCTTAAATCTTTTTGATATTTTTGTTCTTTTACTTTATATCTAACGCAATAATAAAAATAACTTCATTTTTCTCTTATTAATTTCGATTGCAATCTTGAACTTAAATTAATTGTTATTTTAATTATTCGAAATATTGTTAACAACATTTTTTAATATATTTTTTGCTTAACTCTCTTAAATAAAGATAAAGTAATTATTGATTATTTGTTGTTTAAAGATTTAAGAATTTAAAGATAAATAACTTCGAATCTAGAACAATGCAACATTAGTTTTAAAAATATAAAATAAAAAGAATATTGTAATATATTAATTAACTTTATTAATTTTTTGCGACGACTTTGCTAAACAATATAATAAGATTTTCGTTAATTTGAAGACGTTATAAGAAAAAAGATCGAATAAATTATTTTTAAATTGATTTAAATTTAACTTAAATCTTAATTACAAATAAGAAATACTTACAAAATAATATTAATTTAAGTAGCAAATTTAAGCTTTTTAAAGAACTTAATTAGAATTGTTAAAACAATATATAAATCTAAGTATTTATAGATACTCGAAGATTGTATATTCGAATTTCGAAAAATATATTATAAACGTAAATTTTTAGAAATTAGAAAAAATTAATTTTAAATATTAAAAAAATTGCGTCTTTTATTGTTAAAGCTACTATTTAAATAATGAAGCTTTAATATCTAGTTTTTAGAGCTATTTTGCTAAGTTGTATTTGAACTTCTTCTTGCTAATACGATGTAATTTTAATAATGTAATTTATCTTATAAATATATTTAAAATATAACGTTTAATATTGAGTTTTATCTACAATTATATTGTATATAAAGAAAACTTAAAGTAATAATATTAAATATAGTTAATAAAATCGATTATTATTGTTTAAGCTAAAGAGAATATATTTACTTTATTCTAAATTAATTTTTAATTTTTTTAGATTCTTAACTTCTGTTGTAAATTAATAGACGCATTTGTTGTATTATTAATTTTATTAGCATTTTTGCTTCTTCGATTCTTTATTGCATTTATTATCTTAAATATCTTAGCAATCAAGTTTGTCTTAACTTTTTGTTTTTAATTAATTACGTGTTCGATTTTCGTTTTTGCATAGATAATATAATAACTTATCTAATTAATATTATTTTAACAATAAGTGCGTTTAAGTATTTGCTTATTAAGCTTAAAGTTGTAAAGTAATTCGCATCAAATAATTATTGTAATTTTCTACAAATTTAAGTCTATTTCTATAATTCTAGTTATCTTAATAAGAATATTCGACTAACTTTAATTTAAAAGCTTTCTAGTCTTTATATCTTTCTTTAGCATAAAAGCATTCATTGCTAGTTTACGCTTCAATGAATTGTTGTAATATATTTAAGACTTGCAATTTAATATGCGATACTTACAAATATACTATTCAAAAGAAATTAATACTTGTTAATTACAAAATACATCAAACAATATATAGAATATATAGAATAGAGAAGATTTCGATTCTAAAAATAAAGAAATTAAAATAAGAAATTAATTTATACATTTTATTACAAGAGTTATTTTAAAAAAAGAAAATATTATAAGACTTAAAGTATTAAGAAACTTTTTAAGAAATATTTTAACTACACTAAGTTTTAATGTGTTACAAATAATTTATAAATAGAAGTTTGTTAAAGAATACTTATCTTTTAGTTAATTAGTAATTGAATTTATGCAAATTCTTTCGACGTTTATATTAGTTTACTTTATTATATTCTTAAAAACAATAAAGATAACAAAGATTAAATACAAAAGATTGCTATAAATGCAAAGAAGACAAGTTGCGTTAAAAATGCTCTTAATTTTTAACAATTTTAATTTTGTCGAATACTATTAAAGATAGACTTGAATATACTAATTTTAATTTTATTTAACTTGCAAATTTTCGAGTTATTTTATTTTGTCTTAAACTAAGAGTCGATTATTAGATTATATATTACAAAATGCTCTTCTAGAAATTTTGCAATAGTTAACAACTATATAAGATTTTTAAAATCTATAAGACATTCTTTGTTTCAAAGACTTTTATTATAATATTAAATCAAAATATAAATAGACGTTCTACAAAGACTTAAATTACTTTGTTTGCTTTTTTTGTTAACTTCTTTGTCTTAATATTTTAATAATTTTTAATAATTTTCTTTATAGATTGTAAATCAATTAATCGAAAATTGTAATAATAATGTTCGAAAAAATCTTAAGACTTAAAGTTTGCAATTTCAAGAAAAATTGCAATATTAATAGAGTCGAAGTTAATAATTATTTTTAATAAAATTGCAAATTAAAATCAATATATTAATTTAATATTCTTTATAAAATTAATTATTTTTTATAATTATTTTTAAATATTCTTTATATTATGCGATTTGTTAATTGTAAAAAATTTACAATATAAACGAACAATCTTCTTTATCTCTATAATTGTCTCTTTCTTTTTCTAAAACTTATAAATAAGTAATTCTATAAATTTACTTTCTAGGGGTAACTTTTATAAGTTCTAAATTATTAACAATCAAATAAAGATATTTGTTAAGAATAAAGTTTTATATTAAATTAATAAATTAATAAACGTTTGTTTTAATAGCTTAAAATTAAGATCTCGAACAATCTTAAATTTATCTTTTAATACTTGCGATAATTGTACGTCGAAATTCTTGAAAAGTTCGTAAAGTTTTATAAGTATAATATCAAGACTTTTAAGATTAACAAACTTAATTATAATTTAATATCAATTACTAATATTAACTTTTAAAACAAAAAAGATAATAAAATTATTAATAGAACAAATTTTGTAAAACTTAGAATTCGATTAATAAAGATATACGTTTAATCAAAAATAAAAAGTATTTGCTAAAGAACAAAGAGAGAACTTCGATACTTTAAAAGAGCAATAAAGACAAATAGCAAACTTTTGCTTTTATTAATTTCGAATTTTCTATTATTAAATTTATAGCTAATATTGAAAGACAATAGCAACGATAATTTCTATAGTTTGCATATAAGTATTGTTAGTCTTTATATTGTTTATTAAATAAATAAAAATTATCTTTTTTAAATATATTTTGTCTTCTACGAGTTCTCTATATAGATTATTTTTATTTGTGTTAACTATCGCAATAAAAAAAGAATTAATTATTATTAATAAAATATAAGTAGTAGCATGCTTAATAAGTAATACTTAACTTTACTATTAATTATGATTAAAACTATAAATATAAACTAAGCAATATATAATTAAATATTATTAATTTTATGCTTGTATAGCTAGAAATCTTAAGTTGCTTTAAATCTAAGATTTACGTTAATTTTTATATATAAACAAAAAAACAATATATTAACTCGACGTTTATATTTTTTAATTAATTATTGTCTTCTTCGATATTTTTATTTTGCAAATTCTTATTATTCGATTTCGACTTTTTAATATTAACAATCTTTACTTTTGTATTAACTTCTTTAACTAAAGACTTAAATTTAGATAATTGATTCTTTTTCTTATCTAAGATATTGCTAATTATCTTTTTTTTGCTTTGTTTTTTTTTTTAATTTTCTTCGATAAAGATAAAAAGATTGTTAACTTCTTTTTATTGTTAAGCTCTAAATATTTAAATGCAAAGCGCTTCGAATTTAGAGCAATACAATATTAATTTTAAAAATATAAAGTATAAAAAATATTATAATATATTAATTAGTTTTCTTAATTTTATTAATTTTTTTCGACAACTTTGCTAAACAATATAATAAAGTTTTTGTTAACTCGAAGATATTAAAAGAAAAAAAATCGAACAAATTCTTTTTAGAATTAATATTAATAGAAAGTCTTTGTAATTTTTTTGTTCTCTAATTAGATTGCAATACAAAAGCGAGAAATTAATTTATTTATATTGTCTTATATTTAAACTAGAATTCGAAAATAATTATTATTTATTTATTGAGCTTGATAAAGTTTATTGCACAAGTCATTGTCTTCGACTAACTTATATAACTTTTTTAATATAGTATATATCAAAATCTAATTTACTTTGTTTATAAAGATATTGCGCGTTTGCAATTAAGCAACAAGAGAACTTAAAAAAAGATTGCTAAATTGCAAATTAATATCGAAGACAACTATAAAAAGCTATTTAGTTATAAGCTTATATAAAAGTATAAATGTTTTTATTTGAAATAAAATGCAATTAAGTTTGGACTTGCTTAATATAAATTATAAAGCGAGCTAATAAAAAAAGAGCAAAACAAAAAGAAATAAAAAGACAAAAAAAACTAAAAGAAATAAAGAAAAAATTTATTAACGCGAGAAGTTTTTAAAGATTAGTATTGTAATTCTATTTTTTTATTCTCTTTGCAAGCTCTTCTCTTATTACATTTTTAATATCGAAATTATTAATATAAGTAATTGCATCTTTATTAAGACGTTTAATAAATATAAGATAATTAATAATTTTTATCGAGTTTCGAAATTTCTTTTGCAAAATACAATTAATTTTTGTTTGCTTCTAAATAAGTATTGTTCTAAAATAAGAATACATTTAATATATTTCTAGAATAATATTGTGTTAACAAACAAGTTATAAAACTTTGTCGAAAAAATTCTTAATAATATCTAAGTAATAAAGAGAATATGCTTTTTTTATATACGTTTGCGTTCAAGCTTTTAAAGTTTTGTTATAATTAAAACTAAAAACAAGTAAATAAGATGTTATTGTAAGTTCTTGATAGATAAATTCTTAATAATTGAACTAACAAAAAAATATTAAGAAAGAGAGAAGTAAACAATAACATTTAAGATTATTATCAAAAATCTAAGAACTTATTAACGCAAAATGTATACGCGTCGAGTTTAATTCAATAATAGTAATTTATAACGCATCATTATATAATCTATATATTTGAGCAAGATCTTAATCAAATCTAGATTAAATTTAAGTTAGTTTTCTAAATATAAAAACCAAAATAAGATTAAGTTGTCGAATTATAATATTTATATTAGCAAAGAGATTGTTATATATATGTAGATAAAGTTCGAGCAAATCAAGCTACGTAAAGTAGAGTCTAAAAAGCGATAAATTAAATTATCAAATTACAAATCTATTTATTTGCGAAGTGTAATACTATAGCGTTATCGACGCGCTAGCGTCTTAGAATATAATAGAACATGTAATCTCGATTGTCTATAAAAGTTTTAAATTGCACAACTTCTCTTTTTAATTAAAAAGCGAGAAGCAAACTCGTATATTATAACAAGTCTTAGATAGAAAGAAAGTTTGTCTCTTGTTGTTCTTTAACTATTAGTCTTACTACTATCTACTTTATATAGTTGAAATATAGTAATAAAAGTCTATTATATCTTACGTCTTTTACATCTTAGTGCGTTAACAAGTAATAGACACATTCGCATTTTACAATTCTAATTATTTTATTTTTCGAAAAAAAAAGACTCGAAACGTAATAGCATTATATTGAATTATAATAGTTTAAGTTATAATAATTATTCGATTACTAAATTAAAGTTCGAGAAATTTAATTCTTTTCGAGACAACAATTGTTTACAAAACGTCGACAAAAATAATTGTTATTAATATAATATTAACAAAGATAATAATTTAGATACAATTAGAGCTTCAACTTTATATTAGCAAATTAAAACGTTAATAACAAAGATTCAAGATTTGTAAAACGCTTAACAAGTTTAAATTATAATAATCAAAGAAACAAATTCTTAAATTTCTCAAATTGCTATTGTATTGTTGTTAATTATATTTAAGTTTTTAAAGTTCGAAAAGCTAAAATTATACAAGAGTTTAAATATAAGTAAATATATTATTTAATTTTGCAAAATTAACATTAATATAATGCGATTCTTGACGTATTTTATTACAAATAAGAACAAAATCTTTTATTGCATATTATTCTTAAAAAATAATATTATTATATAATAATATTTAAGAACAAGCAATAACGCTAAGTTAAAAAGCAAAATCTTTAAAGAATTTAAAGAGTTTTTATTGAATTTAATAGCTAATTTTGCTAATTGTTGTCTTCTTGTCTATAAAAGATAAGAGAACGCTAGACAAAAATTAAATTAAAAGATAATTATCTTTAAGAAATATCTAAATAAGCTAGAGACTTATCTATTGTTGTTCTTAAAGAAATATAAAATTTATATATTTCTAATTAAGTTTAAGTCGGACTTAAAAGTAAAGATTCTAGATATTAATAATGTATTAAATACTCGCGATAAGTTTTTAACTATAATTATTATATAAAAACAAATACTAAATTGTACTTGCAAAGCAAATTTAAGCAACTTCGATAATTAATAAGTTTCAAAAGATTCTAATACTTTCTTAAACAAATTCTATTAAAATTGTCGCTTAAACAAAATCGACAAGTTTATTAGAAGCAAGAAGCTCTATATTTTTAAAGACTTGTCGACGTTACGTAAGCGAATTTACAAAATTAATAATATAAACTATTTAAGTTGTGTCGAATGCTTTAAATACTATAAAAAGAAGTATTACAAAACAAAGTATTTTAATAAATACAAATAAAACAAGTTTATTGTTGTCGCTATTGTTATAATCGAGACAAAAAAAGATTAAGTTTTGTCGACGTCTTGCAAGCAAAGCAAAAAAGATCAATAAAGACAATAAATTCGATTTTAGTAAAAGACTAAACTTGACTTCTTAATAATAAACGTTAAGTTATAAATCTAGTTAACTTGAAAACTAAGCTAAATCTTATTAATTATGTCTACGTAATACAATAAAAATTGCAACTTATACTTGTTATCTTATTAATATCGAGTTTTCTTAATAACAATAATTGCTATTATTACAACATCTATAAGTTGATCTATTATCTAATTAATTTATCTAATTAATATCGAGAATATACTATTTTATTTTATTTAATTAAATATATAAGCTTTAATCTTATATTAGATATATTAATGCTAGTCAAGCAAGATATATTAATTAATTCGAAGATAGAAAGCTAACAATTTAAGATTGCAAATAACAAATTAAAGATAATTAATTTTAAGTAATTTATTTTAGATCTTGTTAAATATAACACAGTTTATACTATTGTTTGCGCTAATATTACAAAGACATTAGACAAAAAATTAACAAAGTCTAAGATCGCTAAGAAGTTAAGAAATCTAAAAGATGTCTATAATAAGAAATTGATCGAAATTCTATAAGAATTAAAAAAAGAAAACTATGTTATTAAGTTTCAAAACGACAAAGAGTTATCTTTTATATCTCTTTATAATCTTTTATAGAATAAACTAACAATACTTTGACAATATCTTAATAATGCGTTAGTTAAAAATTAAATTAATTATTTAGTTTTGTTTGCAAACATTTCTATTCTATTTGTATTAAAATCGAACAATAAGTTATATTTATGCGTCGATTATAAAGATTTAAATGCAATTATTATTAAGAATTGTTATTTACTATTTCTAATTACAAAAACGCTAAATTGTTTATGCAAAGCAAAGCGCTTTATTATCTTAAATTTAAAGAACGTCTACTATTGCATTTGTATTAAACGCAATAATAAGTAAAAGACAATATTTCGCACGCGTTATAAGTATTTCAAGTATTAAGTTATATTATTTGAACTAGTAAACGCATTCGCAACTTTTTCGATTTATATTAATAAGACGTTGCAAGAACTAATTAATATAACTTGCGTAATCTATATAAATAATATACTAATATATAGCAATAATTTGACAAAGTATTAACGTTATATTAGACAAGTACTAAAACGTCTTTGCGAATATTTGTTGTACGTCAATCTAAAGAAGTGTAAATTCAATATTATAAAAATTAAATTTCTGAACTTTATTGTATTTTTAGAAGATATATAGATAGACTCGAAAAAAATTAAAAACTTATTATAAACTTTAGATATTTTTAAACTTTGTAAACTTTTATAGATACTTTATATATTATTATTCGAAAAGAATTGTCTCTCTTATTAATCTATTAAAGGAAAATAAGAATAACAAGAAATTTAATTCTTTTGTTTAATCAAATAAAGTAAAGCAAACATTTCGTCAACGTTGCGATATTTTTATGTTAACTTTACTACTTTGTTATTACAATTCAAACAAGAAGATTAAAATCAAAAATTGACGCGTTTAACTTTGCAATTGTGAATATTCTAACTTAACAAAATAATAACAAAAATTAATATTCGATAATATTTTAATTGCAAAAGATAATTTTAACAAAGCAAAATTATTGAATGTATAATTAGAAATTGCTAACTATTGTAATTGCTTTTAAGTAATAAAGATATTATTTAAAGAACAATGCTTGTCTTATTAAGATATAATTAAATTATAATAATCTTAAGAAATTTATAAGTTAAAAGAAGTTAAACTTAAGACAAATTTGCTAAGCGCTTAAGTTAATTGTCTATAATTTTGAAATCTTTTATTGTTCGAATAAAAAAAAATTGACAAATAAGTTGTCGAAACATCTCAATTATAAAGAGATTTTGTTGTTAAATACAAGATTATTATCGATGTTGCAAAATAAATTAATATTGTTGTTTAACAAAAAATTGCTAACGCAAAGCAAACAAAAGATATTAGCGCTATTATCTAATAGAAAGTTGCTAACGCAAAACAAGCAAAAGATATTAAATAATTTGATTCTTGTATTACAATTAGTAGAAGTACTTACTAGCAACGCGAAAATCTCGCAACTATAAAGTAGAAAGAAAATTCTTAATAAACTAGTATTTCTATTTTAATTAATTAATATACAAATTGTTATTTCAAGAAAAGTAATTAGAAATATATTAGAGAAATTGTATAAAAGATCTTAGAAATTAATAAAAATCTTAATTAAAAATCTTTAAACTATACTTAAATCGAGAAAATTTGTATTAAGATCAAAAAGTTATCTTGTCGCAAGCAAAAAATATAAACTCTAGATTAAGAAAATTTTGTTAAATATAATAAATTGCTCTATGTTTTAGAAGATGCAATTGTTAGAAAAAAGTTAATTTGTAAAAATTATAATAATTCTTTGACAAAACACTTTGAAATTAAGAGAATACTAAATTTACTTTAGAAGAAGTATTTTTAATTTGTTTGCGCAAAACAAATAAAAGCATATATTAAAATATATAATATCTATTAACGCATCAAAGTTTCTTGTTATAAGTTATATAATAAGTTTTGATTCTTATTTGTTATAAAGAAATTATAGAAGAAAATTATTATAAACTTTATAACAAGTTTGTTGTCGAACAAGTATTGTAAAGTTTTGTATAACTTAATCTTTATAATAGTCGATTGTTATACAAAAATAATTAAATATATATTTGTAATTATTAGAATTAATGTTGTAAAATTAGTAAAAGTATTTTTCAATAAAATTATTTTATGCTTTAAAATATTAGCTAATATAGTAAACAATAAAGAATTTGTCTTTATTAATGTCTTCTAATTTGTTGTATACTTTTATGCACAAATTGAAAGACAATTAAATATTGTCTTTTATTTTTAAACAAATAATTTAATCGAACGACAAAACCAAACTTTTAAGTATTATCTTTGCACTTACGTTAACTCGAAATAAACAAAATAAACTAATTTATTATTAATAATAGAATTTGTTTATAACAATAGTTATTATATCTTAGTCGAAACTTCGTGGTTCTATCTAATATATAGTTATTATTCGAAAATTTACTATAAAGTTGAGAACAACTTTATTAAAGAAAAGATACTATTAATACAAAAACGCGTAAAAAAACTTTATAATTTAAGAAAAGCTCTAGCAAAACGTTTTGAAAAAGCTATCGCGTAATAGATGAAGTATTACAATAAAAAATATAAGTTAAAAAGCTTTGCTATAAAAGAATAGATCATACTTTTAATTAGAAATTTGAAGCAAAAGAGATTTAACAAGAAGATATTGCACAAGTATATCGAATTATTTAAAATTAAAAATAAGATTAAAACGCAAACTTATTATTTTATCTTATCAAACATCTATCGAATTTATAATACTTTTTATATTTTATTTTTAAAGTTATATTTGTATTGTATCGACAACAAGCAAACAAAACAAACATTGCAAGTTTCGAAATTTATTAATAACAAAATTTAATAAAAGATCGAAGAAATTCTAGACAAAACTAAGTTAAAGAAACAAATATAATATAAGATTAAGTAAATAAATTGAGACAAGAAGTACAATTAATAATTAAGCGAAAAGTTTCTTAATAATATTGATAAATTGTAAAAAAAAATTGAAGAACAAACATATAGTAAGCGAAAGCAAAAAAAGTAACGCAACGCGTATTACGATAATAACAACTATATTAATAATAATTTGCTTAATAAAATATTGCGCAATTGTTGTTGTATTGTTGTTATATTTAATTAGATTTACAATAAAAAAGTTCTTTATTTTGTTATATAAAATGTTAAAAATAATAAGATTGTTTCTTTTAATATAAATGCTTAAAATATAATTTTAAACTTTGTGCGTTATATTCTATTAATATTAAACAAAGAAAATCTATACGCGAAAGCACAACATACTCGCTTTGTTTTTTCTTAGTTAACAATATATTGTAGCAATTTAACAAATTCTTAATAATTTGTCGAATTTGTATTAGACAATTACAAAAAGTTATTAAATTTATTCGAAAATAAATTGTTAAATTTCGCAAAATTATTTGTAAACAAATCTTCGAAATTGCTCGAAGTACTTGCGTTTTTTTAAAAAAGTCAAATTGCAAGAAATCTATTTTGTTCGATTTTTATTATCTTTGTTGCAAACTCGATTTTGCTACTTATACTTATTTTCGCATTCTTTATTTTTTATAGATATATAAGCGAGCAAAGCGCGAACGAAAGTAAAAGAAAAACTTATCATATTATTATTTGATAATCTTGTTAACAACTTAGAGTTGCGAAGAAACTTAATCGCAAAGTTGTAAAATTTTGCAAAAAAATCTTTTAAACTTATTTAATTTAGATTGATAATAAACTTAGAAATAGTTTGTTTTAACTTTGTTTTTTTTGTCTTTGTTAACAATTTATTCTTGTCTTTGTTCTTATTCTTCTTTGAATTCTAAATACATATCAATATATTGCACAATACATCAAAATAGACAAAAAAATAAATAGAAAAATATATTAAAGAGCAAACAAAAATACTTACAATTAATATATACTCAAAAAAAAATTAATTAATTGCTTTATTTTAATAAAAGCGATATTTTAATTTTTCTTTGTTTTTTTGAGCTTTTGCTCGAGCACAATTTGACACTTTAAAGCGCAAATTAAATTATATTTAAATTAACGAATATAAGATTGCGTTTAATTTGTTGTTAATAAAATAAACTCTTTATTGCGTTGTTAGCTCTTTATATTAAAAATAATACTTTTTCGCAAATATTTTATCGATCTAGAAATTGTATTTTCGACTTCGAATATTTTACGATGTTTGTCGACAAGAACTTTTATTCGATTTCGAAAGTATTTAACAAATTAATAAATATTAGTAGCTATTATATTATAAGCGCAAACAAAATATATTGCAATACAACAATTTAATTTACAATAAAGAATTTTGCAATAAATGCAAGTATTTTTCTTCTATAAATGTATGCACGCTTGCTTACGCAAATTATATATAAAAGATTACTATAGACTATAATATATTAGTTCTCGTAAACAATAAAATATCGAAATTATTTACTCTCTCAATTTCTTAACTTCTTAGAAGATAAAGATAAAAACATGTTAATTTAATATTTGTACTATATATATAAGTCTTACGCATTCTTATTTTTGTAACAATTTATTTACAACAAAAAAGCAATTGCAATTAAGAAGAATATAAGAAGAAAGAAAGAAAAGAGAAGAAAAACAACAATATTTGTGTTTATAATTTATCTAATATCTACGTAATATTAACTTTACTTTAAATTTTATTTAAAATTCTAACAACAACAATAACAAAATAATAACTTATTATAAATTATTATTGTTGCTATTATATTATTCTATAGATTGTATTAAACTAAAGCATAAACTAATTTCTATTAAATAGAAGATTCTTTTTTTTTTTATTCTTAAAATTTTTTAAAGAGATTTTTAACGAGCTCTTGTAACGTTGACGCTTAATAGACGCTTTTATCTTATGTAAAACTAATATAGCTTTTTACATTACTAAGAATTAATACTCTAAGAGAAGAGATAACTATAATATTATAGCGTTATCGACACGCTAGTGTCTCAAAATATAACAAAGCACGTAATCTCGATTGTCTATAAAAGTCTTAAATGGCACAACTTTTCTTTTTGATTAGAAAGTGAGAAGCAAATTCGTACTTTATAACAAGTATTAGATAGAGAGAAAGCTCGTTTCTCGTTGTTCTTCAACAATTAGTCTTACTACTATCTATTTAATATAGTTGAGACATAGTAATAAAAGTCTATTATATCTTACATCTTTTATATCTTAGTGCGTCAACAAGCAACAAACGCACTCGCATCTTACGTAAAGATTATATTAAAATATGCATATAAGTTAAATCTAAGCTAATTTAAACTAATATAAGCAAGTTTTAACTTAAGAATAATCTATAGACGATGTATATTTATAAAGAATTGTCTAAGATGCGCACAATAATAGTTAAGCGAAACAATTAGAATTGCAATATACATTACTAGAGTTATAACAAAAATTATATTTCGTAATATTAAATATATGTTTTAACGAAATAAAGTAAATATAAATTATAAAGTTGTTAATAAAAGAGTATTGCTATTGTAATTAAGAACTAGCTATTAATTGATCTTAAGTTATAATAGCAATATTTGTATCTTAAAGTTAACAAGTTGTTTTCTTAAATTGTTGATAAAAAGAAAGGTTTTATTTAAATTATTTTTTGCTTATTTACTTTTAATTTATAATATATTGTTAAAATACTTAATTTTCATAGACAAATTCTTTAGCAGAATTTGTTAATAAGCTTCGATGTTCTTCGATTTAATATAAAGATATTTTAAGATATTTTAATTATTTTATTATCTCTTTTTATTAATATAATTAAGTATAACAATAAGCGTAAGTAATTAAATTCTAATAATAATATAAATTAATATTTTAATTGCAAAATATAGAGTTTATCTTCTAAATTCTTTATATTTATACTAATATTAATTTAAGTATATTTATATATTTTTTTGTAATAATAGTAATATCGAGTTACAATTTTTTACAATATTATTATTATCTTTAAATATATTGTTATATATTTTGTTTGCAACTTTGTGTACTATATTTTGTAATAAATTATTAATTTTGTTTTTAACTTTATTTGCAATATTTTAAAGTAAGTTTAGTATTATTAGTAACAAAAAGAATCGAGATAATATAAGTATAGATTTAAAAGAAGAAATAAAAAAATACAACAAAGTAAGTATAAGTTTAAGAATTAAAATAAAAGAGAATAATATTGTAAAAGTAGATTTAAGAGACAAAGTAAAAAAGAATAATAATATAAAAGTAAACTTGTAATTGTTGTTGCTCGAATTTCTCTTCTTATTATTTAAGATATCTATCGAAAGTAGAACTTTTTATATTAGTACTTTAGTCTATTCTATAACTTTAATAGTTGTTAATACATTTAGTATTATAAAAAGATATTAAACAATATTAACTCTTATTTTTTTATTTTCTTTATTGTTAGTTTTTGCTTAAGTCTATAGCAATCTAAGTTATATATATTATTATTCTTTGTTTCTTATAGAAATTTGTTTGTTCTATTGCTCTAAAACTTAAAAAACTAATATATTCTATTTAACAAATATTCGAAATAAATTACAACTATAGTAAATTAACTTTAAGCTATTAATATAAACTTCTTTTTATTCGAGCTAAAATATATCTATTGCAAAGAAGCAAACTATATTGATATTATTTATTATTGAATTAATTTTAAGAATTGTCTTTGCAATATTGTTTTCTTAAAAAAGTAATTAAACTATTATAAAGCTTTAAGATTAACTTCGACTTTCAATAATTGTTAACAATTTCTTCTTCTTTACTTGTTACTTATTTTAACATTTGCAATTCTATATTATTATTTTTGTATTATTTAAAGATTAATACAATAATAGATTAGAGAAAAGAAAATATTCTAATTTAGACTAATCGTTGGGTCGAGCTTTGATTCCAAAAGTTGGAATCGAAATTCGACTTGGACCTTTAGCGTGAAATCGAATTGCAAAGATTGATAAATCAAGCTACTTAATTGGCTCGCTTAGAATGAATTCTTTCGCTTAATTGTCAAGAACTCGAATCTAACGTCATGGAATCGAGTCACGTGATAAATCCGGGTTTTCGCGATCATTTTATTCTAATTAAGCTACTTAAAATTGTTAAGTTATAGTAATAAGCTTTATTAATACTTTTTTAAATAAAAAGATATTCGAGAAAATATTCTTTCTTCAATTATATTGTAAAAGTTCAATATATAATATTCGAATTATTAATAATTGTAAATTTGTAAAACTAAAGTTTTTTGCAAAAGTAATACAACAATTATTAACTAATAAGAAATATTAAATTTAAGATAACGTTAACAATTGCAACAAAAGTTGCAAATTACTTTTATAATAAATTAATAAAATAAATATCTAAAAAAACGTTAAATAAATATAAGATTCTATATAATAATTAGAAACTTAAATAATAAAAACAATCTAAAAAATCTTAATATATATAAGTTCGAACAAGACGCAAAATATTATAAAGTTAATATAAATAATTTTTTGCAACTAGAATAAGAACGCAGTAATTAAATATATGAATATTATATATTTAAGATTTCGATTACTTCAACAAAAAATTTATATTAGATTAATTTCTTCTAACTTTATTAGAATATTATAGATAAATTAATTTAATTCGACAAAAATACTAATTAAATAGAGATTTTTTTTGAACAAAAATTGCAAAGAAGCTAAGATATTTAAATAAATCTATATGCTATAATTATTATCTTCAAAATTATCTATATTTCTAATTATGCTAAATTTAGAGATTAAAGTTTGTTAATTCTATTTACAACAAAACAACTTCGATTTTGTTAAAACAAAAATTAAAAGAAAATATTAATAAAAAACAAATTTTGCTTATATTTGTTGCAAATAATTGCACTTCTTTAAGTATTAATATATACAATATATTTATTGTGCAAAAAAAGATAATTATTTAATAATATACTTTAGTAATATATCAATTGTATTAATTACTACAATAAAAAAGTATTTTTTGCTCTATTAATTCTAGATTCTTGTTAATATCTATTATAGTTAAAGCAAGTTCTAGCTCTTTCTATATATAGATTTCTTGTATTAAATATTATTAATAATTGTTGTCGATACTAATAGCAAAATACAACTGAATCAAAAATAGAAATTCTTTTTCAAATATATAATAAAACAAATTCCTAATAGTTATTTTTAGTAATAGTGGAAATATATTAATAGCTTTTAAATTTAAACTGTGTTTAATAATCTATTAGCAAAAAACAATAGTAATTATTAATAAAGAATATATATATTTTAGATCTAATAGAAGTAAGAAGAAGTGTAAGAGCGCAAAAAAGATAAAGAGATACAAAACTACAATCGAGTCAAATAATAAAAAAATAATAATAATAAAAAAAGTGTGCAAGCAATTTAAGAACAAAAAAAAGAAGTTATCCATTAAGTAAAAACAAATACTAAAGAAGATATAAAAAGAGTTATTAGCTCGCAAAGATAAATAGAAGTTAACAGAAATCTTAAATCTCTTGTATTTAACTTGTAAATAGAAAAAATAACTTTGTAATTTAATAATTATTGTTGAAATTGCAATATTTTGCAAAGTTTGTTATATATACAAAGACTTTACTTAAGATTGTACTCTTATTATTTATTAATAATTTGTTAAATATTAAATTTTAATTTAATTTAATTTAACTAAGTAAGCAATACAATTATCTAATTTTTTTTCTTATTCTTTATTGTATTTGTAGATTAATTAAGTTTTTTTTGCTATATATTAACAATTAGCTAACGCAGCTATCGATTTAACTTCTAATCGAAATGCTCGAAAATCTAAAATTTTCAAAAATCTAATATATATATTATTAGACAACTAATAGTTATATTTAATTGTCGAATTTGCAAATATATTTGCAATCTATTATATACGCAGTTTTTATTGTTATCTATTAACAGACAAAATCGAATTAAATTGTTAGTTAAAATCTAAACTTTCTAATAATAAAATTTTCATTTTTGCTTCTTTTAAGATAAGCAAAAGAAAATGTCTATTTCGATAAATATTGCTAAATTAATAGTAATATTTAAGCTAATTTCTCTAATTAATTAAACTATATTTTTTAGTAACTCGATTTAATTTGTTTTAATCTCTTGTCTTTTATATTAATAATTAGAATAATTAATATTTTAATTAAATATTGTTGTAATCGAAAATTGTTTTAAGTAAAAGTAGCATTTTCTCTTTGCATGTATACTTTTTTTTAACTATACTAAAAATATATTATATACAAGAAATTAGTATAAATTTTAAGAAAAATAAAATATATAGAACTTTAATGCGTAAGCTTAATATTATTGTTGCAATTGATATACTAATTATATATAAACTCTGCGCAAATATAATAGAATCTTAAGTCTAATTATATAATTAAAAGAACAATTAAAGCAAGCTTTATTTTATTGTTAATTTTAAATATTTTGATATATATAAAAATCTATATATAATTAGTATAATTTGTATCTCGATTTTCTTTATAGATTTGTCTTTAACGCAATCTAAACGTATATATAAAGAGATCTACTTAATAATATTGTCTCGAAGAAAAATATATTGTTTTGTCGAAAATATTTTAACAAAAAGTTTTGAAAAAGTATTACTAGCTTATTTAAAGACAAAATCTTAATAAAAAAATATATAGCAAACAATTTCTTCTTTAGATTTACAATAAAATAACGTTAAGAATCTTGTATATTTTTCTTATTTTAATAGAAAAATCTTTGTATTCTTATTAACTAACTCAAATATAAATATATTTCTAAAATATATTTTATCGACAATTCGAGAAATCGATCTCTTAATTTCAAGATGCTAAGATAATTCGTGTAACTTAAGATCAACCTTAAGAGCGCTTAAGAGATAACGAGAAGCTTGCATTTAAGAGATCAAAAAAGACTTGACAAAAAGTATAATTTTGATGTTCGAAATGCGCACGAACTTTCGTAGTACTTCGATTAGATCTTCGTTTGTTACTCGCTTATATTATAGTAATTTGTATAATAAAATCGAACAATTTGTAAGATTTCTACGCGAGAATAATGTGCAAACAAGAGCATCTTCTATAGTTGCGCAATTGATTGCGCGTAATTAACTGCGCGTAATTGATTGCGCATAATTAATTGCGCGTTTGTAAGTTGCGTTCGCAAGTCTTAACAATATACAAATAGTACTCTTAACATTGCACGAGTTACGTGTGTCTTAATCTATTTTTTAAATTTTGACACTATTGACTCGAAGTTGATCGAATCTGCTAATGTAATTCTAGAGCTAAGACATTGACACAACAATCTCAGGAGTCTCGAGTCGCTAATAGAGTCTCTAGAGAGTTATCTCAAATTGTCGATGTTTCTTGCTATATATTTGATATAATTGTTGCAACTTTACAATCGAAAAGATAAAGCTTATTTTCTTTCTCTTTATTGTTTTGTTAATTTAATAATTTTTGTCAAACTAACAACTTTTGTTAGTCTAACAAAATACAACACATTCAACAACAATAGCAAAGATAAATTGTTTGGTATTTTTAATTTTACAACTAATACTTAGCGCAATTTGTTCTACTTTATATTTATTGTTAATATCTCTTTATTATTCTCTCTATTATATATCAAATCGAAAATTAAATCTACTATCTTATTTTATACAATACGTTCGACTATTAAGCAATAGACTAGCAAATATTGTATTAGTTTGCTTGAAATTGTTTGTAAATATTGCAATTCTTATTAATATAATAAACAACAAATATTTGCGTTATATAATTTTTAATAATATAAGTTTTATTAAAAATAACTTTGTAAAAGTAAATATAATACAAAGCTTTATAAATTGTATTTTAGATCTTATTCTATTAATTTAATTTCTTCTTAAATATCTTTAAATTCTTAAACAATAAGAATTTGAAATAGAATTTAATAACTTTGTTTTATATAATTAGCATAATATTTGCTATCTACATTATATATAACGCTTTAGAACTAATTATCTTTAAGAGAATATAATACTTAATAATATTAGAAAAAATATTAGATTTAAGATATTTTGCAAACTTGTTTATTTATTAATTTACAAGCGTTAATATTGCAATAATAAAAATAGTCTTAGAACTATTCTTAGTACTAAGTCGATTAATTATTATAATTGCAATAGTTATTATAGTCTTGTTTAATTTTATTTAATTAACTATTATTATTTTAGTAAGCTTATTTAGTTTAGTTTCGAGCTTATATATTATTGCTATATCTATAAGCTAATAGTTATACAAATACAATATTAAATCTTTTATTTTCTAAGTCTCTTTATTATTTTAACAAATAATTCTAAAGTTTAGAATCTTGCTTGCTCTAATAATATTAATTCTATTTTATTTTGCAACAACAATATTGTATTTATTCTTTTATAGAATAAAAAGATAATATATTTGAACAATATATATAATACTTAATGCAATTAATCTTGTTATAGTAGTTGCTCTCAACAAAGAATTTGCTAAGCAAATTGACAACTAAAGCTAATCTAATATTCTATTATTTAAAGCTTAACTTTATTAATACTTTAATTGTTATATTAGATTTTAAAGAACAAAACAAGAAGAAGCTCTTTTAATTGCTAATAGAACAACTAATATTAAGCAAAAATAACTTAAAATACTTTATAATAATTAATTAGATATAATATCAATTATACTTAAGCAAAAATAGCAATCTTGCTATTATTATTTTTGTTATTGTTGCTTTTACTTAATAAGTCTTTAACGCAAAACGCGCGCTTGTAATTTAATTATATCGAGAATTAAAATAAAAAAAGAAGAATAATAAGTTAGTTATTATTAGATAGTCTTATAAACGAAACTTTAATAAACTTATCAATTTAAGAGAAAGAGAGCAAAATAATAAGAGAAAAAAATCTAATATAATTCGACTTAATGTAATATAATTCGACAATTTTTTTCTATTAATAAGTAGATATAAGCTAGAATAATACAATTTTTTAAAGATTTTACTAATTTACAATTTTTCAAACATTTTTATCTATTATTAAGATTAAAGTCTTATATAGATATGCAATTATAGCAAGATTTAAGCAAGTTTTAAAAGAATAAAAGTATAATATTTTGATATAGTCTAATAATATTCGAGTACAGTCTATTAATCTCTTTTTCTTTTAAAGACTTTGTCGAAATTACAATCTCTTAGACGTTCTTTTCTATTATATCTTTCTAATTTATTTTATTCTTTCTTTTAGATTTCTTGTTTTCTTCTTATTAAAGCTACAATTGATATCGAATATGCTAAGTATATTATCGAATTTATTTTCGAGAAATAGATTAAAATAGACAAAGCAATAGGAGTCTAGAGTATTATTGTTAACTATTTTTTTGTTCTCTATTAATACAATTAGAATTCTACGTAAATACGCAATTGTAATAAAGAAATAATTTGCAAAAATAAAAGTATTATATTCTAACTTAATTTAATTGCATTTTAATATTACTTTACAATTTATTTTTTCTCTCGAAAATATTATCGAAGTTAAAATTATTTAGATATTTTCTTCTACTATATCTTTCTAATTTACGTTCTTTTCTTTTTCTTTTAAAATTTTTTATCTTCTCTTTGTTAAAATTACAATTAATATCGAATATATTAAATATATTGTTACATACAAATTTAAGAAATAAATTACAATAAAGAAAGCAATAGAAGCTAGAACTATATTGTTAAACATTGCTTTATTCTTTATTCTTTATTATCGAAATCGAAATCTTGTATAAGCGCACAATTATAACAAAGAACAAGATTGTAACTTGTAATCTATCTATATATATAAAGAAATATTATATAATATATTAAATATATAAAGAAAGTTAAAGTAGATCTATAGATTATATATATAGAATTTAAGTAAATATATAAAAATTATAAGCAAAAGAATATAGGCAAAAAATATTTTAAAATAATTAATTTGCAAAAGCTATAAGACTATTAAAGTAATTGTAACTTAATATTTGTTTAATAAAGAAACAACTTCTATTAAATAGTTTATATCTTTCGAATTTAATATATTTGTCTTGTTAACTTGCTAATTGTTTTGTAAACAAAAAATTAATAAGAATAAAATTAGATATATTGTCTTTGCAATTAGAATAATATTATTAATTAGATTAATTTTGTCTAATTTCGATTTATCTTAGATTTAAAAAAAACTTTATCTTTGATTGTTTATTGTCTTTTAATATAATTAAAGCAATATATTCTATTATTAAGCTTAAATATCTTAGCAATTCTTTTTATAATTATTAAGAGTTTCTTTGCAAACAAATATAAACGCAATTAAAAAAAAAAACGCAAGTATTTGTTTTGTTTGCAAAAAATTATATCTCTTACTTATATATAATAATACTTAAAAGTATATTTTGTACTATTAAACAAACAACTTTGTTAAAAACTTTTAAAAAAAATACTAAGTTAAATTAACTTAGATAACAACAATACAAATTTAGAATTTTCTATAAAAATAGAATAGACAGCAATAGGTTAGCTCGAAATAATAGAATTAATTAATTAATCTTATATACTCTTAAAAGATATAAAAAACAATTATTTAAAATTTACAATTTAAATACTCTTAACTTTTTAGATTAAATTAGAGATAAATAATATTGTATCTTTAATATAACTTTCTAGTATAGCAATCTTATTATTAAAGCGCAACTTTTGTTAATTGCAAGAAAATCTTAAACTTATTACTAAAAAAAATAGTAACAATAACAATTTTAAAAAATTAGAGAAAATTGATATTTAAATAAACAAGAAGAAAATTAAAATTAAGAGCTTAAAAAAGCAACTAGAAATAGAGTCTATAATAGCAAAGACTAGACTAATTGTTAGATCGAATTTCGATTCCAAAAGTTGGAATCGAATTGTCAAGATTGATAAATCAAGCTACTTGATTAACTCGCTTAGAACGAATTTTTTCGCTTAATTGTCAAAAACTCGAATCTAACGTTATAGAACTAAGTTACGTAATAAATTCGGATTTTCGCGATCAGTCTAGCAAAAACAACTATACAAGTTAATATCTACAAAAAGATAATCGAATATTTAGCGAAATATTTAATTGTTAATATATTTAGACTATTGCAATCTTCTCTTAATTTAATAGACAAAAAAATATACTAATTGTTTAATAATTAGATTAATTATATTATAATTTACTAATTGTTGCAATCTAAATATACAATTAACAATTTAAATAGATTCTTTAGTAATATTAATCTTAAATTACTATATAATTTCTTAAGATTTAGAAGCTTAAATAAATAACAAAATAGCTTGTATTATATTTTCTATAAAGATTGCAACAATATCTAAATATATATCTAGTTCGAATTAAGTAAAATAACTTGCGTATTGCAATATCGATCTTATATAATTTAGTATTGAAAGATAATAGAAATAATCGAATTTCTTATTAATTATTTGACGTTTGCAAACAATCTAGTATATTAGTTAGTTTGTTAGTAGAATATAGTAAGAAAGATTTAAATATATAATAAGTTTTATACAAAGAACTAATAATAAAGAACTTAATTAAGTCTTTTAAATAAAGCAATTATAATATCTATTATATTATTTATTGATAAAATTGTGTTAACTAGAATATACAACAATAAACAAATATATTCGATATATATAACAATCGAAAATCTCGATAATAAAACAAGAAGAAATTAGATTTATTTAAACTTTATTTAACTAAATTTTCTTTCAATTATTAAATTAGAAAATATAGATATTAAGATTAATATATATTATTAAGCAATAGAAATCATTCTTAAGCGTAAAAGTAAAAAAAATTAATTAAAAAAATTATTTTAATTAATTGTTTGCAGTTGTCGAGATTCTTGCTATTAAAAAATATCTATTCTTTGCGCTAATAGATATACTCGATGTAATTATTTTGTATTAATTAATATAAATATTAATTATAAAAAGTAGATTCTAATTATCAATATTAAAAGCAATTAATATTGCAATATATATATAGTTCTATTTATTTAGCGCAAAAATATATATATTAACAAATTTAATTGTACTTACAAAAGTACTTAAATATAGATTTTTTATTAGATTAAAAATAATGTTTTAAATAAATATTTAGACTAAGTATATTCGATAAAGAACTTTGTTTAAAAATATTAATGTATAAATATTTACAATATAATAATAATAGATATCTTATATTAACTTTATAGCAACCATATTATAAATTATTTGCCAAAAATAAGTCCGCAAACTTATGGACTATTATATTTTACAATTTAAGAGAAATTAGAATAATTTTATTTTTTTTAAAAGAAAGTATAGTAGATTAACTTAAGCAATGCTTTTAACTTATAACAATATATATAAAACTTAAATACTTCAACTATTTTAGTAAAGTTAAGCAATAAATAGATAATAAGCAAAAGTTGATTCTGCGTTAACTAATTCTTATAATAATCTTATTGCTTACTTTAATTTTATTATATATAATATTGTATATTTAAGCGTCTCTAGACTTTGTTATACTAATATACTATTAAATTCACAATAATAAAATATTGCGTTATATAAATTATGTCTTGTATTATATTAATAAACTAAAGAAGATTTTTTGCAAATTTCGAAAAGAAAAGAGAGATTTGATAGATTATTTTAACTTTCTTAAGTATTATATATTAAGTTATTAAGTCTTATATATAAAAAAATTTAAAACTTCGATTAAATACAATAGTTCGATAGAAAAAACAATATATAAAAAAGTTAAGTTGCAATATAATCGAATTAATAAGTACTTAAATTATTAAGAACAAATCTTGTATTACAATATTTGAAAAATTAAAATAAAAACAATAAACAATCTATTACTATATAATAATTCGAGAGTATTTGATTAAATTAATATAATATTTAACTAAAATAATATTACAATTAATTAGATTAATACAAACAAAAAAATTAAGATTACAAGAGTTTTGCAATTATAAAAGTTAAAGTTGTCTTGCTAGACAATCGATTCGAATATAAAAAATAGATTTAAGATAATTAATATAAATCTTAAATACTAAAGACATGCTGCTAATATTATTAAATATTTTTAAATTCTCGATTTTATTAAAGCTCTTGATTTGTTTATTTGTTATTAACAAATTGTAAGAGATCGAATACAAAGAAAAGAAAAACAACTTTAATAACAAGAATATCTTCTTCTATTGCAAGAAGAATAATTTCTTATAAGTAAATAATTGTTTTGTTTGTATTTATCTTTTTATTATCTGCTAAAAACATGCTATTAAAACAATAGATATTAATAAATAGACTTGCAAAATAGTTTATTGCTTTTATATTTAAAGTAGCAAGAACAACTTAACTCGATAAGACTAAATATAAACTTAGAATTATATATTTAGCGCAAAGAAATAGATAAATAATAGAAAAACAAAACAAAAGATTTTAAACTATATTAAAAAAAGTTTAATAAGACAATTATTCTAATAATAAGCAATATAATTGTTAGACTGATCGCGCTAACCCGGAAATGTCACGTGCAAATGCCAAGACTCGAGTCCAAAAAAATTCGAAGAATCGAATCGCTCAAAGTAGTTTAATCGATTACTATAAGTAGTTTAGCGCGAAGCGCGCTAAACTACTTTGAGCGATTCGATTCCAAAAAATCGTCGCGACCCGATCTTGGCGTCGAGTCGAACTAGAGAAATAATATCATAACTTGACCCAACGATTAGTCTAATAATTGTAAATAGAAAGCAATATATTATTAAGAAACTCTAATAAATGTTTTGCAATAACGTAATAATAACTTTTTTTATAGCATTTATAAAATAATTAAAGCAAATTGTTTTAATTAAAAATATTAATCGAATTAACAAGATCTAAGCTTGCGTTAATTCTAAACGTTATTAATTACTAAATACAATACTTATATTGTTTGAACAAACAAAATAAATAAAAGTTTCTATATTAATAATTTTTGCAATTAAAGAATATACAATTTGCTATACAATAACAATTGAAAAAATCTTAGTATCAAACAAGCTAATAAGATAACAAAAGATATAACAATGAAGATTGCAAAGTAAAAACAAGATATTATTAAGATAATTAAAATTGTAACAATAAGAATTGCAAAGCAGAAATAGAAGACTTAAAAAACTATTAAGAATATAGCAACAAAAATCGCGAGATAAAATTAATTAATAGTTAAAGAGAGTACAAATTAAAGTAATGCAATTGCTAAATTAACAAATAAGTCTAAAAATATCAAATAGATAATAAAATAAAGCAATATATATAAATCTAATTGCAATAGATTGTATATTATTAATTCGATTGCGCTTTGCAATACTAATTAAAACAAGTAAAGCAATACTATTGTTTAAGACTTTAAATATAAATTATGCAAAAATTAAATGTCTAAACAAATAATACAATATTAGTCGAACAATTAGTTAAATAATTAGTCGAACAATTAGTCGAACTTGTTAAGCAATCAAATTAACAAATAGAATAATACTTGCTAAAATAATAATAACAATTGTTGAATTTAATATTATATCTAAATTATAATATAAGTTTGCAAAAAACAATATAATTTTCTATTTGTTTCTAATAAATAGTTCTAGTATCTAATATACTTGATTATATAGTTTCGATAATTGTTTAAATCTATGTTTACAAATCTGCAGAATCTAAAGAATTTGAAAAATATCTTAATACGTTTAGCTCGATCTACTTGTAAAAATGCGAATACATATATATAATACACTATTAGTATATAATTTAATTATAGATTAATAAAACTTATTAAAATCTAGCAACAAGCGTAGTCTAATTAATGTAAAATATAATAATTAAGACTCTATTATATAATAAATATAATGTCGAAATTCTATTTTTAAGAATAACAGGTTTTCGAGATTTTGTTCTCAAACTCTATAGAATAATTATTGTACAAGTACAACGCTTAATAATAGGATATTTAATGTTGCGACGTATTAAATCGATATTAAGCGTCGTATTATTAAGCGTCGCACTTTAATTTCTACAAAACGTTGCGTTAAGCGTCGCACTGCTACAATAATTATTCTATAGAATCTAAATACTAAGACAAGGAAAAAGCGACAAATCGTCCATACTTATTATCTGAAATCGCCAACATCTTTGCTTTCAAATAGTAGATGACTTTAGAGAGATTTAACTAGCAGAATGATGTCGCCACGTTGCGAGAGCTGAATTCGTGAATGTTTATATAAGTTTTGGCGAAGATAAGACTTCGTGCTTTGAAAATCCTTTGCTGAACCTCTAGCGTGCTAGATAATCTCGGTATTTGCTTGGCATCGCCTTAGCGCTCTATCGCAAGGCGATAGCGCCTATTTCTTGACAATCATCACAGTTCTGATAGAAGCATTATTAACTCTTCTACTCTTCACACATTCTTTTCGTATTAATAACGCCAGACTCGTATCCAAAGCGGCGAGAATCATCAATTATGTAGAGACAATGATCCTGATTGATGGGCATTTATTGTTCTATCTGTGGGAAACCCTGAGCACACTGTGCGCGTCATCTCCTCGATCGCTGGGTAGTCGACATGGGTGATCGCGCCTTCAGAATGTTGTTGAGGTGAGCCCAATACTTCTGCCTTTTCTAGTTGTCAAAATGGATTGTTCGATGCCTCTTAATCGAATTCGTGGCATGCTCAAGACAACAATTCTTTTGAGACTTGACATCACTCTGGGCTACGGGAATCTCACCGCGCGATATGAACTTGTCATCATTTATTTAGGATTCAGTAGCATTCACTTCAGTCGAACAAAACGCCATTTCTAATTCTATCGATATCGAAGCTCTAAGAACAGAGATATTCGCTTCGTACTTTTGAGAGTCGCTTGACCTAAATTGATCTTTATCACCAACATCAATCTTAAATAGTTTTATGCTTTCTCTCTTTACGTCGAGACCCGACGAACTCTCTAGTCTCTCGTCGACAGTCACGGAGTGTCGAGTCTGCGTGACGATTATCTGTATGAACTTTGATCAGATCACAGAGCATAACCTTAATATGCTCTACAACGATCCTTCGGCATGGACGACTACGCCCAAGGTCTTCCTTGGCAGTTTTACAGTTTTTTTCCCTCGCCGGACGATCGGGCTCAGACATGACGACTGTGTCGTCGCTGTTAAAGAAGCAAAAAGGCTAGAAAAGTTTTAAGATTCGATCGATGAACAGATAGAAAGATCTCAAATCGCCCGATATCATCGTCGTCGCATGCTCATCTTTCACAAGATCCCAACAGTCATCCACTATTTCTTCACATTCTGACGTCTTCTTTCTGATTTTTCAACTACAGATCTTATATTCTTCGAGAAGTTGAGACTAATCGATCAGACTTAATAGACAGTTCAAGGTCACACAAGAATCTCATTCACGATCGCGCACGCTAATCACAGTGTATCTTCAGTCTCTCTTCGTCAAAGAAGCCTGATTCGAGCTCGAGGAACGTCTCGCATTGTTGCTCCTGATGTTCGGCACGACTAATGATTATTTCCTCAGGCAGTTGCTGCAGCCATTTATCACGAACAGCTTCTGCAAGTCTATCAGCACAGAAATCATACAATCATCTAGCATCGAAAGTAAAGAAGAGCTAAGATTAAAGACACGCTTTGACGATAAGAACAGCACCCTACCTTGGGAAGCGATCAGCAGCAATTGCCACTCAGCCATCTCTCAAAGTTGCGCACTGAACTATCAAGGGAAAGCTTCACAAGGAATTGGATCATCAGCGTGTTCTCATCCGCGATCTTCAGGACTGCATGAATCACTCATGCTTGACATCATGTGCATTCAGCCATCTTTGATGAGACTTTCAGCGAAGTTTGCGATGATGCTGTTGAGACTGATTGGCGCCTGGGTATCTGCAGAGTCTCCCTGATTCTGTTACGCATATCTCTTCAAACTTATCAATGAACTGATTGATTTACTATGTACTACTGCAAGTCATTCTACAGATCATACAGCTGATTTTGTTCTAAATCATCTGCAAGTGGAAGGATGATGAGACCTTGAGCGAAGTGAATCGTAACATCGGCCGATCTGTCTGCTTCATCACAATTAGATTGGCACTATATGACGCGATCGGGAACCATGAATATCATTTTTATGATTTCGCACGAAATATGATAGTGCTGCCTGGAACCCGATCAAGCATCAGAGAAAGGAACGTGACAGTTTCTCATCAACGATTCACCATTCTCGAGTGGCATGCAGCAGCTAATGCAGCAAGCCATGCAGGGATTTCCAAACATCAGGATTAGCTGTTCTTACCCTCATACAAGAGTTGATCATCATGCTCTTCGACCTCAACTGCCTACAAATACCAGCCAGACAAATATAGAAATACTGAGGCTTCTTAGCATCTTTTGCGCTTCGATTACTTTACAATCAATTCGGGCGCCACAGCGAAGTTGCTAGCTCTGAATGACGACTCTTTCATTAGCATCGCCTGAAAGCCGTTCCCGAGCTACTTGAGGTCCTTGCTAGCTATGCCAGAAGCAGTCCGAATTGTCGGCATCGAGGACGACCATTTCTCGAGACCTCCCGAAACCGTCCCATTCGGCATCAACATCTGCCCGAACGGCACCCTTAGGCTAGGCAACGTTTCAGATGGTAATGAATGAAATGATTTTCCCATCATTCTAAGAGTCAGAGATCTCAACGAAGAGATTCATCTTGAAGATAACTCAGGCCGCTTGGCGCTTTCCTGGAGTTCCTCAAAAGATCACGCTGCGCAGCTCATCAATTTAGCCCGAGCAGACGAGCCCGTCTCTCCACCTCCCTCTCTACAAACAGATCATACTGAAAGAGGCTTCACATCCTTCAATACGACAGAAGTCCTCGCTGGATTATCTCGACGATCTGTCTTGTCAAATAACGAGCTGTGAATCGCCGAGTCAACACAATCGTCAGCATCTTCTCTTAGGTCGACCACTAGAGCCTCACGACTTAGAGCAGCTCAGCCTCATACTATTGCGCGAAATCAACGAACGTTTGTCATGAAGACACTCTGAAGTCTCGTACATTCACATCGAGAATTTAAGGTTTTCAACAATCTCGTGAATGCATCACAGTATTCAGACTACAGCAAAATCATCAAGCATTCGATGAATTTTCATACAATACATCGCAACTACAAGAGCTCAAAATCGTATTATTCGACTGTTGATGCTATCATGACGAACTTCAACCTGATAATTAGAAATGCCATCAAGTACATTGGTGTAAGACACGACATCAGTCAACGAGCGCGCAATATCAAAAGCTGGTTTGAGGAGCGTATGAAACGCTTGCCAGCACCTGAAGGTGCTAGAAAGAGGACTACATCGAGCGAAGAGGGCAGCAACACAATTCAGAAATCAGTGATTAGCGAGACGTCACTTCGCTTCGTTGTCGAGAGCGTGAAGCTTGCATCGAGTCTGTCATTCAATGATATCAAAATCTGTCGTGAGACGATTCAGTCAATCCCTTAGCGCAAGCGAGCAAGGCGTGCCTCCTATAATACTTCGAGTGCTGAGAAGAACGTTTCAAACTACTTAGGGTGAGGATGGTAAGTTCTAATTCGCACTAATATTACTGCACAATATTGACTGTCAGTCCGCCAGATGTAAGATAGAGAAAGCCCGCAATAGTAATTGCTATCTAATAGAACGCCACTCAATCCACCGGATATCAGGCTTACTCTACAGCGATTATAGAGAGTTGCTGAATTTCATTGTGACCTTGATTTCAGGCAAAAGTCTTTACTCATCTTTTGTTCTTGCAAAGCCTTAATCGTCGTATGTGGCGCCAATAAAAAGCATTTCTCGGTAACCTCGTATAGAAAATCGGACTATAAGTGTTGAAACATCAGGAAAGGCAGTTAGTCTCAAACGTTGTGACACGGCAGAGCGATAACAATCGAGGTTATACTTCGCAACGAATTTCGCGCAGTCGAACTGTCATTCCCTAGACTCTTTGCTCGCTCATCTCACTATCTGATGTTGCTCTCACCCCTCTCTTCAATGTCGTAGTCTTTTCGCCGTTGAACCCTTCTCTGTTCCACGTCATGCATCTTCTTCGCTCCCATACTATAATTAGTGACTCGATGTCCACCAAAGTCTATTAGCAAAAACAAGCGTCCGTGACGTCTGTAGGTCAAAGGATATGTCTTTAGATGAAACGCTTCTTGCTGTAAGCCGAATTATTCAGGCATCATTGCTGTTGCTGCGGGCATGATAGGATGTCATCTGGCATCATTAATACGGGTACATTCACAGACTTTCCCCCAAGTCGACAATCAACAACTACTAGGAATCTCGTAGAGGCGAGTAATATGTCCATCAAGCGGCGGCTATACTATCTATATTTCGTGCGTCAACAAGACTGCGTGCACTCTATTTTTGCAATTCTTTCAAGTCACGACTTTCTCGTGCTGTCTATTAAACCCAGAGATAATTCTCTCATTTCACGGCATCTCTTATGGGCAGACTCAATCATATATACCTTCTTGTTGATCAGTTCCTGCGCTTCCTTCTCGAGCAGCAAGTATTCTTCAAGGCCCATATTCTCATCTTTCACCCGTGACAGCAGACGGCTTTTCAGTCTTTCTGTCCCACATCTCAGGCCTTCGGCAGCAATGAGTATGGTCGATTCCCCTTTTCGAATTATTAGCAGTCTTGGATTCGGACTGAAAAATTGCTATGCTTTTTTTCATTGTTATATTTGGTTAATCTCAAGCCCTCCGAACTTTTATTGCTCGGGTGTTTATTCTCTTGCCCTTTGCATCAATGTTCAATTTCTCAAAGATTTGCTTCTCAAGTTCAGGTCATGAATGTCGTGGATAAGACGACTGATAAATTTCTAGATATCAATTTCGGGTTGGGGCCCATCACTAGTCGACCATTTCAGCGCTCTTCAGTTACTATGTTCTCGAAGATGGTCAAGAAATTAGTGCTCGCTGTTCTTCCTGAAAAAAAGTCCTGCACATATATGATATCACTGGCTGTTTCGACTGTCTGGGGATTCTTTTTGCTTGTCTGGCTTCCTGCTCGAAGGAATTTATATGAAGCCTACGAATGATTGGTAGCTGGCAAGTCCCCAATGTGGCTGCTATCGTGCCATAATTTAATGAAGATCGAGGCATCCAATAAGGCAGAGACAGCATGACCAGCAAACCTGAGCTCTTTCTCGAATCGTCACGAACAAACATTCTCAACATCGCACTGTTTGGGAAGATGTATTAACTACGTTTCTTTCATCACGACGAGTCTTTCTGCTTTCCCCTTTCTTCTGTCTTTACTCGCTTCAACCTTCGTCTCATTCCTTCTCATCAAGAATATGCCTTCAACGCGCTTGCCCCATCATTCACATCACCAATCTTGCGCCAACTGCGCATTTACTTTCTCTCAGAGACACCTTAGAGCCTCAGCCTCCTTCCTAATCTTCTCTACATTTTCGTCTCTCCCACAACCAGTCACGCAGCTTTCAAGCTGCACATATGCGCACAAAGCAACTCTCCAACTATTGCCTCTTAGCATTCAAATTGTCAAAACGTCTTGTCCCGATGATGCGATGATTTCCTCAGCCCCACAACAAACAAACAGGTCGCACACTCGTTCCGCAGAATTTCTATCCAGTGCAGGATCGATCTGTCAGAGAGATAGTAGATCAAGTCCTTTGATCTGATTGATGAGGAGAGGCCAAGATGGCGTGAAAATCATTGCCTGAACAGACGCAACAGCTGCTGAATGAGAGTTTCAGCGAGCTTTAAAAGAGAGGTGCAATGAGAAAGCTTAAACGAGCCTGAGCAGTAGTGGGACGCCTGGTGGCTCTTGTATGTAAGAACAACAAGTTGGCGAATGAAGAGGCGCGAGGGAGGAATAGCTGGGCCTTGAACAGCAGAGAAGATAGGGGTAGTGACTCGCAACTGTTTTTCCTCTGATGCCACTGTCCGCTCGCGAGGAAGGAGCTCAAAGATATTTTGGTACACTGACATTCTTGCGAATTACTGTTGTCCTGAAGCTGTCTATTGGGCGGGGTGGGGATAAGGCGGAGAGCTCTTACTTGCCGGTTCGCTCGAGGGTCGTACGCGGATGCATTGATGAGAACAGTCCATCAGCTCGCGGAGAACCAGGGTCCTTCAAACTGTGTTTTTAACATCGATCTTAGTCTGACGATGGGGACCAGGGATTTCGTGGATAAAGGTATGACGGTCTGGAGTGGCACTGAAGCGTAAGGGAGATAGTGTGTGTATGGGATGAGCAGTTAGCAGCTGCTTCTGGAGGTTTAAAGGAAGGGTGATGGTTTGGGGATGGTGGTGTTCTGGAGGAGAGGAGGAGAGAAGCTTGCTTAATGTCACTATGGCCATTTGCTTCTTCAGTCTCGACGTGGTGTTGCTTATGGTAGTCTGTCAGGATCGATTGAGTAATTGTCTGCGATTATGCCCGGAAATTGTGAGCGAGAAAAAGATTGATTTTACTAAGAGTTTGGCTGCCTGCGAGATTTCAAACTTCTTGTCGGAAGACCTATGGCTATTGATCGCGGAATTCATAAGGAGATACGAGACCGTGCTGTGAATTGTTACAGTCTGATAATATAATTTAGATATATACCCAATCTTTCACTAGATCCTCGCTCTAGTATCATCAGAGAATCAGCCCTGTACCACCGATGTCCACACCTATCCCAGCCTTCTTCGTGGTCCCTCTTACATTCACCATTATTCTATCAGTCGGTAGGGTCCATCTCTCCGGGACACCCACTCCTGGGCACACTCCAAAGACGTGTTGACGAGATGACTTTGGTGGGGTAATTGGGGCGAGGAGGCTGTCGACGTGCGCATGGAAGCAGTGGTGCTTGAGATGTAGTGTAGACTGCTGGCTTGGTGGGTCCGGGAACGCGTCCTTGTTGAAAAGCATTGACAGCAGGCTGGATGGAGGAATGATCGACCAGTGACGGTCCATCGCTAGGTGGGCAAAATAGTCAAAGAGTATTGCGTGCTTGATTACGACACCAATGAAGCGACCTGGCGATGAAGAAGAAGAAGAAGAAGGTTCTGGGAGTACTCGCCACGCATGTTGAGGTCGGATATCGGTCCTTGGTTCTTTACTGGACGGACCCCCCACCTAGACACAGCATCCATCGTCCGCTTCCCCCCCTCGCCTCGTCCCTAGGTCACCCTCTCTGTGGTTCGTCGTGACCACCTGTCTACCGTAGTCTCTTGTAGACAGCAGCTGTTCCATTGCTCGCAATGTTCGCTGGAGCCTCTTCTAAAGCAGCCTTCATGTAGGGACCGACCCCGTCAATGACAATGCCTTGGAGCTGGGGGTACTTAGCCATTCGCAAACGATGGCTGCCTTGCACCGCCATTGCATGTTCGGAGTCGATCGTGCGTTGCGTGTCGGGTTCTCCGGGTGGTACGGTAGTGACGCTAGATGCACGGTCTCATCCAGGAAGGCCCTTCTGCTGCTCTTCCAGAACTAAGGTTAGCATCTGATTACAAATCCATAACGGAATCAGGCTTAACGTCGATTATATCCGTTGGCTCGAATATATGAGCGTTTGTGCGGGCGAGGCGCTTGAAATTTGGTACTCGTCATCCAAATTGGCAATTCTGGCTTCGCCTTTGCTTCTAGAAGTCCATCTCTTCGACATTGGCACTTTATATCCCCTCCTAGAGTACCACCGGATTGTGAAAAGGCGGAGTTGCTCATCCCAAACGGCGAAAAATCGGAGCTTCGTATTGAGAAAGCAATGGGGCAGGATTACCAGTACTTCCTCGAGGATTTCAACGAAAAGACGGAGGTGCGAAATGACGTTGGGCCCGACGACTAAGAATTTTGGCTGCGCAATTGGGCAAAACGTCTTTTCGTCTGTTGTGGTATTGTTCAGACGATCGACGAAGGCGTTGTCGGGGCATTGAGAGATCATCTCATGGAAGCTGAGAGTCGTCTCGTTAGTTGTGCCGTTGTTGTCGCTGCTCTGGCCCCTTTTTATATACGACTATTTCGACCTTGCCCAAGCCGATTACCAGATGATTGTCTAAATGCACTGATTTTACTAGCATCGTGATAAGTTTTCCTGGGCCCCGCCAGACCTCCCTGCCACCTTGGAGGCCCTATTACCAGACCTGCCAGATCGACCTTGCGCATGTAAGCGAACGATATCGCGCTAAACGGTGGCAAGAGTTGTCGTATTCGCCCACTCGGCGAAGACGTTGGCCCAATCGAGAAAGACGGTATCTGTGAACAACTCTTGGGCGGCGGTCGATGTTGGATTGGTTGCAGGGTTTATTAATCCATAATGTCTTATCCACATTACAAATAAGTCGCCACCGAAGCTATCTTCAAAGATCAGCTGACTCCGGGCTATCTGCGTAGCCACAAAGCCGTTTCCAGTTACCCGCACAAAGTAAAAGATGGGGCGGACGCCACCGGTTACTCGGTTGGTGTTAGAATATATTATATACACAGTATACTTCTCGCCGAGAAGATCATTGGGTCGATGCGTGCCGACGGGTATATAGACACGCGCATAATGAATATGCGTGCGCAGGGTTTGAAGAAGGGGGCGCCCATTTTCTGGTCCTCGTCGACCGGGTTGCAAATTCTATTAGAATCCCGGGCTTGAGCCTAGAGACTAATGGTTTAGGGACCCCTCTCTCTGCCAAACCGTAGATCGCCGCACCTCGGACATTAGAGTTACTATAGACTCAGGCGATTAGTTTGTAATCAACAAACAGACGCTGAATGGAATTTTGACTTACCCCGTAGTGAGGTCGATGAACGTCTGAAACGATTGGATTGCAGCTTCACAGGTTGTAAATATGCTGGCCAGGGGTTTGGACGTTGTCGGGGAATCGCAGATGTTGGGTGGTGGCTGGTCGAGGGGGGTAAATTGCGTCACCTGGAATAGCAGATAACACAAGTGACATTGTAAACCCCCCTGTCTGTCCCCGTGGCACCGATGCTTCATGCAAACCAGGTTTTCACTCGAGATTGACGTGCTTGTAAATCTGCGGAAAGATTACCTAAACAATGTCAGGCTCGAGGCGACGTTTGCTGCAAGACACTGGACTTATGCTTTCTTGGAACAAACGCGTAAGTTCAATGAATCGACTCTAGACGTTATAGAGTGATGTAGCACAGCGTCTATTACTGCAAGAATCTCTGTGTTTCAACACGTCTCTCCACTATCGACCCGAAGAGGCGTCAGCACACGATTGATTCGTGCTGCTAAGCGACTGGATAAACTTATATCTCGCAACACTTGATTGAGAGCACCCTTATAAGCAGCGAGGCTTGCAATGCTGATATCCACCGTGGCGTTTGCGACAAACAACAATCGACGTGCAAGATCGTTGGGATCGACGCGAGAGATGGTGACAGATAGTTGGGTTAATTACCCGAGTATCTAATGTACGACGAGATTGCAAGTGAATGAAGAGATTGAAAGTGAAAAATGAGGTTGGAAGTCAATGATGGGGTTGGAAGTGAATGATGAACTTGCTGAATGATGAGTGGGCTACGCTATGCTACTGTGCGGATGGGTTGACCGAAAATCTTGGAAATCCGGAAGCCGGATGTGTTTCTTCAGCCATACTACAAGTGGTACCATGTACGCGAGAGTCTTTCCGGAGCCTAAATCGAGGCGATATTCCAAGTTTTGAGGGCGATAACGGGGCTCTCCGAGGCACCATCCCCAGCCAGAAGTTGCTTCAGCTTCGCCATAATTGGGACGGCTTGCCAGTTGGTCCTGTGTTTGCGCCCGCGTGTATTTTTTCTTGAATGCACCTAGCTTAGAGCTGAATCTATTCAAATCTCTATGGGTTTGAGAGCTGGTCCCAACGCAATGTCATTCGATCTCTGTTGGCAGTGGAGGATATTCATAAACTCCGAAGTCTTCAGAGCGTGGCGGCTCAGCCCTCAAATAGAGACGGTAAATCCAGGGGTTGAGTATCGGACCACCTGTATACTAGATAAACGCTAGAACAAAAAAATATTTAGTATAACGATTGCCCGGTTTCGCATTGTATTCCTTTTGCGTCTCGTTGACTCTCCGTTCTTGGCCCAGCCCGCGTAGGTAAGGGGAAATCTGGCGGCATGGTGGCAGTCCCGCGGTCTGCGTGTTACCTGGATAGAAGCATAGTGTCGCTATACCTCCTACTCCGCGCTGCTTCAGGCATGCACCCCTCCTCTCTCTAGTTATCTCGAATTCTTCGCTGGGTTGATTTTGTTTGATGATTGTGTTAGTCAACGACTGCGATTTGAGAGAATCGTTGATCCTTACGCGGCGACCCGAGATGCAGTGCATCCAGGACCAAACTATGCTCCTCAGAGCGAAGTGGCAAAGCACGACTTCGGCCACTATGGGTCCGGGTTTCTTGTACCATTCCGTTCTTAAGATCGAGAGTGGAGTGTGAATTTGCATTGCCCAAGCACATATTATATATTTATATTATAGCCGGCCATGCAAGCAATAGATGATATGGAAATGACAAGCGGGCTGCGTGCTTCCTGGTGACTATAGCGAAGTTTCGTCATGGTGAGCCAGGGTCTTCCCGGCGTGCTCAGATTTGTCTGTTATTGGTGCCAGGCTGGGATAGATGCTCGGACTGCCTACGCCGCGGCCCGCATAGCTGGTGGTTCACCCTTAGGTGAGCGAGGATTGCAGTAGATGTAGGATGGATAGAGGTTCGAAGTGAGTAGCTGTCGGCCGCTTGGCGAGGCGTCTTTGAGGTGTGCATAGAGGTGGTAGATTTAAGAATGATGGTGGATGCTACAGGAGCTATCGCTTGGAAAGATTGTGGTGTCAGGGGGGGCAGCTGCTTTGCTGGCGGATTCGCAGGATTGATTGCAACCTGGGGCGAAGATGCAGGTTTCGACGCAGACACTGGAAGCATGTCAGCACCCAGAGCAAAGAAGAAACTGTTTGGCGGTAGCACTGCAACAACTTACAAGGCGGAGTTGATGCTTCGGGTTATCTCGATCTCTCAAAATTCTTCGTCCGCAGACAAATGTAGATGAGGTTGTCCAGTCGTGGCACCAGCTAGCGAAGCTTCCTCATTCGCAGTCACAAGCCTGCGGATGAAGAATTCCGAGAGATGGAGATAACCCATAGGTCCGGTAATACTACATTGGAAACGCCCAGGCAGATGGTAATAGTTCATGCGCACTCCATTCAGAAACATGGACGGGACAACCACCAAGCTAACATTAGTGAAGTAGGCGGCAAAACTCAGTGGCGCGACCCTGGTGACGGTGGCTCCAAAGATGAGCCGATGGGATAGCGTCATTATTGTCCTCTTTCGTAGCATCAACAGGAATCGTGCATCGAGAAGGCGGGACTTCCTATCGTGGGTACCGTACTGTCGGGTCCATGGTAGTCCACCGACCTCCCTTAGCCGTAAGTATGCTCTAGAAGTGAGGTCTTAATATTTCATATTGCCGAAACAAACTTGAAGCTGGACCCAACAAGTGTGCCTCAAGGGTAAGGCTTGATCGAAACTTTCGTCGGTGGTTGGGAAAAGATGACCTGTGTCAAATGTGGAAGGTTCAGGCCTCGGCCAAGTAAACCGATGGTATATACGAAGACATGATAGTCCCCTTTCTTGAACCTCGATAGATTACGCTCTCGAAGATGTTGAGGTCCGTGCCCGGTGCTTCCTGTCACAGATAATGTTCCGCCGATGGTCAGCTGTTTGGCGATATATTTGACCTTCTGAACACGCTCTGTCAATACTAGTACTTGACCAGGGGTCTCTTCGATAACTATACGAAGTATTTGACATCGTTGGTCATAATCTTCTGCAACGAGCTGAAAATTCTGAACGATATGATCGAGATGGACAGAGTCTTCATGTGCGTATGTGAACTTGACGATATCTGCCGTGGCTTTTTCCAATGATCTTCTCTAGCTGCTTCGTGGTGAAATTCGATGCTATCCACCACATCCAGGGGAGCTGCGTCCTAACGGGCAAGAGCTTCGATCATCGAAGGTTCAGAGATATAGAAAGGGCCTCACGGATGGTCTTAGCAATGTCTAAGCAGCCAGGGCGCAAGAGGAGAGCAAGATGCCTTTCGAAAGGTATATAAATATATATAGTAATCTTCAAAATCAATAACACGTGACGCTCTATGCTCGCGCACTAAGACCTGTTTCGTCCATTTGCTCCCTCACTGCTCCCTCACTGCTCCCTTATGCTCCCCCGCTGCTCCCCCGCTGCTCCCCCGTGCTCCCTTATTGCTCCCCTTTGCTGCCTTTTCATTTTTCAACGACCTAAAGCCGGCCTACCGCCTAGACTCAGCCATTTCCATTAGGATTCCTTTAGTAGTCGAGTCCATCGGTGGTGTATTGGCTTCACTATCCTCATAAGGAACATCATCGAACAAGATTTCGTATCGAAACTCGGCACGGCTCAGTGCCTCCTCATGCTCAGTCCACCATGCATCCCCGAAGGCCAGTTGCCCGTTTTCAATCTTGGTCTTTGCTTCCTCATACGTCGTTAGGTCTTCCTCATCTCGTCGAAGACGTGTGGTGAGGTCCCCGTAAGTCGCCTCGGCGCTAGCGATCTTGTCAATATGTTGCTCCCGAAACCTATATGCTTCACCCTGTCGACCGGGCTGGCGAGAAATCGCAAGCATCAAGTTGTAGTATTCCACTATGAAAGTGTCTGTTGAATTTTTGGGGAGAAGTTCTTTCAAAACTCGCTCTGCATGACGAAAACAACCCTTCTGTATCAATGATACAGCATAATTGTTGAGTTGCACAGGGGCCGTGTATTTTACGATGGACTCAGCGGCTTTGGTTTCCACTAAGTATTCATATACCTGTGTGATCATAGCTGCCTTCGTCCTCATATTTGCGTTGTATATGATTCGCAAAATAGAGCCTAAGGATATGACATCGTGGAATGTTATCGCGAAAGTCTCCAATTTCTGACCTTCGATTGCCATATCTGCAGTTTTAGCTGCAAGTCCCATTTTTAAGAGAATGTCCATTGCTTCGTTATATTGTTTTCTGTCGAACATTATGCCGACGCAGAAATTGGCTGCTTTCCAGGTATCAATGTCTGTAACACCGAAAAGATCAAAACACTTCCTGAAACTAGACATAAATATGTTTTGAGCCTCATATCTCTGCTTATCTGCAATCTCAAAACTCAGGTCCGTTTTTTGTAGCGATTGCAACATGATTTGAGCTTTCAAATTCATCATGGTCGTGTAGGTTCTATCCATGCTTGCTATTTCTTTACTGCCGTTAGTATTCCTAATTGAATCGATTATCTTGAGTGATTCCTCAATTAGTCTCCTAGCCTCATCTATACGGCCTTGGCTTTGGATAACATTGGCAAGGTTATGCACCTGGGTGGCACGATCCCGAGCCAAGTCAATTTCCTCTCCCTCGCTCGACACCATATTTCGAAGCTCAGTCCATATACGCTCGATAGCTATGTACGAGTTTTCAGCTTCAGCATACTTTTGAACGCCACGAAGAGCTCCAATTTGATGAGTCAGGACAGTATGTCGCTCCATAAGCAGGGATGCTTTATTGTGATGCGACTGGAACTCTGGACTATCCAAAGTTTTTAGAGCCACCCGGCATTCCTTCTCAGCCTCAGCGTACTGTGCATTTGCTACAAGGCTATTTATGGCATATCTTCGAATATAGTGTATAGATGCCTCGTTTACGTCGAAGACATTCGGTGCCATTTCCAAAGCTTTCATAGCAACAATCGAGCCCAAGAAAGGCCTGCCGATCATCGTTAAAAAGCCTCCAACGGTTTGAAGTAATCTGGCGCAATCCTGAGAGCGGATTGCTAAGATTTTCACAAGCTCGATTAGACGCAGTGTATGGGGAAGGAGATATCCGGCAAGAGACCTCGCATCTTCGGTTTCGGATCCGTTCTTATGCCATGGTATTACTGGGAAGATTGAACCTATGACCCCTTTATCAAGATACCATGATATCAAATCCCATCGTTCTTTATCAAAATTGACATTTGTGCAGGCAATCTGGAGTGGCGTGACCCCGTCTTCGTCCAAATCATCGACAGAACGGAATCCACCAGAGTAAAGCTGCTCGGCAATGAGAAGAGTCATGTTTGGATCGTGATAGACGCTGCGTTGTCTCTCCCCAGGCCAAAGAATATTAGGAACCACGATTCCTTTTCTGCATAAGGCGAGAACAACGGGTTTTGCAAATCGGTCCAGAAGTCGTCCATCGCTTATGATCTCCATGCAAGCATTTTGCCGCTCCACAGAGGAAAGCATCGCCGCTGCCCAATCTGTCAAGCGTCTTCGATGGCCCACCAATCTGCCTGTGATCAGGGTCTTTGCCTTAGCGGTAGCTTCGTGGAGGCCTAGAGCAAATGACAGAATTGAGTTGTACGAATGGAGTCTATTGTAAGGCCTTATTTTTGATATATGCAGCTGAGAAGAGAAGAGAGCACAGTCGTATTCCAAAATCGAAGAAAGAGCAAAATCATCTCTATAATAGAGAGCTAATATCAAAGCACAAAAAGGATCAGCGCCAGCGTCCAAGAGCGTCGTCATTCCTACGGTCCAGCCAAAGGTAAGAGCCAAGGGCGGATATATGTGTTCCTCATCTGTGTTGCCATTTACGTTACAGCCTTCCACGATTAGATTCTGGAGTTCCAGTTCTGAGCGATGGATGACAGCTAAAGTAAGTTTATCATAGCCGAACTCTAATAACTTTAGTTACTAACCATTTACCGGGGTATAGCTAAATTTCAGAAGTCCGATATAAAAGGGTCTGCTCTTACCTCTAGCAATATTTGGATTCCTCAGAAGCCAATACGGTGACGACCGTACGTATTGAATCCCTTCTTCGTTTAGATCACACCCAAACTCTGCGAGGATTTGATCCAGTATAAAAGATCCAGGCTTCCCCTCTCTTTCTTCATAGTGAGAGCTAAAAACGAGTGACAAGGGATCAAGATATGCTGTTTCAGGGGGCCACCACATGCTATCCCTATCAGCGGTCAGATGACTAAAATTGATTTCCATAAATTGTGTCCTCCATTACTCACTTTCTACAGAGTGCGTTCCTATCCGCTCCAGCGTCCAAAAGTAACTGGATCATGCGTGTAATTGGAGAGCGCAGTCGTGCTTGCAAACTCCCGAATGTAATGGCCAATTCCGTGAATTCCTAAATTGAATAAATATCTAACAGCGTTATCAAACCAAATAAGGAGTTGCTTACATGGAGTAAAGTTTTGCCGTTTTTATCTTGATCCCAAGCGGAGGCTTCTCCACTTGCAAACTGGGAGTCGATATCATGGATTAGATTATTCAGGAGGTCCTCGGCTTCCACAGCAGCACTTTCAGACCAGTCAAAGGGAGTAAACCCCAGCTGGAATGTTGAAAGATAAGAGGGAGGTTGAAAGCCGACTGTTTGTTTTAAACCTTGGAAGGCTGTTTGGACGAGGTTAAAGGCTGGCGACTCAGATATATTGATGATTCTGCTCGTTGCAAGCCTGGGTGACAGTGCAAAGCCTCCCGCGCCAGATGTGATTGAAAATGAGAATTCGATGGCCTTCTGCAGAAGCTGCGGGAGTAAAACTTGCATGCCTAAAGTCCAACTTTTCTTGCAACATCGGTAATGGCAACAATTGGGCCGGTGCTCTTCGGACTTGTTAAGTGAGAGCTGTAGTGAAGTCCAGTATCGATATTTTCTCGTAGAGGCAATCCCGCACGTACAGCATCTCAGGATATGGGATTGAGACTGCTCGCCTCTCAGTTCGAATTTAGGCGAAATCCTGTTGGCAGCCTTCGGAATATTTTTGAGGTCAAAAAGAAGCCCAGGTTTAGACTCTAAATGCAGACAAATCTTCTCTGCCTAGAGGGTACAGCAAATTAGTAAATCAAAGCTCAGTTTAGTTGGTTCAAAACGACTGACCAAGGAGTTCAGATCCTTAGGGCAAACGAAACCTTGAGAACATTGAGGGCTTTTGAATTCCTGCTTACAAGGCGTATCGATTTGATTTGTTTCACTTATTCTCGTATCACTCATATGAGACTGTATTTTATTACGATCAAGAGACTTCATGGATGATGCATTAACACGTAAATTGATTGTCTCTTCATCCGTGCTTTGCTGCACCTCATGCCGGTTTCCAATGCAATCTTTCGGCAAGGTAAGTTCGCTGCTCAATGAGGACATCGGTGCCTCGGGTTCGGTGAAGCCCTTTTCTGTTCGTAGATATGGGCTCTGTACAGAGTTGCTCAGGCTTTCTAAACCACCAGCAAGAGATTCAAGCTTTCCGTTCAGTGGATCAACTATGTGCTTGACAAACTCAACGGCCTTAACTACACTCCGGACCTCGAGGCTATAAGAAATCAGTCATAAAGCCAAACTTTACAAGAAAAGCTTACATTTGGCTCTTGAGCAAGAGTAGATTCACATGACCGTACCACATATTAAGGGACGTTTTCAGACTCTCCAGACGTACACATCTCGATATAATCTCGTGTTCCATCTTCACACTTACAACCATTCGCCACGCTCTCTTCATACCTCTATGCGTGTTTGGAGCAAGTTGAGTGAGAATTCTCTCGAGCTCCTGAGCCTGGTCTTTACATTCGTCGAAAAGAGATAGTGGGCTAGTATATTGTGTAGATGTGATACAGCCATTTAGTATGGAAGAAGACCCGCTGGTTGCCAGGCCAAGATCTGATTGGAGTGTTTCCACAAACGTCAATAGCAGTTCCAATTCTCGTTTTGCGTTCTTCATTTTGACGGGGACTTGCCGTAAGTCCGAAAAGAGGCGTGATAATGCTAGAGCAGCCCGCCATCCTACATCCGCGAACTGGATCGCAGCGGCAGCAAGGCCGATAGCCTCCGCGCCCGACATGTATAATTATGAATCGGCTGCCTTAGGTTTTCGGTTCGTTTATGATAGGGATTTTGTAAGTAGGAGAGAGTGAAATCAAGAAGTTATCCGAGAAAGCAAGGTAACGAATTTGGTGGGAATCGGCGGGGAGAATAGGACTCGGAGAAACTTCGGGAGAACTATCTGCTTGCGCTGTTGCACTTGGGGGTGAACTCGAGTATTCCTAGGCTAGAAGTTATACGATCGCTTCAGCTGTCAAAAGGATCCTGTGCGAAGTCTAGCTTAGGCAGCAGAGAAGTAACGAGGGTAGCTCAAGCCGAGATCGAGGAAGCCATTTCAGGCTCCCACCTGCTGCGCCCCTGCACCGCCCCGTAGATCCCTCTTGCTCCCTCGGTGCTCCCTCGGTGCTCCCTCAGTGCTCCCTCGCTGCTCTCCCTTGCTCCCTCGCTGCTCCCTCTAAAGCGGCCTTGCTCCCTTTCCTGAATGAAAACGGCAACTCTCAGTCGTAAGTTCGGGGTGTATATAATATATATATATATATTGTGGAGTGAAATGTGCTTTACTGAAGGTAAAGATATGTGAAGGTCAGAGGCACAAGGATAGAGAAGGTACAAGCGGACATCGTTGGTATTGCCATGTCAGCAAATTTGCTGTTGCGGGATGGAGAAGAAATATATGTAGGAGTGATGGTGTCTGGGGGTGGGAAGAGGGCTTTAAGTAGGCAGTTTCGCCGCCAAGCCTGCAGTGAACCCAACTGAGGACAGGTGATGAAGGAGCGCTCACCATTCATACGATCCACGGGAATGGAGTATTCCCTCGCGGCACGTGCGCTGGATTTGCAATCACGATGTGAGTGAACTTTCCCAAAAAGACAGCTCTGCTCAGCTTCACAGTCCGATCAAGAAAAGCGTACGGGTGAACGTTACGATGAGGCTTTCGTTCGTCGCCACTGGCATATTGATTATAAGTCTTGCCCAACGTGAGTTCCAATATCCTGGGATGGCCGTGTGCGAGAATGCTCCAGCGTTTCATGAAAGCTCTATCCTTCAAAGCTCCACATCTCTAGTGCCGCTGACGAGTAGAATTGTGCTTCCAAATTGTCGCCTCAAATCTTCTCGGTTGACGTCGTGGGTATCCTCGACTTCGCCCCACTTACCAGTTTGCCACCTCACTTCGAGGCTACAAGCCTCAGCGGCCTGCTCAATGCCGAATTTCGGCTGACCACCACCACGCTGCAGGTGTCTGAGCTCTTCGCTCCACTCGCACACCAATCGAGCAGCGATGCATAAACTCTTCCCCGCCAGCACTGCTCTCTCCAAGCCCGCCAATTCCCAAGCGGGCAAGCCAGCTATCCACCCCTTTATGACCGCGTGCGTAGCAGCAGGTTGAGGTGTGGGCAAGATCGAGTCCGAGTCAAAAGTGGGTTTGAGCTCGATGCCAGGCCAGACGTTGCTCGTCAAGTACGCGATGATCGGTTGAGCAGTCTGGATTTGTAGCTCTCTAAGAGTGGGATGTATGATAGCTTCATTCCCTTCTTGAACTGGCTCTGGCGCCCAGCAGAGGAGTGTATCAGTGTCTAGATATCGCATTAGAGTATTCAAGGTATCAGATCGGGTTTTCGACATTTGGCCTGCTGAGGCTGAGTCTTGTAATGCAATGTCATGAGCTCGGGAGGCGATGGATGTCATTGGGATGAGATGAGATCGGAGGGCTTGCTGAGCAGTTGTTATGAGTTCCCATTCCAAGGCTATTGCTGTTGCGAGACGGGGCTTGGAAGGTGGTATGGCCAAGGGCGTTCGATTCGACGGGTTGCGGACAGGGCGCGTATCGAGGTGGACAATATGACTCCCTTCTATAGAAGAAACCATCAACCCAAGGCCAGACGCTCAACGCATGTATACAGCGAGGAGTGATTTGCGTGATACATATCGATAGCGGTCCATACCTCCATCAGTCTGCACGTTGACTTCCTTCCAGAGCCGCTTCCTCAATACACTGCCAGACTTCGTCTGGCCCGCCCGCAAAACCTGACCCCGCTTCAGTAACTCAGCCTGCCGCCTCTTCCGGTCAACTCGCTCCCCATGTTGCGAAGCTGCTGGAATAGGGGCTGAAGGGGGCGGTCCAGCGGTCGTGGTAGGAAGAGGATTGGCGGATATAGGCGTGGTCTTATGAAGGTATTTGCCAGGTTTCGACGCTGTCCAGCAACGCAAAACTTGACTGACGGACCTCAGCAATGGCGAAGGGCCACTGGTTGTTGCGATGCTCATGATTGTAATGATAGAAAGTTGGTTCAACCGCGGCGAGGTCTGCCAGACATATCGCAACCCTATCCTAGCCCTCCTCGACGGTACTCAAGTGAAAAGGCTGTCCTGAGGCCCCAAAAAACAAGGAAAACACCATGTCGATAGACCTTGGATAGGAACTTACCGCCAGTCCATTCCGGAGCACTACGCCTGGCTTATAACAGAGGCGTTCTTTGTCTTCGATATCCCTCCCAAGGATTGTGCTTTCTACCGGAGCCGTATCTGAAACCCGATTGAAAATCCTTGCTTGGAGGTAGCGACGAGAATCGGAGAACTGCCCAACCTAATTGAATCCCAAAGTTCTACGTATCCAAGCGCTATCTTTGTTTTCATATCTTAGCAAGCGACATCCCAGAGCCTACTTTGCGCTCCCAAAACTCATCTTCAGGCTACCATCAATGCGCATGATCAGTACTCGGATCGTTCGACACCGGCACCAGCATCGTCGGTACCACGCTCCACTCCGGCGTGCAAAGTCCCAGATTCGCGACTGGGGCAGCGACCTGGACCACAGACAAGCAGCCCACCCACCATGATCCCGCTTCGGCGTTGAGCTGTCCGCGATACGCCACTGTTGAGCAGCCCACCCATAATGCCGTTTCGACATTAATGTCCGCGACAGACCAGTGTTGAGCAGCCCACCCCTAAATGTGAATTTGGCAATGGTGTTGGCGACAGGTCACTGTCAAGCAGCTCACCCCAAAAGTTACAAATTCTCGTTTTTGTCTCCTGGTCTGTGATGAGCGTGAAGCCAAGATCCGGCGCCTCAAGAACACCAGTCAGTGCATGGCCTGTGTTTACAAATCTAGGCTTTGTGATGGCGGGTGGGACATTGATGGTTTTCTTGTACGTATTTGGTTCCCCGCTCCGGGCATGCGAGACGAGGTAAGGGTAAAAGTTCAGGGCGAAGGCGCCGAAGCTGAGGATTTTCGGGACGGATGTTCCATTGAATAACGTGGCAAGGTC